>Ga0114949_10000653_pt1 | contig 19398 bp, 11 predicted proteins | sample N074metaG_FD_83505 | JGI IMG/M metagenome (GOLD analysis project Ga0114949, IMG submission 83505) | Deep subsurface microbial communities from Kermadec Trench to uncover new lineages of life (NeLLi) - N074 metaG | ecosystem: Environmental > Aquatic > Marine > Ocean trench > Sediment | place...
CGAGCACGCCGTAGAGGCGCGCCGCCTCGTTCGTATAACGCTCCTGCGCGTAAGGCAAGATGACGGGTCCGTCCGGTCGCATCGGCGCGTAGGCGTTGAAGTGGTGGGCCTGGCCGAGCATCGGCCCGAAGCCGCCCATCTGCCAGAACAACCACTGGAGGGTGTCGATGCGCTCGCGGGGTTTCTTGGGAAAGAATCGGCCGGTCTTTTCGGCGAGGTACAAGAGGATTGCGCCCGACTCGAAGACCGAGATCTCCTTGCCACCGGGACCGTCGTAATCGACGATCGCGGGAATCTTGTTGTTGGGGCTGATCTTCAGGAATGCGGGCTCGAACTGCTCGCCCCGATCGATGTCGACCCAGATCGTCTTGTAATCGAGGCCCGCCTCCTCGAGCATGATGTGGATCTTCTGACCATTCGGTGTCGTTTCGGAGTAGAGGTCGATCATCTGCGCACCCCTCGCGTGAAGTCAGTCCTCTTCGTGCTCCCGCCAGGTTCGTGCAATGGCGGGCCGCGCTTGAACCAGCTCCGCAAACTGCTTGATTCGCGGAGATCCCTCGAACAAGCGCGCCGGCTCGGGGTGCCACTGGATCAACATCCAGAGCAGGATGTCGGCCGCACTGAACGCCTCGCCGATCAGATACGGACCGGGATCCAACGCGTCTTCGAGAATCTTGAATTGGTCATCCAGGTCCGTCCCCGCGGCGGCCTTGATGCCTTCCGCGGCGCTCGGATCGGTCGAAAAGCGATCCGCGTAGTAGAAGCGCAAGACCCCCGGGTAGACGTTCGAACCCAGGAAGAAAAGCCAACGCAGGTAGCGAGCGCTCTCGCTGCTCCCGGCGGGCGGCGCGAGCTTGGCTTCGGGGTGCCGATCGACGATATGCGCCAGCATGGCGGCCGTTTCGGTCATCAGCGTGCCGTCGGGTAGAACCAGCGCCGGGATCTGCCCCATCGGGTTGACGGCCAAAAACGCTTCGCTCTTGTGCTCTTCCTTCTCGAAATCGATGACGATTTTTTCGTACTCTGCGCCGATTTCCTCGAAGAGCGCCTGCGGCGCCATCGCGCCGCTCCCGGTTGCCCAGTAGAGCTTGTACATTCGAATCAGCCTCCTCGGGTGAGATCGAGCCGCCAGCGCGTGGGCTCGCCGAGCTGCGCGCCCGCGCGTTCAAGATGCCCTGGCTTGGCTACGATCCGGGTTCGTCCGCGGTTACACCGCGACCCTCCCAACACCACAGCCTACGAGGCGAACCTCGAATCGCGCCATTTGAGTGCGGCCTTGATGCCGTCCTTGCGGGCGATCTCCGAGAAGGTCTTGCTGTCCGGTGTCTCGATCCCCTCGATCAGGGTGCCGAGATCACCCGCCGTCTTCATCGCCTCGTTGAGGCCCATGATTTCGAGCGTGCGGTTGATGGCCAACTTCTGCAGGCGCATCGGCACCGGATCGATCGACGCCATCCCGCGTGCGATGGACATTGCAACGTTGAGGTATTCGCCTTCCGGCGCGACCCGGTTGATCAGGTTGATCTCGAGGGCCTGCTGTGCGGTGAATCGATCGTGGCCGGTCAGGATCCATTCCTTGGCTTGCTTCGGACCCGTGAGCCAGGGCAGGATCATCGCGACGATGCCCGCGCCAAAGCGCAGCTCGGGCTCGCCAAAGAAGGTCTTCTCATCGGCCACGGTGATGTCGCAAGCCACGGCAAGCTCACAACCACCGGCCAGCGCGTATCCGTGCACGGCCGCGATGGTGGGCTTGGGGAAGTGCCAAAAGCGCATGATGAAATCCATGTCGCTGGCCAGGCCCGTATGAAGCTTGCCGAGATCCGTAGCTTCTTCCGTCGTGTAGGAGAGATCGAAGCCCGCGCAAAACGCGCGGCCGGCGCCGGTCAACACGATTACGCGGACATCATCGTCGCTTTCAGCGTCGTCGAGGGCGGCATTCACTTCCTTGACCAACTGCCCGCTGATCGCGTTCAGCTTCTTTGGCACGTTCAGCGTCAGGACGCCGATGGGGCCGTCTTTTTCGAATGTGATGGTTTCGTAAGCCATGATTTACTCCGTTTTGGGAAAAGTTAGAGTGGGGTGTGCATTCGCGCGGGCGAACGGTCAGCCGCGAACAACCAGAGCGTCTACCGCGATACAACCATCCGGACCGACAATCAGCGGATTCACGTCGATCTCCTTCACGCTGCCGCGCAGCGCACTGACCATTGCCGAAAAACGACTGAGGGTGTCGGCGAGTGCATCGATATCGACCGCGGGGCGTCCGCGAACGCCATCGAGCAGCGGGCGAATCTTCAATTTTTCGATCTCGCGCCGCGCCACATCGGGACCAAAGGGCGGCAGAATCGCGCGCACGTCCTTCATGATCTCGACGAATACGCCACCCGCGCCGAGCATGACGATGGGGCCGAAGCTCGAATCGGTAACCATGCCCATCACCATCTCCACGCCCTCGATCTTCAGCATCGGCGTGACGAGCACGCGCGGACCGAGGCGCGACGCGAGGTCGCGATACGCGTCGGCAAGCGCCGTGGCATCCCCAATGTTGAGCACGACGCCACCCACATCGCTCTTGTGTGCAATGCCGGGCATCGCGGTCTTCAGCACGACGGGGTAGCCGAGCGCTTCGGCGCCTGCGAGCGTGGCCGCCTCGTCTTCGGCGAGGCGATACTCGGGCGCCCGTACACCGAAATCGCGCAACAGGTCGTAGCCGTCGGCTTCGTCTAGATCGGGTCCCTCGGTAAGGCGCGCGCCCCAACGGGCAACCGCTTTCGGATCGCACTCCGGTGCTGGCAAGTTGGGCGGTAACGCCAAGCGGTCGCGGTATTCGAAGGCGTGACGAATCGCCTTCAGGCCGTTCAGCGTTCCATCGAGCACGGGAACACCCTTGGCGGTCAAAGCCTTGGCCATGCCCTCGTAGGGCGCCGTAGCGATGTTGGCGAGTACGATCACGGGCTTGTCGGTCCGGTCGAAAGCATTGGCAACCGGTTTTGCATACTCGCTTTCGATGCCGTCGTTGAACGACAACTCGCCGGACAGCGCGGTGATCGCCGTGTCGGGGTCATCCGCGAGAGAAACGATGAAGTGGGTGAGATCCTCTTCCCAATCTCCGGAGCCGTCCCCCCAGGCGTCGAGCGGGTTGACGGGATCGAGCGCATGAAACAAGCGCTCCTCGAGCTTGGCTGCCGTGGTGTCGTTGATGTCGGCGAATCGCACACCCACGTCGTCCGCAACGTCGACCACCAATTCGCGCTCGCCCCCAGAATCGATCACCAGCGACAAACCACCCGGCCCGGGTGGGCGCCCTGACGACATCAGCGCCACGGTGTTGATCATCTCGTCGAGCGTGAAGACTCGGGTCACACCATAATGGTCGAAGACAGCCTGGTAGGCCGCATCATTGCCCACCAGCGCGCCGGAATGCGTCTGCGCAAACGCCGCCGCCTTTTCCGACCGCCCGACCTTGCAGGCAATCACGGGCACGTTCTTGGACGCTGCCTTGTCGAGTGCCGCCATAAAGGCTTCGGGCTTTCGGATCATCTCGACAAACAGGCATATGAGCTTGGTGTCGTTGACCTCGAGTGCGTAATCCATGTACTCGTCCATGGTCACGCCGATCTCCTGACCGGCGCTGACGATCATGTCGAAGTTGGCGAGCGGGTTATAGAGCCCGACTTCCGTGAACGTGGAACCCGAATGGGTGATGTAGGTGGCGTTGCTCCCCGGGGCCAGGTTTGGCTTCACGTCCGCGAAGGTGGCATGGCAGCCCGCGACGGCGTTGCTGACGCCCATCCCGTTGCCGCCGCAAACGGCCATGTCGGCGTCGCGCGCCAATTCGCGCAAGCGCGTCAACAGCTTGCGATCCGGATCGTCGGGCAGGTAACAGGTGTCGAAGATCACCGCCGCACGAGCACCCACTGCGATGGCGGCTTCGAGTTGCGCCTCCAGGCGCTTGCTCGACACGCTCAAGATCGCGAGATCGGGCGCTTCGGGAAGATCGCCGAGCGAGCCATAACAGGGAAGCCCTCGAACGGTTTCGTACTTGGGATTGATGGGATAGATCTTGCCCGCGTAATCGCAGCTCTGGGCGACCTGAATCAACCTGTTGCCGGGCGAGCCGGGGGTCTCGGAGGCGCCCACGTAGGCGATCGAGCGGGCGTTCATGAGCGGGTCGAGGCGGTGCTTGGGCATGGGGGATTCCAAAATTCAGCAGTCGGTTGGGTGAGGTTCAGGATGGGTTGCGCGTTCGTGTGAGCCGACGCGCGAGTTTCCTCCGATTCGGCCCGAACGGGTAGCACGCGCGCTGGAGGCTGTCAGGGTGGCCGCGCCTTTTCGCCTGCGCGCCAGATCCACACCACGCCCTGGCGTTTCACCGCCCCGTGGCCGGAAATTTCAGCCGTGGGATCGAAGTAGCCAGACGTGTAAGCGGCCTCCTCGAAGCGATCAGCGGGCCTTGGCAGCGATCGTTCCCTATCCGCGGTGTTTTGGTTATATTCGCCCAGCCGCATTCCGCTAGGTAGCGCTGAAAAGTCGAGAAGAACCACCGCACCGGACATCCTGGGTGTTCTGGCGGGACTCGAAGTGATTCGCGCACTCAACGAGAATGGAATCGTGACCGGCCACCCAATCGAAATGATCGGTTGGACGAATGAACAGGGCGCGATTCGCGCCCGCCATGCAGGCGCCCGAGGCCTTCGCGGGCGCCCCCGACATGGAAATGGTCCTATTTGCTGAGGTCGCGAAGGCCGAATATTCGGCGATGAACTCGACGCGACCGGCTTAACGAAATTCGAAAGGAAAACTCGAACTCATGTCCCCGAGATCACTGAAGAAGAGCAACGAACAATTTAAACGCGCGCTGAAGAGCCTGCCCCTGGGTGTCTCATCCAATTTCCGTTATTGGGGCGAGGACAAGACGATATTCGTCAAGAAGGCCAAGGGCGCGCGATTCTGGGACATCGACGATAACGAGTACATCGATTACCGGCTGGGCTACGGCCCGGCAATCCTCGGCTACGCGGACGATCGCGTAGACGCGGCGGCGCGCGAGGGCATGGAAGTGGGCGGCGTGTTCGCGCTCGCGACCGAACTCGAAGCGACGGTTGCGGAGCGCATCCGCAAGATGGTGCCCGCGGCCGAACTCGTTCGATTCTCGATCTCGGGAACCGAGGCCGTCATGGCGGCCCTGCGGCTGGCCCGGGGCTACACGGGCAAGGACTCCTACATCTTGGTCGAGGGTGGCTATCACGGCCTCCACGACGCGACGATGTGGATGGCGATGGTCGAAAATATGGGCCCTGGAGACACGGTGCCGTCCCTCGAACCCTTCAGCAAGGGTGTCCCGAGCCTCGTTAAGCAAATGATCCACAGCGTTCCGCTCAATGACGCAGACTTCCTCGAGGACGTGCTCAAGAAACACAGCGACAAGATCGGCGCGTTCATCATCGAGCCGATCCTGGGCAACAGCGGCGGCATCACCGCATCCACCGAATACGTGAAAGCCGCGCGCGAGCTCTGCGACCGCTACGGGGTGCTCATGATCATCGACGAGGTGAAGACCGGTTTCCGGGTCGCCCGTGGCGGTGTTCAGGAACTCATGGGCGTGCAGGCCGACATCTGCACCTTCGCGAAGGCGCTCGCAAACGGGTACCCGATCTCGGTCATCGCGGGTCGCGAAGAGTTCATGCGCAAGATCGGAGACACCGTCGCGCACGGCGGAACCTATACCGCTCACTCGGTTTCGATTGCAGCCGCAAACAAGACGCTCGAAATTCTCGATGAAACCGACGCGCTGCAAACGATCGCGGATTACGGAAAGAAGCTGCAGGCGGGAATGGCCAAGGTTCTCGACGCCCGCAGCATCGCGCACGTTTTCGTCGGGCATCCCTCGATGGCGGGGTTGTTCTTCTGCGAACAGATGCCCACGAACTACCGCGACTGGGTGCGACACGACGGCACGCTCTACGGTGCGCTCGCGCAGGAGCTACACGATCTCGGCATCCTCTGCGAGCCGGATTCGCGCGAGCCTTGGTTCATCTGCGAGGCTCACGAAGACGGCTGTCTGGACGAGACCATCTCGAAGTTCGAAACCGCGCTCGACAAGACGCTCGCGGATCTCGGACGGAGCTGATCCCAGCGAAGCCCATGCAGGTCGGCCGGGAGCAACGCTCGCCGGCCGACTTGCAGGTTTCGAAAGCTGCACGAAAAGACGCCAGCACGCGGCGCTCTCACCGCCAGCGGCTCGACCACGCTGTCTGAAGGTACGCCCGCGAGATCCGATCAGAGATCGTTCAGGATTTCCCTGGCCGCGTTGCGCCCGGGGATTCCCGTGACCCCACCGCCCGGATGGGTGCTCGCGCTGCACATGTAGAGACCGCCAATCGGCATCCGGTAGCGCGCGTAGCCCGGGATCGGGCGCATGTGCATGAACTGGTCGAGGGTCATCTCGCCGTGGTTGGGGTTGCCCTCAGGCAGACCGTAGCTGCGTTCGAGGTCCAGCGGCGAGATCACGGCCCGATGGGCGATCAGGTCTTTGATGTTGGGTGCGTATTCGGCGAGCGTGTTGATTGCAACATCCGCGAATGCTTCCTTGCGCTCGTCCCAACTTCCTTCGCCTAGCTGGTAGGGGCCAAACTTGGCTGTGATCGACAGGATGTGCTTCCCGTCTGGAGCCAGGCTCGGGTCGCTCAGGCTCGGAATCAGCATATCGAGATACGGAAGCTCCGAGTATTCGCCGTACTTCGTGAAATCGTAGGCCTGTTCGACGTACTCGAGCGACGGCGAAATCTGGATGGGTGCGCGCAACCGCGCCGCGGCATCGCTTCCCGACAAAGACGAAAATTCCGGAAGGCCGTTCAGAGCCAGGTGAATGCGCGTCCCCGTACCGCGGTACTTGATGCAGTTTACGTGGTTCATGAACTTGGCATGGAGGGAACTCGGCTTGACGAGCTTGTGGAACGTCGACCGGACATCTGTGGCCGAAACGACGACCGGCGCCGTCAACCGCTCTCCCCCTTCGAGCTGAACACCCGTGACCTTGTCGTCATCCACTGTGATGCTCGAAACCGCAGCGCCCGTGCGAATCTCGGCACCAAAACCGCGTGCGGCAGTAGCCATGGCACCCGTCAGTCCGCCCATCCCACCCTTGACGACACCTGCCGAGCGAAACAGACCCGTACCACTATGTGCCCAATTACTAATGAGCATAAACGCGCTGCCCGATTCCATCGGTCCGTAACTGAGACCCAGCACGCTGCTCGCTCCGATCGCGCCCTTGACGGCGCCAGTCTCGAAGAACTCGTTGAGCAGGTCGGTCGTCGACATGGGCATGACGCGCAGCAGCTCGGGAATCCGCTTGCGACCCAACTTCCAGGCGGGGCCAAGCAGGCCGACGCCGGCGCGAATGTCGCTGAATTTTACTTCCGGAAGATCCGGCGGAGTCATTTCCATGACTCCGCCAATGACACCCGCGACGGCGTTCATCAAATCGAGAAATTTGGGATAGGCCTCGGCATCCGCCTTCGAAAAGCGCGCAATCTCCTCAACGGTCTTCGCGGTATCTCGCCAGATCGTGAGCTGCTTGCCATCGGGCTGCGGGCAGAAGGCCACCGCATCGCTTTGGATGGTTTCGACGTGCGAATCCAGTTTGAGATCGCCCCGCACCTTTGCGGATACGTACCCCCCGCCATCGGCGACGGTCGAGACCTTGAAACCGGGGAAGATCTCCTCGGTGACGGCTGCTCCGCCCACCTGGTCGCGCTTTTCCAGCACGAGTACCCGGCGTCCGGCCTTTGCGAGATAGGCCGCTGCAACCAGGCCGTTGTGTCCCGCTCCAATGATGATGGCGTCGTAATTTCCCACAAATAAATTCCTATTTTGTCTCGCGTCGCGGTTCCCTTGGATCCTCAATAGCCACGATCTGCGAGCTGCTCAGAGTTTTCCACCCAGAATTTCCTTCGCGGCCAGCCGCCCTGGCATGGCCATGATGCCACCACCCGGGTGCGTGCCCGACCCACATTGCCAATAGTTCCGGATCGGCGTCCGGTAATCCGCGTAACCTGCCGCAGGCCGAAGAAAGAAGAGCTGATCGAGGGTCAGTTCACCGTGGAAGATGTTCCCTTCCGTCAGACCGATCTGATCCTCCAGATCCCAGGGTGTCAGCACCTGCTTGTGCAAAATGATGTCCTTGATGTTCGGGCAGTGCTCGGCAAGCGTGTCGATGACTGCATTGCCGAAGGCTTCTCGCTGCTGATCGCGATTGCCGTACTCGGGCATGTCGTACGAGACGTACTGTACGAAAATCGACATCACGTGTTTGCCAGCGGGCGCCATGCTCGGATCGATCATGCTGGGCAGTTCGATTTCCATCACCGGGCGCTTCGAGAACGCCCCGTACTTCGCGTCGTCGTAGGCTCTCTCGAGAAAATTCATGCTCGGAGCGATCGGTATCGATCCTTTCAGAAGCGACATGTCCGTCATCTGATTGAACTTCGGGATTCCATCGAGCGCGAGATTCAGCTTGCCCGACGAACCGCGGTACTTGAACTTGTCGATCCTCTCGACCAGATCCGCAGGAAGTTCCTTCTCTTCGACGAGCTTACGAAAAGTGACCTTCGGATCGCAGCCCGAAACCACTGTATCGGCGTAGATCTCGTCGCCGTTTTCGAGTGCCACGCCCACCGCCGTACCGTTCTTGACGATGATCTGCGCGACCGGCGCGTTCACTCGAATCTCAGTGCCGTTGCTGAGGGCGGAACTCGCGATGGCTGCGGCAATGCCACCGGTGCCGCCCATCTGCGCTCCCCAGGCCGAGTAGGCTCCATCGAGATCACCCATGTAGTGGTGGAGCAGCACGTAGGCGGTTCCCGGCGACTTGGGTCCGAGGAACGTACCGATCACGCTGCTCAGACTGTGGCTTGCGCGCACGATGTCGGTCTCGAAGTACTCCGCGAGAAAATCCTCGGCACTCATCGTCATGACCTTGGAAAGAGTGTGGAATGTGTCCTTGCCGAGACCCTTGATGTGCTTGCCGAACTCCTTGAGGGTTTTCAGATCGCGCAGATTCGGCGCCGCGAGGTTCGGCGGGGTGAACCCCAAAATGGGTTTTACCGCGAACGCCATCTCGTACATCACCTCTTCGAACTTCGGCCCCATGTCGGCGTCGCGTACCGAAAACTTCTTGAATTCTTCTCGCGTCTTGGCCGCATCGGGCCAGGTAATCAGGGGCGGACCATCGTTGTTCGCCATGAAGATGGAAGAGACGGGATGAATTTGCAGTCCGTGCTTGGCGAGTTCGAGATCGCGGGTCACTTCGGGTCGCAGCAGGCTCACCACGTAGGAGCAGACCGTGTACTGGTAACCGGGGTAGATCTCCTCGGTCACGGTGGCCCCACCGATGAGGTAACGCCGCTCGAGAACCAGGACTTTGCGCCCCGCTTTGGCGAGATAGGCAGCGCAGGTCAAGCCGTTGTGGCCGGCACCGACGATAATTGCATCATATTTTTGCGTCATCTGAATCCCTGGCTAAAAGCTGCGTTACCGATGTCGAGTTCAAGGCTTCCACTGCTGACTTCTAGCCACCCAATGATTTCTTCCTCGGCGGATCATAGAAAGGCATCTTGACCACGACGGCGGGAATCGAATAGGCCTTGGCCTCCACCATCTCTTCAATGAAGAAGGGGGTGCCAACTTTCCCGTACTTGGGCTCGACTCGGGCGATCACGATGTATTTCTTCAACAGCCGCGACCACGTCCCGCTCGTTCCCCGGCCGATGTGGTGCTCTTGTGCCTCGTCGGCATAGATCGGAACGGGCCCCACCCAGCCCCGGTCGGGCAAGTGAAGCGGCATGCCGAACTCGCGATAGTATTTTTCGATTACGGTGACGTCGAGTTCGATTCCCACCGTGGTCCATCGCGATGAGCCGCTCTGCTTTTCTTTCCGCAAAGCGTCCCGACCCACGAAGAAATCGCCGTCCAGCTTGACCATCCAGCCGAGTCCCAGCTCGAAGGGTGAGGTCTTCTGAACATCGAAGAGCGTCTGGCTCGCCGAGGTAAAGTCCGCATCGATCTGAAGCAGGCCAGCTTCGATCCGCGTTTCGTTGAGGGCCAAGATCCCGCACGGGCGCAGCTTGTAGGCGTCACTCAGCTCCATCACCGAATCCCAGAGCCTCTCGGCGTGCTGCGGCTCGATGAAGATCTCGTATCCCAGATCGCCCGTGTAGCCGGTGCGCGAAATCAGCGCCGGAATACCGGCCACCTCGGCGTTGGTGCAATGGAAGAAGCGCAGCTCATCGAGATTGGCGTTCTTCGTCAATTGCTTCAGTGCTTCGCGTGAGGTCGGCCCCTGCAGGGCGATGGCCGCGAACGCTTCCGATACATCTTCAACTTCGACATCGAGCCCAATCGCATTGTCCTGCAACCAGTAGAGATTCGGAATCGTGCTGGACACCCGGAAATAATTCTCGCCGAGGTGAAAGACCGCGCCATCATCCATCACCATGCCATTGTCGTCGCACCAGACGGAGTAAAAAACTCGGCCGGGCTTTGACTTGGCGAGATTGCGAACCACGACGCGCTGCATCAGCGCCTGTGCGTCAGGGCCGCGGACGTCGTACTTGTAGAGCGGCGAGACGTCGAACAACCCGCATCCCCAGCGAATCGTGTCGTATTCGCTGGTGTAATCCAGCGCGTAGCTGCTCGCGGCCAGAAACCCCTCCCATTCTTCCCACCGGCTTCCCTCACATAGTGCCGATGTGCGCGAATGAAACGGCGTAACTCTGGTCATTTCGACTCCCATCTAGTTGTGCGGCAGCGAGAGAGCATCCGTCCGAGCTCTGGCTCCCCGATTCGGGTGCCGGAGTATAGGGAAAAAAGCTGGGGTTTCCCGGAGAAACTGGCAATGGACCGGTCGGCCAGTCAGCGGGATAAGCAGACAGTGTGATCTCTTGCGGCGTTTTCATCTGCACGGCCACACGAGTCCAATCCCAGCCGCGGCCGAAATGTCCCGAGGGCTCGATTGCAGCCTTTTCGATGCCAGCTGCACGAAAGGCTGCGACAGCCGCAACGGCCGCTCGTCGGTAGCCACCGAGCGAGCCACTCATCCGCGGCCCATTCTCGTCCGCGATCAGGTGCATGTAGCCCATGACCTTCGAATTCAGGAACGCTTCCTGTTTGATCCGGTAAACGGCTTCGAGGTTTACTTTTTTGGCCGGGCTGGTTGGGCCAGCAGCAAAACAGAAATAGGAGGGGCGCCTTCATCGTTTTCGTCTCCTCAACCGATGTTCGCGAGGCCTAGCATTGAGCGAGATGCCGCGGCGATCGTTCACTGCTCCGCTCATCTGAATGAGTAAAGGTAGTTTTGGCCAGTAGGAGAAAGAGATTGACATTCAAGCGAAGGAAGGCAGAAAATAGCAACAACACCGCCCGAACGCGCAGCCAAACTCTTATCAAGAAACACGGATTCCATGTCCGAGAACAGGCACGACGACATCTGGAACGTGGGGATCAGGCCAGCTTGCCGGAGTAGGTTCGTCCGATGAGAAAGTCAGCGATAACAGGCCTTTCGAGGCGAAATTTTGTCGGTGCACTCGCGGGTGCAGCTGCGGGTACGGTCTTGGCCCCGCTTGCGAAGTTCTACGCGCGGACCGCGCACGCAGCAGAAGGGAAACTTTGCATCGCGAACGGCTCGAGCGCCGGGTTCGGTCCGCTCCAACCGGCCCTGGCACGGAACGCCGCGGACCTGACAGCCACCATCGTAGGTGACCTCAGCAACACACCCCTACTCGAACTTCCGCCGGGCTTTTCCTACACGGCGGTCTCGATCACAGGGGCCGTCATGAGCGATGGAACGCTCGTGCCCGGCGACCACGACGGCATGGCGTGCTTTCAAGGGCGTGATGGAACCTACAGGCTCGTTCGAAATCACGAACTCTCTCCCGGCGAAAGGGAGTTCGGCAACCGAACGGGTGTTCAGCCGGCCAACGGGAAGGTGTGGGACCGGTTCGATCTGAGCGAGGGCGAGGGCGGGGGCGGAACCACAACGCTCGTACTCGACCGCGAGGGGCTTCTCGTTCGTGACTTCGCTTCGCTCGGAGGCACTGTGCGCAACTGTGCGGGCGGGCCGACACCATGGAGATCGTGGATCAGCTGTGAGGAAAACGTCTCGACGCCCGCGACGGATTCTGATGTTCGCCGGAGGCATGGCTTCTGCTTCGAAGTTCCGGCCGACCTCGAAGAGGGCGTTGAACCAATTCCCATCTTCGGTGCCGGCCGCTTCAACCACGAGGCAGCGGCAGTGGATTGGGAGACCCGTTTCCTCTACCAGACGGAAGACCGAGGCGATAGCTGCTTCTACCGCTACGTGAGCCACCGCCGGGCCAGCCGTTTCGGCGACCTGCAGGAAGGAGGCTCGCTTTATGCGATGGTCATCGATCCAAACATCGCCTCTTCGTGTGACGGTGCTCCTGTGCCAACCATCGATCGAGGCAGCGGAATCTTTTCCGTCGACACGCGCCGTGAATTCCTATCGTTTCTCGGCCAGCCGCTGCCGGTCCGGTGGGTGTTGATCGAGAGAGTGAATCCGGCTGGCGACACGCTTCGATACGAGGCACACGCCAAGGGAGCCGCGCTGATCGAGCGGGGCGAGGGAGCCTGGTATAGCGCGCACGGTGGTGGGAAGATCTATTTCGTTGCCACGAGTGGTGGAGACCGAGGCCGAGGTCAAGTCTTCGTCTACGACCCCAAGCGCGAAACCGTAACCCTGGTCGTGGAGTCGACCCGATCCACCGCTCTGATACGCCCCGACAACATCACGGTCGCACCGGACGGTGCGCTCTATCTGTGCGAGGACCGCGGCAGATCAAACCGCGTCATCGGCGTCGATCGCAACGGCGACGTATTCCCTTTCTTGCAGAACGCGCGCGACAATGGGGAGTTCGCCGGAGCTTGCTTCTCGCCGAACGGAAAGTTCATGTACGTGAATACCCAGACTGTGGGAATCACGTTTGCAGTATTCCGAAACGACCGCCGCTCGATTCGCGTCCACTCCGGCTGGACTTGATTCCGAAACGACCGCTGCTCGATTCGCGTCCACTCCGGCTGGACTCGAGAGCGCAACCACACAGCGGGATTGTGCGCTTCAGCCCTCGACTCTGAACAAGAGGTTCTTGCTCTCGACCAGTGCCGAAAGTGCCGCCCGGCTTCCGTCACCGCCAACGCGAACCTCGAGGCGAGGTATCCCGGCACCGAACCGAGCAAATTGCACATTGCAGATCGACTTGGAATTCAATTCGCTTCCCCTTTCCGCCGATTAGACACCGAGATCGGACGGGGACGAGATGACGACGAAAGTCGAAGCACGCGGCGCAGGGACCTTTGCGGGGCTCGTGATGGGCACTCTTCTGCTCGGTGCGAGCTGCATGATCGAAGCGAATCCGACGACTGCCACGACAGACGCCGAGCGCGCGCAGTCCGCGACCGTGGGCCATCCCAATGCCGAGCCCGCGCCCACAGAGGCGATACCGGACCACATCTGGCCGCCTCGGCTCGGCGAGCGCTACCCGAATCTCCGCTTGCGCACGCCGAGCGGTGAGCGCATCGAACTCGCATCCCTCGAAGGGCGGGTCATTCTCGTGGAGCCAATCGGGATGGACTGCCCGGCCTGCAACGCGTTCGCGGGCGGCAATCGACCCGGGATGGGCGGGTTTCAGGGCGTGCAACCCCAGGGCGGCATGCCGTCGATCGACGAAATGCTCGATCAGTACGCGGGAGGCCTGACGCTCGACGACGACCGCCTCGTACTCGTCCACCTTCTCCTCTACCGGCCGGGCCGCGATGGCCCGCCGAAACTCGAAACCGCCCGGCTCTGGGCAAAACACTTTGGGATCGAAGAAAGCGAGAACATCCTCGTGCTCGTCGGTGAGCCCTATCTGATCGGTCCCGCCAGCTACAAGATGGTTCCCGGTTTCCAGCTCGTCGACAAGAATTTCGTGCTGCGCTTCGACGCGGCCGGTCACAAGCCCACGCACAGCATCTGGCGTGACCTGCTGCCAGCCGTTGCGTCCTTGCTGGGCGAAGTGAGACCCACGCTTTGACGCGACCGCTCGTGTGTGGCTGGCGGGCTGCGGCCGCGTGCACTGCAGTCGCCAGCGCCCTGCTCTCCCCCATGCCCGCTGCGTCGGAATCCAGCTACGAACTCTACAATGCGGGCAAGACGCGTGAAGCCCTCGCGCGCACACACACAGAACTCAACGCCGCACTGGAGGCGGAAGAGCCGAGTCAGCGTTGGAGCCACCTGATGCACGTCGCTTGGCTCGAGGAATCGACGGGGAACCACAAGGCCTCCTTCGATCTTGCGAAGCGCGCATGGGAACTCGCCATCTCGGAGGAGAACTCATTCCGGGTGGGGCGGAGCCTTTGTTGGCTGGGTTGGTCCGTGACGAGCATGGGCCTCTATCCACTCGCACTCGAGTTCTACCAAGCGGCGATCGAGCGCGCGCAAGCCGCGGGAGGGCGCGACAAGCTCACGAGTGTCTGGGGCCTGGCGACGCAGGAAAAGGGAGCTGTGCTCGCAAGAATGGGCGACCTCGACGCCGGTGCAGCGCTGATCGAGGAGACGACTGAATTCGCGCGCCAACACGGCATTTTGGTCGGGGTGGCCGAGGGAAGTGCGCATCTCGCATCGATTGCGTTGCAGCGTGGCAACTGGCCGGAGGCCACCGAGCGCGCCGACGAAGCGCTGCGGGCTGCCGAAGATTGCAATTGCAGCGCCTACAACACGAACCGAGCGCGCCTGGTTGGCGCACGCATCGCGCTCGAACGCGCGCGCGTCGACCCGAAGGTCGCCACCGAAGCGGAGACTCGAATTCGCGCTGCCCTCGCACACGCAGAAAAGGTTGGCGATCGACGCCATGTCGCCGAGGCGAAATTGTTGCTGAGTCGTGTAATCGACGAGCGGGACATCGAGGCGCGAATCGCGCTGGTGGAATCTGCGGCCGAAGCGCTCCACGAAATGAAGAATGAAATCCGCGGCAACGCCGATGGAAAACTCGGCGCGCTGCTGCTCGAAACCGATCAGCTCGACCTGGCCGGTTTTCACCTCGCAAGTGGCCTAGCGGTCAATCAGGATCTGCTCCGCAGGCTCGATGCGGCCTACATCCTCGGCGACCTCGCCGAGCTCGACATTCGCGCAAACAACCCATCCGGATACCTCGAAAAGTGGATGGAGTCAGCGGACAAGGCGGAGGCATCTGGCGCCTGGCCGCTCGCCGCAGAGAGCCAGGAACAGGTCGCCGAGGAAATGTTTCGGCTGGGTTTCTGGGCCTTCTCGCGGCAATGGAGCGAAAAGGCCCTGAACTCGCTCGAGCAGATGCTCGACGGCGCCGAGGACCGCGAGCGCCGAAAGTCACTCGACTGGCGAAAACTCGCACTCCAGGAGCGCATCGTCGAGATCGACATCGAACTCGACCACTCTCCCGCCGCACTTCCGGGCGATCTCACGCCCGAGCGCGCGACCAAGTAGCGCACACACCTCAGGGCAAAATCCCGCTAGCGAAAATCCTCCTCCGTGCGACTGTTCTCGATAAGCCGACGCGGTTCACCGTCACGCGTTCGCAGTCCTCTTTCGGATGCGCGATGTTGTGCGGCGGCGAGTCCCCCGCAGCCACGCCGCTCGGTGCGCGCTCGCCCTCGAATGGGGGACGAACCATGAAGCGCCTCGAGGTACCGAACTCGATATTCGGACTCTGCGCCATCACCATGACGGTGTTCGCTTGTGGCGACGCTGCAGATTCTCCGACTGCGCCGAACCCGCAAGCCCCCCCGCCCCCGAGCCAGACACTCGAAGTTCCTTCCATCGTCCACCTGGCCGATGCACTCTCGCGTGCCGACGTCTCGAGCGCGGAGCCTCCCGCTGCGGCGAAACGCAAGCACACATGGACGGTCGCGAAGCTTCGCGATCAGTGGCGCAAGGTCTCGTCGGCCGACGACCCGGCTCTGGCGGAGGTCGAGATCGAAGCGACCGAACAGGCCGTGCGTCTTTCGCTGGCACGCCCGCTGAAGAAAGAGGGGCCGTTGTGGATCGGTGGCCTTGCGGTAGACGTTTCTGATCTCCGCCTGAACGACTGGAAAACCCTTCTCGTGCGCGCGCGCTCGAGTGATCGCTTTGCGGGCATCATGGTCAGCTACAACCTCGACGAGGAAGGCGCCCTGCCCACCTGGCGCCCTTTCTTCATGTCCCCCGATCTGGCGCCACCCGTCTTCAGCGACGGCTCCGAACAGACCTACGCGATTCCCCTTCGAGGCCGGGAGGGCGCCGCGCCCGAGACCGCACTCACGAGCATCGGCGTCTTCTTCGCATCGCCAGGCGCCGCGAGTGTCGACATCACTTCGATCGAGCTCGTCCCGCGTGGCGCCGACTTTCTCGAACCCGCGGGCGTTCGCGCGGTGACCCGCGGCGGCACCACGCGAAATACCCTCTTCGCCCATGCACCGCTGCGGATCGGTTGGCCGCTCGCGGCAGCCCCTGACCGACGCCTGGATTTCGGGCTGACGACGATCGAGGGTGAAGAGGTGACGTACCGGGTCCGCGTTGAACACGGCGGGTCGAGCGATTTGCTCTTCGAGGAGACCATTCACGACTCGGAAGTCTGGCACCAGCGCTCGGTCGAGCTGCCCGCAGATGTAACGCCGCCGGCAGTCCTCTCGCTCGAAGCGCAAAGCGAGAGCGAGGGCGCTGTTGCGCTCTGGGGCGCGCCGATTCTCTCCCGCAACCCGCCGAGCAACGATCCCGCGCGCCCGAACGTGATCTTCTACGTCATTGACGGCGGCGACGCCAATCTCATGAGCGCGTTCGGCTACGAACGAACCACAACGCCCTTCCTCGAGAAGCTCGCCAAGGAAGGCGTGCTGTTCACACGTGCCCACTCGAATTCCACCTGGACCCAACCCTCCACGGTCTCATTCATGACTTCACTCCAACACAGTGTGCTCGGGGGGCTGCGCCGCGGCGTCCACTCGACCTCCGTACCGACCGAGGCGACGACCTTCGCCGAGCACTTTCGAGCGGCCGGCTATCAAACTGCGTCCTTCACCGCGAACCCGAACGCCGGGCGTATCATCGGCATGGAGCGCGGAATGGACTTGATGCGCGATGTCGAGACCGAGCACCACTCGACGTCGTCGCTCGAACTCCAGGAGGAACTCTGGCGCTTCCGAGACTCATACCCCGGCACGCCCTACTGGGTGCACATACAGACGACTGACGTCCACGAACCGAACCAACCGGAAGCGCCGTTCGCCGGGCGTTTCGCCAGTCCCGAGCAGCGCCAGCAGCTCGCGACCTGGGATGAGCAGATCCAATCCAGCACCGGCCCGGGCATCGGCAGTACGAGCATCGCCGCCTACTACGACGATGCACTTGCGCGCGTCGGCATCGACCGACAGGCCTACTTCGGCACGCGACGCGACCTCTACGACGAGACGATGCTCCACCAGGACCACGCGCTCGAACAGCTCGTCACAGACTTGAAGGAACGCGGCGAGTGGCAGAACACCCTGCTCGTGATTGGCTCCGATCACGGCCATCCCGCGGGCACCTTCGCGCGCTTCGGCCGCGGCCTCTTCGACCCCCAGCCCGAGCCCTGGCAGGGCGCACTCTTCGACGCCTATGCGACGCGAATCCCTCTGCTCGTGGTCTGGCCCGGTCAGCTCGAAGGCGGCCGGATCATCGAGGCACCGGTCTCGATGATCGACGTGCTGCCCACGGTGCTCGACCTCGTCGGTCTCCCCCAACCCGACACGCTGCAGGGTCAATCGCTGGCGCCGCTACTACGGGGCAATGAGATGCAGGTGCGGCCGGTGATCCTAGACGAGTTCCGCGTCGACGAGGCAACGGGCGAGATGATTGGCAATCTCGAGATCATCGACGGCCGCTGGGGCGCTTCCCTTGAGATCGCACCCGTTGCGGAAGACGCCGACGCCACGCTAGGCCGACATTCGGTGCCCGCGGGCGGACGCTGGGGAGTCGTGCACCCACTCTTCGAGGACGTACCCCGCCTGCTCCTCTACGACCTCGAGAATGATCCCTTCGCGCTTCGCGCCGTGAATGCCGACCACCCCGAGCTGGTGACGCGCTATACCGCCCTGCTCCTCGAGCGCTGGCAGGCCCATCGCTCGCTGGCACAGAAATTCGAGGATTCGGAGGCCGCCCCGCTCAGCCCCGAGCAACTCGAGCAGCTACGCATACTCGGGTACATCGACTGAGAAAGATGCTCTCGTTTCAACCAGGAACGATTGTTCTGCCTTCCGCGCATCGCAAGGTGCATCGCGAACCCGAAGCGAATCTGCAGCCATCCGATCCCTGGGCACGATTCACAGAACTTCACGCGGGCGCTGAATCGCGCCGTGTTTATCTGGAAATCGACGAATGCGCCGCCGGAAGGACGACTCGATCGTAGAAGAGCTGGTACGCGTACGCGTGATCCTTCCCCTCGTAGACGTTCCAGCCCGTGAACACGCCGATCAGATTGAGTTCGGGCACGATCAGCGCAAACTGTCCGCCCCAACCCCAGCTGCCGTACATGAAGGGGCCGCCGTCGCTGCCATCGTAATACACCCACCACTGGTATCCGTAACCGACGTTGAAATCCGGATCCTCCGGGCCGGTGTCCCGAACATGTGGATGGGTGGATCGCGCGACCCACTCGGCGGGTATGATCTGACGGCCATCCCACTCGCCCTCGCGCTCATACAGCAACGCAAAGCGCGCGAACTCGCGCGGTGTCAGGTATAGGCCGCCCGCAACGTCCTTGAAGCCTTCGGGCGCATCCTTCCAGAAGTAGTCCGCGATGCCAATCGGGCCGAATAGCAGTTCTTCCGCGTACTCGTCGAGTGCTCTGCCGGTTGCCCGGGATACCATCTCGGACATCAGCTGGGTGTTGGTGCTGTTGTACTTGAACGTCGACCCCTGAGCGTTCGCCAGTGGTTTATCGAGCAGATAGGCAACCCAGTCATCCGTTGACTCCACATTTATGGCGTCGTTTCTCGGATCCCAGTAGGAAACATCCTCCTCCCATTCGAAGCCGGGTCTCATGGTCAGGATGTTATCCAGGGTGATCGCGGCCTTTTGCGGGTCGGTGATCTTGCGGTCCGGCAGGAGTTCACCGAGTGTGGCGTCGACTTCGGGGAGTTCACCGCGAGAAATCGCGATGCCAACCAGGGCCGACATGAAACTCTTGGTACTCGACTGCATGGTGTGCAGGTCGCTTCCCTTATGGAAGGGGTGCCAGTTCGCGTCGTAGTAATTCCACGGCCCGGATTCACCGCTTACCAGGTCTGCGTTGAGCGCCTGGTAGTCGTTTTCGTAATAGGCTTCGAACGCCATGCGACCGTTGCGGATGATGA
>Ga0114949_10000654_pt1 | contig 19382 bp, 15 predicted proteins | sample N074metaG_FD_83505 | JGI IMG/M metagenome (GOLD analysis project Ga0114949, IMG submission 83505) | Deep subsurface microbial communities from Kermadec Trench to uncover new lineages of life (NeLLi) - N074 metaG | ecosystem: Environmental > Aquatic > Marine > Ocean trench > Sediment | place...
CACCCAGTTGGTGGATCTCAACAACCCGCGCGGAAACCTGGATATCCGCACCGGGTTCACAGCCTGAGGACGAAATTCCCTGTCTCTCGGGCGATGTTCCCGAAAAAACCAGCCCCGCCATCAAAACGGCGGACACACAGAACCATTGAACTCTCTTCACCCGGATACACCCCCTACCGGATCGATGGCCTCCCCTGCTATTTGTACTAGCCTGGCACACCACGGCACACGACTATCTGCCCAATCAGTTTACGGATTCAGCTGAAAAGTGCAAGGATAAAGTGCCCGGGGGTGTTCTTTTTCTCAGGCTGCGGACTCCCCATCCGCACATGTCCCGGCCCGGGACGCAGGACGAGGCTCTCCGATCCCGGCGGCCAGCCTCCGTTGGGTGCTGGGGTCCATCACCTCATCCGCCGTCTCCATCAGTGGCTTGCAACACGTTGAGCCGACCCGGCTTGCCCAGAGACTTCCCTCCATGGCCCCAGCCAGCTTGCGTCATGCACTCATCCAACAACGCCGGGGAAACGAAATGGTCAAACAGGCCCCCTTCGCGCGACCTGCCGGGCAGGCATGAGAACTCTTCTCCGAGAGGGTCCCCAACGCCCGGGAGGTTCGCCATTGGCAGGAGCCTCCGCCTTCGCTACTCTCTTGGCCGCCGCCGGGGTTGCCACCGGCAGGAATTGGGACGGTACGGGTATGACATCATTCGGCGAAAAGTTGAAGGCTGCGCGCGAAGATCGCGGGATTGAACTGTCCGAGGTCTCAGCGGCGACCAATGTGGGCGTCCATCTCCTGGAGGCCCTGGAGGCCAACGACTTTGCCCGCCTGCCGGGAGGCCCGTTCAACAAGGGCTTCGTGCGGGCCTATGCCCGGCATATCGGCATCGACCCGGAGGAGGCCATCGGCGCCTACAGCCGCGAGGAGAGGTCCCAGGGGATTCGCACCCCGGACGTGGGGCACGAGATGCCACACGCCGAGACCCGCCTGCTGGAATTCAGGAACGACGGCGACCAGACCACCCTGATCCTGGACTGGATCATGGTCAAGAGAATTCTCATGGCCACGGGCGCCGTGCTCCTGCTCCTGGCCGGCACCTGGTTGCTGTGGCCCTCCGGCGGATCCGAGCAGGATCAAGAAGGCGGTCTGCCGGCCATGCCGCCATCCCAGCCCGTCGCCACCGCAACCGGAGACCGTCCCCCGCTGATGAACGACAGCCAGGAGGCCGACCCTGCCGCCGAGTCCAGCGCGGAGTCAGCCCCCGCGACTTCGCCTCCGGCAGGAGAGACGGCTCCGCCCCCGGATTCACCGGTGAAGAGCGCCAAGCCTGACCCCACCCGTCCTGAAACCCGGACCGTAAAAGGACTTCCCCCGCCCTCTCCAGCCCCGGCCGTCGCCACCTCCCTCAGCTCCCTGGAGATCATCGATTTCGGTGTCGGAACAGGTGTCAGCCAGCGCCAGTTGACGGGCCGGGGTGACCGCTTTCCCGTGGGGACCCAGGTCTGGTTCTGGACCCGGACACTGGGCGGGAGCAAGGGAGACCTCCTGATGCATGTCTGGCTGCATGAAGGGCGCCCGGTCATGACGTACGAGCGAACCCTGGGCGGGCCCCACTGGCGCAACTCGAGCCGCAAGACCCTGAGCCCCGGCTCCCGGGGGCAATGGACCGTCGAAGCTCGGGATAGCCGGGGACGCGTGGTGGCACGGACCACCTTCGAATGCACCGGGAAATAGGCCAGCAGGCCGTTCCCTGGATGCTCTAGAATGCGCGCCTGGAGACACCATGAAGCACGACCGTATTGCCGTTCTCGATTTCGGTGGCCAGTATGTCCACCTCATCGCCACCAAAATTCGCGCCCTGGGTGTGTACGCCGAAATCCGGGATCCCGATGACACCCTGGACTCCTTCCACGGCTACAAGGGGATCATCCTCTCAGGCAGCCCCGCTCTGAGCGCCCATGATGAAGATGCCGGGTGGACCCGTGAGATCATGGACCTGGACATTCCTGTTCTGGGATTCTGTTTTGGCCACCAGGAACTCGCCAAACACGGCGGCGGATCGGTGGAACACACCAGGAGGGAATACGGCGCCGCCCTGCTGCATAGAGTCACCGAATCTCCTCTGCTGCACGGCCTGGCCCCGGAGGAAACGGTCTGGATGAGCCACGGCGATACGGTGACCCGGCTGGGTGAGGGCTTCGTCGAACTCGGGTACTCCAGCAGCGCTGACAACAAGGCAGCGGATCATCGCTACGCCGCCATTGCCCATGAGAAACGCCGTCATTACGGGCTTCAATTTCACCCGGAAGTTGACGACACGCCGTGCGGGGAACAACTTCTGCGCAACTTCGTGTTCGACATCTGCGGCGCCAGGCAGGACTGGACAGTGGGCGACCAGGTCGCGGAACGCGCCGCTGCCATCCGCCAGCAGGTGGGGAACAAGGTGGTGCTCCTCCTGGCCTCCGGTGGAGTTGACTCCACGGTCGCCGCCCTCCTCTTCAAAGAAGCACTGGGGACGGAACAGCTCAAGCTCCTCCATATCGACAACGGCCTCATGAGAAAGAACGAGAGCGCCGAGGTTGTGGCCAGCCTGACTGAAATCGGCCTGGGGCCCAGCCTTCATCATGTCGATGCCACGGAGGATTTCCTTGCCGCCCTGCAAGGCCTCACCGACCCCGAAGAAAAACGCAGAGCCATCGGCGACACCTTTGTGGCCGTCTTCGAGCGCGAAGCCCGCAAGCTGGACATCGCCCACGCTCTTCTCGGACAGGGCACCATCTACCCCGACACCATCGAAAGCGGCGGCACCAAGCGCGCCGATGTCATCAAGACCCACCACAACCGCGTCGCCGTCATCCAGGAGATGATGCGCCAGGGCCGCGTGGTGGAACCCTTGCAAGATCTCTACAAGACCGAGGTCCGGGAACTGGGCCGGGCCCTGGGTCTGAACCTTGCTCAGATCCAACGCCATCCCTTTCCCGGCCCCGGCCTGGGAATTCGCCTCGCCGCCGAGTCATCGGTACCGTCCGACTTCGATGCGAAGAGCATTCACAACGCGGTGGCACCTCTGCTGGCCGGCACCGGTCTCCGCGGCCTGCCCCTGCCGGTGCGTTCTGTGGGTGTCAAGGCCGACCTACGCAGCTACGAACACCCCGTCCTGCTCACAGGCGAAGACCCGGGCTGGGATCGTCTGACGGCCATTGCCACCGACCTGGTCAAGGCCGTCCCGGGAATCAACCGCTGCCTTTACGAACTCAGCCGACGCCGGCCGGGCGAAGCCTGCCTGGTACCCGCCTCCGTGACCCGTGGGCGCCTTGACCTGCTGCGGGATCTGGACCAGATCGTCATGGACGCTCTTGAGCGGCATCAGCTCATGACCACAATCTGGCAATGCCCAACGGTGCTGGTCCCCCTGCGCCTGGATGGCAGGGGGAGTGAACTGGTGGTCATCCGTCCGGTTCATTCCGAGCGGGCCATGACGGCCAGGCCTGCATGGATTGGCGCGGAATGCGCCGCGGAGATCACCGAGGCGCTCATGGCCTTCCATGCTGTGGCCGGGGTGGCCATCGATATCACCACCAAGCCGCCTGCAACCATCGAGTGGGAGTAGCCAGGGTTCAATCGATGTCCTGTTTCTTGCGGGAGAGCGCTCTTTCCAGCCCGGCCACCGCAAAAATGACCGGATAGAGCCGCTCCCAGTACCAGAGACGGGCGAAATAGAGTCCGATGGGTGTCGGCGGAAATGACGTCCCTTCCCGGGTGGCTTGTCGCAGCCAGTCCACCCCATGCTGGATGGCTCCCGAAATATCGACCGATGGCCTGATCTCACGGCGCGCCGCCAGAGCCTCCAACGCCAGTCCGGTCTCTTCGATGGAGGATGAGACACCGGGTCCCCCGCCCCATCCCCCGTCCCCATTCCGGCATGAGACCAGCCACGCTGTCCCCCGCCTCAGGGCTGCCTGCCAGAGTTCATCCCTGTCGCCGGATCTCACATGCCCCGCCAGAAGCACTTTCGCCGTGCCGTAGACCGGGTTTTCCAGGCTTGGCTCGGCTTGGTTCCCGAACCAGAGAGGAGTCCACGCGCCATCTCCGCGCTGCGTGCGCACCAGATAGCTGCGGGCTCGATCCGCTGCATGTCCGAGCCGTCGCTGCAAGTCCGCCGGCAACTCCTCAAGCCACTTGTCCCAGGCTCTCAGGGCGTGGGCCGTGAGATCCGGGCTGCTGCGATCGAAAGGCATGCGCCCCCAGCCGCGGCAGAACGTCGGCAGCCCGCCATCCCGGTTCTGGAGGCCCAGCAACCATGCCGCCCCTGCTGCGGCCCGGCGGCACAGATCCGCATCAACGACACGTCCATGGCTGTCCCGTTCCGCCAGTCGCCCCAGGACAAGGAGCGCCGCGGGCGTATCGTCGCCATCGGGCACTCCCCCGCTGAGCTCGGTCCAGGCCCATCCCCCGGCTGGAGCACGGGTGTACGGATGCTCACCCCGGTATTGCCGAGCTTTCACCCAGGCGAGGATCCGGCGGCGGCTCGCCGGCGGGAGGTGACGGGACAGACGTCCGCCGGAGGCCAGGGCCTCCACCGCCAGCCCTGTCAGCCAGACGTTCAGATTGGTATCGATGGGCCAGGAGCCGTCCTCCCTCACCGTGTCCAGGAGAAAGCGGACCCCCCGGTCCACGACCGGGTGCCTGTCCTGCCCGCACCCCACCAGGCTCATGACCACGAAACTGGTCAGAGGGGCGGCCTCCAGGAACCCGCCACTCCGGGGCTGAATCGCCGTGAGGATCTCAAGAGTTCGCCGGCGCGCCAGACCGCGCAGGATGCGGGTGATGGGATTGACGGTGGGACGGTGAAAATGGCCCACCTGCCCCATGGCGATGAGAGCGGGCATGGCATAGCTGACCATGGGGAGTCCCAGGCGGCGCAACCAGCGGTGCGGAATGGCAGCCAGTTCGAAGGGAATCGGCGGGATGCCCTCCCAAGCGTCGCGACCCTCGCCGAACCGCCCGGTGAGAGCGCACAGGGTCAGGATGGGCACCGAGAAGGTCTTGTCATCGCCATAGGCGGCCACGACTCCCCGGGCCACAGTGGCTGGCTTCAAATCCCCCAGCTCCCGGCCCAGGTATGCATCGACCTGCCTGCGGCAATCTGCATGCCGTGGGGACGGGGAAAGCCCCAGGGCGGCCCAGCAGAGGACAGTGGTGCTGAGATTGCTGGGGCTGTTGACCGTATCTCCCCAGCCCCCATCCTGATTTTGATGTGCCGCGATCCAGTCCAGGGCGGCACGGAAGGACTCCCCTTTCCCGGGCGCCCCGTCCCGGCGGACCACGGCCCGCCGGTGCAACTCCAGGGCGCATGCGGCCGTCGCCGTGGCCAGCGCGCTGGAGGCAAGCTCACCCGCCCAGCAGCCTTCCGGCTGCAGCGCGGACTGAAGTTCTCGCACCGCACCGTTCAGGGCCTCCCGGGCGGGATTCTCTCGCATTTTACCGATCAACCCCGCTGTCATCCGGCCTCCCGATTCTCAGAGACTGAGATGCCCGAGAGCCAGAAGGGCATAATAGGTATATTCCACATCGGGAGCGTCATCTGACCAGTTCCCGCAGAAGCCTCTGCCGGTCCACAACGAATCGACAAAATCCAGGCAGGGTTCCTTCACCCGCTGAAAAGATATCTCCATGGCGGCCAGAGCATGCAGGGCCGTGGCCGTGGAGAGCAGGTCGGGAACCGGCGCTCCCGGAAGAGCGAAGAACCCGCCGCCTGGGGCGGCCTGTTCAAGGAGCCACCTCCCTGTCCCCGGGTCGACGACTTCATCCATCTGGCGCATGAGGGTGACTGCGGCGGCGGTCACAGGAGTTGTTCCCAGCGGCATGATGGCATCGTTGCCGTAGCCACCATCGTCGGTGCGGAGGCGTCGCATCACGGCCAGGAGGGGCTTTCTGTCCGGCAGGGGCAAGCCCAGATCCTGACAGGCGCCATAGGCCAGGAAGGCGTGGTAAATGGTCCCATGGGAGCTCTCCGGATCCAGGGAGTAGCCGCCGTCGGATGTCCTGAAACGATTCAGGTGAGCTCCAAGAGCCTGACGCGTCCTCTCATCCAGACTGCCCTTCGGCAGGGAAGACCAGCAACGGACGAGAGAGGCCAGGTGAACCAGGTCCAGACCCTCACCATCGGCGAAGGAGCGCAGGTACGTGCCCACACGCGTGGTGGGCAACGGGGCCTGGAAAGCCCTCAGACCTTCGAGGCCGAAGATCGTGTAATAGAGGTCGCTGTGGCCCTGGCGATCGCAAAAGCCGCCATCTTCGGTGATCTGCTCCTGCAGATAGGCGAGGACCTGCCGGCCGGCCTCACCCAGTGCTTTCGGCCCCAACCTTGCGACCTGCAGCATTTCGAGCCTCAAACTCACTGCAATATCCTTCCAGTGTGGGTTGGCCGAAGATCTTGCCGATCACACGGCGCAACAGCCCCTTGAGAGTCGGCGAGGTCAGAGGCCGCAGGGACTGAACCGCCTGCTCTTCATAGGCCGCCAGCAGGTCCCTGGCCTTCTCCACCACATCTCTCTCCCGGAAGATTCGCTGGACCTGGTCGGCCACATCGTCGTAATTCTGCTCCCGGTTCCAGAGAGCCTCCATGAGTTCTTTCTCTTCGCCATTCTTAGCCCTCTTGTGGGCGATGGCCAGCAGGAGGGATGGCCTCAGATCCCGCAGGTCATGGGAATCGCTTTCGCCTGAGAAGTCCTCCAGGTCATCTCGCACCTGGTACGCAATCCCCAGAGATTCGCTGTAGATCTTCAGGACCTCCTGGGAGCCCCGGTCCACGCCTGCATAAAGAGCACCGAGCCGCAGAGCCACCTCGAACGCCGGCGCCGTCTTCTGGCGGAAGATCTGCAGGACATCCAGGGACGACAGCGGCCGGGGTGCCCGTGCCCAGCAGAGTTCGGCACCCTGGCCACGACTGAGAGTGACATGGCCCGCGGCGGCGGCCTGCAACATTTCAACCTTGGTGTCTGCCGGAACCGCGACCTCCCCGATGAGACGGTACCCTTCACCCAGGAGAAAATCGCCCACGTTCAGGGCCACCGGCACGCCGTATTCCATGTGCAGGGACTGTTCCTCATAGCGCTCTACATCGCCATCCTCGATGTCATCGTGAATGAGGGAAGCCTTGTGGAAGCACTCAATGGCCACCGCCAGTTTCTTCAGGTCGTGGGGTGGAGCGTCAAGCAGATCTCCATCGCCCTGTTGGGCCATGTAGACACAGGTACTCAGGAAGGGGCGCCAGCGCTTGCCGGCCCTGGCCATCCAGGTGCGTGCAATCTCCTCGGTCTCACCCGCCGCGTCCCCCATGATGGCAGCCAGGGAGTCATGGTCGAACCAGCTCGACACGGTGGTCTTGAGAGCATCCAGATCGAGCCGGTAGCTCTTATCCGCAGCGGTGAGGTGCAGCGCATCCCAGATCCAGTTGATGTCAACGGTGGTGTTGACGCAGTCATCCTGGAGGAGGGGGATGGAAATACCGGGAATCGCCGCCGCCTCCAGATGGGGGAAGCACTTCTCGAGGACATTGAGACAGCTCACGCCCACAATGGCTTCGATGGTTCCTGTTTCGACCATTTTGGTCACCAGAGCCGAGCCTTCAGCCACCAGGACGGCATAGCCAAGGCGTTCCGCTTCCACGGTCAGATCATGCAGCGAGCACAGGCCGCACTCCTTGCACAGGAGCCCGAATTCGTCGAACGGCGCCGGACAGAGCTCCTCCACCCGCAAGCATTTGGGCACGAGGAAGAGACGCTTTTCATAGGGGATCCTGGCCAGATCATCCTTCCAGGCCTCGTTGTTCACCAGAACGCTCAGGTAGTCCCCGTAAATGGCGTCGACACCGGTTTCACGCACCACCGCCATGGCATGATCACGGAGCTCGGGCAGAGAGAGAGGAGGCACCACCTTCTCCTGCCGCATGTGCTGTGCCACCGCCCGCTTCAGCATATCCCGCACGGCCACGTCATCGGGGATGTTGGACTGGGCAGGCCGGTACCGTTGCCGTGGCACCCGCCCAGGAAGACGGATGGGCTCGGGAGCGGGCCGCCCGGCAGCGGTGCCGGCGGCAGGCGCCGCATCTCTGAGTTGCGTGTTGTAGGGTTGACTCAAGGCATCACCTCTGCCCGCACGGGACGGCTAGGCCGTCCTCGGGCCTGGGGTCGGTCTGCTAGGAATAGGCGCCAAAACCGAAGAACCAGTGCTTCTTGGCCAAACGGTAGAGCCAGTGTTTTTCAGGGATCTCATGGTCGGGATTGTGCTGACTGTTCAGGGGAAACATGGCTTCCAGTTCCGGTAGCGCCGTCTGGCGGACCGTGGTGTCGTGAGCGCCGTTGCGCTGCAAGATCTGCTTGAGCAGGGCAGGCTGTTCCAGCACAACACATCCCCGGGTTGCACCGGCGACTGTCTGGCGAAAATCGGACAGTAAGGCGGACTGGGTCATGGTCTTGAACAGGTCGCCATCGTTATCACGAATCGTCTCGTTGGCGAACTGAATCACCGGACATGGCTCGATATCTCCCCAGGGGCTTATGTGATGGCTGATTCCCGTCACCGCCGGACAGAGGGCCTGTCCCTTGTCATCCCAGTAGGCGTCCACGACGGCGATCGGCTTGAGGTTTCGCATCTCAACAGCGAATCGCCGTACTGCGACAACCTGTTCAGGGGTCAGGGCCAGGTCCGGAGACGGGTCGGGGCCAACCGCCCTGTAAGTGTGGAACCAGCAGTAGAGAACGCCCAGTTCAATGAGCCGGTCGATCCATGACTCACTCACCAGGTCGTCAAAGTTAGTGCGACAAACACTTGTCGCCACGCCGGTGATGAGTTTGTGCTCGACGGCTGTCCTGAGACCGCGCAGAGTCTTGTTCAGGACATCCTTACCACCGCGCCGCTCATCACTGACTGTCTTGCTCCCCTCCACACTGATAAGGATCGTGGCATTGCCCAGGCGACGCAGGCGAGCCGCAGTCTGGGGGGTGAGAAAATGACCATTGGTAAAGATCTGGAAGTAACAGTCGGGATGCGCGGCCAGCAGGTCCAGCAGTTCGGGGTGCATGAACGGCTCGCCACCGAGGATGCCGAAGAAACTGTTGCCATGCTCCTTGGCGTTGGTGACCAGGCGGTTCATATCGTACAGGCTCATCTTTTCCTGGGGAGCCGCCACGTCCACCCAGCAGCCTGTACAGCGGAGATTGCAGCTATTGATGATGGAGATGTAGAGGAATGGCGGAAAGACTTGCCCATGCTTGAGGCGCTTCTTGAAGCGCTGCACCGAACGCATTCCCTTATAGCCGAAATTGTATCCCAACTTCCAGAGGAGGCGGGCGTCGCTGCCGCGCCAGGCACGCATGGCCAATGTGGGCAGAACCATCTCAGATCCCCCAATCGTCTACGCTGGGCGCCGGCTGCTGGTCCTGAACCGTCTGGGAACGAGCCATGCGCTTCGCATGTTTTTCTTTCGCCCGGCGGGCGCGATCCTGGATATCCCCCACCGAAGGAAGGGTCATGAGCACCTCGTCGGGGATATCCAGATTCTTCTGAAGCTTCTTCAGGCAGCGTTTGCGCTCCAGCAAGGCCTTGGATTCATCCCGCTCGGTGGAGAAACGCTTGCGAGCGGTTTTCTGGCGATTTCGCAGTGAGGCGTAGATGTCTCCTCCCAGAAGCGAGGAGATATCGACCTTCATGGACTCACTCTGGAGGTCCGAAGGACGGACCACATCACCGTTGATGGGCCCCTTCTTGTACTTCGGAAACATGATGGCGGCCTCGGGACAGACCCGTGAACAGGCCGGACAGCTTGTCTTGCAGTTGCTCTGGTTTTGCACCGTGAGCTCGCTGGCATCGTTCACTCCATAGACATCAAAGAGACAGAAGCTCAGGCACTGCATGCAATTGGTGCACCGTCCATAATCGATGACGGGGAACCATGGCGTCCAGGAACCAGGTGCCTCAACTCCCCGGGCGGCGCGGACCTCTTCCACCATCTCGGCGATGCCGACACCGCTGATGCCTGCGACATCGCGCACTTCAAGGCGTCCCTCCCGGTGTTCCGCTGCCGGGACCGGCGGCAACCCCTCCTGGAACTGGCCCAGGACCAGGATGAAACCACTGTCCTGAGGTGTGACCATCCCGCCGGACACGACGCGCGTCACCTGGTACCCGGCCGCCAGCAGGGCCACCAGGGCGGCCAGACGCTGTCCTGGATCCAGCGGGGTGCTTCCCTCCCCCTCATAGAGGACAACCCGGAGGGCGGCAGGTGCAAGGCCCGGCATCAGGTCTTCTCCTTGAGCGGGGGGGCCGCCGGCAACACCTGCCGGACAAGGTCGGCGGCCGCGGCAACCCGCATGTTCAGGATCTCCACCCGATCACCGGCCAGGGGAGCCTCGGCGGCGCGAAAAAGACCAAGCACGGCGCGGGGGTAGCAGGCGATGATCCGGACCTCACCTGCGGCCGAGATGCGCTTGAGAGCCGGGTCTTTACGCGCCGACATCTCGCAGAGATCGGCGACGGCATCGAAAGCCATCCCGGACTGGCTGAGGCGGGCAAGAACCTCGGTCTTGACATCCTCGGGAACCACCTTGGCATAAGTGCAATTGCAATAGACGACGCGGGTCTCTTTCGCCTGGCTCATCCGGCCCATCATGCCACCGTGAACCTGTGGGTGGGAACAGGCCGGGCCGGCCTGAACTGCTCAAGGTGCTCGATTTCCAGGTTCAAACCGCCGGCTGAAGCGGCAGCTGCGGCCAGGGCCTCTTCCGTCAGGCTCTTGAGGAACTCCGGATCAGCCTCGGCCCGGAGGTTGAGGATCACCGTGCCACGCTCAACCATGTCCAGAAGAGACTCGCGGAGGTCGGGCTCCCGTCCGCCGCCCACCAAGCTGACCACCGCCAGGCACCCTCCGCTGTCGGGGGAATCAAGCGTCATCTTGAGGTGGGCGATTTCCAGGCCGTCATGATCCAGGCGGTCGCCGATGTGGCCGGCCAGATTCTGCAGCAGGCGATTGCCATCCACCGGCGGCTCGGCCCGAAGCCTCACCGTACAATTGAGCCAGCCCAGGAGCGCCTCCCCGGCGGCATAGCGATCATAGTCCAGTTCCATGGTCGCACCCTGGGAGCAGGAACCTTCGAGCACCCCATGGAACCAGGGCTCCAGGCCGTCACCGCGCCGTGCGGAACAGGTGAAGATCCGCGCCCTGCCAAAGCGCGTCCCCAGGGCTTCCCGCAGGCGACGACCCCGTTCTTCACTCAGCTCATCGCTCTTGTTGATGATGATGAAGTCAGCTTCCTCCAGTTGCTTTTCATAGATATAAACCACCTTTTCGGAGAAGGAGCGGCCTTTTGTCAGTCCCAGGATTCGTTCGGCACGAGCCGGGTCGACCAGCACGCTGAGAGGAGCGATGGAGAAGCGATGTCCATAAATTCTCCGCAGAGGATAGCTGACGGTGGCCACAAGATCCGTGCAGCTCCCCACGGGCTCGGCGATAAAGACATCCGGACGGCTGGCACGGGTCAGGCGATCCGCTGCCTCGCTGAGGGAATCAAAACGGCAGCAGAAACAACCGCCGGCGATCTCCTCCACCGAAAAACCGTTGGCACGCAACATGGCGCTATCCACCAGGCCGGTACTCTGATCGTTGGTGATCAGGCCCACGCGGAGACCCTGCTTCTCGAGATACCGCCCAAGCGCCGCCACTGCCGTTGTTTTCCCGGCACCGAGAAAGCCGCCGAGCATGATGTAACGGGCGGGACCCTGTGAATCGGCCTTCATGCCTCGTCTCCTGTCATCCTGTCGATGGTTTCGTCCAGCAAGGCCGCATACCCGGAGGCATCAACACAATCCCGGCCCGGCTTCCCTGACATCTCGTAGAGCCATCCTTTACCATACGGCCTCGCCTTCACGGCGGCCAGGTCCTCATCCAGACGCGGATTCGCACCCTTGAAGCATCCGGACATGGGCGCGTAGAGATCCGTCACGGCCTTGAACCCTTCGATCCATCCGACCATCTGGCCCCGCTCAAGATCCGACCCTGAGCGGATCTGAAACTCCAGTTCGACCGGTTCCCCCAGCATGCGCATGGCAAAACCGGTGAAGCCAATCCGCCACGTTCCACCGGTTTGCTCCTGGAGCCAGAAATGGCTTGCCGCGTAGAGGCGATTCGTCGGGAAATGCGCGATGAAACGGGCTCTTTTATAGCGCAGTGACGATTCATTCTGTCCTGTCCCAGCCATGGTCTGGCGCGGATCCTTCCTGGAGACGCTGGTTGACGCATCGATCAGCCGGCTGAGCGACCACTCCCAGATATACAGACAGGAATCCACATCCGGCCTGACCATGCAGTTTGACACACTCCGGCACCGGAACGCCCCCTCAGGTGTCAGGCTTTACATCAAATTACAAGTGAACACGCAGGGTCGGCCGCAAAAGGACCAGGTTGCTGGCCAATCGCCCCCCCATGAACGCCAGGGCTGCCCCCACGGCACCATTCACCCCCATCCCCATGGTGAAGAGGGCCAGCAGGCCGGCAATTCCCGCCACCTCGACGGCAGTGGCGTAGGAGATCTGGGCTGTTCGCCGGCCATGGACAAGGAAAGTTCGCTCCAGGGAGAGAAAGACCGAGAGAGCCGGCATGAGTGTCAGGATACGCAGCGGCAGGAGGGCGGATCGGGCCAGATCCTTCGTCAGACCCGAAAGGGTGACGAACCACATTTCCGCCAGTGGCGTGAAGGCGATGAGAGCCAGAACCGTAGTGGTCACGACGGCCAGCAGCGCACCAAAGCGCGCCACGGGACCGCGATTCACCGGGCTTTCGGCCAGCAAGGTGATGCCAACCTCCTGAAAGGCGAGCCCCATGGCCCGGAATATAAAGACGAGAGAATTCACCACGGGCAACACGGCCAGGGATTCCAGGGGCGCGGGGGCCCGTCCCATGAAAAATGTCACCATGGGATGAGCGGCCATGGAAATGGTGGAGGTCATGGCCAGGGGCAGGTAAAACCTGAGGATCTGTGCGGTCGTCAGGGCTTGTGCCGGCGTGGATTCCCCACGGCCGGCGCTGAGATGCCTGACAACCGAGTGAGCCATGATGCGACTGGCCACGGCCTCTGCCAGGACACCCGCCGAGAGAGCCATGCCGGCCACCAGAACACCACGGAGGGAGGAATACCGGTAGAGAGTCAGACCCGTCGTGGTCATCACCATCAGGCGCACCACCGTGCCGTACGCAACGCGGCGAGGCATGCCATGCCGGATGAGCAACCCCTGATAGAAGCGGCGGTAGCCGATGGCCCCTGGCCAGGGCACCAGGAGAACCAGGGCCTGCCAGGTGAGCCGGGCCACCTCGTCCGGCAGGCCGATGAGATGGCTTGCCACCCACAACCACAGCGGCGTGCTTAACATCGCCACCATGACCAGGGTCAGCAACCCGCTCAGGAGAAAGGCAAAACTGCGCACGCGCCGAAACGAGTCGCCGTCTTCAACGAGGGCCGTGGAAGCGCTGAGCATCATGATCACCGGCGCCTCCACCAGAATGGCCACGGAGAAGGCCACACCATAGGCCGCGAGGTTCTCCATGGGATTTTCGAGGCGTGCGATGACCGCCGCCAGGAATGGTCCCTCCACAGACATCATGAACCAGCCCAGAGCCAGGGGCCACCAGAATCGGAAAGTGCGGCCAAGGCTGTAGGGAACAGGGTCCATGAGGCTGAGCAGGATAGCCTGTTGCCTGGGGGCGCGGGGATGCGCCCCGCGCCGGTTTGACCGGCCCGTGATCGTTGGCTACATTAGAAAAAGGAGCAGCGTATGGCGCAGCAAGATCCATCCGGCATTCGGGGCCCTGTCTGCACAGGGTTGCGCGCTGTTGCGCTGGATCGCCTCCTGGCCCGAAGTGATGACCCCGAGGCGGTGAACTGGAGAGATCTCCAGCTGGGCGACACCGTGATTGTGCGGACGCGCAATTCGACTTATGCCATGCGCGCCCTGGGCCGGAACCACTTCGCCGTGTCGGGAGGCTGGTTCGAACTCCACGGCGGCTCGCCCCAGGTCACTCGGGTCAACGGCTGCACCTGGGGCGGGAGCGCCATCCGTTGCGACCTGGTGGCATCTCCAGGGCTCTTTCTGGAATTCGCCAACGGGGTCAAGACGACCCGTATCAGCAGCGTGAACGTGGTCCGGGCCCCGGTGAGTGAGACCACTCACTGAACCTCAGGGAATTGCCCTCAATCCGTCCGGCGGCAAGCTGTTCGGAACAGGATCCAACCCACCCCGGCCAGGGCCAGGAGTGACACTACTTCTCCCACCACACCTTCCAGGGTGAAGCCGATGCCCGGAGGCCGCCGGCCCATGGCCAGAGCCGCCACGGCGATGCCGATCCCCATGACACCTTCCCCGGCGATAAGCCCTGACGCGTAAAGAATACCCCTGTCGGTGTCATCGCCCCTCTTCTCCTTCCCGCGGGCCCGGGCGCGCCCTCGGTCCGCGAGAGCGCGAACGCAGCCACCGAGAAAGACCGGTGTCATGGTGGAGAGGGGGAGATACATCCCCACGGCGAACGCCAGCGAGGGAATGCCCAGGAGTTCGGCCACCAGGGCAAAAGAGCCACCGGTGAGGACAAGCCCCCAGGGGAGGTTTGCGTTCAGGACGCCATCGATGACCGTTTTCATGAGGGTGGCCTGGGGCGCCGGGAATTCCGTGCCGCCGAATCCATACTGGGTACCCAGGAGCAGCACCACCCCGGCAATGACACCGGCATTGAGCAGGACGCCGGTGATCTCCGCCACCTGCTGCCTGGCGGGAGTCGCCCCGATGAGGTACCCGGTTTTCAGATCCTGGCTGACGTCCCCGGCAATGGAGGCCGCGACACAGACCACCGTGCCGATGGTGAGGACCGTGACCTTACCGAAGGTATCGGTCCAGCCCAGGGAGTAGAACAGAACGCTGGTGCCTATGAGAGTCACGATGGCCATGCCTGATGTCGGATTGGAGGTCACGCCCACCAAGCCCACGATGCGCGATGACACGGTGACGAAAAGGAACGCGAAGACTGCGATGCAGACGGCAGCGATGACCCGGAACTTCAGAGGCGCGCCGGCACCGAGGGCTCCCGGGACGAGGGCCAGCAGCAAGACGACGGCCGCCGTGCCCATCAGAACCACGCCCATGGGCAGATCCTTCTCGGTGCGCAGTTTGGTCTCGTACGCCGCCTGGCCCCGGCTCAGAAGACCGCGGAACCCCTCGCGGAGAGAGGCAACCATGACAGGCAGTGATTTGATGACGGCGATGATCCCGGCCGTGGCCACGGCCCCGGCACCCACGTAGCGAACGTACCGGCTCCATATTTCAGAAGCCGACATATCGCGAATCAGCTTGGGAGTGGCGCCATCGGGGAAAAGCTCCGGGAAGAGCGGCGCCGGCAATGACTCCCCGAACAGCGCCATGAGGGGGATGATTCCCAGCCAGGACAGCAAGCCGCCCGCCACCATGATGGCGGCGATGCGGTAACCCAGGACATAGCCCACGCCCAGAAGGGCCGGGGTGGGCTCGATCCCCACCATGCCTTTCTTGAGCACCGGAATCCGTATGTCAACTTCCGTCGGCCAGATCTTCAGCAGAGAGATAACGGCCTTGTAGACGGCTCCCATGAGCAGGCCGGTGAAAACCGGCCGGGCCTGGGCGCCACCGGCGTCGGCAGCCACCAGGACCGCTGCGCAGGCCGTGCCTTCAGGATAAGGCAGATTCTCATGCTCCTTGACGATGAGAAACCGGCGCAGGGGAATCATGAAGAGAATGCCCAGAATGCCACCGCACATGGCCAGAAGGGTCACCTGGATGAACCCCTTGCCCAGGGTCGGCGCAAGCCCCCACATGAACAGGGCGGGAATGGTGAAGATGATGCCCGAGGCCAGGGAAGAGGAGGCGGAGCCGGTTGTCTGGCTGATGTTGACATCCTGGATCGTGCTGCGACCCAGAATGGGGCGCAGGGCCGCGAACGCCGCAACCGTGATCACTGCCACAGGGATCGAGGTGCTGATGGTCAACCCGACCTTCAACCCCAGGTAGGCGTTGGCCGAACCCAGAACGGCCCCGAAGATCACGCCCATCACGAGGCCTCGCCAGGACCAGTCGTCCATCTGTGTACCGGCGGGGATGTAGGGTTTCTGCTGGGACATGAGTTGGGCCCGGTGGCGCAGAATACACCTAAGGGGCACTGTGGTTCAAGAAAGAAGGCGGCGGGCGGAAATCAATCGCGGCGGGACAAGGGCTGAGGCACGGCCCGATCGCCATACCTTTTATCCTGGTCCCGGACTTCCTCGTGATACTCCTCCTCCACGTTCACATCCCAGACATCCAGATCGGCGCCACCGATGTTGCGGGCCGCATAGACAGCCGTGACCATGGAATGATCCTGGTTGTTATAACGGTGCTGACCGTTGCGGCCCATGAGCTGGAGATTGGGGAAACGGGTCAGGTAGTCCCTCAAGGCGCCGATGGTCTGCTTGTATTCCTGGTCGTAGACCGGATAGGCCTTGGGCATGCGCACCACGCATCCGTCAAGCACCTTCTCCCGGGGAACCAGGTCCAGTTGTGCCAGCTCCCGGGCGCCAAGGGCGATGAGATCCGCGTCGGAGGAGGTCCAGAGCCCATCCCCTTCCTGAACGAAATACTCCAGCCCGAGGGCCGACCGTGCAGGGTCCGGTACCATGTCGGGGCTCCAGTTCTTGAAATTCTGGATGCGCCCCAGTTTGACCTCAGGGGAATGGATATAAATCCAGTTGTCCGGGAACAGATCGGGGTCATCGATGATGAGCATCACCGTGATGAAATCCCTGTATTTCAGCTTATCTGCGCAGGCGAGCACTGCGGGCGGCGGAGACGGATCCAGGGCATGGAGAAGGGTGCGCATGGGCATGGATGAGAGAAAATGGCTGCCGGCCTCTTCCCTCTCCACGCCGTCAGGACCCCGGACCACCGCCGTCAAGATCCTGTGATCATCGTGGCGCAAACGGACCACACGGGTTTCCATGATGGTTTCATACCCTTTGCGGGCAAGTATCTCCCGGCAACGATCCCACATCATGCCGGGACCCAGACGTGGATAGTGGAACTCGTCGATGAGGGTGGTCACCACCTCCCCCTTGTTGCGCGCTCCTTCGCCGAAGAGAGCATGTTTCACCGCCTTGAGAAGATCCATGTTCTTGATGCGCTGGGCCGCCCAGTCGGCGCCGATCTCGGTGCACGGCATGCCCCAGACCTTCTCGGTGTAGGTCTTGAAGAAGATTTCATAGAGCCGCCAGCCGAAGCGGTTGGAGACCCACTGCTCGAAATTGCGCTCTTCCCGGGAGGGAAAGATGCGAGCCTTGACATAACTCAGCAGGATACGAGTCGCTTCCACAAGCCCCAGCCCCATGAGGGCGTTCATGGGACGCAAGGGGTAATCGAAAAACTTGTCGTTGTAATAAATGCGCGACAACCGGCTGCGCAGGACGAGATCGTCGCCCAGGATCTCCTCCCAGATCTTTTGCACCATATCGACTTTGGTGAAGAAGCGGTGGCCGCCGATGTCATAGCGATACCCCTTGTATTCACCTGTCTGGGCGATTCCACCGACAATGGCATCCGCTTCGAACACCACGGCGGGGATGTCCATGCGCGACAACTCCAGCGCGGCGGTGAGGCCGGCCGGACCACCACCGATGATGATGCACCGCCGATCTTCTCTTTTTGCTGTCCCTGCTGAATTCATACCTGCCTCGCAGCCCCGAGGAACCGCTCCCCAAAAATGGTTCTCCATCATACAGAAGTCCAGTCCCGGAGAGATGAAGTCCTGCAGGAGTACGCAGTAGTCAGGAACATGGACCCTTCCATGGTCTTGCAGCCCGTTGATGTGCCCTGTTGTCGCCAGGCACGCGCCATTCGCCCGATTCCTGCGTTGCGAAACCGCCCTGGTGAGGCACGACATGGCGGGGCTCCGCGCCCTGAACCTGGCCGAAATTCACGCCTCTGACTCCGCAAGGGTTGATCTACAGGCTGCTAGAATCGGCTGCATGAAGCCCGGTTACGATCTGGCCGCCTGCCGGCGTGAGATACCGGTTCTCCAGCGGCTCATTCCATTGGCCAACTGCTCCCACTCACCCCTCACCACAGCCACCCGGCGGGCCCTGGACAACTACCGTGATTCGCTGGACCGGGATGTCATGGACTGGGACGCCTGGATGGAGCAGGTGGACGGCGCCAAGTGCGAGTTCGCCGCCCTCATCAATGCGGACCCCGATGAGATCGCCATGGCGTCGTCGGTCACCGCAGCTGTGGCCAGTCTCGCCAGTGCTCTCCCACTCCGTGCCGGGCGCCGCAGAGTCGTTCTCAGTGGGGCCGAATTCCCCACGGTGGGACATGTCTGGCTGGCCCTTGAACCCGGCGGCGTGGCCGTGGACTGGGTCCCCATGGTGGAGGGGATGCCACCGGCACTGGAAGAGTTCCAGAAGGCCGTGGATGAGCGGACGCTCCTGGTGGGTGCAGCCCACGCCTACTATGGCAATGGCGCCATGCAGGACGTGGCGGCCATCGCCCGCCTCGCCCACCGCCAGGGCGCGCTGATCCTTGTTGATGCCTACCAGACCCTGGGTATTCAGCCGGTGGATGTGCGGGCCATGGATATCGATTTTCTGGTCTCAGGCTGCCATAAGTTCCTCATGGGGATCCCGGGTATCGCCTTTCTCTATGTTCGCCGGCAGCTCATCCCCCGCATGTACCCGACACTGACCGGCTGGTTCGGGCGCGCCGATATCTTCGCCTTTGACCCTGCCCTCCTGGACTGGGCACCCGACGCCCGGCGCTTCGAAATGGCCACCCCACCCGTGGCCGCAGCCTGCGCCGCCCGGGCCGGCATGGCCCTCATACGGCAGACGGGCGTGGCGGCCATTCAAGAATGGGTCCTTGAGCTCTCGCGCCTGCTCAGCACCGAGTGCCAGGCCCGCGGCCTTGCCATCGCCGGCCCCCCGGACCCGGGCGCCCGCAACGGCATGACCGCCGTGACCTGCCCGGGCGATGCGGGGAAGGTCGAAGAACGGTTGCGGGATCTGGGTGTTCTGGCCACCGCCCGCGGAGAGGTCATCCGGCTGGCGCCCCATTACTTCACCACTCCCCGGGACCTGACCCTGGCCCTGGATGCTCTCGCTCCCCTCCTCGGAGCCCCATGACGACAGCCCCCGCGAGCGCCTCGGGAGATCGGGCCACCTTCGCCTCCCGCACCGGTGGACTGCTGACCATGATCGGCGTGGCCGTGGGCCTTGGCAACGTCTGGCGATTCCCCTACATGGTCGGGACCTTCGGTGGCGCGCCGTTCGTCCTGGCCTATATCGGTG
>Ga0114949_10000656_pt1 | contig 19365 bp, 13 predicted proteins | sample N074metaG_FD_83505 | JGI IMG/M metagenome (GOLD analysis project Ga0114949, IMG submission 83505) | Deep subsurface microbial communities from Kermadec Trench to uncover new lineages of life (NeLLi) - N074 metaG | ecosystem: Environmental > Aquatic > Marine > Ocean trench > Sediment | place...
AGCATCCGCGGCAGCCGAGCCAGCGTCTTCAGCACTGGGTTGCCGGGCTTGCCGTCTTCCCATGCGTCATCGGTGCGGAGGATTGCCTCGAGGGTGAGCCTGGCACCGATCGAGAAGAAGGGCTCGGGCGGAAAAGACTTCGGTCGGTACCCCACGAGTGGCAAGGTCGAGAACTCGTCCTGCCTACCGAGGAGCAGCGAAGACAAGATCTGACCGGCAAGCACACACGGTCCGACGCCACCGCCCGTGAAGCCCATCCCGTAGTGGACGTTCCCACCCCACATGGAGCCGAAGAAGGGCACGTGATGGGCACTGAGATCGATCGGCCCGCCCCATCCCGCATCGATTTGAACGTCGCGGAACTCTGGGAACCACTTGTGAAGGGTGGCTTCAAGAAGACGATACCACGACGGATCATCCGACATGCGGTCGTTGACCCCGCGCGCGGAGCTCCCCGTCCCGGCCCCAAAGGCGATCCGACCGTCGGGTGTTGTGCGGAGGTAGTGGACGGTTGCGCGAAAATCGCCAATTCCTTCACCGCCCGTCCACCCGATCTCTCGTAGTCGGTCGGGTGCGGGCTCTGTCATGATGATATGACTCGCACGTGGGATGATGCTGCGGCGAAATTGTGGGATTTGGTTCGACCAGGCGTTGATCGCGAACACGGCTTGTTCGGCCGAGACTTCACCGCCAGGCGTGACGATCTTTACGCGAGTTCCGCCCTCGATCTCATCGACCGGCGTTCCTTCGAAGATGCGCACACCCAGATCGAGAACCAGCGCGCGCAGCCCGCGTACGAGTCGCGCCGGCTGCACGGTGGCGCCACGCGTCTGCAGGACACCGGAACGGAACTGCGGCGACCGGCAGCGGTCGGCAACCTCAGCCGCAGACAGCAGCTGAAACATATTGGACGGAAAACCATCGAGTGACTTCAGGCGGCGATAATCATCAATCGCAGAATCGAAAACAGACGACGTGGAAACATTGAGATGGCCGGAGCGTTGGAACCAGATGTCGATACCGGCCTCGCGAAAGATCTCTTCTGCAAGATCAACCGCTCGCTCCGAGGCCTCGCCTACCCGGACCGCACCCTGCACTCCGAAGAGATCCACCATCCCCTCGAAGTCTTCCCAGAGCCCGTACATGAAGCCGCCGTTTCGCCCACTCGGACCGCCGCCGCAGATATCGGCCTCCAGCACAACGACGTCTGCACCGGGATCGGCTTTCTTGAGATGGAATGCGGTCCATAGACCCGTATATCCCCCGCCGACGATCGCAACGTCTGCGCGTAGCGACTCCTCCAACGGCGGGCACGGCGTTCCGGGGTCCGCGCCAAGGGCTTCACGAAGCCACCAGGATCTGGATTCCAGCGGTGTACTTTCGGGGCCCTGCAAGCGAGCACGATCGACTGTCACAGCCTCGGCCTCTCCTTGGATCGATCCTTCACCTATTCGGTGTCAGCCTCATCATATTGCACAAGATCGTCGGTAATTTCATGCCACGGCGCCTTTGAGCCTACAAAAATATGGTACGCCTCTGGAAGGCTCGGGTTTCCGTCAACGCCGCCCAGACACAGATAAAGAAAGTCGGAGAATCCCTCGACGCTGACGAGAATGTTTGAACCGCAGTTGCCACAAAATACACGATTGTGATCATGAGATGAAGCATATGTCTTGAGTTCTTCTTCACCGGATCGATATCGAAACTTAGTAGCGTCTATTCCCGCGAAAGTTGCGTAAGCCGCACCGTGCAGGCGCCTGCACTGTGAGCAATGGCAATGAGAAAGATCCGTAATCTCACAATCTGCTTGATAGGAAACGCGTTTACACTCGCAGTGCCCCTGTATCACGGTTGACTCCTCTCCTTTGAATCGCCTGTCAGTCGACGATCCCCGACTGCGTTGGACCCAGCCCGGGTTCCACGGGTCTCTTGATGGAAGTGCGAGTCTAACGGGCCCGATCGGCGGAGTCTTCACGCCTTTCTTGGGTTCGACAACCCGAGACCCCGCAGGGGCAGATTTGAGCCATGCTCAACAGCATGTTTCCTGTTGGGAATAACGAAAAGGCAGCTGGAATTTTCGATCCAACCCTCACGCGGTGGGTATCCTGAGTGCTTCATGGAGTTGGGTAGCTGGATCGCCCAACCGCTCATGGATGACATCTGCCAGCGAAGCTGTCTGCGCAAGTTCAAACAACGGAGGACTATCGATAGGACGACTACCTTTGAAGGCGGCTGCGCGTGTGGAGCGGTGCGTTACGTAGGCAATGGCGAACCGGAGTTGACATTCTTTTGTCATTGCACAGCTTGCCAGAAAGAATCCGGAGGGCCTTTCTCAGTCGAATTCTTGATTCCACGTGCCGCGGTCACGATCAATGGGCCGCTAAGTAGCTATGACTCAACCGCCTATACGGGTAAAAAGGTCAGCAGAAAGTTCTGCACGACGTGCGGCTGTCCGATCGTCTTCGAAATGGAGGGGTACCCGGAGCACGTATGCATCAAAGCAGGGAGCTTGGATGACGCCGCCTGGATTTCTCCTCAAGCACACATTTTTACGGCAACCAAACAGCCGTGGGTTCATATCTCAGATGATCTGCCGCAACACGAAGGGGACTATGAAGAGTAGCCTCCGTCTGAGTCGATCTGGCCCAACTCCGAGTCGCTCCGAGGTCCGATCTCTTTTTTGGAGGCAAATTGTGCCTGGGAGCGGGCCGAAGAGACGCAGCTCCGTCGCAGTCCGGTCGCGTTTTGATTGTTTGATCTCCTATCGGAAGGAGGAGTGAACTCTGGCGCATTGTCAGTAGAGGAGCGGAAGCGGGCAGGCAAGCAGGTAGCGCGATTCAGCCCCAAGCAGAACGACGGCGACAATCGGAGTACCCCAGACCTTCATTTCGTTCCAAATCGTGGCGCAAAATCACCGAAGCAGCGGTATCTGTGAGGTCGTGCTCACCGAGTTCGGGCGCGAATGCGGATTCGCCTTCGGTCCAATAACGCGAGCAGTGCGATACCTGCCGGGACGGCGAGGGGAGCGGTGGGCTCTGGCACGAAGGTGAGCGCCTCGTTGAGGTTTACCCGTCCGTCTCCAAAGAAATCGTCCCTCCCAGGAGTGTCCTCCGACGGAGAACCGACGAGATCATCCGCGGTCAGAGCCAGAATTGCGCGCACCTGATCGTGTGTTAACAGGGGATCCAGAGAGAGAAGAAGTGACGCAATTCCCGAAACGATCGGTGTGGCCGCCGAACAACCGCCGAACCAGCTTGCCCCGGTGGGATTGTTGGAACTCACTGTCAGCACACCGTCACCGGGCGCCACCACATCGAGCGCGCTGCCTGTCCCCGAAAAGCTCGCCCTGTCGTCGTTAAGGGTGGACGCGCCCACGGAGATCGTCAGAGGTGACACTCCCGGGCCAGAAACGTCGGCATCGCCGATGCCACCGTTACCCGCACAGGCAATGAGAATCGCCCCGGAATCTCGAGCGTACTGCAACCCATCCTCGAGGACGCCGCTCTGGCCATATCCGATCAAGCTCATGTTGATCACAGCGGCTCCCTCATTCGCTGCGAAAACGAGGCCTTGGGTGAGATCCATCACGGAGCCCTGATTGTTGGCGTTGAGAACTTTGATCGGAAGAATCTGGGCGAAGTGATCGACACCGGCAATCGCAACGCCGTTATCTACATTTGCAGCGAGTAAACCGGTGACCAGAATACCATGCGAATGCTCCGCTTCGGGATCGGGATCTTCATTGACGAAGTCGAAGCCGGGAAGAAGTCTTCCCGAGAATTCGGGATGGCTGAAGTCGATACCGCTGTCGAGAACCGCAACCGTGACCGACCCATCTCCTCTCGTGATCTGCCAACCTTCCACAGCATCGATGTCGGCATCCTCTGTGCCTCCGAATCTCCCTACGTTGTGTAGATGCCACTGCCGGTCAAAAGAAGGGTCGCTCGGAAAGAAATCGCCGCCTTCGCCAACGTAATTGGGTTCGGCGGATTCAAACCTTGGGTCGTTGGATAACCGATTGATCTTCGCATGGACCGGCATGTTGTCTGGAAACGACAGCCGGTAAACACCGAGTTCGGGGACTTCTTCTAATACATGAACTCCATGCGATCGATTGATCTCACTCACCTCGCTCTTGCTCACTCCAGGTGCGTATTTCACCAAGATTTCGCCGGCTACGTACCGCTGCTGCGAGTGTGCGGGAGGCGGCGCGAATAGTTGCGTCCACGACAGTAGGAATGCAATGGCTGCGACGCGCGGTGTTGTCAATCGGGTGACGCAGAAAGTACGAGTTTGGTAGAGCCAGCGCTTCATTGTGGAACCCCAGGGCAATCAGCAAGGTCGGTTGAACAGGTATTCTATGCGTTCTTCCCAGCCTGGTGGTGGGAATTCTGGCCGCGGGGTGGGTGTCGCTTTGAAGCTGCTTGGAGGCTTCGTAATGATCGCTGGTCTCGCTCGATATCGCTCGTCTCGCTCGATATCGCTCGATATCGCTCGGTATCGCGGCGCGGAGGCATGCGTCTCGGATGGGCTGAATCTCTCGAGCTGCCTTCTTTGATCCGATTTTACTCACTCACAATGACTCACATTTGTTATCATCGTCATGTTAGGTTGATCGGAAGAAATCCCGTGCTGAAGTAGCTCGGAGCCGATTTCGGCGCGCGCCTGTCGTCTGGAGCCCCCCGGCGAGAGCACGCGGGCGTGGTCCGCTGAGCCGTTTGGCGTCTGTCGGAAGGAGTTGATTTGATTCGGGTCTCGGTGCTCGCCCTCACCCTTGTCACGGGGTTTGCGGGGCTCGTCTATGAGGTGGTCTGGCAGCGGTATGTGGCGATTTTGCTGGGCTCCGATAGCGAGTCTACAGCTGCTGTCCTCGGTATCTTCCTCGGCGGGCTCGCGCTGGGTTACGCTGTTTTCGGAATCTGGACGCGTCGCGTGGTGCAACGTGGAGAGCAACGAGGTGCGGCGCTCCCCTTGCTCTCTCTCTACGGAGGCGTCGAATTCCTGATCGGCGTCTACGCGCTGATTTTCCCCTGGACGTTCGCCGCCATTCAGCAGATCTCGCTGGGACTCTTCACGTCCAGTGCTGGGCTGAGCTTCTTTATCGACGTACTGCTCACCGCACTGCTGATCGGGCCGCCGGCCTTCCTGATGGGCGCGACCATCCCCATGCTGACCCAGGGACTGCCTCGAAAGCTCGAGGAGTCCACCCGAATCCACGCCTGGGTCTACGGGCTCAACGCGGGCGGTGCGTTCGCAGGTGCCCTTGCGGCGGGGTTCTACTTCATCCCCCAGCTGGGGCTTGTTGGCACGGTGAGAAGCATGGGGTGCCTGAATCTGGCCGCCGGTCTGATCCTGGTGGGGCTTGGTGCACTGAGCGAGCGGGCTCCACTCCCCGTATCGGTGTCGGAACCTCTTCGCCAACGAACGATGCGGGGCTACGGGCTCTTCGCTGCTGCGGCGCTCCTTTCAGGTTTCGCGATGATGTCGATCCAGGTCGTCTTGAATCGGCTGGGTGCGCTGGCGCTAGGGGCCTCCCATTTCACGTTTTCCATCGTCGTTGCCGCATTCGTCCTCTCGATCGCGCTGGGCAGCATGGCGGTATCGCAATTCCAGCGCATTCCACCGATTGCGGCCGCGGTCTCCCAATGGATTTTAGCCGTGCTCTTGATTGGGATGTATGTGTTCGCGACCCAATTGAACTACGCCGCGCACGTGCTTCGCACAGCATTCACTTACACGGACACCGCGTTCTTTGCGTTTCATGTCGCCGTGTTTCTTTGCATGCTCGCGATTCTCGTGGTTCCCGTCGGTCTATCGGGCGCGTTGCTGCCTCTTTTGTTTCACAACCTCCGGCGAGAGTCGGAGGAGTGGGGTGCAGTGGCGGGACGGCTCTACAGCTGGAACACGTTTGGCTCGCTGCTCGGCGCGTTGCTTGGGGGATACATTCTGTTGTTCTGGGTGGACCTGCACAGCGTCTTTCGCATAGCGACTGTGGCCGTGGCTCTGTCCGCTGTCCTCCTTTCCTTCTGCCTGGCGGGATCGAGAGGGAGGGTCTTTGCGACGGTGGCATTCGCCGCCGTTTTCGTCACGATGGTTTGGCTGCCTCCATGGCCCGCGCAGGTGCTCTCGATGGGGGCATTCAAACTGCGGGCCGAGACACCTGAGACGCTCTTGGGCCACGACGCGTTCGTTGAGGCGCGCAAGGGCAGCCTCTTCGTGCTCTTCCACGCAGATGGACCCAACACTTCCACGACGATTTTCGATGATGAAGGCAGTCGGGCCCTCTACGTAAACGGGAAGGCGAACGGCAACGATAAATTCGACTACACGACCATGGCCCTTTCAGCGTTGATCCCCGCGCTGCTCGCGGAACGCACCGAGCGCGTTTTCGTCGTGGGTTACGGCCTCGGAATTACGGTGGGGGAGCTGGCTGCGCTGGATTCGGTCGAGAGCGTAACGGTCGCAGAGATATCTCGATCGGTGATGGAAGGCGCTCCTTTCTTCGATGACAGCAACTTGGGTGCGCGCGAGAACCCGAAGGTCGAGATCCTGCACGGCGACGCCTACCGAGCGCTGCTCAGGGGCGAGGGTCTCTATGACCTCATCGTTTCCGAACCCTCCCACCCTTGGGTCCTCGGCGTTGAGATGGTGTACAGCCAGGAGTTTCTCGAACAGGCGCGGGCCCGGCTGCACCCTCATGGGATCTACGCGCAGTGGATTCATCGCTACGAGATTGATTCGAAGACGATCGATCTCGTGCTCAGTACCTACACTTCCGTGTTCGAGGATGTCTCCATCTGGTACACGGTCGGTCGAGACCTTCTCGTGGTCGGTTTCAACCGAAAGGGAGGGGTAGATTCCCTGGATCGATTGATCGAGCGCGCATCGCGAAGAGACGTGATGGAGGCCTTCGAACGCCTGAATCTGTCGAGCATTTCAGCTTTTCTGGCGCACGAGATTGTTCCCGTTGGAGTCCTCTCGCGGGAGCGCCTGCCCGACACTGTGCACACCCTGCAGCATCCGCGGCTCTCCCACGTAGCCGCCAAGGCGTTCTTTCGAGATCCGCCACAGCCGCCAATCCCGAAGGATCATTCCGCCGAGGCGCTCCGCGCGGGTGCCAACAATTCACTGGCTCGGCGCTACGCCGAGAATCTGGATGCGACCGACCTCGAGGCTCATCGGGAGGCGATGGTGTCCGAGGCCTGTAAGTATTTGGTCGCGGAGTGCATCGTGCTCCTGAGCGAATGGCTGGCAGAAAATCCGGAATCACCGGCGCTTCATCGCCTTGCCAACGAGCTGAACAACGACCCCGATCTGACCCGATCCCTTTCCTCTGGTGTGCCCCGCGTGATATCCACGTTGTTCGATCGCTCGAGCGACAACCTTCCGGAAAGCCTCTCTGTCGCAGAAGCCCGATTTTGGGAGAAAACGTTCTTTACCAACTACGAATACGTGGCGCCGTTCGACCTCGAGGTCTTGCCCGAAATTTGGCGCCGTTGCGTCGATGAAGATCCCGCGCTTTGTGAAGAAGGTCTTCGAGAAATCGAGCAGAAGTTGAAGTGACGACACTTGGTTTTGAACGTCACATCCCGTCGACGAATTCAACCGTCCTGCTCGGCTCGCACAAAAGGCCCGCCGCGAAGCGGCGCGCGTCCGCTAGCCTGGTCTCGTGATCCAGAAAAAGTGAATCACCGAATCGAGTTAGGCCGGTGCTGTCGCCGCGGCGGGGCTGATCGCTAGAGTGGGTTGAAAATGTCCCAACACCATCCCGATTTGCCCTCGTTGGCGCCAACGCGGTAAGGAGCGAGATTGGAGTTTCGCCGCGGGATCATCGCAGGAATCGCCGCATATGTGCTGTGGGGCGGCAGCCCAATCTATTGGAACGCAATCCGCGAGGTGCCGCCTGCGGAAGTTCTCGCGTGGCGGGTCATTCTTGCCGTGCTCATCTTGCTCTTCGTTCTCTTCGCGCGGCGTCAATTCGGTGCGTTTCGGCGAGTGGTGGGCAGGCCCAAAACGCTCGCGCTCGGTGTCGCCGCCGGTTGCCTTCTGACGGTCAATTGGGGGCTGTTTCTCTGGGCCGTTACCAGCGGCCACATCGTCGAGGTGAGCCTCGGGTACTACATCAATCCGCTGATGAGCGTCGCCCTTGGCGTCTTGATCCTGCGGGAACAGTTGAGTTTCGGTACGCGCCTTGCCGTAGGGATTGCAGCACTGGGAGTTGTTGTCATGACCTTCGCGGGCCAGCAATTTCCCTGGATCGCGCTGGGTCTTGCGGTCAGCTTCGGACTGTATGGACTCTTGAAGAAGCAGCCGGACGCGGCCCCTCCACTCGAAGGCCTGCTCATCGAAACCACTACCGTGGTAGTCCCCCTCGGCGTGTATTTGATGATCTTGATCGCAGGGAACCAGAGCGTCGCGATGGAGTCTCATGAACTCTGGACGCTACTGCCGTGGAGCGGCGTCATGACCGTTGCTCCGTTGTTGCTCTTTGGCTTTGCGGTGCAGCGCATTCCGCTTTCGACCGTTGGAATGCTTCAGTACCTGGCGCCAACGCTTCAACTGATCATCGGGGTCTACGTGTACAACGAAAGCGTGTCGGATGCTGAAATGTTCGGTTTCGCGTCGATCTGGCTGGCTCTTGGCATTTTCGCCTTCGATACCATTCGCGCGAGCCGCGCTACCCGGGCCTGAAGCGTCAGTCCAACCCGGGCTGCCCGCTCTTTCTGGTGGCGAGTGCTACGGGGTTTCGAGCGGAAGTCGAATCGCGAAGCGCGCGCCCCCAAGCTGGGATCCGTCTTCGACTCGGATGTCGCCGCCGTGGGCGTCGATGAGTCCCTTCGCGAGAGCGAGCCCGAGGCCGCTTCCGCCGCCGTCCCGACTGCGGCTCGATTCGAGGCGCGTGAACCGGTCGAAGATTCGCTCCCGGTCTTCTCGTGGAATGCCGGGCCCATCGTCTTCGATTGTGAGGAATGCGTCTTCGCCATGCGCCGCGAGTTCAATGGAGATACGCCCGGCTCCGTAGCGGATCGCATTGTCCAGAAGGTTGCGGACCACGCGACGCAGCGCGCGCTCGTTTGCCATCATGCGAACGGGGGCTACTTGTGCGAGCGAGACTTCGGCATCTTCGATCCGTTTTCCCTCCGATCGCACTACATCGTCCAGGTCGATCTCTGCGCATGGCAGCGCACCCGGGCGCAGCTCGTCAATTCGTGCCAGGCCCATCAAATCCTCGACCAGTGCCTGCATGCGCAACACTTCCTCGTGTGTTGACCGACCGACCCGCTCCCAGTCCGCATCCGTGCTCGCGAGTGCGACTTCGAGCTGTGCTCGGATTGCCGCGATGGGGCTCTTGAGCTCATGCGAGGCATCCCCGATGAATTCGCGTTGGCGTCGCGCGCCCGCGGCAATTCGGTCGAGCATTCGGTTCAAGGTCTTCACGAGTCGGGAGATCTCGTCTTTTCCGCCGCGATCCTCGATGCGCCGGTCGAGTGTGCCAAACGCGATTTGCTCGGCCTCGTTTTGGACTTCTCCCACGACACGCAGCGAGCGCCCGATCAGCAGCCAGGCAACGACGCTCACGAGGATGAGCAGCATGGGGCCGCCGAGGATCAGACTGCGCAGTAGCTCGGCGGCTGTGAGATCAACGGCCGAGAGCGAAGAGTCGACCATGAGCGCATACGGTTCGTCCGCTTCGCCGACTCGGGCGAGCACGAGCGTCTGCAGGCGCCGGCCACCTTCGCCGTCATCGACGATCCGCTGGGGCCAGATCTCCTGACGGGCGAGTTCGATATTCGCCTCGATGGTGTTCTGGCGGAGTGCCTCGCAAGCGGCGAGTTCGGCAGGAGGGCCGGGCCGCCCCCATCTGCCTGGGCGCCGGTCAGCGAATTCGTCGCGTTCGGAATTGGATGTTCGGCGATCGAATCTCGCGGTGCGCCGCTCCCCGAACCCTTGATCGGCTCGCTCGCTGCGCTTGCAATCGCGGAGCTGTTGCCGAGATGACTCGATCCGCGCCCCGAGATTCCGAGACGCCTGCCGATACGCGGCTGACTCGGCGAGCGCGCTCACCCAGGAACGCGTCTCCTCGGAAATTTCTTCGTCCACGCGCGAGGATTCTGGATCGCGATTCGGCGCGAACGAGACCACGTGGGCGTCCGAAAACGGGGCTCGGTGCAGGCGTCGCGCCGGGCCGTCTGCGCGCCGATCCGATCTTGCCGCGCGCATCGAGAGCTCGATGGTCGCGCGCTCCACATTTTGGGCGCGCAATCCGGACTCCATGCGGTGCTCGACGCTCCAGATCCAGAGCCAGCCGCCCACCGCGAATGCGACGCCAACGGTCGCGGCGGCTACCGCGGTGAGTCGCGCGCGGATGCTTCCGAGGTGGATCATTCTCGTGTACCCGAGGAGGGGTCGCTGACGAGTCGGTATCCCGCACCGCGCACCGTTTCGATGCTCTCGCAGCCGAACGGTCTGTCGATCTTTTCGCGCAGATAACGGATGTACACCTCGACGACGTTGTAGTCACCCTCGTAGTCGAAGCCCCAGACAGCATCGAGGATGGTCTGCTTGCTGAGAACCGTCTCTGCATTCTGCATCAAGAATTCGAGCAACGAAAGTTCTCGCGCGGTGAGCGAGACCGCTACTTCCCCGCGGCGACAGCTGCGGCGGGGTACGTCCAGCTCGAGATTCCCGACGCGCTCCACGAGGCCACTGCGTTCGCTGTTGCGGCGCAGGAGCGCATTGATCCGAGCGACGAGTACGGGGAACGAGAAGGGCTTTCGCACGTAGTCGTCGGCACCCAGCTCGAGCCCCTCGCGTTCGCTTTCTTCGTCGTCGCGGGCAGTCAGCATCAAGATGCGGGTGTTGATTCCGGCCTCGCGCAGGCGATGGCAGACCTGAAACCCGCTCATTTCGGGCAACATGACGTCGAGCAGCACCAGCGCATATTGTCCTTCACGGGCCTTGAACAAGCCGTCCACGCCGTTGGACGCGCAATCCACCTCGAAGCCTTCGTTCTTCAGCCCCTGGGTGATCGCCTCGGCGAGTCGCACTTCGTCTTCGATGACCAGGATCCGCACATCGCCTCCAGTCGAACGAGGATATCCCACGCCAACACGGGTCTCCTGAGAGCCCTCTCAGGTCTCCTCAGCTTCCCCTCAGCACACATTTGGCAGGTTCCGTTCGAGTCCGAAGGAGGTCCAAGGGCAGGGTCGAGTCCGACAGGAGTTCCAGGGACAGGAGGAAAATCGAATGACGAATACCACGATTAGAAGCAACACGCTGAAGCTCGCCGCACTGCTGGTCGCCACAGCGACCACTCTGTTCTTCAACCAGGGAGCATCGGCAGAAGACGACAGCTGTATCGATCAATGCCGAAGCGATGCGTCGAATTGCCGGTTCATCGCGAAGGAGATGGAGGTCGCCTGTATGGAAGATGCCGGCTGCGACATCTTGCGGGAGGAGTTCCGCGCGCTGTGCCTCTCAGAAGATCGCGACGAAACGGAGTGCGAATTTCTGCGCGCAGATCTTCGTGAATGCGCCGCACCTTGTCTGCACGCCATGCGTCACGACGTGGAAACGTGTCGAAAGGCCAAACGGGATTGCCTTGAAGGTGTCTGCGGGATCGAGGTCGATCCTGGAGAGCGCCCCGAATGTCGTCCGGCTGGGCGCCGCGGCCTGGAGCGCTGATTGAATCCATGGGGGAGGCGTTGGGGATCTTCTGGGCAACGGTGCCCGTTGGTCCTCCGCCCACCGCCCTCCAAACCCGAAGGAGAAATTGTGATGAACGAAATCCGTTTACTCAGCCTGGCGATTGCAGCCTCCGCGCTGCTCTTCACGGGAGTCGCACAAGCGCAGGACGATCAGTCCGATCGCGGTGAGCGCCGCGCCCGAACGCTCGAAAAATACGACAGCGACGGAGACGGTGTCTTGTCGGACGGCGAACGCGACGCACTGCACGAGGCTCGCAAAGGGCGCCACGGCGGGAAGAAGGGGCGTCGCCTCGAGCGATTCGACACCGATGGCGATGGACAGTTGTCGGATTCCGAGCGCACCGCAGCCCGCGAAAAGCGGGGTGACCGGCAGGCGCGTACGCTCGAGCGGTTCGACGTCGACGGCGACGGACAGCTGTCTGGCTCCGAAAAAGGTGCTGCTCGCGCCGCGCGCGGTGGGCGCGGACACGGTGGAAAAGGCAGTAGCCGGGGAAACCACGGCGATCAATAACCCGGCGCAATGACCAGCGACAGCCGGGGCGACTCCGGTGTCCGGACGGAGTCGCCCCTCATCATCCAGATATCTAGACGCTTCGGCGCCTGTCTCGAGCTCTTGGGTGCCAAGATGTTCGCTTGGAATGTGGAGCGCTAGCGCGCGTATCCCAGGGCTTCGAGAATTTCCTGTGTTTCGGAATCGACAAGTTCTTCCGCATTGCTGCCTTCGAGCTGTAGCTCGAATGTGTGGAACAATTGCTCTACGTGGGCTGCAACATCATCTTCGATCGGATCGGAATCGTTTGCTGAAATTTCAGAGTGATTTCCTTTGTATACGCGAGTATCCGTCGCTGCATAGAATTGGTAGCCCTTTAAAACAGGATCTTCGTTACTCGCGTGAGTCTCCTGGGTTGAATTCGCGAACGTCTGCCGCATGCCGACGACCATGCGGTTCCCATGTATCTCCTGAGTTAAATCCCTCCCGCCTGAAGCGGCACTTGTGATGCCGGCAAGTGCAAGAATGGTCGCATGGATGTCGATGCTTCCTGTCGGCTCGTGTCGCGTGGCGGGGCTTACGCGTGGTGAAAGAATGAATAGTGGGACATGGATCTGTTCTTCAGTGAGCCGGTTCGAATGTCCCAAGGCTCCGCTCTCCCCGAAACTCTCACCGTGATCAGCAGTAACGATGATGTGTGTTTCGATCTCCTTTGCATCATTGAGTAGGCGCTCGAAGAGGGGTTCGAGGGAGCGATCGAGGAAGCGAACGTCTCTCGCGTAGTACCGATGCGCTCGGGCGATTCGAGCGTTTGCCTTCGTGGGATTTCGCTTCACGTGGTCGATGAGATAAAAAAGTCTGATCGGTGAGATGTTTTTCGAATTGTCGTGGAGAGTTCTCGTATCTCCATAGGGTTCATGTGGGTCGAAATAGTGGAACCAGAAAAATTGCTTTGGTCCGCGAATGTGATTCAACTGCCCAAGGGCCTTGGCTGAAATTACATTGGAGAGGGAATAGAAATTGGTTCCTGGAACCTCGACCCCTTCCCATCTAGCTTTATGAGGCGTCGTGAATTCGTCATCGTACTGTCCGAATCCTTGCTGAAAACCAAACTTCTTGCCAAGCGGAAAAGATGCAACTACTGCAGAGGTTTCGAATCCCGCCTCCTGCAATCGTTCGGCGAGAGTGGAAGCGCTGTCTGGCAGAACCATGCCATTTCGAGTGACGCCGTGCTGCCACGGGTGCAGTCCGGTGAACATCGTCGCATGTGTGGGTTGCGTGGTGGACGTCGCTGAGTAGCTATGGGTGAAATTGGCACCATTCTTGGCGATTGCTCGTGTGACCATCATGGAGCTTGGGTGATCTTCGCCACCGTTAAAACTGTCGTATCTGAGGGTATCCAAGGTAATCAGGACGATTCGTACAGCCGGTTTATGATCGCCGCCACAGGATAGACAGAAGAGAACAGCGAGTACGAGACGGTGAAATTTCCAGGGCGCTTCACTTTCGCGAAGACTCATTGCGACCCTCTAAGCTTCGGAATGGTGCGATTCATCTCGGAGATCGAGGGAGCGTTCGTCCGGATCGGAACGCAAGCGTATTGTCGAAGCCACGGAGAATATTAGCGCGGCGAGGAAGAGCGCGGCAGCAGGAGGGCGGCTTCAGCGTTCGAATGGAGTCGCTCGGTCAGCCCTTCACGCGCTCGAGCTTGGGATCGTACATGGGGCTCAGCGAAGCGATCGCCGCGTGCCGAACACCCGCAATTTCAATCTCCCAGCCGCCGGCTTCGACCCAGGCCTTCGTGACCGGCTCGTCGGCTTCCACCATTCCGAGCCCCACGGAAGCGCCCAGCGTGTGGCCGTAGCCGCCGACGCGGATGTAGCCGACGATCTCGTCGTCTCGCCAGATCACCTCTGCGTGAAAGAGCATCGGCCGTGAATCTTCGAGGCGGAACTGCAGCAGACGCTTGTGGGGGATGCCTTGGCTCTTCTGCTTCGCGAGCGCGTCGCAGCCGATGAATCCGCCAGGTTTGTCGAGCTTCACCGCGAAACCGAGACCTGCCTCGATCGGCGTGTCGATATTGTCGATGTCGTGGCCGTAATCGCGGTAGGCCTTCTCGAGCCGGAGGCTGGTCAGTGCTTGGAGCCCGGCGTGCCGAAGGCCGAACTCCGCTCCGGCTTCGACCAACCGGTCGTAGACGGCGACGGCCTGCTCGGTTGGGATGTAGAGTTCCCAGCCGAGCTCGCCCAGGTAGGTGACGCGCACCGCGTAGACGACCGAGTAGTCGATTTCCATCTCGCGGCACGAGAGGTAGGGAAAGCGCTCGTTGCTCAGGTCTTCACCGGTGAGCTTCGAGAGTAGTGGGCGCGACTTCGGTCCCTGAATCGTGAGCATCGCGCGGCCTGAGGTCACATCGGTAATGGTCACGTGTGCGTCTTCCCGGAAGTTTCTCCGCATCCAGGTCTCGACGTGGCGATGCGCGGTATCGGACGACACGACCATGAACTCCTGCTCGGTGAGCCGAGTGATCGTGAGGTCTGCCTCGATCCCGCCGCGGGCATTCGTCCACTGGGTGTAGACGATACGACCGACCGGGACGTCCATGTCGTTGCAGCTCACCCAATTCAGACACTCGAGTGCGTCGCGTCCCTGAACGATGAATTTCGACATGAAGGACATGTCCATCAGGATGACGTCCTCGCGGCAGGCTCGGTGCTCTTCGGCCGCCCAGTCGAAGAACGGCGGTCTCCCCCACGAATATTCGGTGACCTCGGCTTTCTCGCCCGAGGGTGCATACCAGTCCGCGATTTCCCAACCCGCCGATTGCACAAAGCAGGCGCCTGCGCGCGTCAAGCGATCGTGGAGCACGTGGCGCCGAACTCCGCGAGCGCTGTCGGCCCCTTTTCCCGGGTAGTGGATCTTGTACATCTCGCCGAGGATCTCGACGGTGCGATCTCTGCGGAACGCCCGGGTCGCGTCGACACGCTGGAATCGATCGATGTTCAGTTCGTTCACGTCCATGTCAGGCAGACCATCGACGATCCAGTTGGCGATGAGTTTCCCGATACCCCCGGCTGTCAGGATGCCCAGTGAATTCAAGCCGGCGGCGACGAAGAAGTTTTGCAATTCGGGCGCCTCGCCCACCACCGGCGACAGATCCGGCGAGAAGCTCTCTGGGCCACAGAAGAATTGGCGCACGCGTGCCTCTTTGGCGTCCGGGATGCGCTCGAGCGCGTTTTGTAAGTAGGGCATCATCCGATCGAGATCGGGTTCGAGCTCGCCGAAGCTGAATGGATTGGGAATTCCGTCGAGCGCCCAAGGAGCACCCACGGGCTCGAAGAGGCCGACCATCATCCCTCCGCCTTCTTCGCGGAAGTAGCCGTAGACTTCGGGGTCTTCCAGAATCGGCAAGTCACGGTGGATGCCGTCGATCCCTTCCAAAATGATGTAGTAGTGCTCGGCGGATTGGAGGGGCACGGTGACCCCGGCCATGAGGCCGATTTCGCGCCCCCACATGCCCGCGCAATTGACGACGTATTCGGCCTGAATCGCGCCCTCAGAGGTGGTCACCCCGGTCACGCGACCATTCTTTTGTGTTACGCCGGTAACTTCTACGCCTTCACAGATCGCAACCCCGCCCGCCTTCGCTCCCTTGGACAAGGCAATTGTGACGTCGACCGGATTCGCTCGGCCATCGTTGGCGGCAAAGAACCCGGCCAGAATGTCATCTGTCCGCGCAAGCGGCCAGATCGCTTTCACTTCGGCAGGGCTGATCTCCTCGGACTCGACGCCCATGTACTTGTTGAAAGTGGCCTTGCGCCGCAGGTCTTCAAGGACACCCTCGTTGGCGGCCACTTGCAGGAGCCCCACTGGTTTGAAGCCGGTCGCGTAGCCGGTCTCGGCCTCGAGGTTCATGTACAAATCGCGGGTGTACTTCGCGAGTTCGACGCCCGTCTCAGTGGTGAAGCCAGACGTCGCGATCAGACCCGCCGCATGCCACGTGGTTCCGGACGTGAGCTTGTGCTTCTCGAGCAGCACCACGTCTCTCCAGCCCCTCTTGGCAAAGTGATAGGCGACACTGCAACCGATCACGCCGCCGCCGATGATGACCACCTGTGCGGTCGTGGGAATGGAGTTTTTCGGGTCCTTGTCCTGCGTCGCCATCTGCGTTCCTCTCACGCCCGTCGGGGGCTGTCGATTCGGTTTCGGGCCCATGTCTCGGGGGCGAGCACTTCGCGCGAAGGAAGTTGCCACAGCGTGATGCGATCAGCCCGCAGCTTGGACTGGGTCGGCTCGAAACGGCTGGTCGCGATTGAACCGGTTGGAGGCTCCTTCGCGCGGTTGGTGCGTTGATTCAGGCCGGCGTGCATCTTCTCGGGCTCGTGGATCCGGGTCGAGCTGCTGCGGACGCGAGACTGCGTCTGAATTCACCACTCGTGCCAGCGCTCCAGACCGCCGGATTCCTGTACTCCTGCGTCCGATCGACCGTGAGCCCGCCTTGTTCGCCGCGCCCCTCGTCCGCGAGGGAATCATTGACTGAGAATGGCCTATTCTCCAGGGCACGAGGGAGAAGAACCCCAATATGGCAAGAGACGCGGCACGCGAGGCACCGAGAATCGGTTGATGAGAGACGGTCCCACATCAATGGCAGTGCTGGTTCGGATTCGGCGTACCGGGCGCAATCACCCAGTGCGATCGGCTGTTTCTTCAGCCCCGATTCTGGCGGCGCTGGCGATCTGGGGTGTTGCCGTGAGCGGGCCCTCCCAGGGCGATCTCCTGTCCGGAACCGATCGAATCCACCCCACCACGTTGGCGGGCGGAGAAGTTCAGGTCGCGGCGAGTGTGCCGTTGGCTGCACGCCACCTGCTGCCGAAGGCGGATCGACGCTTTCGGTTCTTGACTCCCGAGCGAACCGGAATCGAATTCACGAATCATTCGCGAGATGTACCACAAGCCTTGTCGTTCATCGGCAGCGGTGTCGCGATTGGCGATTACGATGGCGATGGACGGCCCGACGTGTTCCTGACGCGACAGCAAGATGCCGGACGGCTCTATCGAAATCTCGGTGATTTCAGATTCGAGGATGTCACCGCCAAGGTCGGGATCGACAGCGGGGAAATGTGGAGTACGGGTGCCACATTCGTCGATGTCAACGGTGACGGGCGGCTGGACCTCTACATCTCCGGGTACATGCACCCAAACCGCTTGTACATCAACACCGGTAACGGTTTCGACGAGCAGGCCGCGAAGTACCGTCTCAATTATAACGGCGCCACCGTCAGCGCCTCGTTCGCAGACTACGACCGTGACGGCGACCTCGACATGTACCTCTTGACCCACGAAATTCCTCGGACGGACCTGCCGCCTGGCGATCCGTTGGTTCGCGAACCCGGACACCCTCCAGGAATCAAGGTCGGTTTCCGGAAACACTTCTATCTCATGAAGAATTCGAGCAGAAATTGGATTGCTGTTCCTGCAGGCCAGTCGGACCGCTTGTTTCGAAACGACGGCGACGCGTTCACGGAGGTCACCGAACAGTCTGGAATGAAAATGGGCCCGTATACGGGCCTCTCCGCGAACTGGTGGGACTACAACGACGATGGTTGGCCCGATCTGTACGTGGCCAACGACTTCATGGGGCCGGATCATCTCTATCTCAACAATGGTCCCGACGCTTCCGGCAACGTGACATTCTCTGATGTGATCGCAGAAGCCCTTCCCCACACGCCGTGGTTCTCGATGGGCTCGGACTACGGTGACATCAACAACGACGGGCTGATGGACTACCTGGCCTCGGATATGGCGGGCACTAATCACTATCGCGACAAGCTTTCGATGGGTTCGATGAGCGGCCCCGACAGCCGGGCGTGGTTTCTGAACTGGCCCACGCCGCCGCAGTACATGCGGAACGCTCTCTACGTGAATACCGGCACGAACCGATTCATGGAATCTGCGTTTCTCAGTGGGCTGGCGCGAACCGACTGGACATGGACGGTTCGTCTCGCGGATTTCGACAACGATGGCAAATTGGACGCGTACTTCACCAATGGCATGTCGCGCGACTGGTTCAACGGCGACCTTCATGCCGAGGAACGTGAATTCATGGTTCGCGAAGGAATTGTCGCGTCTCAGCACGGGCTCAATACGGCGTTCGCGTTCTGGCGAGAACAGCAGTCCTATCCGCTGGAAAACCGAGCCTATCGAAACCTGGGCGACCTCGAGTTCGAAGACACGAGTCACGCCTGGGGTCTGGATCATATCGGCGTCAGCACCGGTGCGGCGACCGCAGACCTGGATGGCGATGGTGATCTCGATCTAGTCGTCAACGGTTTCGACGAACCGGTTCGCGTCTACCGCAACGATCTCGCGGAAGGCAACGCCGTGATCTTCGATCTCGCCGGTCGCGCGAACAATCGACAGGCACTCGGGGCGCGCATTGAAATGGAACTGAAGGGTGAAGCTGGGGTGCAGACCCGTTACATCGGCGCTGCACGTGGTTTCATGTCGTCGAGCGATACGCTCGTCCACTTCGGCACCGGCACGCATCAGACGATCGATCGAATCACGGTGCGCTGGCCCTCCGGGGCCGAGGAGTCGTTCTTCGACCTCGCCGCGAACCAGCGATATTCGCTTACGGAACCCGCTGGTGGAGTCGTAGACCCCGGGCCGCGTATTGCCGCTTCGACATGGTTTCGACCTTCCGAGGGCGCGCTGTCCAACGTCAGGTTGCACGAGCAGCCCTACGACGACTTCGAACGACAACCGCTGCTTCCCAACAAATATTCGCAGCTGGGACCGTCGATTGCGTGGGGTGACATCGATGCTGATGGGGACCTCGATGTGTACATAGGCCGTCCGATGGGTGCTCCGAAGGAGATTCTCATCAACGAGGGGAAAGGTAGTTTCCGTTCCGTGACGCCCGATGCCTTCGCGAACACACTCCAGTACGAGGACATGGGCGCCCTTTGGTTCGATGCCGATCGCGATGGTGATCTCGACCTCTACGTCGTCAGTGGTGGTGTCGAAGCGGAGCCCGGCGACACAGTGTTCCAAGACCGCCTGTATCTGAACGAAGGAAAGAACCGCTTCTCCGATGGGACCGAACAGTGGTTGCCGCGGCTGACGAATAGCGGCGGGGTCGTCGTCGCCGCCGACTTCGACCGCAAT
>Ga0114949_10000657_pt1 | contig 19365 bp, 10 predicted proteins | sample N074metaG_FD_83505 | JGI IMG/M metagenome (GOLD analysis project Ga0114949, IMG submission 83505) | Deep subsurface microbial communities from Kermadec Trench to uncover new lineages of life (NeLLi) - N074 metaG | ecosystem: Environmental > Aquatic > Marine > Ocean trench > Sediment | place...
TGATACATGGCAATCACCCGACCATTTTCAACCAGTGTAGACCCTGAGTAACATTGATATTCAGGATCAGGATAAATAGCATAAGGCAGATCGGTCCAGTGTATAAGATCATCACTAACAGCATGGCCCCAGTGCTGTCGGTCATCTTCCGGTGGGTAGGCCTGATAGAACAAGTGCCATCGATCTTGCCAATAACAGAGCCCATTTGGGTCGTTGAGTCGGTTTTCCGGGCTGACAAAATGATAGAGTGGTAGATGCGGGTCTTTTGCCAATGCTTTTCGCGACTCTTTGAATCTTATTAGAAGCGGATTGGTCTTTAATTGCTCCTGCTGTTCTTCCAAAGTATTGGCAAATTCAAATCGTGGAACCTTTGAGGTATAATCAATAACCTCCGAGTTTTCCATTGCCAACTGATCTGAGTTAGTATCCTTGGCGTCTTCAGGGTTTGTACATGACCACATGAATATATTTGCCCAAAATAGAATTAACACACTTATCAATTTGCCGGAATCAACCGGATAATGTGGAATTGTTTTATTTTCCGCCTTCATCAGTTATCAGTTCATTATTCCAGATCGATTTCAGTTCATATACTTCGAGATGATGTACCTTAATAGGTTCCGTAAGATTTGATCTTCCCTGATAAAATTCCAATCCATCATTATTTTTAGCAGTTTCCAGTGGAGATACTATAGTAAACCCGCCTTTGTCCACAAAAATTTCTACTGATGTGCGGTCCACCAGTAACTCCACGGTCTTAGTCAAACCACTTTTATCTCCTGGATAAAAGGATTCATTGAAAAGGTTACGGTTCATATCGTAGTTCACCAACGGATTTCCATGATAATGGAATTGGAACCCTGTTCCATTTAAAATTTCTACTTCCATTTTGATGTGGAACAGATCACCATTTAACTGTTTCAGGTTTGCATTGGCCTCCTCGAGGGTAAGATTATTCCACTTGTAACTCTTTTTATGCAGTAATTCGATTTCGTCTATTGGTTCTGAAAAAAGTCGGATTCCATTACGAGTGCTTCGAAGAGTCAGTTCAGTAGGGAAAACCATCATTTGAGTAAAGGGCATATTGGGATGTTCAATTTGCCCCCAGCCCATTTGAATGCGTCGACCGTCTGACTCTGGAATATTATTATAGGTCTGTGCAGCATATAATTTCCCACTGACATATCTGTGTTTTCCGGACGCTACCTTAAATTCTTTACCATCAAAATCTCCGATCATATAAGTTCCGGAAGCTCCGTAGATCACCCATTTCTTGATGTTTTCATCTCCATCTACCGCCAGTTCGAACAGCTCAGGGCATTCCCAAAAACCTAAAAGATGGCTTTGAAAGGTCCAATTTTTTAAATCATCTGAATTATAAATGGATTGACCAGTCTTTTCAAACAATACCATTATCCATTTGTTAGTCTCTTTATGCCAAAAGACCTTAGGATCACGGGTATGCGCTGAGTTCCATTTGGCCTTGCTGTCCACTACCGGATTTCCTTCGTACTTGGTCCAGCTTCGACCCTTGTCATTACTGTATGCAATACATTGAGTCTGAATAGCATCCGAATCGCTAAGCCGTTTGTGGGCGGTGTAGGCGGCTACTATGGTTTTTTCAGGGCCTTTTTGGAAATTAGCACTATTATTGAAGTCAACTACCGCAGAACCTGAGAACATGGTTCCTAATTCATCGGGATAAAGCTTATCACCTTGTTCAATCCAATGGACCAAGTCAGTACTTATTGCATGGCCCCAGTGCATATTTTCCCAATTGGCTTCATAGGGATTATGTTGATAAAACAGGTGGTACTCACCGTCGTAGTACACCAATCCATTTGGGTCATTGTTCCAACCCCTTTTAGAGGTGAAGTGAAACTGGGGCCGGTTTTTCTCCTGATATAGACTGTCTGCACCGGCAATGTGATCGGATTGATAGATTTCATCGAGTCCATGGACTGTTTTTGGATAAGTAATGGTTAAAACTTGTCCATTGTATGATGATACGTCATGGAATACCCAATAATCTGTTTGATCTTCACTTAATCGGATAACAAACTTCCTACTGTCTTTTCCATTAACGCTTAGCTTCATTTCAAGCCTGTCTTGCGATCTCTGGATGGGTAGATTTACATATTTTTTGGTGATTTTGATTTTTCGCTCAGCCTCCTGTGACCAAAGAGGTGCTGCTAAAAATAATAGAATAAAAACAAATTTAAATTTCATAATTGATAGGGTTTTAGTAACACAATGGCCCTTGGCATCACCTTATTATCAGTAATGATCCCCAATTGAGGACATTTTATTTTACCTTTTGAGATGTACGGCACCAAAGGGCTAATTCATTTTGACGATTTTTCCTGACAGGGTTTGCTTGTCGAAACTCGCACCGTAATAGTACAATCCCGGGGGTATTTGATTACCTTTCGCATCAACCCCATTCCAATTAAGTTCAAGCCAACCCTTCGGGCCGGTTCGGTGCATATTTGATAGTACTTGTCCTGTTATAGAAAATATCTTTAGTTCTAAACTTCCCGGCCTTTTTAATTCAAAGCGAAAAGTTGTCTTTTCCGTAAAAGGATTAGGGTAATTTCCCTGGTAGCTCTTTTCTGTAGAGACAACAATCTCATCATTTACATCTGTTACTACTTCCTGGTCTCCTTCTACCAGGTTGAGGGTTTGATTAGCGGCAACATTGTGGATAACCTCTCTTCTTCCACTAGGCCATATTACTTGAATCTCATCAATACTGGTTGCATTGCCCAGGCCAAAATGGACAGGTATTAGACTTTGACAGAAAAAACCGCTGCCATGATGCCAGCGGTAATAAGAGCTGCCTTCTATTGTTATCTTTACTTCAGTACCGATGGCATCCCGGTTGGAGGTAGTGCCTTCCAGCCTTATTTTTAGCCAATTCTTAGAGGGCGGTTGGTTTTCCTTGATAGTTTCATTTCTATACAAATAAGGGGGTTGTCCCACATTGGCAACTAACAGGTCCAAATCGCCGTCTTCATCGAAGTCAAAAACTTCCAGCCCTCGGCCCTTGGCTTCACCGTTGGTAGCTGATTCTACAGACCAATTTAGGAAACCTGGGGTGCCTTCCATGTAAAGGTTCTTAAAGAAAAAGTTGTTCTCATCCAATTGTTCCTCACCGTTAATGTATTGTTTACTTACAACTCCGGTAACCACATAGAGATCTTCGTCGCCATCGTGGTCATAATCGAAGAATTTAGTTCCCCATCCCCAACCGGCATTATCAACTCCCATTTCCATAGCCATATCTGAAAATCTTCGGTTGCCCGTATTGGTATATAAGGGGTTAGGATGATGATTGAAAATATTGGTAACATAGATGTCAAAATACCCATCATTGTTGTAATCTCCTATGGCTAATCCCATACCGGCGCCCTCATCATTCAGTCTATAGGCTTTTGATGCTTCATTATAATGAATGCCTGACCGGTTTTCAAAAAACTGATTTTCTTGTGTATCGTTGGCGTTGTACAAGTCCAAAAACCCGTCTTTCCCAACATCCAGTACTACACTTGCCCAGGTAACTCCGCTACCACCTAAACCGGTGCTTTCTGTGATATCCTCGAAGGTGCCATTCCCTTGATTCTCATACATATGGTTGGGACCTTTTAAATTACTAACGTACAGGTCAAGATCCCCATCTCGATCGTGGTCCCACCACAAACCTCCCGAAGTATAACATTCATTACAGCCAGCTACACCGGCTTCAGCAGTTACGTCGGCAAAGGTACCATCACCTTGATTATGATACAGTTGATTTTCCCGGCTATTGCTTAAGAAAAGGTCAGGAAATCCATCATTATCGTAATCGCCCCAGGATGCTGCCATTTTTTCCCCTAAGGTGGCCGGTATGCCGGTGTTGACAAACTGGACATCAAAACCAGCTTCCAGAGTGACATCTTCAAAAGTTCCATCTCCCTTATTTCTTAACAACCGGTTCCAGGTGGTTTCATCATTAACGTCAAACGACCTGGTCCCTACAAAGAAAACATCCAGGTAACCATCCCGATCGTAGTCTGCCACGGCCACGCCGTTATGCGAGGTCAAATGATCAATTTTTGCCAAATGCTCCACTCGTTGGAAATCTTGGGCGCTGGATTTAAAAATTATAATAAATGCCAGTATCAGTAATGTCATGAAATAAATGGGATCCCCTATGACTTTAATGCTCAGTTGGTTGGCTTTATGTACTTCTTTAACTCCCATCTTAAAATTCTGGTTTCATTTTGGCATTGGTGGCATTCTTTAGCAGATTTCCATTCTTGGTACAGGAAACTAGTTGAAATTTAAAATCAGGAACCTAGGACGGGAGGGAAACCCCTCCACCATCCGGGTCCTGCAATTAAACTAAACTAATTATAACCAATGTTTTGCTTATAAAGTCCCTGACTAACGGTTATCTGCTGTTGGGGTATTGGCAGGTACTCGTCTCTACCTGCGGTAAATCTTGCATCATTCAAATGTTCCCGGCGGTCTTTTTCTACTGCAAAATACGCGTTTATAGTAGGTTCCGCTATACCCCACCGCACCAGATCAAAGAATCGTTTATGCTCAAATGCAAATTCCACTCTTCTTTCAAACCGAAGGATTTTCCTGGCATTATCCTGGTCCCCAAGCGTAGTATATTGTCCAACCACCCAATTTCCGATCGGGTTGCCATTTGCAAAGGTTAGCCTTGACAGGCTTGCCTGACTTATAGCGCGGGTCCTGATTTGGTTGATATAAGGCAAAGCCTCATCCATTCGACCCAATTCAATGAGCGCTTCTGCTTTCCACTAGAGCACTTCTGCATATCGTATTTGATTAGTATTTCTTGAAATGCTGAAAAATGCTGTATACTGCCTAAAACAGGAACATTCTGGTAATTCCTGATCCTTCATACCCAAATTGAAACCGTAAACTCCAGGGACCCTGGCATAGGTATCGTCATAAAGCCGATTCACATCATATTTCCAGGGTAGTCCGATTACGCCAATGGTATGGGCAAGCCGAGGATCCATATTATTATTCATCACATCATCAACGGTTTGTATTTGTGCGCCCTCATTGAAAGTGTCAAACAAAGGAAGTCCGTTGCCGTCTGTTTTGTACGCATTCAACAAATTCTGAGATGCGTGATTAAATGAGCAGCATCCGTAGCCAGGGATCATTGGCGAGTTAAGCCCGGTTGAGAAGTTGCCTCTTCCTTCCGGCGAACCGTCATCAATAGAGCGCATAATCGCCCAAACGGACTCTTCCTGACTTTCAAATTCCCAGAGGAAATTCTTTGCATAATCATCGTGCAATGAATATTCGCCGGTCATTTCAATCTCACCTATCAGATCTACCATTTCTTGAAGCTCAGTCAGGTTAATGTTGATTACCTGATGCATGTCATTTTGCTCGTAGGCCTTGAACAGCAATGCCTTAGCCAGATAAGCACGAGCTGCATTTTTTGTGGGCCTGCCTTCCTCACTTTGAAAATCCGGAAGTACTGCTACAGCGGCACGAAATTCATCCACAATCAGCTGCCATCCTTCCTGGTCTGTAGATACCCTGTTAGAGACATCTTTTATATCAGTCTTGGGTATGTTTTCATCAATAAACACTGGGTATTTGTACAACTTTTTAAGTATGAACTCAATATGTCCACGTAAAAACCGCAATTCACCAATACGTTGGTTTTTAAGAGGAAATGACCCTTCATCCAACGCGTGTACTCTTAATAATGCGTCGTTAATTCTGGAAATAGCTGAATAAATACTTCCCCATAATTGATTATTATGAACATTATTGGCGTTGTTTAGAGTAAATACTTCCATGAAATGCGCAGGGATCTGGTCTCCGATACTTCCGCCTCCTTTATAGGCGTCATCCGCCCTGACACTTCCGGTTTGCCAGAGGTCCTGGTATGAATTGGATAGAAGTCCATCGTTACCCATTGCAGCGTAAGCGGCAATGATCATCTTCTCAACATTTTCCGGAGTATTTAACTGTTCACTGGCTACTACTCCTTTAGGATTATATTCCAGGAACTCCTCGGAGCAGCCAAAAACCATAAAGTTTATAAATACGATAGCGATAATAGCTTTTGTATAATTTTTGTTTTTCATCTTTTTCATCTTTTTAGTTCTTAGAATCCAATGTTTACGCCAAGTGAAAATCTCTGCGGTTTTGGATACGATGTAAAAAATAATCCAGGTTGTTGCTCAATACGCCATTCGGCAAAAGGATACTGGTCAGACCCGGAGGTGTCAACAATCCAGAACAAGTTCTCCCCAGTTAAGTACACCCTCAGATTGGAAAGAAAACTGTTTTCAATTACCGATTGAGGAAGCGTGTATCCTATAGTCAATTGTCTGAACGCAAGGAAGTCACCGTTGCGAATGTTATAATCCTGAGAAAATCCAAAATTGGTTAAGCTGTTGGACATGGCAGGGATATAACTGCCGGTATTGGTTGGGGACCACGCATCGAGTGTATTGACCAAACCGTTTTCACCATTGATTAGACTTGCTTGTTCCGCCCGGGACACATTAACCGCAATCTTTCTGCCAAACGTGGCCCAAAAGAACATAGATAGGTCAAAGTTTTTCCAGGTAACCCGTGGACTCAATCCTAATTGAACTTCGGGTCGGCCATCGGCATATTTGGAATATTCCTGATCCAAAGCGCTAATTACACCGTCTCCATTTAGATCTACAAAACGTAATGCCCCAACTCTTTTCCCGGTCTGGTCTGCATGGGCATCCACCTCACCCTGATCCTGGAATATACCCGAAGTACGATAACCAAAGAATACTTGCGGGGAATGTCCGATTACATTCTGTTCGGCGTTACCTGGAAATGTCGGAAACAAAACCTCAGGTAATTCAGTAATTTTATCCTTATAGTGAGACAGGTTAGTGCTGACATTAAAGCTCCAGTCCCCTGCTTGTCCTTCATAGCCAACTATTGCCTCCCAACCATTGGTCTCCATGGTGGCTCCATTTACCCAAACAGTGGCACCATCTCCGAAAGCTGCAATTTGGGTTGGTTGAACCAATATGTCGTCAGTTTTCTTTTTAAATACTTCAAATGATCCATAGAGTTTTTGATCAAAAAGGCCAAAATCGATACCCACGTTAAGCTCCTGGGTACTTTCCCATTTCAAGCTACTGTTACCGGTTTGGGTATTGACAAATCCTGAAGATAGGATTCCTGAGTCATTGTTTCCGATATCGTAGGCGGTTGCGTTTTCCGGACAAACTGCCTGCACACAATTCTCATCCCATGGGAGTATATAACTATCTGGAGCGTAAACTGCACGATATAAACTGAACCTTGCTTCGTTCTCAATATTCTGATTTCCGGTCTTTCCCCAGCCAGCTCTTATCTTTAAATCAGAAAGCCAGTTGACGTTGGACATGAAATCTTCCTGTACAATCCTCCAACCTACAGAAGCAGCCGGGAACCATGCAAATTGATTTTCACTACCGAACCGGGATGATCCGTCCCTTCTAATAGTAAAGGATGTTAAGAACTTATCCTTGTAGGTATAGTTTACTTTCCCGAAATATGAGAACAATGAAAAGCCTGTACTACTGCCTCCTGAGTTCCGTTCACCCTGTGCGGCATCCAATTGAAAGCCATCATTTGTCTCAATAGCAAAATCCTTTCCTCTGGCACTCATAATGGTGTTGAAACCCTCTATAGCCTCTGTTCCTACCAAAGCAGTAATATTATGTTGGCCAAATAATTTGGTGTATGTAAGGGTGTTGTTGAAAACCCAGTTGACAAAATGAGATTGACGTTGATCCAATTCCGCCACAGTGTTTGCCAGGAAGCCTCTTTGATAAGTCTTAAACATGTCTTTAGTAAAAATATTGTCATAATCCACACCTAGACTGGTGTTGAAATTAAGCCCTTCCATTATTTGAAAATTAGCGTATATATTACCAATTAACTTGGTATTGTGAATTCTGTCCTCTCTGTTGTCATTGGCCAGTGCCAATGGATTATCCCTGTCTGAGAATCCAGCACCAGGGGGGCCAGCGAATCGGCCATCTTCTGTCCTAACGGGAAGTATACTTTTGACTCTGAAAGCTCCTTGTTCCGGGGTGCCACCGAATCCTGTATCCATCCACTGGCGTTCACCTCTAGTCACACTTAAATTCTGCCCAATAGTAAGCCGGTTATTTATGAATTTATAATTTGAATTCAGGCGAAGACCAAACCGCTGATAACTGGTTTCTACCACCACACCCGTTTGATCAAAGAAATTAAGCGATAAGTTCACTCCACCTCTTTCACCACCCTGGGAAAAGAAAACATCATAGTTTCGTACAATGCCGGTCTGAGCAACCTGGTCAAACCAGTCGGTACCAACTTCAATATCTCCGCCATAAATGCTCTGGGAATGGCCGGATGGTCTTAGTTGATCGGCTTCGTCTAACCAGTCTGGGTAAATAATGTCATCCAAAACAGGTACTCCATCACCTTGAATACCAGGCCCTAAACTTGGATCTAAATGCCATTGATAGGTATAAACACCAGTGGCATCTGGATCGGATCCATCGTTAACCGCTCCTTGCCATTCCACCATCGCACGTTCTCTGTTGTTTAATAAACGTTCCTGGGTTACCCAACTTTCCACACCATATCTTACGTTTACACCAACGATGGCTGCTCCTTGTGTAGGCTGCTTGGTGGTAATAATTACCACTCCATTGGAAGCTCTGGATCCATAAATGGAGGAGGAAGAGGCATCTTTTAACACTTGAATGGATTCAATATCATTAGGGTTTAACCATGCCAGTCCCCACTCCAAATTGGCGGCGCCGTTTTCATTGGTAGTAAAAGGTTGAATAGGAACACCATCAACGATATATAGGGGAGAGTTATTTCCTAGGGTACTAATACCCCTAATATTGACAATGGCACCCTGTCCAGGTTCCCCTGCTAGTGATACGTTGACTCCAGCCACTCTTCCTGCCAGACTTTGCATGATGTTGGGGTTGTTAAAATCGTTGATCGCCTCTAGATCAACTACTGCTACGGCTCCCAGAAGGTCCTTCTTTCGTTCAATACTATATCCAGTAACTACCAGTTCTTCCAGTTGTTGGATATCAGAGGCCAGAACCAGGTCAATTACAGATTTAGCACCCACTATTCTCTCCTGGCTGAGAAACCCCACCGAGGAGTAGATCAGTATGTCTTCAGAAGTAGCGTTCAAAGTGTAATTTCCCTCGAAATCTGAGACGGTTCCAGAAGTAGTGCCTTTAATTATTATATTGGCACCAGGGACCGGTGCTCCTGTGTTATCAGTAATTTTACCAGCTACTGTTTGCTGCTGGCCCAAAAGCCACAAGGGTGTAAATAAGATGGCACTTGCCAGAAACAACAAGCGAAATGCCCTTAGACTGTGTCTTTGGTTAGCATCGTTTAATTGAGATAATAGTTTTTTCATAATAGTGACGTTTATTGAATGAGTAAATTTTGGAATATTTACCAAAACCGAGGGTTGAAAAATCAGTCACTATAGGGTGAAAAAAGTGTCATTAATAAAATAAACAGATGTTTGAGTATAAAATGGAGTTAATTCAGTGTTAAATGACCAGTCTCCGGCAATGTGGAGAAGCAATTCTTAACTATATTTGAGACTATGTCTCGCTCTTTAATCCTGCTATTTTTATTGCTAGCCTGCTCACAGCCCTCCGAGAAATCCAGGACGTTGATAATTGGATTTTCCCAATGTACTACCGGAGACGACTGGCGCCAAACCATGAATGATGAAATGAGAAGAGAGATAGGTTTCTATCCGAATTATGACATCGAGCTTATTATTAGAGATGCACACGATCAAAGTGAACAACAAATTGAGGATATCAAATATCTGGTTAGTCAAGGGATTGATATCCTGATCGTATCTCCAAATGAAGCAGAGCCGCTTACACAAATAGTGGAGGAAGTTTATAGTCAGGGAATACCGGTCATGGTGATCGATCGTATGATTAATTCTGATAAATATACGGCCTTCTTGGGAGGGAAAAACTTTGACATCGGTTTGGGTGCTGCTCACTTCGCTGCGCAACTTCTAGAGGGTAGAGGAAGAGTATTGGAGATAACCGGACTACCGGGATCTACACCGGCTATGGAACGCGGAAAAGGTTTCCGAGAAGGATTAATAAACTATCCAGGTATTGAGATTGTAAATTCATTGAATGGGTCTTGGCTGCACGACCGAGCCCGGGTACTTACAAATGATCTGTTTTTTGAAAATAAGAATTTTGATCTAATTTTTGCTTACAATGATCCCATGGCTTTTGGGGCCTATTTATCGGCTCAAAAACATCACATAAATCCTTATATAATTGGTGTTGATGGATTGAATACTCCTAACGGTGGCATCAATATGGTACTGGACGGATATATTGATGGCACTTTTCTATATCCAACAGGTGGAAGTAAAGCTATTGAGTTAGCCATCAATGCTTACGAAGGAAAGCCCTTTTCAAAAGTCAATTACTTGACAACTATTAGATTGGATGCGAATAATGCTCAAACCCTTATACGTCAAGTGGATCAACTTAATCAACAACAAACCCGAATTGACAAACAACGAAAAGAATTGGGGGAGCTCACTTTTTTACTTGATAAACAGCACACCGTCAGCTTTCTGTTAATGATCATTAGTGGTCTTATGGTCGTTATCGCGGTCATGACGTTTTATTATCTCCATAAGAAAAGTAAGGCTCACAGGCTCTTGAATATAAAAAATGTTACCATTAATAAACAAACGACTCGAATCAAGGAACAGCGAGATCAGCTGCTAAGGGTCTTGCGAATTGCTGAGGAAGCGGCTGAAACGAAAGTTCGGTTCTTTTCTAATATTTCGCATGATTTTCGTAACGCCTTGAGTTTAGTGATCCATCCTATTGACGAGCTAGTTAATGAAAAACGTAAAACCGATGTAAATGATAGACTAAGAGCAATACAAAAAAATACCACGAAACTATTCAAACTTTCTGAGGAGATCCTGAATTTTGAAAAGATCGAAAAAAACAAATATTATATGCATTTCAAAACTGCAGACTTTGGTAAATTTCTCCAGGAGATTGCAGAATCGTTCCGGCCTGAAATTGAAGATCATGGCTTACAATTTGCAACTAATATCACTCAACCGTTGGCGGCCTGTTTCGATATGGGAGCGATTGAAAAGGTAATGGCTAATTTATTGTCGAATGCTATCAAGTATAATGTTAAAGGTGGAAAAATAATTCTTGAAACAAAGCAAATACATAAGAATATAACCGTACTAGTATCGGATACCGGGATAGGGATTCCTAACAAGGATCTCAATTATATTTTCAATAGATTCTACCGGGTAGATCATTTGAGCAAATTCGAAGACATACCGGGCACTGGATTAGGATTGGCAATTTGCAAAGAGTTGATTCAGCTTCACCAGGGTCAAATCAATGTGACCAGTAAGTATCGGGAAGGATCCACTTTTTATTTTACTATCCCACAAAGTTTTGACACAGGTTCGGTAAAACCTGTAAACGACATTTTGAACAAAGATAAATTACTGGAACTTAAGAGTCCGACAAAGCAAACCAAGATACTGGTTGTTGACGACAATAGGGAGTTATTGACAGTGATCTCCACGATGCTAAGTAAATTTTATAATGTAATTGAAACTGATAACGGTGAAGAAGGTTTAGCCCTGGCCATCCGACACCACCCTGATGTGGTGATTAGTGATATTTACATGCCCTATATGGATGGCATTGAGCTTTGCCAACATTTGAAAGCTAATCCAGCAACTTTTCATATTCCGGTTATTCTGCTAACCGCCCTAGACTCCATGGAATCAAAGATTCACGGATTTGATACTGGGGCTGATGGATATGTGACCAAGCCGTTCAATGAGGCAATTCTGATATCCCGAATCCAAAATCTGGTAAATTCTCGTAAAAAATTGAAGGAGGCGTTCAGAGGTTTCGATTTAATCGGGGGCATCCAATCCAAAGAGAAAAAGGCAGATGATTTTGTTCAATCCTGTCTTACAATCATCCATGAAAGGGGATCAGATGTTAATTTTAACCTTGATCATTTGGCAGAAGGCATGAACATGTCGAGATCATCTCTTTACAGAAAGATCAGAGAAATCATGGGAATGAAAGCGATAGATTTTATGAAGAAAGGGAAACTACACTTTGCCGCTAAGCTGCTTTTGACCACTGACCTCAATGTGAGCGAAGTAGCATTTGAGTGTGGCTTTAATGACACTAAGTATTTCAGCCGCTGCTTTACTAAGGAGTATGGTAATTTGCCACGTGAGTTCAAGAAGTTAGTGTAACGTCGGATTGCTTATCATAGTAGTTAATCAATCTTCCGAACCCAAATATTTGGTAACAATCAGTGTTATTGGTTACCCGGTACCACCAGCCTTGTATCCCTCTGAGATTATCATTGATGAAGATGTTAAACTTCTTCGGGAACTGGTAATGATTCTGTCTTCACATCAAATTCCTTCTCTATTTCCTCCAACGACTTGCCCTTAGTTTCAGGCATAATCTTCCAAACAAAGAGTAGTTGAAGTACCATCATAAAGGCAAAGAATAAGAATACCGGACCAGCTCCAAAAGTATTCGTGAAGTAGGGAAAGATGCTTGTGATTACAGCTGCCATCATCCAATGGGTAAAGCTTCCTAGAGACTGACCTTGTGCCCTGACTTCATTTGGGAAGACCTCGGATATAAATACCCAAATTACCGCACCCTGAGACATAGCAAAAAATCCGATATAGAAAAAGAGAAAAATTGGTACTCCTTCGAAAGTGTCGGAAAAGAATGCCCTTGCCACCAATGTTAAAGTGATGATTAAACCAAAAGATCCGATAAACATAAGACTTCGCCTACCAATTTTGTCTATTAACGAAATACCAACCATGGTGAAAATCAGATTAATTAATCCTATTCCAGCTGTCGAAATTAATGCTGAACTACTGGCTAAACCTGTCATCTCAAATATCCTGGGCGCATAGTATATAATGGCATTAATCCCGGCGACTTGATTGAAAAACGCAATTGAAAAAGCCAGTAATATGGAAAAACTGTATTTCTTGGAAAAGAATCTACCTTTTGCTGTAGAAGCGGAATAAATTGACCCTTGAATTGCGGTCACTGCTCGATTAACATTGTCCGGATCAATTTTAGCTAATATAGTTCGAGCTTCTTCTATATTGCCTTTGATAACTATCAGCCACCTCGGACTTCTTGGGATAACTAACACCAATATGGAATAAATCAAGGCAGGTATAGCTTCTACACCCAGCATAAACCTCCAGGCGTTGGGGCCAATATCTGCCATGAAATAGTTGTTTATATAAGCCACTACAATGCCCAGTACAATATTGAATTGAAAAAGAGCCACTAAACGGCCACGCATGTGAGCAGGAGCCAGTTCAGAAATATACATGGGCGCAGCCACCGATGACGCACCAACCCCAAGGCCGCCCAAAAACCGAAACAACATAAATGAATTAATTTCCGGAGCTAATGCAGAACCTATTGCCGATACCAAATACAAGATACCTACCCAAAACAAGGTTTTTTTCCTACCATATTTATTTGCTGGAATTCCCCCGAACATGGCACCAATCACTGTGCCATATAATGCTATGGCTACTGCCATTCCCAAACTGAAATCGTTGATTTCCCATAACCTTTGAATGGCCTGCTCGACACCAGAAATAACTGCAGTGTCGAATCCAAATAAAAATCCTCCAAGAGCAGCTACGATGGCACTGGTAAACACATATATATTTCCTCGCATTAGATTGAATTTAAAAGAGATGTTGGAGAAAGTCCGTATATGTTATGTAATCAAAAGCAACATCTTTGGTAATATCATAAGTAGGTTGCCCATCTTTAAGGTGCACCGGAATTGTCCCGGTAGGTGGATGTTCTCCTTCATAAAATACCATCCCATTAGGATCATTCATCCACATGCTTTCTGGAGAGCAAGGTTAAGAAAATTGGGATAAGTAATAAATCAAATTTTGAAGACATAATTAGCATCAAGGATTTCAATGCCATAATATCCAATATTTAACAATCAGCCCGGGTAGAAAATCCAGTCATTGTGGTATGATTTTTACCCCAGGGTTGCTGGATGGCTACAACGGAGCGCCTAATATTCTATTTTTGTATAGCAACTGAAACCATTAGTTCAAAACTTCCAACAAATGATATTAATAGTCCTGCATCCAAAACTGTAACTCCAGTTATCGTTAAATAAAAATTATGATTACCGGCGTTCGAATTCCTCAATTGGCCGCCTGCAGGGCAGAGAGCTTTCTTAGTTGGGACCTAGAAAATCAAAAATCGTTTATCAGTGTTCTTCAATCGAGGACGTTAACAACGTCCGAGCCTACGCTCCATAGGGTATCCAGATGTTTTTTACCTGAGTACTCTGCCTCAAAAAGTCAATTCCTTGCCCTTCCTCAGACTTTCTCCAATCACGGTACTTATCATGGTTAACCCAGGTACGTTTCATGTTTCCTGCTGAAGCAATTTCCACTAATCGGCTACCTTCAATATTGCCAAAATACCACATACCGTCAACGTCAAAGTGATTGGCCAAGACTTCACTTAGTATTTCTTTTTTACCGGTAACTATATTTATCACTCCGCCAGGTACATCTGAGGTTTCGATCACCTGATAAAAATCCGTGGCACTTAGTGGAGTGTTTTCAGATGGCACAACCACCGTGGTATTCCCCATGGCAATTGCTGGTAACACCGTAGAGATAAAACCCAGCAATGGAAACTCGTCTGGACAAACAATTCCCATCACACCGATTGGTTCTGGCATGGCTAATGTGACATTTCTATGGAGGGTTTGATGCACCTGTCCATCGTACTTGTCTGCCATGGCAGCATAGAAATAAATCCTCTTAATGGTAAGTTCTACTTCTTCCCGGGCATCTTTGGGTGTTACTCCGCGCATAGATATCAACCTTTTAGCAAATTCCAGCTTTCTGGCATCAAGGTTCTCTGCCAGGTAGTACAACACTTGTGCCCGGCCATGCCCGGTCATAGCGGTCCATGTCTGTTGAGAATGAGCAGCTTCAACTGCATTTCTCAGGTCTTTTCTGTTTCCTTCTCCTACCTCACCAATTTGACCATGTGGACCCATTACAGGCATGCTGTATCCGCCATCCGGTCGTACCTGTTTACCTCCAATGTACATTTTGGCGGTCCGGTCAATCTGTAATGATGAACGCAACCTGACTGTACTGTGCGGTTTATAATCTACTGGATGATTGGAGATCTTATCATCATGTATTGACCTTACGTACTCATAAAGACCTTCTTTGCCACCTTCTCTACCAAACCCTGACTCACGGTACCCGCCAAATCCGGAAGCCGCGTCAAATATGTTGGTACAATTTATCCAGACGGTCCCTGATTTTATCTTTGGGGCGATATCCAAGGCAAGATTAATATTTTCTGTCCAAATACTGGCGGCCAGACCGTATCGGGTGTTGTTGGCCAGTTTTACTGCTTCCTGATGGGTTCTGAAGGTCATAGCTACCAAAACAGGACCGAAAATCTCTTCCTGGCTGATGGTAGAGGAAGGAGTTACCCCTGTAAACAGTGTGGGAGGGTAGAAATAGCCATCCTTGGGGCAAGCCCAGGAAGGCTGCCACATTTGGCCGCCCTCATCAATGCCCTTTTTCACCAGCGTTTCGATGGTTTTTAGCTGTGTGGGTGATACTATGGCCCCAATATCAGTAGCTTTATCCATTGAATCGCCCACCCGCAGCTTTTCCATACGTGTTTTGATCTTTTTGTATAGTTTGGCTGCGATACTTTCCTGAACCAGCAATCTTGATCCGGCGCAACACACCTCCCCCTGATTGAACCAAATGGCATCTACCACGCCTTCAACAACACTATCCATATCTGAATCCTCAAAAACTACGAATGGGGACTTCCCACCCAATTCCAGAGATAGTTTTTTACCGGTTCCCGCGGTTTTTTGCCTGATGATCCTGCCTACTTCGGTAGATCCTGTGAAGGCTATTTTGTTAATAACCGGATGGTCCACCAAAGCGGCCCCGGTTTCACCGTCACCGGTAACAATATTTACCACTCCCGATGGTAATTTGATTTGGTCACATAATTCTGCAAACAGAAAAGCGGTAATGGAGGTCAATTCTGCAGGTTTGAGCACCACCGTATTTCCCATGGCGATAGCTGGAGCAATTTTCCAGGCCAGCATCATAAGGGGAAAATTCCATGGTATAATTTGACCTATTACGCCAATTTTCTGAAATCCCGGCAATTCTGTATCCATTAACTGGGCCCAACCCGCATGATGATAAAAGTGTCTGGCTGCCAGTGGGATATCAATGTCCCTGGTCTCCCTAATGGTTTTTCCATTGTCCAAAGACTCTAATACCGCAAATAGTCTGGAGTTTTTCTGAATTTGACGGGCAATAGCATACAAGTAACGGGCCCGCTCATGTGTTGCTGTTTTTGACCAGCCTGGGAGTGCCTTCTCTGCGGCCTTTACCGCTTTGTCTACATCCATGATGCCGCCCCAAGGTATAGTTGCTAAAACCTCTCTGGTGGAAGGATTTGTACTCTCAAAATATTTCTTTGAGACTGGAGTCTGCCATTTACCGTCAATATACAACCGGAACTTATTTCCATGACCTTTTATCCAATTGAGCGCTGCCTCTGAACTTTCTGGCGCAGGTCCATATTCCATACTTTCAAATAATGATTTTACTGTCATCGATTTCAGTTTTACGGCATGGGATGTCGATAAAATGCAGAATAACTGCCTGTGATATAATACTCCAACTGTCTTTCTATATCCGTAAGCAGGCCGCTGGCCCCAAACCGGAACCATTTTGAACTTAGCCAGCCGTTCCCCAACTCTTCCTTTATCAATATTAGCCATTCAAGAGCCTGTTTGGCAGTTCGTATACCTCCTGCAGGCTTAAATCCAACCTGGTGTCCGGTGGTTTCCATGTACTCACGGATTGCTCTAACCATAACCAGCCCTACCGGCAAGGTGGCATTGACCGGTTCTTTACCGGTGCTGGTCTTGATGAAATTGGCGCCGGCCATCATACACACATGACTGGCTTTGGCCACATTAGTCAAGGTGCTCAATTCTCCGGTGGCAAGTATGGTTTTCATGTGTGCTGGACCACATGCCTCCCTGAACGCCGATACTTGGTGGTACAGACCCTTCCAATCGCCGGTAAGGACTTTGGCCCTGCTGATCACGATGTCTATTTCCCGGGCTCCCGCACGGACCGAAGCCCTTATTTCATTTAATTTTTGACCTTGGGTGATTTGACCGGCTGGAAAACCTGTAGATACTGCAGCTATAGGTATGTTAGAACCCTGTAAGGCTTGCTTGGCTGTTCTGACTAGGTTATGATACACACAAACCGCACCTACCGTTAGCGGTGTGTCCGACATGCCCAGAGCAGTTATTATATCTTTTCTTATGGGCTGTCTGGCTTTAGCACATAAGCGATTGACATTACCAGAAGTGTCATCTCCCGACAAGGTGGTTAAGTCAATACAAGTAATTGCCCGCAACAACCAGGCAGCCTGCCATTCCTTTTTGACAGATCTCCTTTTGTTCATTGTACTGGCCCTTCGTTCCACAGCACTGTGGTTGACCCTGATGTTTTCTACAACATCCAAGTCAAAGACAGTACCAGGATTACCACCACTTGGGTGCGTATCCAGCTTGGTACCGCTAACGTGGCTTCTCACAACCATATATGAATTTCTTTTAAGGGGGTGCTCTTTCCGATCTCCTGAATGCCTTGGGAATCAGTTTAGAAATATAAACAAAAGTGTGGGCTTCCTCAATTTACCGTCAGTAAATCATTAAAATGAAGGCCTTGGTAATCTTGAATAAACCTGACCACATGAGGAAAATGCGAAAACTCCTCTTTATTATGGGTGGTAGTGACCACTATTACCGGACAGCCGGAATTTAACGCTGTTTGTGCCCCAACCACGCTGTCCTCAAAAACGACACAATCTTCTATCGGCACACCAAGATTCTCGGCGCTCCTTAGGAAAATTTCCGGGTCCGGTTTGCCTTTGGCGACATTCTTGGAGTGCAGTACAGATTGAAAAAACTGTCGGATATTCAGGTTGTCAAGCACAAAATCAACATTTTCCGGAGGAGCAGCAGTCCCAACAGCCAAAGGTGTCCCTGCCTGTTTCAGTTGTAATAGAAATTCCGGTAACCCTGATATTAACTGCAGGTTCTCTTTAAAGAGCTGTCGGTACTCAAACTCTTTTTCCCAGGATATGCGGTCCCGTTGTTCACGGTTAAACCTGTCGCCAAACAGTCGCTCCACAATCTCTTCATTAATTCCATGAATTTGATCCATAACTTCTTCCAGGGTCAAATCAAGGCCTAGGGCTGAAAGCTTTCGTTGCCAGGCCCGATGGTGGACCATCATGTTATCCACCATGGTACCGTCCAGATCAAATATAATTCCTTTCATCAAGTTTCATTGGTATTTTCAATGCCTGCAAAATTAGTATCATTTTTCACAACTCTGCCAAACTTTAGTTCTCAGTTGCAAAATTAATACTTGAATTTCAAATAAGAACAACTAAATTGTGAATCCAGAAGGAAGGGTTCTTTATGAAAATCTTCCGATGGTCAGTGATAGTTGCCCTGGCCGGTTTCTTATGATCAATAACAATTATTTTGGAATTCAACTATTTGGACTATGGCATTTTTGTGGCCTACGGATGTTTGATCATCGGTATTGGCCTTTGGGTATCACGAAAAGGCAAAAAGACTACCGAAGATTATTTTTTAGCCGGAAAATCATTGCCTTGGTGGGCCGTTGGTGCCTCTTTGATTGCAGCAAATATTTCAGCCGAGCAGTTTATTGGGATGTCGGGATCAGGGTTTGCCATTGGACTGGCTATTGCGTCATACGAATGGATGGCGGCTTTGACCTTACTGATCGTGGGAAAGTACTTTTTGCCTGTTTTTATCAAACAGGAGTTGTACACCATCCCGGAATTTGTAGAAAAAAGATACAGTACCAATTTAAAAACCATATTAGCGGTGTTTTGGATTGGACTCTATGTATTTGTCAATTTGACCTCTGTTTTGTACCTGGGCGCTACCGCACTGGACACCATATTAGGTGGTGGTGATGGTTCAATCCTAATTTATTGTATCATTGGGTTAGCATTATTTGCAGCAGCCTATTCCCTTTGGGGAGGCTTGGCCGCGGTAGCCTGGACCGACGTGGTACAAGTGGTGTTATTGATTTTTGGAGGATTAGTCACA
>Ga0114949_10000659_pt1 | contig 19346 bp, 12 predicted proteins | sample N074metaG_FD_83505 | JGI IMG/M metagenome (GOLD analysis project Ga0114949, IMG submission 83505) | Deep subsurface microbial communities from Kermadec Trench to uncover new lineages of life (NeLLi) - N074 metaG | ecosystem: Environmental > Aquatic > Marine > Ocean trench > Sediment | place...
CCGCTCCGCCGTGGCATTGTCGAACAGGGTGGCGTTCACGTTGACCCGGAAACCGGCGGCGCGCACCGCCCGAATAGCCGCGACCGCGCGGGTGAAGACGCCGTCTTGGGCGACCGCTTGGTCGTGCTCGTCCTCCAGGCCGTCCAGGTGCACCGAAAAGGTGAGGTAGGGGCTGGGCTTGAAGAGATGGAGCTTCTTCTCCAGCAAGAGCGCGTTGGTGCAGAGGTAGACGAAGCGCTTGCGGGCCACCAAAGCCGCCGTGATCGCGCCGATCTCTTTGTGAATCAGCGGCTCGCCCCCCGGGATCGAGACCACCGGCGCGCCGCAGGACTCGACCGCCTCGATGCACTGGGCGACCGAGAGGCGTCGGTTCAGGATCGCCTCGGGATAATCGATCTTGCCGCAGCCCGGACAGGCGAGATTGCACCGGAACAAGGGCTCCAGCATGAGCACCAGGGGATAACGCTCCCGGCCAAGCAGGCGCTGCTTCAAGACATAGGCCCCGACCCGGAGCTGCTGTCGCAAGGGTACCGCCAAGAGGATTTCTCCAATCGACCCGCCGCGGCGGCGCTTCCCACCGCAACGCCACTATGACCTGAGAGAGCGGCCGCCGCAAAGCCACAAGAACGTGAGCTCACTCGATCGTCGTTTGCACCTCGAGGAGACGGTCCACCGACCGGCGCAGTTCATCTTCCTCCAACCGCAGCAGGGCGACCTCTTCGGCCGTGACCCCGCCGCCGGACTCCGCGGCCCGCCGTTGGGCCTCTAGCTCGCTCAGTTCCATCTCCAGCGCGGCCAGCGTCGCTTGGTCGGCACGCGCTTCGGCCCGGCCCTTCGCCAGGCGCCGGCGCAGAGCTTCCAAGTCCCGGTCGAGCTCGGCCACTTGACGGCGCAGCACCCGTTCCTCGGCGGCCAGCACCTCGGACTCGTTCTTTAGGGCTTCTGCCTCCCTGGCCTTGACGTCCGCTTGGGTTTCCTTGGTCGCCGCCTCCGATTGCAGGGTCGTCTGGCGCTCCTCGTAGGTGCCGTCGATCAGGTTCGCCGCACCGTCGAAGAACCCGGCCTTGGCCGGATCTTCGCTTCGCTGACAAGCGCTCGGCAGGATCAGGCTGGCGGCCAGCCCCAGGGCGGTCCAGATCTTGATCGTTGGTCTATCGAAAGACATGGTCATCCTCACCGCGCTCATCCGATAGCAGAGGCGTCATCCATGAGCCGCTGCAGGATCGCCATTTGCTGCTGCAGGATCAACCGCTGTTCGATCAAGCGATCCCGGTCCTGGACCAGAGCGGCGCCACGGATGCCGCCGATGGCATTGATATCGCTTTGAATCGCCGTGACCGTCCGACGGTTTTCGGCGACCAGCTTCCTGATCGCCTCCCGGTCTACCTCCATGGCGTCAGTCTGCCGCCTAATGTCGCCTCGGTTGGCCGTGCCGGCCCTATAGCGCGAATTGAGCCGAGAGATCGAGGTGCGATGCTGGGCGATGACACGGTTCGAGTTGGCGATGATCTTGTCGTAGCGGCTCACCTCCAGATTGGCCGAGTAGATGCGGGCCCGTATGGCCTCTTCCCGGTTGGCGTACTGCTGGTTCTTGATGCTGACGTAACACCCGGCGGCGGCCCCCACCGTGCCGCCGGCCACGGCGCCCACCCCGGCACAGGCCACGGCGTTGTTTTTGCCGCAGATCAGCGCCCCGGCGATCGCGCCCAGGACCGCGCCCGCGGCGGCCGCGGCAAAGGCGGAACTGTCACAGGTCTCCGTCTCCTGGCGCAACGCCGCCTGGCTGGCCGAGATCCGGGGCGAATCTCCGCCAGCTCCCATGGTCCCGCAGGCGTTCAGGACCATAACAAGCGCCATGGCGAAGACCATGATTCTGGCCGGCCTTGCAGCTCTCATGGCACCCACCCCTAAGCCTCAATCCCGCAAGATCTGGTCAAGAAAGTGCTCCCTGTCGGCATTGCCGTCCGCTTTGTAGGCGATCGACTGGCCCACGTATAGTCGCGCGAAACGGGCATAGGACGCAAGGCTGCCTTGACTGATCGATTGAACGAAGAGTTCGAGTTGCTCCCGATGCTCTTCTTCGGTGTAGTCCTGCGCGGTCTGAAAAAGCTGATTGAGGTAGACCGTGAGGTTCGCCTGCCGTTTTTCGACCGACCTGTCATAGCTCGATTCCGCGCGCTGCTGCTGCTTTAGATAGAGTGCTTCGCCCGCGCTGTCCCGGCGCTTCTGGCTGAGCTCGATCAAGGTCTCGGAGGAGGCGATCAGTTCCGTGAATCCGCCCATGCGCCGGTCGTGGGAGCGGATGTTCTGGATCAGGACCGAGGCGGTGAAGATGGCCGAGTGGAGCGCCCGGCCCTCGATCCGGTTGCGCTCCGAGATCTCCTGCTGGACCCGGACCTTGACCTCTTTCAGGATCTCCCGCAGCTCGACCTCGCTCAAGCGCTGGCCGACCTCGTCCAGGGCGGCGATCGGATCGAAGGTTTCGGTCTCGACCCGGAAACGCGAGGCCCGCCGCCAGGACTCGGCGAAGGCCTCCAGCCGTTCCAGGCTCACCGAGATCGGCGAGGCGATCACCAGGCGGATCCCCAGGGTGTCCAGCTTGGTGGCCGCGCCGGTGCGGCCGTTGAAGTAGGCGTACTCGGTCCTGAGCGAATTTCTGATCTGGCTTTCCGCGGTGCGGAACGAACCGCCGCGCGCGATGAACCCGCCGGCCTGGCCATGGAGCCGGCCGACCCGGTTCATCCGGAACGGCTCAAACATCAACTCCTCGACGTTGCCCAGGACGTCGAACAGGCCGAGCGGGTTGGGCTTCAGCTTGCCGACCGGGCGCAGCAGGCCGCCGGCGGAACTCGAACTCTGGAACCAGGCATGGTCGCGCAGCTCGCCGTCCAGGGGAAACAGGCGCTGGCGGAACGCCACCTCGTCGACGGCCTGGCCGCCCCGGGCAGCAAATTCCCATTCGGTCTCCAGCGGCAGCCGGAGGAACCCGGGCTTGCCCCCTTCGCTCGGCACGCTCTCCTTGGCGTTGGTCAGTAGCCACTCATTGTATTTTCGGGTGAACTCGATGGCCTCGAACCAAGACAGGCCGGAGGCCGGCACCCGTCCGGCGAGCTTCGGCCGGGGGCAGCTCTCGGCCATGACCGCGGCGTATTGGTCCTTGGTGACCTCGTATTTGCCCAGGTAGTAGAAGCGGGTATCGGCCCGGGCATCGGAGAGCGAACCGGCCAAGTACTCCCGCCGCACGAACTCCGAATAGCCGAAGCGCTCGTCGCTGTCGCCCAGGGTGATCGCCCGGTCGTCGATCCAGTGGGGCGCGGTCGCGGTGTCCACCCGACGAAACACCATGGCCCCGCCGCAAGGCATGGGCAGTTCGAAATCCCCGGCCAGGGGACTGGGATTGGTGAGGCGCGGGTCCCAGGACTCCTGGGCCCAGGCGCCGGCCGACAGGACGCCGGATATCAGCGCCGAGACCAGCAGAAGTATGGCTCGACTAAGCACTGCGCAGGCCCTCCGAGGGATCGATCTTGCCCGCCTGCCAGGCCGGCAGGAGCGAGGCGGCGGACGCGATCACCATGACCGACAGAAAAGCGATCGCCACGTGAGACGGCAGCAGCACGCAGATCACCTGATCCGCCCGGGTCGCGTCCTTCAAGAAACCCGCGGTCAACCACGCGGCGATCTGGAAGAACACCAGGCTGATCAAGAAGCCGCCGAGCGCAATGCCCCAGGACTGGAAGATCGGGAACAGCACCATGCGCCGGGAGGTCACGCCGAGCAGGCGGATGATCGAGAAGTAGTGGGTCTTGCGGTCCACGTTGGACCACAGGATCGCCGACAGGGAAATCAGAAAGCCCGCGCCTCCGAGGCTGGCGACGATGGTGAAGATCAAGGTCAGGTTCCGCTCCAGGTTCCGCATGGAATCGATCTCGGCCCGGCGCGAGCGCACCTCGATGCCTTGCTCGGACAGCCAGTCGGCCAGGGCACCGACGTCGTCGAGGCCGGCCCCATAGATCCGGAAGCTGGCGTAGCCGCGCGGGCCCGGCCGCGGCGGGGCGCCAGTCCAGCCATGGTCGGGCACGCCGTAGCCGTCCCGGTAATCCTCGACCGCCTCCAGGAGCGCCAGGGGCACGAAGACCGCCTTGCGCTGGGTCGCCGCCGGGCGGAGCACCTGCTCGACCTCCAAGGGGAAGGTCACCTCCTCTCGCCGCTGGTCGACGGTTCGAGTGACCCGCGCCTGAAAGGTCTCGCCGGGCGCCAGGCCCAGCAACTTGGCCAGGGCCAGGCTGATCGCCACCCGGGTTTCGCTCGGCACCGGCAAGGTCGCGTCCAGCAGCGGATCGCCGGCGCCCGAAGGCACCAGGGTGACCAGCTCCCAAGACCGTTTCTGCTCCGAGGCAACGTAGATCGAGGCGGCGATCGACCGGGTTCGAGGCACCAGGAACGCCACGTCGTCGCGCCCGGCCAAGTCGTTCAACCAGTCCGCTTCGTAGCGCCGGTTGCCGATGATCAGGATTTCCCGGTTCCGAGGATCTTCGAGCAGCTCTTGGGACAGACTCTGGACGATGCCGAACTTCAAGCCATAGAGAATCAGCAGGGGACCCAGCACCGCGGCCATGGCGAAGGCGTAGCAGAAGAAGATCCGCTTATCGTGCTAAGCATCAGCGAGCGCCAGACGCAGCATCTCGGAGGCTCTCCCTTTGGCCGGTGGCCGCCTGGCCGACAGCGCTGGTGAAGGTTGTGCGGGCGACCCCCTGGACGGTGGTCATCCTGGCGTCGAGCGTCTGAAAGCCCCGCTCGGCCGGCCGGTCCGGATCGTGGGTCACCAGCACCAGCCCGCAACCCATGTGCTCCACCTGGTCCAGAAGCAAGTCCATCACCCTGGCTCCGGTCTGGGGATCCAGCGAGGAGGTCGGCTCGTCGGCCAGCACCACCAGCGGGTTGTGGGACAGGGCCCGGGCGATGGCCACCCGCTGGCGCTGACCCACCGAGAGCTTGTCCGGATAGCGGTCCAGGACGTCGCCGATGGCGAGCGCCTCGCCCAGCCGTTCGATCCGGCTCGGCTCCCAAGCCTCGGCGAGCCGTTGGGGCAGCGCGATGTTCTCCCGCACGGTGAGGAACGGCAAGAGTCCGCCCGACTGCAGCACGTAGCCGAAGTAGCGGGCGCGCAGCAGCGCCAAGCGGTCGTGGTCGTCCCGCCAGACGGCGGGCACGTCGTGGACCCGGCCGTTGCCCGGTTCCACGAAGATGAAGCGCGCGGCCGAGGTGGGTCTCAGCGCCAGCGCCAGCACGTCGATGCAGGTGCTCTTGCCGCAGCCGCTGGGCCCGGTGATCGCCAGGCGCGAACCGCGCCGGACCACCAGCTCCTCCACCTCCAGCTCGAAGTTCTGTTCCGGCCGCCGTTTGAAGACCCCTTCCAGATGCAGCAGGATCGCGCGGTCGGCCATCAAGGAAGACTGTCGATGGGGATCGGAAAGACCTTCTCGCCGTCCGGCGCGCCCTCATAGAGCGCCACCCAGAGATCGGTCTGATCGTGATAGAGCCGGTAGCGTTCCAGCTTCTCGGCAATGCCGTCCAGGATTTCGCGCTGTTTGAAAGGGCCCATGGCCAGCCAGGTGTCCTCGTCGATTTCCAGGATCTGGGTGCGGTAGGGCAGACCGTCCAAATACTCGCCCAAGACGCCACCCAAGGAGCGGAAGTCCTGGTCGATGACCCGGTTGGGATCGCGGCTCATGTGGGCGACGGCGCTGCGCAGCTGGTCGAAGAAGTTGCGCTCGTCCAGGCGGGTCGCCTGGCCGGCTTCCAGGATCTGCAGCAGCACGTCGCGCAGGTCGGAGAGCTGGCGCTTGTTGAGCAGGATGCGCACGTCGATCGCGGTCTTGGTGGGGCTCTCCACCGCCCGGTCCAGGGACCAGGATTCGAACATGCTGGGCGCCTGGACGTTGCGGACCCGACCCAGATAGGCCAGCTGCATGGCCCGCCCGACGAGCCGGGCGCGGGCCCCCGGGTCGTCGCCCGCCTCCAGCTCGGTCAGGTGCCCGGCGACGGCGTCTTGGACCTGGCCGACAAAATCGCTCGCCAGCTGGTCCAGGGCTTGGCCGAAACGGTCCACGTCGCCGGCCGGGATCGGGTAGTAGAGATCGGTGTCGCTCTGCCAGCGGGCCAGGTCCCGATAGGCACCCTCCGCATAGGCGTGGTTCTGGCGGCCTTCCTCGGTCTTGAGATGGACCGCGTAGATCGCGATGCCCCGGTCCCGGGCCACCCGGTTGAGACTGGCGGGCCCCAGGTGGGTGGAGCTGGCCGGGTCGCTCGCCGCGCGCGGCCCCGCGTCGGAGATCAAAATGATGTAGCGGGCGCCGAACGCGCTCCAGTCGGTGCTCTCGAGCGCCAGGTTGATCCCGGCCATGGCGTCTTCGTTGAAGTGCACGCTGGAGACGCGGGCGATGTCCACACGCTCCATCATTCTCAGCGTTTCCTTGGGATCCTGATCCACGGTCAGCGGCGCGAAGACCTTGGTCACGTACCCCAGTTCCGGCCTGAGCTCGGTGCTGTCCCGGAAGCCGATCAAGCCGAAGCGCACCCTGTCCTTGACATCCGAGTTGGCGATCCGGTCGTGGATCTTCCGCACCGCCTCGCGGGTTCGCGCGATGTAGGGCTCCATGGAGACCGTGGTGTCGATGACGAACAACACCCCGACGTTGAAGTCCTTCAAGGCGTCTTCATTGGAGGCAACGCCCTCCGCCGGCCGTTCCTCCAAGGGGATCGAGGCCACGTGGAGCACCCGTGCCAGGTCGCCGGTTTGCAGGAAGCTCCATTCGGCATCCAGGATCGGGAAGAGATAGAACTGCCGGGAGATGTCCACATGCTCGGCCGGCTCGATCGAGATCACCGGACCCGAGGGATCCAGGGCGCCGGCCACCGCCTCGCCCCGATAGCGCTCCATGAGGGAGAGCACGGATTCCGAGTCCAAGACCTCCTGCAGCGCCTCCCTGCTGCGAAAGAACAACGACCGCTCGCGGCCCGCCGGATTGGTGAAGGCGCCCACCATGGTATGGCGCCAGGGAATCGCCTGATCGCTCCGCATCCAGCCCTCGGCGGGACCGGCCACCGAATGGCCCACCTCCAGCCAGTCCGCGCCGCCCAGAGTCTTGCGGTCGAAGACATAGAACACGGTGAAGGGCGCGACGGCCCCGCTCACCGCGGCGGACTCCGTGCCCGGCGACCGGCGGACCACCGCGTCCGGCCGGCTGAGCACGCGCTGAAAGAGCGTCGTCTTGCCGTCCATCAGGAGCGGGCTACGGGCTTCGGCCACCGGGGCCAGGCCAAGCAGTGCCGCCGCGAAGCCTAAGGCGAGAAAGATCGCGGCCAGCCTGGCGCGCCCTGAGTGAAAGGATGGCATCATTCGACCTCGTTCAAAATTAGCTCGGCCTCGGCATCGCCCTGGCCCGCCCGTTCCCGCAACCAACCACGCAGCCCTTGGATCAGGTCCGCGCTCTGGTCATGGCCGGCGGCCTGGGCGCGTTTGTAGTAGGCCAGCGCGCGGCGCGGGTTGCTCTCGGCGAAGGTGGCACCGCCGTCCTGATAGAACACCGGGTCGTAGAACTTCCCGATGGCCGCGATGGCGGGTCCGTGATTCTGGCTTTCCGCGTGCTCGAAAAGAAACAACGCCAGCTCCAAATTGCCCTGGGCGACGGCCGCCTCGCCCCGCTCGAACGCGCGCTCGGCCGTCGGATTGCCCTCTAGGAAGGCGCGCGCGGTCTCCACCGGGCTCCCGCTCGGGGCCGGCGGTTCAGTTTCGGTGGGCGGCTCCGTCACCACTACCTCGTCGTCGTCCATCCCATAGAAATAGTAGTACGCAACGCCGGCCACCACGATCCCCGCAAGGACCAGCAGGCCGATGACGATGGTCCGCGACTTCGCCGGGTCGGGCTTTTCTTTCCCGTCCCCGGACTCGACCGCCGCAGGCTCGCGCGGCTCGGGTTCGGGGGGTTCGGGCTCGGGCGGTGGAGGTTCGGGCGGTGGGGGTTCGGGGGTGACCGTCGCTTCGACCACGGGGGCAGCCTTGGCGAGGCCCTGGCGCCGGCCGGCGACCATCCGGGACCGTCGGCCGCTGGAGTCGATGGAGATCAACAGGGCCGGCCAATGAAGGGTGTCCTTGAAGCCGAGGCCCAGCACCTCGATCTCCACCGGCGTGCCTTCCTCGATCGCGTCCACCACCTCGGGTCCGAAGCGCAGCGCCCAGGCCCCCTTGTCAAGGCGCGTCTCCAGCGGCTTCAGCTTGATCTCGGGGCCTTGCCAGCCAGCCGGTCCCAGGTGCCGGTCCCTGTGGCCGTGACGGCGGATCATGATCTGATCGTCGCCCGGCGGCGTGGTCACCCCATGAACGCTGATGAAGGCGTGGCCCCCCGCCGGGACACTGGCGTCCGTCACCACCGAGAGTGAGTACTGTTGAGCCATGGTCGGGATCGGGGCTTTAGAGGATTGAATCCACTAGCGCAGGCCCGTCACCAGACGGCCGATGCGCGCGTTCTGCTCGACGTCGATGGTCTGGCCGCCTTGGCTGGAGGCATTTTCCTCCACCAGCGCCAGAAAGGCCGTCATCCAGTCCACATAGAGTTTTCGTTGCACCTCCTCGGGCGAGTCCGGGAGCTGGAGCGTGTCGCCCGACTGTTCGGAGGTCATGAAGATCGGCGCGTTGTCGACCGGCGCGCGGGGCCGTTCCTCGGCGGGAACCCGCTCGAAACCGCAGTAATTGGCGTATTCGTTGATCACGTTGCCGGCCAGGACCGCCGGGGTGGACGACACCTGGTCGCTGGCCTTGCGATAGGACAAGGCGTCCCGGACCCGCCGGACGATCTCCCCTTCCAGGTCGAGCCGGCGCGCGCCCGCCGAGACCTCGGCCAGGAGATCGGTGGCGCTCTTCTGGGGAAAGGTGAAGTAGCCGGCCACGTCGTCGTTGTCCGCCAGGGCGCTGGCGTCGCTCAGCCAGGTCGCCATGACCGCGTCCGCATAGCGCCCGGCCAGGTCCTTGGGGCGCCGCGGGGTCTCAGGGTCCGCTCCCGTGCCGTCGCCGGCGGACGCATCGTCCGATCCGAAGAGGGAACTCAAGAGGCTCTCGGCCAAGGGCGCCTTGCCGACCGAGGCCGCCCCGTCCTCGGCACCGTCCGACAGGGAGGAGACGTCCTGGAAAATCTTGATCAGATCATTGGTCTCGAGCTGCAGAAAGCGGAGCAACTCGCCGAAGGTCTGCTTCTCGGCACAGACCGCCACCGAGCGCATCACATTCTTGGCCGCCTCCAGGCGCTGGGCCTTCTGTTCCGCCAGATCGCCCTCGACGAAGAAGGGCTCCAGGCGCGCGCGCATCTGCCCGCGCTCGTCCAGCACCCGGGTCTCGATCTGGCGCAGCTTGATCTGGGGGTTGCACACCGGCGCCAGCCGCTCGGCCAGATAGGAGACCCCGCCGTCGCCCAGCTTGAGCGCCTCGTCCCAAACCCGGCCCGGATCCCTGATGTGCTTGGCCACCAGGTCGTTGCTCAGGTATTCCTCGCGGAACTGCGCGACCCGGGGGGCCTCCGACGGACGCAGGCCCACTTCAAGCCCCGACTCGTCGTAGTCGAAGAGATGCTTGGCCCGGAAGTTGGGGTTGCGGATCAGGAAGCTGTTGTCGAAGGGCCGGCCGGGGTGCCATTCGTCCGGCCAGCTGGAGGCCTTGCCCAGGAAATCCGTGATCGTGTTTTGCAACCGCGCGCGCCAGCGGGCGTCCGAGGATTCCGCCTGTCCGGCCTTGTCCTCGAACTCCGCGTCGAACTTGGTCAGGATCAGGAACAAGGCGGTCTCGTTCTTGGCCCGGGTCTCCGGATCGGCCCCATGGGTGCTGTAGACCCACTCGCGGATCATCTTCGGCAGGGTGCGCACCTCTTGGGTCGACGGGCCGATGCACAGCAAAAGGCTGGTCAACTCCTGGTCGGCGCAGTAGCGGTCGAAGAGGTAAGCGACCTTGCCGCGCAGGAAGATCGCCTGGAGCGCGCCCGGCTGTTCCAGATAGCCCTCAACGTCCTGCAGTTCCTCCCGGCTGCGCGCGCCTGGAAAGTCCAGCAGGTCGGTGTGCTCGAAGAACGGCCAGGGGGTGTGCTGGATGACGATCTGCAGCTCGGCGATCAGCGCGGTCACCGAGGCCCGGGCCACCGACACCGCCGTGCCTTGCTCCGGCAGCACCTGCAAGAGGTCGTCGCCCCGGCCGAGGCCGGAGAGCGTGCGCACGTCGACGATGCTGGTCTCGCGCGGGGTCAAGGCCTCCATGGTGCAGTAGGCGACGGTGGCGAAGTCGAGCGCCTTCAGGCTGTTGTAGAGCGTCTTGTAGAGTTCGGTCAGCTTGTCCACCTGGCCCCACAGGGGCGAGAACAGCCTGGCCCGCTGCTCCACGTCGAGCCGGGCGGCAATCTGCGCCGCGGTCTCCCAGTAGAAGACGCCCAGGTTTTTGACCGCCTCCTCGCCCTTGAAGTACGACAGGAAATAGTCCTGGAGGTCGAAGACGTCATCCTCGGAAAGGTTGTCCAGCGGCGCCTGGGCGGCGGCGGCGCTCAGGTCCTGAAGGATCTCCTGCACCGCCTCGTGGCTGAGTGCCTGCTCCTCGCTCAGGTCGAAATCGCTGAGGTAGGTGTTGCCGACGATCTTGATGATATCGGTCTGGGACAACAGGCGAATCGCCACCGGATAGCCGTCCGGCGTGGCGATCGGCCGGATCGTGAAGCGGGTCACGATCCCTGTCGATTCCTGGCCGCCCTCGGGATTGATCTGCTGCAGGAAATCGACCCCGTCGTCCAAGCCGTCGAACTTGGCGAGCAAGGGCTTGTCGCCGGCCCGGGCCAGGGCGGAAATGAGGTAGGACTTGCCGGCCTGGGAGGGGCCGAAGACCCCCACGCACATGGGCCGGTGGACCGCCTGCTCCAGCTTGCGGGCGGTGATTGCAGACTTGCGGAACCTACGGTTGAGGCTCTTGCTCTCCTTGCCGACGAGGTCCGGGTTCCCGTCGATCCACCGCACCGCCTCGGCCGCGATGGTCGCGGTCTCCTGACAGGTCTGGACGAGTGTTTCTGCCTTGGTTGCCACCGTTATCCGCCCGCTTTTACTGGTCCATCGCTCAACGTCCGACGAGAATGCCGGTGTCCAGCCAGTAACCGGATTCATCGGTTAAAGTCTGAAGCCGCATGGTCACATCGGATTTTCTCAAAGCCGTGCCCTCGGCATCCTCTATTTCTTCGATCTGGAAGTCCTCTTTCTTGTACTCTTCATCTTCTTCATCGAGTGTAGCCCTGGTCAGACCGACGCTCAAGGGCAAGTTGAGCCGCTTGGCGCTGGCCGGATTGGCAAACTCCAGATAATACAGCGGCATGGCCGGCCAGCGTTCCAGCGGCAACTGCCGGTAGCCGATCGCCATGGGCGCGTAGAACTGCACGGAGCGGACCTGCTCGGCGCCGCTGGGCGCGCTCTCCAGGTCGATGTCGGAGAAGATCTCGTTGTCCCTGAGGATCTTGCCCGAGATCTCCATCTGGCCGATGTACTTGGCGGTGGACTTCATGAACAGCCGGCTGGAGCGGAACAGAAAGTTCTGGATCTGGCCTTCCGCCAGGCCGCACAGCATGGCGCCCACGGCCGCCGTGGACTTGGGATCGTGGATCCGCCCGGCGGCGTCCCGGAAGGGATACCAGCTGCCGACCCGGTACTGGTGCATGGAGATCACCCGGTTGGGCCGCACCGGCAGGCGCGCCAGGACCATCTGCAGGATCGCCGGCAGCCGCGACGGTCGGCCGGACAGCAGGAGAACATCGCAATCCAGGGCCTGCACCACTTCGCAAAGATCGCTCAGGATGTCGCTCATCACGCTTCTGACCGCGAGCGCGACGCGGGCCGGGTTGATCTCGAAGACCAGGTCGCGGACGTGGAAATCCCGGCCGTTGTTGTCCGCGGCCCTGCGCTCCACGTAATCCAGCACCCGCTCGGCCGGGAAATCTTCGAGCGGGATGATGTCGGTCAAGGACCGCTGCTGGGCCGGCAGGTTTTCGATCGGCGTGGTTTTCTCGTAGGCCGCCAGGATCGCCAGGCCGACGGGCACCAGCACCTGGTTAACGAATTGCTGGCGCAGGTGGCGCTCCTGCTCGGGCATGCCGGCGCGATTGCCGCCGAAGAGCTCGCTGACCAAGGCATCGGCGTGCTCCACGCCGCAGGCGGTCATGTGGTTTTGCAGGGGCGGCAGCACCTCGTTGGTCAGCACCGCCTTGACGATGTCGTCGCCGGCGATCTTGAAGCTCTCGCGGAAATCCTGGTGCGGATTGATCGCCCGGTTCTCCTCCACCTCGTAGCTGGTCACCATCAGGTCCGTGGTGCCGCCGCCGATGTCGATACTGGCAATGCGCAAGGTGGGGTCCGGGCCGCCCCGGGGCTTGCCCATGATCTGGAACAGATCCTTGGCGCCTTCCTGATGGTTCTGGGTGACCTCCGTGTAGAGGTAGACCAGCTGGGTGGCGCTGGCCTCGTCGCAGATGATCTCGATGCGCGGTTCGCTCGCGATCCTGTGCTGGGACTTGGTCCAGCCCAGGCAATCCCAGGTCAGCTTGACCGCGGCCTCGGCGCGCATCTTGAGCAGCCGCTGCTCGGCCAGGGGCATGCCCGGCGGCGCGGTCATGAGGATCCGCCTGAGCTGGCGCGGCGCCTCGGCATTCTTGCGCATGCCCCGGTTGGCCGGCGCGTTGATCTGCACGATGGCCTGCAGCAGGATCTCGCTCAACATGAAGGTGAACAGCGAGGAGCGCGAGAACTTGGGCCGCACCGCGGCGGTGGCGCGCTGGCGCTGTCCCGCCGGTAGTTGCCGCAAGACGTCGCCGGATTCGGTCACGTAGGCCATGAAGGACCCCGAAATCGGGGCTTCGCTCTGGTCGTCCTGGCCGTGAGAGGCGTTGAAGCGCCAAGCTTGATTGAGCGGGCGATTCTCCCACAGGTAGCGCTTGGGGCTCGACATGCCGGACAGGCCCTCGGTGCCCAGGGCGTCGCCCGCCAGCATGGCGGCCTCGGGGCCCACCCGAGTCACCGTCGGCCAGTAAAAGGCGTTGGCCCGGCCGCTGCGCCGGGAGAAATGATCTTTGCCGAAGCGCGCCCGGGCGAACTCGACCGTGCTGGAGAAGGGCTCGTCGTAGGTGCGAATCGGCTGGGTCAGGTCCCTCAACTCCAGGGCATAGGAGTTGTTGAGGTCGATGCGCTCGAAGGTGCCTGGATTGCTCTCGATCAGGATCCCGCAGTTGCGGCTGTTGCCGATATCGAGCACCAGATCCACCTGGATGGGGATGTAGTTGCCCTCCTGGGAGACCGTGTCCGACAGCTTGAAGCGCGGAAATTCGATGGCGGTGTCGAGCACCGCCAGGAACGTCAGATACCTGGCCCAGTGCTCGCAGGCATGGGGGAAATCCTCGGGGCTCAGCGGGCGCCGGGGCCGCTGGGCCTGCTTGAACTCGCGCAGCATCTCGTCCAGCCAGTCGTCGACCCAGGGCTCGCTCAGGAACCAGCTGTTGGCCTCTTCGCCGGGCACGAAGCAGAACTCCTGCTCCTCCTCGCTATCGCGCGGTTTGGGGGCCAGGTAGGGCCGGCCCTCCAGTTGGTCTTCCAGACCGGTGTCGAAGGCCAGCACCACCCGGTGGCTGGTCCCGTCCCGCTCCCGCTCGGCCAGCTCCACCACGTAGCAGCGGGCCCAGTTGGTGGGCCCCCGATCGTGGAGCTCCCGCCCAAGCTGATCGCGCCCGCGGGAACGGAAGAACGGCATCGGCACCCACTTGCCCAGAAACACCTCCAGCGCCCGGGCCAGGTTGAACTGATAGGTCTCGTCCGCGGGAACCGGGTCGCCGGACTCCGGGAGCACGTAGTCATCCCCCTCCTCGCCCGGCACCGGACAGTGGAGGTTGATCGGCACCTCGCCGTCCGGGGTGCGCTTGGTCTGGTCCTCCTGCTCCCAGAACACCTTGGTGAGCCGGGGGACGTCGTCGATGTTGAAGCCGAAATCCAGGAACTGGACGCCGCTGAAAGGGATCAGGTTGGTGGTCCGGCGAAACTGCGGAAGCATCTTCATGGCGTGCGAATCCCCGTCGTCGCGTCCAGCTGGATACCCTGCCTGGGGCCGCTTGTCATGGCACTTCGAATACTATCGGTGGCGGCAGGGTACCGTCACGGCTCACCTCACCTTCGTGGATCGTGGTCTCGCCATTCGCCAAAACCCGGACCCGGTAGGGTGTCGGTTGACCGTCGTCGGCGCGCGCCGCAGGTCTGCGGACGCTGATCCGATAGCTGCCGCTGGGCGCCGCGCCGGGCCAGACCACGTTCTCCACCGGACGCTTCGCGTGGTTCGACCCATAGTTCATGTCCACATCCAGCTCGCCCTCACAGGCCCGGCCGTTGCTATAAGAAATGGTTTCGCCGTTCGGGCAGGTGACAGCGAGATCCAGGTCCGCGTTGCTGTCCCACATCAAGGTGACGGTCACCGAGCCGGTCCGGGCGCCCGCCCGCTCCAGCCGTTCATCGAATTCCGAAGCGGGGTCCCCGGGGACTTCGGTTCTGATTTCCGGCACTTGGCAGGCGGAACGGGCGCGGGCGACGTCCAGTTGCCGACGGCGCAGCTCGTCCCGCAGGACCGCTTGCTTGGCGTTTTCCGCGACCAGCTCGCCGCCGTCGTCGACGGTCGCGGCGAGACCGCAATTGACCATGAGAGGCGCCATGATCCCCCTGGCGAAGCCCGGCAAATTCATGGCGCAGGCAGCCAGCAACAGATAGAAGATCGTCGCCACCAGCAGGGTGAAGATCAGCCACAGCAGGAGCGGCAAAGGCGTCCAGGCGCGCACCGCGACGCCAACCACCGTGGCCGGAACCACCGCCGGCCCAAGCGGCGGCCCAGGCGGCGGTGCGGGCGGTGGCGGTGGCGGCGGCGGTGGCCGATAGGCCATCTTGCGCAGCAGCCCCATGGGCGGATTGGCCACATCGCGCACATTGCCCCAGCAGACCAGAACCGGTTGATCGCCCACGACATAGATGTAGTCCTCGCTGGGCACCTCGACCGCCAGCTTGAGCATCTGCCCCAGCAGGCGCTTACCGCCGTCTTTCGATTTCGCCAACGCATCGCTCTCGGCCAGAACGTCGCCGACCAGCCGGGCCAGGCGGTCGTCGGCGTCGCGCCGCGTCGCTTCATCCAGCTCGGTAAAGGCGCGCGCCGGACCTTCCGCCTCGCTGTACCAGTCGACCAGTCCGCGGCTCGGATTCAGGTTCGGCTCGGCCAGCAGGCGGGCGTGCTCGGCCGAAAGCTGCTGCGCCAGATAGCGGCGCAGCTGATCGTAGGCCGAGTTGGCGGTCTGGCCGCTGGTGCCGACGGCGTGCAGTCCTTCCTGGCTGGTGGTGGTGACGAGCTGGTGCATGACCATGGCTTCACCGGGCCGCCGACGATCCGAGCGGAGTCACGGCTTGGGCGCCTCGCCGTCTTGCGGTTCGGCGCCAGGGGCACCCTCCTGGGTCTCGCCGCCGGGGTCGGCCTGCTGCGTAGAGCGGATCAACGGCCGGCACGGCTCGGTAACCACGCCGTAGGGCGTGCCGGCCTGGTCCAGGAACGGCAGGATCTGCCCGGAGCCGATGGCGTAGTTCACGCTGTAGGGCTTGTCTTCATGGACCCGGCTGAAGGTGTTGATCCCGACCACCCGGCCGCAGCTATCCACCAAAGGCCCACCGGAGTTGCCGGGAGAGATCGCCGCGGTATGGGCCACGATCGGCATGCCCACGCGCCGGTTCTGCACCACGGTCACGACGCCCTGGGTAAGGGCCATCTCGGGGATCGCGGTGATATCCCCCTTGAGCAGGTTCATGAACCTCTCGTCGCCCGCCAGCACCATGACGGGGAAGCCCGCCGCAACGACGTTCTGCAGGCGCCCCACGTCGCGGTGGAACGACAGGTACGGAACATCGACGCTGTCCTCAAGCTTCAGGAGCGCGTAGTCCGCCCCGCCGAATTCCTGATCCTTGCGGATCGCGGCCACGCTCACCGGCTTCAGGCTGCCCAGCGCCTTGTTGGTCACGTAGATCTCGCCCTTGCGCGCGTTTTCCACCACGTGGCCATTGGTCATGATGGTGCCGGGGGCGATGAAGAAGCCGCTGCCGATACTGGGCCCGTCCTCGCCGACCGCGATGATGAAAACCGTGGCCAGGTCCAGGAGCTCCACCAAGGACCCCTCGAAGGGCGTGGACTGAGGCAAGGAGGATGGTGGAACCTGCAGACTGGCCGGGTCCGGCGGTAAGAGTTCGTCCAAGCGGGTCCGCGGGCCGCCGTCCGCCTCCGGCGTCATGTCGTCCGGGAGCAGCAGCCCGCTCCGGTCGCGGCAGACGTTCTGCTCCAGCGCCCGCTCTGCCTGGTCGATCTGGTCCTCCAGTGCGCGGTTGGTTTCCCGCAGAATCGCCAAGGCCGCTTCGTCCTGGTTCGCCGCCCGCGTGAATCCCCCGTAGTCCGGATAGAGCAGCACCCCGGGGAGCCACAGATAGAGCAGCACCAGGGCGGCCACCACGACGGCGATCAGGACCGGCAACCAGGGCCTGCGATACCACGGCAACAGGGTCACGACGGCGCCGGGAGGCAGAGTCCCACCGGGGGGAAGGGTTCCGCCTGGAGGAAGGGTTCCGCCAGGGGGCACCGCGCCTTCGCCCGGACCGCCGGATGGGTCGGTCTCGCCGGCCTCCGGGGTGGCCGCGGAGGCCCCTAGGGACGCCGCCGGGGGCACGGCGCCTTCGGCCGCCTGAACCGGGCTAGCGGCAACGGCGGCACCCAGTACCGCGGCGCCGGCGCCCGCCACCACGGCCGCGCCGGGCTTGGGAACGATCGGCTCCAGGTGGGTGGCGGCGCCCAGCCGGGGCGCTTCGAAGTCGCAGTAGGGACCGATGGTCTGATCGAAGTGCGCCGCCAGGGTCGTGGCGTTTTCCTCGGCGCCGGCCGGCACCAAGGCCCAGTCCTTGAGCACCACCTGGTCGCCCACCACCTGGATGTCGTCGGTCGAGCGGATATGGAGCGCTCGGCGCAGCATGGGCCCGATCGCCGCGTCGTTGAGCAGGCCCTGGAGGCTTCCGAGACGGCCGCGCAGCTGGGCTTCCAGCCGCTGCCGGGCCTCCGGGTCGAGCGAGGTCAGGGGCACGGGATCGCCGGCATGGACCGAGTACCAAGACACGCTGGTCGGCTGAACCCCGTTGCTGAGCGTGACCACCGGCTCGCAGAACACGCTGGCCACCTCGCGGCCGCAGTGCTCGATCAAAGCCTCCTGGAGTTCGCCGTGGCGGTCGAGCACGGCCGCGCCGCCGAACTGCAGGGTCGCCAGGTCGTCCAAAACCGTCTTGCCGATAAAATGGGGGGCACTCACGCTCGTCCATCCTTTCTCATGGGACCTACAACCGCCTCATCGCGTGAGCGTGACTCGGGAGCGCTGCCCGGTCTCCGGTTGCAGGCTCGTGCACTCGGCCCGCTCGTCCGACGCACGCCGACAGGTGATTTCGCGCTGGAAGATATAGCTGTCGTCGGAACAGGGCACGTTGTCCGCGTCGTCGAAGCGCAGGGTGTTGTCCTGCTGGAAATCGGCGCTGACCGACCCGGCACAACGGGTCCCGTCGGAGAGCACCAGTTTCTGCTGGCCCCTGCCGGATTCGTCGAAGCACACCTCCCAACTGGCCACCGTCTTGATCTTACGGGTCCGAATATCCTGAAGCCTATAGTCAGAGGCCAGGCTCCAGCAACCGTCCATGATGGAGATATCCTTCTCGTTCCAGCGCTCCTCCGGCAAGTCTGGAGGCTCCTCGGGCGGTGGTGGTTCCTCCGGTGGCGGCGGCGGTTCTTCCGGCGGCAGCGGTTCCTCTGGCGGTGGCTCCTGGATCGGCGGTTCTTCCACGGGCGGCGGCGGCTCCACCTGGACGACGATCGGACAGGGCGGCAAGCCGACGATCTCTCGCTGCAGCCGAGCCAACTCGTCGCGCCGCGCCAACGCGCGCCGTTGCTCGGCCACGATCGCCGCCCGGCCTTCCGCCGCCTGGGCGCGCACATCCGCGCAGTAGATCAAGCTTGGCCGCCCGCCCAGCCAGGTCAACCCGCAGGCCGACAGCAGCAGCCAGGAAGCGCCCACCAGGAACAGCAGAAGGCCCAGCCACAAGAGAAACGAGAGCCAAGGCGGCACCCGCCTGGCCGGTCTAACTGGTCTTGCCTCGCTCTCTGATACCACCACCGATCATCCCGGACGTCGCACCGCCCGGCAGCATGATCGACATTGCCGCGCCAAGCAACCGGGAGGCGGCACGAGACTGACCGGTCTCAAAATCGCTTCGGGATCGCGACTCATAGGGAAAAACACATCAATTCATCGGTATTGTCGATTTGTCTTATTGATCGCCATGCCCTAGACGGGACCAGATCTGCGGACGGCCCGGCGCAAGGGTCATCAGAGGTACAAGTGCCAGGGCCAGCATCATGGCCCAAATACGGACTTCCCTTCGGAGCAAAAGGAGTCATAAGATAGCACCACGTCATGGACTAGAAGTGGGTCGTGGGGCGACGGGGGGACAAGCCGAACAATGAAACCTGTCCTCGGTCTTCGACCAGAAACCAGGGGATGGCGGAACGGAACAAGATCAGGGCCTTGCTCGAATCAAGGATCCGATATTAGAACAGCCAACGTGGAGGAGGCAAAAAAAATGAAACCAATCAAGTTTGGATTATTGGCAGGTGCCGCACTTGGCGTGCTGGCGCTGCAGGGCGCGCAGCTTAGCACGGCACTGGCTCAGGCCAAGTGCCCGGCCGTCACCGTGGCCAATGACATGGGCATCAAGGGCAAGTACCCCCAGCAGTTCGAGCTGGCGGAGTTCGAGAAGCTGGCGAACTGCAAGCTGACTTTCAGCGCGAATCCGGCGAGCGGCAAGCTCAACGACCGGATTCGGGGCAACCCCGCCCTTCCGTCGTCACTGGCCGACCGGTTGCCGGCTGAGCCCCTGGTTGTGGCCCCGTACAACGAAATTGGCCGCTATGGCGGAGTGTTCGACGTGCTGTCGAACGCGACGGAAGCGGGCACCTCGGACTTCCTGTCTGTCCGTCACGTGAATCTGGTGCGCTATTCGGACGACCTTCAGACGGTCGTGCCGAACATCGCCAAGGACTGGGAGTGGAATGACGATTACACTCAGCTGACATTCTTCCTGCGCAAGGGCCACAGGTGGTCGGACGGCGCGCCGTTTACCGCCGAAGACGTGAAATACTGGTACGACAATCTGGCGCTCAACCCCGATGTGATGGCCAAGCCGAAGGA
>Ga0114949_10000668_pt1 | contig 19255 bp, 19 predicted proteins | sample N074metaG_FD_83505 | JGI IMG/M metagenome (GOLD analysis project Ga0114949, IMG submission 83505) | Deep subsurface microbial communities from Kermadec Trench to uncover new lineages of life (NeLLi) - N074 metaG | ecosystem: Environmental > Aquatic > Marine > Ocean trench > Sediment | place...
ATTCCCCGAGGGTGAGCCCTTCGAGGGATGGCTTTTGCGACTCGATTGACCGTTCGATCCTGTCGGGCGATTCCACCCCGGAGGGGATGCCCCCAATGCGAAAATCGCATCAAGCGTTACAATTTACGACTTTGATGGCTCGTTGCGCTTGTTTTTCGTCCAAAATTGTAGTTAAAAAGACCCATTAATCGATTCATGCTTGCCACTATTCGACTCGCCTCACCACATTACGTCGTCCCCGAGGAGCCCGTGCGGCTTCGAGGGACCGTCGCCGATCGCGGGCGCCGGACTCTTGCAGGAATAGGCCGATCAGCGGCCCGCCTGTTCGGGACGAGAGGTGGAAGTGATGGGACGGATGAATACGACGGGGTTCGGTCATTGGATCGCGGTCGGCGCATTGGCGCTGGCCAGCGCGTTTCTGTGGGTCGTGCCGGCCCACGCGATCAGCGTGGGAACCCAGGCGACCTATGCCAGCAGTGGGTTCGGCTTCAACACGACGAACCTGGACGGCTTGCCCGTCACGTCGGTCGATGCCATGGTGAACTTCCTCCCGGCCGGTCTGCCCGAGTCGGGGCTCGCGGTCGAACTCATCGGCACGAAAGACGTCTGCATTCTTTCGATGGGCGACAATGTTTGTCAGCCTGCGATTCTGGAAGACCTCTCGAATATTTCGACTGCATATTCGGTTTTGACGACCTTTCAAGTCAACGTCATCGATACGACCGCGCTGCCTGGCGAATTCACGCTGGTCCTCACCGGTCTGGGCACGAAGCCAGATCCCTCCGAGAACTACGACGTTTCCGAGGTGTCGATCGAGTTGCAGCCCTCATCTCCGATGAACCTCGATACCTCCGCGGTTCCACTCTTCGACGCGGTCTTCGACGGTTCCTTCTCGCCCTTCGTTCGCATCCGCGACGTGGCGTTCGAGGACATGGGCTTCATCGACGACTATATCGGCTGGACGGTGTCGGACGGTGACTTCGTGACGTTCCGCTATGAAGTGTCGCAGGTGAATTTCAGCGGCTTGCCGATCTTGCAAGTGTCCGCGGTCGCGACCGTCGTGCCGGAGCCGGGGACGGCGTTGCTATTCGGGTTCGGTTTGGCCGGTCTCTCCGCTCGGGGTGCCAAACGTCGATCGGCTCTTCGACCGTCCGGTTCGAGCTAGAGAGAATTGGGGGAGTTCGTGCATACGCGTTGGGCGATCATCGGAGCGATCCTGGGGATCATTTGCGGCTTCGTCTCGTCGGCTTTCGCAACGGAAGTGGACGACGCGATTGCAACCGCGATCGAAGCGGTGGCTGAAGGGCGTTGTGACGACGCCTATCGAGTGCTGGCCCCGATCGATGGCCTCGAGGATCGCGCACGACTGCTGGCGGGCCAATGTCGCGTTCGCGCCGGACTCTATCCCGAAGCACTCGCCGATCTCGATCGCGCTCGCTCGGGCGGAGAACTGGATTCCACCCAGCGCGGAGATCTCGAACTCTATCGAGCGGTAGCGCTCTACCATCTCGAGCGCTTCACCGAAGCGTCGGCTGCGCTCGAGCAAGCGGAGGGTCGAACCCGAAAGACGGCGGATCTTGCGCTCTACCAGGGCTTGATCGCGCTGCGAAACGGAGAACATGATCGCGCGGCGCCGCTACTCGAGTCGGCGGCACGAATTTCGCCCGACTCGACCGAGCCGGTCGCCTCGTATTATGCAGGGCTTGCTTGGCAGGGGGCTTCCGAGCGTGCGAAGGCGCGCCTCGCTTTCGAGCGCGTTGTCGACCTCGACGGCGAGGGGTCCTGGGGCAAGCAAGCGGCGAAGATGCTCGAGTCGATGGCGCGCTTTCCGTATTTCCTGCGCGGCAGTGTGGGGATCGAATACGATGACAATGTGCTTCTTGCGGGGGGCGTCACTCAATTCTCGACTTCGGGATCGGGGTTCGACAACATCGGAAAGGGCGAGAAGGATTGGCGCGGGGTATGGAGCGTCGACGCCGGCGTCCAGCTCTTCAGTATCGACGATTTCAGCGGCGGAATCACCGGAGGCTATTCGGGCGATGCCCACTATGACCTGACGGATTTCAATACGCATTTTCCGACGATCGGGGCATATCTCGCGCATCGATTCGACGCGAATACGATCGGGCAGATTCGCTACGAATACGGCTTCGCCTGGGTGGGGGGCGATTCGTTTCTGAGCACTCACACGGTCGAGATCGGCGGGGCGCATATCTGGCCGACGGCGGGAACGACGATCGTATTAGCCGAGGTGATCTCGAACGATCTACGATTTTCGCCTCGCAATGTCGACTCGGCCGACCCGGGGGCCGTGCCGGGCGACGATTGTCCCGCTCCGGCGCCCGTCGACGGTGGATGCGGGCCCTTCGGATTGAACGAGCGAACGGAACGCGACCGCGACGGGATCGGTGTCGGGGCGGCGATCGAACACCGCTATCCGATCCCCCTGCCGGCCTCGGTGAGTGACGTCTTGAAGGGGCTCGAAACGAGCGTTGGCTACCGCTTTCGATACTACGATTCTCGAGGCGACGAATGGAAATATCTGGCGCACGTGGTCAGCCTGGGCGCCGAAGTCGAATTCCCCTACGATTTCACGCTGAGCGGGCGTGTGAGTTACGAGTATCGGGATTTCTCGAATCCATCGACCTTTCCCGACAAGGAGACGATCGGTTTGGTCTATGCCCTTTCTGGCGTCGACCGCGAAGAACACGAAGTGAATGTCGAAGCGGAGATCGAAAAGAATTTGACCGAGAATTTGTCGGTGAGTGCGCGTTGGTCGTATCTCAACAACGAATCGAACCGACGTGTCTACGACTACACCCGCCACATCGTAGGCGGCTATCTGAATTTCCGATTCGACTGAGGCCGTCGGGTCGCGTTCTTGGAAACTGGATGATCGATCGTCGGGGGGACGATCTTGTTGAAGATGGAGAATGAAAAGGAGAATGGAGATGAGTCGGACTTCCCGAAATACGTTGATGATCGGTGGAGCGCTGATCCTGATTGCACTGCTGCTCTTCTGCGGTCCGCTCAGCGGTCGTTTTGGCAGCGGAGGACAGAAAGTCGACGACCCGCCGTCGGTGGCCGCGGGGCCGCCCGCCGATGCAACGAACGCAACGAACGCGATGGAGGTCGCGGATTCGGCGGCCCTCGGCGCTCTGGTCGGTGCCTCGGGCGCCGACTCGAGTGGTTCTGAGAATGGGGCCCGGCTCGACGCCTCGCCTGCGGATGACGAATTGCCGCCGGTCGTTGTATTGGCGGCCGGAGACGCGGATGAGGCGTTGGCTGGCGCGGGCGGTGTGGCCGCAGGCACGGCCGCTACGGATCCGGACGGAACGGGCGGCGGAGTCGTGTTGCCTCCCATTTCGGCAGGCCCTCCTGCGGCGACACCCGTCGCAGCGGTGGGACCGGATCTTGCTGACGGGACGAGTGATGCGGTGGAGGCCGCACGGGCCTTCGATGCCGTCGACCCGGACGGAATCGGCCCGGCGAGCGAGCGGTTCGCTCCGCCCGTGGCGGCGCCGGGAAACCGCCCGTTCGAAATCGCGAAGATCGCTGGCCTGGGGTCCGGGGCGCGTCTTCCCTGTGATTCGCCCGGGTCGGGTTGTCGGAACGTGAGGAGAGGACTGACCGGCGGCCCCGGGCGAATCCCCAATCCCGGCTTGACCCGAGGCGGTCGTCGAGGCGTCGTTCGATAGCCTTCGGCTGGTCCGGAGCGGTTCGCTAGCGTTATCCTCCCGGCGATCGCGTCGGGCTCTTTTTCGAGCGCCACGCGGTCGCAAGTCGACGGGACGGAGGCGCATTGGCGGACGAGAATCCATCGGGTCGAGAGATTCGGATCGAAAGCGAGGACGGCGAGTTCGCCGCCTATGTCGCGACGCCGGCTGCAGGTCGTGGACCCGGGCTGATCGTACTCCAGGAATGGTGGGGTCTGGTGCCGCAGATCCGAGCGGTCTGCGACCGATTGGCGCGTGCCGGCTTCGTCGCCCTGGCGCCCGACCTCTATCGCGGCGAGTCGACGACGGATCCCGACGAAGCGGGCCGACTCATGATGGCGCTGGAGATCGATCGGGCGGGAAGGGATCTCGAAGCGACGGTCGAGGCCCTGCGGCGCGAATCCGCCACGACCGGCTCACGCGTGGGCTGTATCGGGTTCTGCATGGGCGGCCAGCTGGCCCTCTACGCGGCTTGTCGTCGATCCGAGATCGGCGCGGTCGTCGATTGCTATGGCGTTCATCCCAACGTCTTGCTCGATCTCGAGGCCTGTCGCGCGAAGGTCCTGGGGGTCTTCGCCGAGAACGACGAGTTCATCTCGCGCGCCGATGTGCAGCGTCTCGACGAGGCACTCTCGAATGCCGGGGTCGAGGCGAAGCTCCTGACCTATGCCGGGGTCCAACACGCATTTCTGAATGAAGCTCGCCCCGACGTCTTCGATGCCGATACAGCAGCCGAAGCATGGCATGACATCGAGACCTTTTTCGAAGCCGAACTTCATTAGGCGGCCACGAGATTCATGCGCTTCGACGAATACCCGTACGGATCCATCGCCTTCGTCTACGATTGGCTCGCTGCGATCTATTCCCGGGGACAGATCGCGGCTTCGAAGCGCACCCAACTGGACGCCATCGAGTGTGGGGATCGCGTGTTCTACGCCGGCGTGGGTCGGGGGGAGGACGCCCTCGCGGCGGCGCGATTCGGTGCACGAGTCACCGCGGTCGATCTGGCGCCGGAAATGGTCGAGCGATTGTCGAGGCGCCTCACGCACGAAGGTCTCTTCGCGGAGCTGATCTGCGGCGATGTTGCCAATCACAAACCCGCTGAGTTGTATGACGTCGTCGTTGCGAATTATTTTCTCAATCTCTTCGACGTCGAGCATGCGCGCGAAATGATTCGCCATCTGGGTGAGTTCGTGAAGCCCGGCGGAACGTTGTTGTTGACGGATTTCGCGCTTCCGGAGGGTGGACGCGTCGCGCACGCGATTACGGAATGGTATTACCGGCCCGTCAACTGGATCGCCTGGCTCTTCGGGTTCTGCGCGCTGCATCCGATTCTCGACTATGCAAGTCTGGTCGAGCCGATGGGCTTTCGGATTCGTTCGGAGCGGCGCTTGCCCGTTCTGCTCGGCACCAACCCGGCCTATGTCGCGATCATCGCGGATCGCGTGCTCTAGGAGTCTGCGCGGCAGCACGCGCACGCGTCCAGACGCGAATCCAATCCCGCTGGCGGCGTTGCGAAACCTTGCTGTGGCTAGCTCTGGCTCGAGGGTTCGGTTGGGGGCCGGGAAAGGCTCAGGGTTCGATGGGGGCCTCGGACGAGGAGGACGTCGTCGATCGGTCCAGATCCTGGAGTTCCTGCGTGATGCGTCGGACCAGATCCTTGTCTGCCGCGGTGTCGAGGCCCGCTATCTCGAGCGCTCGTTCGTAGTGCTGTCGTGCGGAGGCCGAATCGCCAACGCTTCGTCGGACGCGAGCCTGAGCAACCAGGATGACGCGCTCGGCGTGCGCTTCGAGGGGTGTGGCTCCGTCGATTCGCGCGTAGGCGCCGCGGGCGATGACGAGTGCTTTGTCGATGTCGCCCTTTTCGGCGAGAATCTCGGCCAGGGTGGCTTCGGCGATGCCTCGCTCGGAAGGACTCGCCGAGATCTGGTCGAATAATCGATTCGCCCGGATCGCAGAGGATTCGGCCGTCTCGAGGTCGCTCTGGGCCAGCGCGATTCGCGATTTGAAGAGTTCGAGCGAGGCGATCCTCGCTCTTCTCGAGGGTCCCGTGTGTTCCGCGTCGAGGACGGCCTGGTCGATCGCCCGTCTGGCCACCTCGAGATCCTTTTCCGCATAGGCGGTCTCGGCGACACGAAGTGCCAGCTTCATTCGGCTGCGACTCGTGGTGCCGGCTTGTGCCGTCGTCAGAGCGATGCGAAGAAGCCGCAGCTGCGATTCCTGGGGTCGGCGATCGGCTACGGAGAGGGCCAGAGAAATCAGGGCCGCGCCGCCCAGATCGGGCGCTGTGTCGGCCTCGGCAAACAGCGTATCCGCGAGCTCGTCCGCGGCTTCGATTTCGCCAGCCTCCGCCAACGCGATCGCCAATCGAGCGCGCATGCCAAAGACGGTGCGGCGGCGCGCGTGTGTCGGCGGAAGGAGTTCGACCTGGAGCGCCGCCTGATCGAGTCGCTCGCCGGCTTCCTCGAGTTCGCCACGTTGACGGTGCTCGCGAGCCAGGCGAGTGAGATCGCTCCATGAAAGTGCCACCTCCGTTTGGGGAAGAAGTTCTTCGAGCGCCGAAGATTCCGCTCGAGCATTCGCGGAGGAGGTCTGGTTTGGATCGATCGGATAGTTCAGCGAGAGGCACGAAACGCAGAACGGGAGGAGCAGAAACGAAAAGCGGATTCGGGGCGACGTCATCTTCAAAGACTCACGTAGAGTTCGCCGTTGCGAAGCTCGATGGGGTAGGTGGCCAGGGGTCGACTGGCGGGGCCGGCCGTTGGGCAGCCGTCTCGCAGGTCGAAGCGAGCGCCGTGTAGTGTGCAAACGATCTCCATCCCTTGAATCGGCTCCGCCGCCAAGGGCCAGGCAGAATGAGTGCATCGACTCGCGACGGCGAAATAGCGTTCCTCGACGCGGCAGACGAGGATCTCCCTGTCATCGATCATCGTGGTGATCCTTTCGCCAGAGGCGAGCGGATTCGGCAAGGCGATATGATGCCACGACATGGATCAGTTCCGAAACGCCCGGCGAAGCGCGGCGCACGATTCGTCGACGGCCTGTCGGGCGCGCGGGATCTGGTCCGTCATGCCGAAGAAGCCATGAAAAACGCCCGGATAGTCGGTGTGCGTGGTCGGCACGCCGGCGTCTGCGAGACGTGCTGCGTAGGCGCGTCCCTCGTCGCGAAGCGGATCGTATTCCGCCGTGAGAACGGTGGCTGGCGGCAAGCCGCTGAGATCGGGCGCGCGCAGCGGTGAAGCCAGAGGATTCTCGCCGTCCGATTCTTCTTCCAGATAGTGATGCCAGAACCAACGCATCATGTTCTCGGTCAGAAAGTAGCCGCTTCCGTTGTCCTTGTAGGACTTGGTGTCGAATCGATTGTCGGTCACGGGGTAGATCAGCAATTGGTGGACCAGCGATGGACCCTCGCGATCGCGACTCATCAGGGCCACGACGGTGGCGAGATTGCCACCCGCACTGTCGCCCGCCACCGCGATTCGCGCCGCGTCGATCCCCAGGCTCGACGCCTCGCGAGCGACCCATTGAGTCGCTGCATAGCAATCTTCCGGGGCAGCGGGAAACTTCGCTTCGGGGGCGAGTCGATAGTCGACGGAGACCACCACACAGTCGGCGCCCTTCGCGAGTTCGCGACAGATCGCGTCGTGTGAATCGAGATCGCAGACGACGAATCCGCCGCCGTGGAAGAAGACGATCGCGGGTTTGAGCCCGTCTCCGGCTGGCGTGTAGATTCGAAGAGGGATCTTTTTGGCCGGGCCCTCGGCTTCTCGCATCTCCACTTTCCAGAGGTCGGGACCCTCGGCGGGCCCGGACAGGGCCGCGAAACCCGCACGGACGAGCTCGGGGGAGAGCGTGAAAGGATCGACTTCTTCGCCACCGGAGAGCGCTTCCAATACGACTTTGGCTTCTGGGTCGAGCGGCAATGGAACCTCCGGTCCCCGTCGCGGCACGACCCGGGGAAGGAATGCGAGTGTCTTTCAGCTTCTCTAGGCTAGCACTGTGATTCGTGGGACGGACGGTCTCGGCGCTATCCTTGTGCGACTACTCAGGAGGGAAAAGCATGGCTCGCACGACCCGATTTTTGATCGTCATCGGCCTGGCCATTGGCCTCGTCGGATGCCAGTCCTTCAATGTTCGCACGGATTGGGATCCCGGCGTGCCCTTCAACGAATTGCAACGATTCTTCTGGCTCGAGCCGCCCGAAGTCGAAGGCGTGAATCCTTTCGCGGACAACACGCTCTTGCGCAAACGCCTCCGCTTCGGGATCGAGAGCGAATTGGAGAAGCGTGGCTTCCAGTCGACGGAGGCGCGCGGCGAGGCCGATTTTGTCGTGACCTACAGCGTCATGCTCGAGGAGTGGCTCAAGGTCAACGGGTACACGTCGACCGGTGGGGCCTATCGACGTCACGGCTATGGTATTGGCACGGTCTATTCGACTGCCAGGGTGCGGAACTATCAGGAATCGACGCTGATCATCGATTTTCTCGACGTCGAGAATGACGATCTGGTCTGGCGCGGGTGGGGCACGGGAATCGTTCGCACGCGTGATCGAAACCGAAACCAGGATCGGCTCGCGAAGGGAATCGCGGCGATCCTGAAGAAATTTCCGCCCTCGACGACTGGCGAGTGACGGCCGTCGGCCGGGAAGCGCGAAGCGTTCAGACAGGATTTTCCGCGGATCGCGTATCGAGCCGAGCCTCCAGTGCTTCGGTTCGTAGCGAGAGTTCGTGAAGCGCACGAGCCGTTGATGTCGAGGAGCGCAGGGCGAGCGCCATCAGCAACGAGAACGTCGCGATGACGAAGCTCGCGACGCGAAGCACGGTCGAGACGAGTGCTTCGACGGACGGACGGATCTGGGACTCGAAGGGCCCCGGCCCGCGTTCGGGACTCGTGAGTTCCTCCGGCTCGGGTTCATAGCCGAGCTTCGCCAAGGCGCGATCGATCAACTCACCGGGCAGCGACTCGATGGCCGCAATCTTCTCGTCGGCGCGAGTCAGCGCCTCGGGCAGTGGACTGCGATCGATGAGCGTTTTCGCAGCGTGATCGAAAAGCGGTGGTGTGAGCACGCTGGCGACCGCCATGACAAGCGCCGCGGCAAAGACGAGATCCGAGCCGGTCGCGAGGGCGACCCAGATCCTGAAATAGAAGACATAGAGAAGCGAGAGCAGCGCCAGGCCCAGCAGCAGGACGATCTGCCAGCCGGCGAGTTCGGACACGACCAACACGATTTCTCCTCGTCGTTGAGCCTAGACGCGATCCAGCCAGACCAGTGTCTCGACATGTTCGGTGAAGGGGAAGAAGTTGAAGACCTCGAGTCCGCGAAGGACGAGCGTCCGGTTTTGTTGGAGAAGTCTGAGGTCCGAGACCAGACTGTCGAGTCCGCAGGAAAGATAGATGAGGCGGTCCGGCGGGGATTCGGCGAGTGCGTTCGTCAGCGGCGCATCGAGTCCACGCCGCGGCGGGTCGACGAGAACGAGGTCGGCCTCGACGAGCCCCTCCAACCGTTCGCTCGCCGCGCCGGCAAGGATCGTCGCGCGTTTTCGCTCGTCGTCGGGTCGTTCGGCGAGCCCGAGTTCGAGTCCGCTCAATCCGTCGGGGCTGCGTTCGTTGAAGCGAAGCGCCTTGGCGTCACGCAAGAGGCTGAGGCCGATCGAGCCCACGCCGCAATAGTATTCGGCGATCGTCTGATTCGGTGGAACCAGCTCCGCGATGCGGTCGACGGCTCGTTCGAAGAGCGGGAGATGATTCTGGCCGAAGGCACCCGGTGGAAAGAAGACTTGGACGCCTCGAAGCGACTCGCGGATGGCCGCTTCTCCCATGAGTCGAACCATCTTCGGACCCAAGATCGTGTTGCTGCGTTCCGGTTGCGCATTGAAGAAGAGTCCCTGCAAACGATCGCCGAGTCGTCGTTCGAGGATCCCGGGCAGATCGCCGAGCACGTCGGGCGATTCGCCGCATCCGACCAAAACGACCTGAATCCGGTTGCTGGATCGTTCGACGACGAGCTGGAGGGTGCGCAGCACGCCGCGATGGGGTCGGTCGGCGTAGGGTTCGACCCCACTTTCCTTGATGGCCTCTCGGATCTCGGCGCTGGTTTCGTTGATCAGGGGGTGATGGACCGAGCAATGGGGGATGTGAACGATGCGATGGCTATTCGCCTGGAAGAGGCCGATCTTGGGGTTCTGGGGCTTGCCCCGGACGGCGAGACGGGCGCGGTGGCGATGTCCGCCGGCCGCGCCCTGGTGGATCGGCGGGTCGGGCAGGCCGGCTTCTCGCGTGATCTCCCGAAGTCGCGCCCAGGTTCTTTCGTCGAGATCGGCCTCACCGAACCGCGGGCAGCCGGGGCAGGGCGGTCGATGGGGGCAGTCGTTTCGATTTGCCACGGGGTTCACGGCGCTAGCGTAGCGAGCCGGATCACCGAGGCGCAGCCACTGCTATTCTCTCCGGATGCCCAAGCCGCAGAAACCGAAATCGATGAGCGCCGGGACGCCGAAGCGTCGCACACCGACTGCGCGCGCGCGTGGGTCGCAGATCCCGTCGCGCGACGCGTTTCTCGCGATGTCGCGTCGCGATCTCGACGCGCGGGGCTGGGACGAAGTCGACGTCGTTTTCGTTTCGGGCGATGCCTATGTCGACCATCCCTCCTTCGCGATGGCGATCCTGGGTCGTTGGCTCGAGGCCCACGGCTTTCGCGTCGCGCTTCTCTGTCAGCCCGACTGGCAGAGCGCCGATGCGTGGCGCGAACTCGGGCGACCGCGTCTTTTCTATGCGGTAAGCGCCGGCAACATGGACTCGATGATCAATCACTATACGGCGAACAAGAAGCGGCGAAACGCGGACGCCTATTCGCCGGGTGGACAGATAGGCCTGCGGCCGGATCGGCCCACGGCCGTCTATGCCCAGCGCTGTCGTGAGGCTTTCAAGGGCGTTCCCGTCATCACCGGCGGCGTCGAGGCTTCTCTGCGACGGATTGCCCACTACGATTATTGGAGCGACCGGGTCTGGCCCTCGAACCTGGTGACCTCGAAGGCGGACCTGCTCGGTTACGGGATGGGGGAGGCGACGCTGCTCGAGATTGCGCGGCGGCTCGATCGGGGCGAAGGGATTACGTCCCTACGAGATTTGCGCGGAGTCGCCTATCTGCTCGGGAAAAATGAAACGCTTCCGGAGATGAGTTTCGGAGGCGCGTCGGGCGATGAGACGATTGAGCTGCCGGCCTACGAGGTCGTCAAAGAAGACGGGCGCGCCTTTGCAGAGATGACCCGTCGACTCCATCACGAGACCAATCCGAATAACGCGCGCCGCCTCATACAACGTCATGGCGATCGCCTGCTCGTTGTCAATCCTCCCGCCCACGCGCTCCCGGAATCGGATCTCGACCGGATGCATGAACTTCCCTACACCCGCCATCCGCACCCGGAATACGACGCCCCACCGCCCGCCTGGGAGACGATCAAAGATTCCGTACAGATCATGCGAGGCTGTTTCGGCGGCTGTACCTTCTGTTCGATCACCATGCATCAGGGGCGGGAGATTCAAAGTCGAAGCCCCGATTCGATTCTGCGCGAGGTCGAGGCCTTGGCCGCGCGACCGGATTTCAAGGGTTCGATCAGCGATCTGGGTGGACCCACCGCGAATATGTATCGCATGCGATGTACCAAGCCCGAGGTCGAGCGGATCTGTCGACGACTCTCGTGTGTGCATCCAAAGGTCTGCACACTCCTCGACACGGATCATGCTCCGACGCTCGATTTGATGCGTCGTGCGCGGCGGGTCCCAGGCGTGAAGCGCGTTCTGATCGCATCGGGGATTCGCATGGATCTGGCCGCGAACGAGCCGGAGTACCTCGAAGATCTCGCGGCGCACCATGTGGGGGGCCATCTCAAGGTGGCGCCGGAACATGTGAGCGAGCGTGTGCTTCGAATGATGAAAAAACCGGGACGGGGTGGTTTCGAGATCTTCGCGGAACGTTTCGAGCAGGCTTCGAAGCGGGCGGGCAAGGAGCAATATCTCGTTCCCTATTTCATTTCGAGTCATCCGGGTTCGGGCGTCGAGGAGATGATCGAGCTGGCGATCTTCTTGAAACAACGCGGCTACCGGCCGCGACAGGTACAAGATTTCATTCCCGCACCAATGGACGTGGCGACCTGTATGTATTGGACGGGCCTCGACCCGATGACGATGAAGCCGGTCGAGACCGCCAAGCGACTCAAGGATCGCAACGTTCAGCGGGCGCTCCTGCAATTCTTTGCGCCCGAGAATTGGGCCACGGTTCGGGACGCATTGCGCGGCGTGGGCCGCGAAGATCTGATCGGAGACGGGCCGGATTGCCTGATCTCGGCGCGACCGCCTCGGCGTGCGACGAGTTCGAAGTCGGCGGAACCTGGCGCTTGGCGGGACAATCCGCGGCCGCGGGATGCGGGCTACCGCCAGAGCTCGCGCGATCGCGGGCAGAATCGTCGGGAAAGGCGCTAGATCCGTCGTCGACGGCCTGGAATCGGTCGATTCGAGTGATGTCCGAAAATGACCAACCGATCTCGTCCCGAGCGCTAATCTGGTCGAGTGCAAAGGCTGGAAGACTCCCTGGCGGATTCTGCGCTCGACCCGGAACGCTGCTATCGCGCCATTTGCCTTCGCGACGCACGCTTCGACGGTCGCTTCTTTACCGGCGTCAAGACGACGGGCGTATTCTGTCGCCCCGTCTGCCCGGCCCCGGTGCCCAAGAAGATCAACTGCACGTTCTGGCTGAGTGCGGCCGCGGCCCAGGCGGCCGGCTTTCGGCCCTGTCTGCGATGTCGTCCCGAGACGGCACCGGGTACGCCGGCTTGGCGCGGAACGGCGGCGAGCGTGTCGCGCGCGATGCGTCTGATCGAGGCGGGTGCACTCGATCGGGGTGGATCGGTCGACGATCTGGCGGAACGTCTGGGAATCGGTTCGCGTCATCTGCGCCGTCTCTTCGATCGACATCTCGGCGCGACGCCGCGCGCAGTGGCGAAGATGCGGCGCACCCTGTTCGCCAAACAACTGATCGACGAGACGAATCTATCCATGACGGAGATCGCGATCAGCTCGGGTTTCAGCAGTCAACGTCGCTTCAACGCCTGCATTCGCGAAGTCTACGGCCGGGCGCCGACCGCTTTGCGTCGGAGCCGCAAACGACCGAATCCGCCGCGCCGCGTGCGGGTCGCCGCCTCGGTCGCCCTCGCCGAAGGTCGAAGCGCCGTGACCCCGCGAAGAGCGCCGAAAAAAAGGTTGCCCGAAGAGCAGAGCGTGATCGAGTTGTCGCTTCCCTATCGCCCGCCCTTCGCGTGGGGCGCACTCCTCGACTTTTTGCGGGATCGTGCGATTCCGGGTGTGGAAGTCGTTCGGGACGAACGATATTTTCGCTCGATTCGGACGCCCGGTGGCGTGGGGTCGATTGCGGTCCGGCACGACGAACCGCGTAGTCGGCTTCGAGTCGATGTGCGCGTGTCGACGACGCGCGGGCTGATCGAAACCAGCGCGCGTCTTCGCCAACTCTTCGACCTCGATGCCGACGCCGCGGCGATCGATCTCTTGCTCGCAGGGAAGACCTCTCTTCGCGGGCTCCAGGCTCTTCGCACCAACGTCGGTCGATGGCCCGGAATGCGCGTGCCGGGAGCCTTCGACGGTTTCGAAACCGCCGTTCGCGGAATCCTGGGTCAGCAGATCAGCGTCAAGGGCGCGACCACCCTCGCCGGACGCGTCGCGGAACGTTGGGGCACGCGCCTACCCCGCCGCCTCGCACAAGTTGAGGCTCTCGCGCATGTCTTTCCTTCGGCCCGGCGGCTGCTCGACGCCAAGCTCGAAACGGTTGGGATCCTGCGTGCGCGCGCGGATACGATTCGTGGCCTAGCACGCGCCGTTCTCGCAGACCCGACTCTACTTCAGCCGGGAGCGGGACTGCGAGAGGACATCGAACGTTGGGTTGTGCTTCCGGGGATCGGTCCCTGGACGGCACATTATGTGGCGATGCGCGTCTTGCGTGAGCCCGATGCGCTGCCCGCCGCGGATCTCGTGCTGCGCAAGGCGATTTCCGGCGAGGGCGAGAAGCCTCGATCCGCGAAAGAAGTCGAGGAGAACCTGGAAGGCTATCGGCCCTATCGTGCCTATGCGGCGATCCGACTCTGGTCGTCGATGCGGCCCGACGCGGAGGCCGTCTCCAATTCCCCGACCGAATGAGGCGCGGGAACTCAGGTCTCGTTTTCGGCGAGCTCCGCGCGCAACTCTGAGACATGTACGATTCCGAAGAGAAAGGTCTGCCAGAGCTCGCCGATGAGCGGACGTGGGCTTTTCTTGAGCACACCCAGGAATGCGATGCACTCCACCGCGTGTACGACGGCGAGAACGCCAAACAGGCTGCGACCGAATCCGCCCAGAGAATGGCTCTCGAGCGGCGGGAAGAAACAGGCGGTCGCGAGAAGCCAGGTGACGCCGATGATGGCCTTGCCGATCGGATAGATTTTCTCGTTTTCCATGTTCGGGGTCTCCAAGCGGGGTCTCGCATGATAGCTTCCCCGATCTTCTCCGCAGTACGAAACCGAAAGGGAGCCTGATCGTGGCGGCTACGTCCGAATCTTTCGACAATTGGAAGGAAGACCTCGAGTCCAGTGCGTCGAGCCAATATTCACAGGGTGGCGAGGACGGGGTGTTGTTGCGGATTTTCGAGCGCATCGGAATTCGCGAGCGCTTCTTCGTCGAATTCGGCGCTTGCGACGGGCTCGACCTGTCCAATACGGCGAATCTCCGGCTGAATCATGGCTGGTCCGGGCTCTTGATGGAGGGTGGCGATCGCGCCGACGGTGTTCTCGTTCGACGCGAGCATGTGGACGCCGAGAATGTCGAGGCGCTGTTTCGAAAGTACGCAGTGCCCCGGGATTTCGACCTTCTCTCGATCGATATCGACGGCAACGACTATTGGGTCTGGAAAGCGATCGAGTCTTTCTCGCCGCGGGTCGTGATTATGGAATACAACGTGTTTTTCATGCCGGATACCGCCAAGACGATGGCCTACGACCCGGACCACCTATGGGACGAAAAGTATTTCCGCTTCTATCACGGTGCCAGTCTCGCGGCGCTCGAGAAACTGGGCCGGCAGAAGGGTTATGTCCTCGCCTACACCGAACCCTATTGTCCGAATGCGATCTTCGTTCGACGGGACGTGCTGCCCGAGGATGTCAGGCTGCCGCCCTTCGCGGCCTGGACGCGTTGGAATTGGGACGCGGATGGCTATGTCGAGCCGCAGACGCGACCGGGTGGACGCTGGGTCGAGGTGTGAGCAAAGGTGTGAGCGAAGCGGGCGTTCTCGTCGGCTGAGTGTTCGAGCGAGAGCGCTTCGTTCCGGCCTACGGTCTCGCGCCGGCAAGACCCCAAGCGATCAGAACGACCGCGAAGGCCAGGAACCCCGCCGCGCTCTGCCCGAGGGCATCGAGGCGGGGTCGTCCGGCAAAGGGCGTGGCCAGTAACAGTCCCGTCAACCCGCCTGCGGCCAGTCCGAAGAGATGTGCTGAGAAGTCGACTCGCGGCCCGCCGCTCCCCAGCATCGCGACGATCGCCAAGGCCGCCGCAAAGGCGACCCATGCGCCTCGACCGGGTGTGGCCGTCAAGTGGCGCTGCCATGCGGCGAGCCCCGCCAACACGCCGACGAGTCCGAATACGCCGGTCGAAGCGCCGACCGAAGAATGTGCGGAGCCGTAGTAGAGCGCGTTTGCGAGGTTGCCGAGCGTCCCCGTCGTGACGAAGCTGAGGACCGCGACGCCGATGCCGAGGCGCCCGGCCACGGCCGCCAAAAAGAAGCCTCCGAAGAGGGTGTTCCCGAGCACATGGGGCAAGTCCGCGTGAAGCGTGAGTGCCGTGACGAGGCGCCACCATTGCCCATCGAGCACGAGCGCCGCTTGGCTCTTGCCCGCGTTCAAGAACTCGGCCCAACGATCGCTGTGTTCGAGGCCGAGATGGAAGGCGAGTAGACTGAGGGCGCAAACGTACGCTGCCCCGAACTCGAAGGGGCGGACGCCTTCTGCGGTGGGAAGCGCGAGACGACGGGCGCGTTCGGCGCGTTCGCTTTGCCAGGATTCGAGTATTTCGTCGACGTTCGGGGCATCGCAGGTCGCGACTCGCAGGCTGAAGCCGCTCTCCGTGCGAACGACTTTCGATTGGATTCCCTCGGCGGCGAGAACGAGCGCCCAATCGTCGGCGACTCGCTTTCGCGGCGTCACCAAGGTGATCTTCTGGGGCAAGTCGGATTCACGGGGATCGAGGGAGGTCATGGTCCGCAACCATGGTACCGTTGGCGCCGTCCCCGGCCGAACCGGCCGAGTCTGAAATGAGAATTGGATAGCGAACTTGCCGGGCAGCCCTCAATCACTCGTTCGCGTCGAACGAATCGCCCTACGGGGCCCCGGTGTGGTGATCCTGACGGGCCCCTCGAGTTGTGGCAAGGGCGAAGTGGCCAGCGCGCTGTGTGATCTGGTTTCGATCGATCCTCGGCGACATCTCTCGATGGGTGAAATCCTTCGCTCCACGATCGAGCGGGCGAAATCGGATGCGGGCTTCGCCAAATTGCTGGCCGAAAAATACTCGCTTTCGCACGAGGTCAGCATCTTCGATTGCGTCGACTCCAATCCGGAACTCGAAAAAAAGGTGAAGCGCCACTGGACCGATCTCGAGAAACATTTTGGCCGGAAACCGAGTCGCTTCATCTCGGACGAAATTAGCGGCGGGTCGTCCGTTAGCCAGCTCGAATGGCTCGAATTCTGCACGGCACGCGGTCTGTTGATTCCCAATCGTTGGACCCAGGATCTGATTTCGGCCGAGATCGATCGGACGCTCACGAGCGAACCGGACGACCATGACCGCCCCTTCATTCTGGATGGGTATCCACGAACGGTCGCGGCCGCGCAACACCTGTTGGCCTTTCTGCGCAGCGTCGAGGTCCCGATTCTCAAGGTCCTTCACCTGTCGATCAGCAAGGCGGAGATGAGCGCGCGTGCCAGTCGACGGGGACGCGCGGATGACCACGCCGCGGCGTTGCAGAGTCGCTTTGATTTCTACATCGAGAGCGTTCAGCCCTCTGTCGACTATTTGAAGGCCGAACTCGGCGGGGATACGGTCGCACTCATCGACGCGCATCAGCCCGCCTATGTCGAAGTCGATGGCAAAAGGGTTTTCCATCTCCGACATTCGATCGCCAACGTGGTTTCGACCAGTCTGCGAGCGCTCGGAGTACCGCGCGTGATCGTTCGCGATCTTCTCGAACAATATCGAGAAAAGGCCGAGACCGAATGAATTCTTCCCAGGCGACGGGAATGCCCGAGCCTGAGAGTGACGAGATCGGTCGCTATCTGGAAGACACGATCACGGTCGACTGGCAGACGCCCTCGATGATGTCGACCGCGAAGGGGCTCCTGGACGGGTTGTCGGAGTCCGAAGATCGTATTCGGCGGCTCTTCGAATTCGTGCGCGACGACATCGATCATGCGCTCGACGTCGAGACCGACGTGTTGACCTGTCGCGCGAGTGAGGTCCTGAAAGAGGGAGTGGGTCTTTGCTATGCGAAGAGCCATCTGCTGGCCGGCCTGCTTCGCTACGCCGGTTTTCCGACTGGTTTTTGTTATGTGCGAATGGCCGATCCTGCCCGCGCCGGCCGCTTCGTTCTGCACGGCTTCAATGCCGTCTACAGGACATCGACTTCGACCTGGATCTATCTCGACGCGCGCGGCAATCGCGAGGGGATCGACACGGAATGTCGATTCGCGCCGCCCTGGAGCCTGGCGGCCTGGCCGGATTCGCAAGCGGGCGAAACCTTCCTGCCTTGGATCTACAAGCGGCCCGGCAAACGCATCATCGATCTTCTCGGGCGCGCTCCGAGTCTCGATGCGGTGCGCAAAAGTCTTCCCGATTCGATCTGAGATCACTCTTGGAAAAGGCGGTCCTTCATTTTGAGATCCGCGCGCAGCGTTCTCGCGGCCAGCATGTAATGGAGCACGGACCACGCCGCAAAAGTCACGATCGTGCCGAGCAGCGCGTATCGAAGCGATTCCTGGCCGAAGCGATCGGACAGTAGATCGCTCAAGATTCCCACTCCCTGGGGCCCGAGACCCAATCCGATGATGTTGATCACGAAGAGCAGGATCGCGGCGGCGGTCGCACGCATATTCGCAGGAACCAGGGATTGGGTCATCGCGAAGGTCGGGCCGAGGTACATCCCACCAAGGATCGAACCCGGGAAATAGAGCAGCAGGCCGAGGTAGGGATCCGCCGAGAGGTAGAGAAGGAAGGCGAAGGGAATGAACGCGGTGGTCGCCAGGGCGGGCAGCCACATATACCAACGCTGATCGCGCTTGGCGAGGCGGTCCGCCATGAAGCCGCCGAGAAAAGTGCCCGTCGAGCCCGCGGTGAATGCGATGATCCCGAACCAGGTGCCGAGTTCACCCGGCTCCATATTATGGGAGCGGCGAAAGAAGGCGGCGACGAAGGCGCCGGCACCGTAGCCGTAGAACGCATGCAGAGCCGCGGCGATCGCCAGATGACGAAACGACTTCAGGCTGTTCATGAATTTCAGGACCTGCAGCACGGATTGCTGCGGCGCCCGTGCAACGGCCGGTTCGTCGAATTGTCCACGCTTGGGTTCTTTGAGGGTTAGTTTGACGATCAAGGCGAGCAGTAGGCCGGGCGCGCCGACCACGATGAACGCCGTCCTCCAATCGAAGAACTCGTCGAGCCAGCCGCCCGCGATAAATCCGATCCCGCCGCCGATCGGAATACCGAGGGAATAGATCGCCAAGACCGTGGCGCGACGCGAGGCTGGAAAATAGTCGGAGAGCAGGGAGTGGGCGGGCGGGCTACAGCCCGCTTCTCCGACGCCAACCCCGATTCGCGCCAGCAGCAGATGAACGAAGCTCATCGCGAAGCCGGTCAAGGCCGTCATCGCGCTCCAAATGACCACGGCGCCGGCGATGATCGAGGTCCGTTTGCCGCGATCCGACCAGCGCGCGATCGGCAGACCGACGAAGGTATAGAAGACCGCGAACGCGGGCCCCGACAGGAGTCCGAGCTGGGTATCGGAGAGCTGGAACTCTTCCTTGATCGACTCCAGTAGGATCGAGAGAATCGATCGATCGACGAAATTGAAGACGTAGACGACGAAAAGAAGGCCCAGGGCATAGCGCGTATAGCGACTCGAGAGAGGAGCCGAAGACTCGGATGATTCAGGGTTTTGCGATCCGGGCGGCGTTTCCGGTGGCAGTTCCGGCGGCGTAGGCGAAGGGGTCGTCACGAATTCATGTTACCGATTTGCGCGGGCTTGCTCGCGGCTATTGGGCAAGCTTGCGGAGGTATTCCGCCATTTTCGGCGCGATCACGTCGCGAAGCGCCTGCAAGGCATTCATCGGCCGGATCAGGACGTCGAGATTCTGGATCTCGCCGCGTTCGTTCAAAGTGATGAGATCGAGCCCCTGCAGATCCAGCTCGCCGACATGGCCATGGAATTCCAGCGCGATCTCGCCTCGTCCGCGGGCGTCATC
>Ga0114949_10000673_pt1 | contig 19183 bp, 17 predicted proteins | sample N074metaG_FD_83505 | JGI IMG/M metagenome (GOLD analysis project Ga0114949, IMG submission 83505) | Deep subsurface microbial communities from Kermadec Trench to uncover new lineages of life (NeLLi) - N074 metaG | ecosystem: Environmental > Aquatic > Marine > Ocean trench > Sediment | place...
TCGGCTTCGAGGTATCGATGGCAGTCGCCTCCGCGGTATTGACGGCAGCCGGCTTCGGGGTATCGATGGCAGTCGCCTCCGCGGTATCGACGGCAGCCGGCTTCGAGGTATCGATGGCAGTCGCCTCCGCGGTATTGACGGCAGTCGCCTCCGTGGTATCGACGGCAGCCGGCTTCGAGGTATCGATGGCAGTCGCCTCCGTGGTATCGACGGCAGCCGGCTTCGGGGTATCGATGGCAGTCGTCTCCGCGGTATTGACGGCAGTCGCCTCCGTGGTATCGACGGCAGCCGGCTTCGGGGTATCGATGGCAGTCGTCTCCGCGGTATTGACGGCAGTCGGCTTCGGGGTATCGATGGCAGTCGTCTCCGCGGTATCGACGGCAGCCGGCTACAGTCGGGCCTATTTTTTCAGGCTCTCCCTTTGACGGCGATAGGACCGCTATCAAAAGCAGCGAATGATGACGGGTCGTTTACCGTGCTTGGCCAAGAAATCATCATCGATAACCAATCTCTAACAATAGTGTTTGAATCTAGCCAATCTGGCCCAGTGGTTTTTACTGGCAAAGAAGGGACTAAGGCTCTCGCTGGTGGGGATTATCTAGCAATTTCGGGTGAATTGATCGAACCAGGTAAAACTCTCGGAACCGTGATAATTCGATTACCAGAGGCATACATTCCAGGCGCATCAACTGCATTCTTGCGAAGCGTTATCGACTCTGTTGACTACTTAAATGCTAGTGCAACCTCCGGCCCAACCACGATTGACTACACGGCCACGTTGTCAGAATCAGCAATTACATCCTTATCCAAGGGCACCATCGTCGAGTACTCAGGGTTTTCAACGACCTCGAATAGAACTACATTAATAGCCACTTCAGGCGCAATTGTGTCGCGAGAACAAGGCATCGACGGTAGCCGCCTCCGGGGTATCGATGGCAGTCGGCTTCGGGGCATCGACGGTAGCCGCCTCCGGGGTATCGATGGCAGTCGGCTTCGGGGTATCGACGGCAGCCGTCTCCGGGGCATCGACGGTAGCCGCCTCCGGGGTATCGATGGCAGTCGGCTTCGGGGCATCGACGGTAGCCGCCTCCGGGGTATCGACGGTAGTCGTTACAAATAATCGGTATTGCGGCCGATATTGGCTCTCGCTAAATAGGGCGGGCATGGGTCGATGGTAGAGCACATTAGGCTGCAAATCTCAGACTCGTCTGTTCCACAGACTCCTTACCAGATTGATCACGATCAACTGTGTCCGCCGGGAATCCAGTAATCAACGATCCAGCGGGAGCATTGAATGAAATATTTTTTCGACTAAGTCTGAAAAAACGGGGCTAATAGTGCCAATCTAGTCGCGCAACTCTCATCGTTAGGAATTGACCCAAATTTAGTTGTCGGCATAGAAATATACGCCGACACCAACAAGCTGAGCATCATCATCGCCTTCGCATTGCGTTTCTACCTCCGCGAACCAATCATCAATACCAATAACAAACTCGTTGATATTAGTATCAAGTTCTTTTTGTACCTTCGGAATCAACTTCCTACTGATATGCGGACTGTCAACAAACTTCTGGCTTCTAGTAGATTGATGGTTAGGATCACCGTTAAACGCGACCGTATCAGCTAGCGTTCTCAGACCAAAATTGATCCCAATTATCGTTTGATTTTCCGAATCGAGCGGTAAATGCTGTCGTGTCTTGATTCTCAATCGCCCATCTGCGCTTTCGGTTATAGCCTCTATTCGCTTCAATTCAGCCCTCATTGCACCAGGTGGAATATCTCCAGCGAATCGGCGGACGAGATTCCAGAAGGAAGCACCGTCTCCGTCGAATGGCAATTCGAGGGGACTACCATTGTCGTCACAGTATTCCGCTCCGGTGTTCCAGTAGTGGATTAGCTCAGCGAGGGGGTTTCGTTTGGTAATTAGCGCTTCATCGTAACCACTACCAAATTCTCTAATACGTTTAACCTCTTTTCGGGTGAGACCAGTCATAACTGCGACACGCGAGATGTTCGTGGGCCGACCCCGAATACCATAGTCGGATGTTGATACTTGCACGAATGCCGCCTTGGACAAATCCGCGAACTCACGAAACCCAATCCCATTTCTTATTAAGATACGAGCAATAGAACACATAAACGCGAACAGCCCTTTAAGAATCTTTTCTTGTATTGGCGTCGGCATGCGCAAAAATATAGTGAACCCATAGAATCCGGTCAACGTGCCGCACCAATTGGGAAAACAAACCCAAAATCAGTGATTTATAATTCGATGGATCAGATTGATTCTAGGATTTTTGGGAATAAATTACAGATTGATTTTGCACACATTTTTACCAGATATGGCGCTGGATGCAGGGAGGTCAGTCGGCTAGCATCGCGAGGAAGGCCTCCTCTGCCATTGTTTTGACGCCGAGATCTTGCGCAGATTTGAGTTTACGTCCGGCTTGCTCACCATAGATCACCAGATCTGTTTCCTTTGAAACACTGCCGGTGACCCTGCCGCCGAGCGCCTGAATTTTGGCTTTTGCCTCGGCACGGGCCATCGACTGCAGCGTGCCCGTCAGAACGACCGTCAGGTCCGCAAACGCCAGGCTCGCATCAACCGCGGGCGCCTCCGGCGTCGGCCATGACATCCCGAGCTGCAGCAACGCGTCGATAACCGTCGCATTGTGCGGCTCGCGGAAAAACGCGTGGAGGTGGGCCGCCACGACCGGGCCGACGTCGGGCACGGCCTGCAATTCCTCCTCGCTGGCGACGGTCAGGGCATCGAGCGTGCGAAAGCCGGTTGCGAGGTTCAGCGCGGTCGCCTCCCCGACCTCGCGGATGCCAAGGGCATACAGAAACTTCGCGAAAGTCGTCTGCTTGCTCTGGTCGAGACTCGCGACAAGGTTTGCCGCGGACTTCGGGCCCATCCGTTCGAGCTCGGCGAGATCTTCTGCGGTCAGGCGATAAAGATCGTCGGGGGCCTTTACGATCTCGCGGTCAACCAGCTGATCGATAAGCTTGCTGCCCAGCCCCTCGATGTCGAGCGCCCGGCGCGACGCGAAATGCTTGATCGCCTCCTTTCGCTGGGCCGAACAAAACAGCCCACCGGAACAGCGTGCCGCGGCTTCGCCCTCCGGACGGATCACCGCAGACCTGCAGACCGGGCATTTCCTGGGCAACCGAACCTTGCGCGCGCCCTTCGAACGCCGCTCAGGCAAGACGCGCACCACCTCGGGAATGACGTCACCAGCCCGGCGGACGATCACGGTGTCGCCCACCCGCACGTCCTTACGCTGTAACTCGTCAATGTTGTGCAGCGTCGCGTTACTGACCGTCACGCCGCCGACGAATACCGGCGCCAGGCGCGCTACCGGGGTCACAGCACCCGTCCGGCCTACCTGCCACTGAATGGCCTCGACGGTCGTCAGCTGCTCTTGGGCGGGGAACTTGTGCGCGATCGCCCAGCGAGGCGCGCGCGAGACGAATCCGAGTTCGCGCTGGCTCTCGAAGTCATCGACCTTGTAGACGACACCGTCGATGTCGTATGGCAATGCGTCACGCTGGTCGGCGATGGAGCGATAGTAATCGAGGCACCCGGGCACACCCTCGACGACGGCCGATTCCGGACACACCTTGAGGCCCCAGCCCTCCAGTCGCGCCAACGCCTCAGTGTGCGTCGCGCCCACCGGTGCGCCGCGCACGACGCCCAGGCTATAGACGAACATATCGAGTGGCCGCGTGGCCGTCAGGCGCGGATCGAGTTGGCGCAAACTACCGGCAGCCGCGTTGCGCGGATTCACGAAGGTCTTCTCACCCGCCTCGCGCGCGCGCCGGTTCAGGGCCTCGAAGCCGGCGCGCGGCATGAAGATCTCGCCGCGCACCTCGAGATAAACGGGATAGTCCGAACCGCGCAATACGAGCGGCACGGAGTGAATCGTACGCACGTTGTGGGTCACATCCTCGCCGGTCTCGCCGTCGCCGCGAGTCGCCGCGCGCACGAGCTTGCCGTGTTCGTAGACGATACTGATCGCCGTACCGTCCAGCTTCGGCTCGACTGCATAACGCTGCGCGCTCTCCGTACCCAGGCGGGCGCGAACGCGCTGATCGAAATCGTTGACCGATTCGTCGCTGAACGCATTGTCGAGCGACAGCATCGGCAATTCGTGATGCACCTGCGCGAATCCTGCGATTGGGGCACCGCCGACCCGCTGCGTCGGGGACTCCGGCGTCACCAGCGACGGGAAATCGGCCTCGAGCTCGCCGAGCTCGACCATGAGCCGATCGTACTCGGCATCGGGGACGGTCGGATCATCGAGCACGTAGTACCGATGATTATGGCCGTTGATCTCGACACGCAGCACGACGACGCGCTCTTGCACCGTCTTGGGTATCGCCAGGCCGGATTGTCCGGAAACTCCTGCCATCTGTTACGCCAATGGGCCGTTCACCCTTCTGAGCGGAAGATCGGCATCAGCACGCGCCCTGATGCTCAAACGCGATGACCTCCTCACGCAGGTAACGCTCGCGCTGTACGCTGAGCATGCTGCCCTGCTCGTCCAGCAACTCACCGTCCATCCGCCTGGCCAGCGAGCGGGACGTCTTCAGCATGTCATCAAACACCTCGACGCCGTCATGCGCGCTGGGCAGCATCATGAAGATACTGACGCCCGGATAGGACTCCGTCTTGACCTTCGTCAGGTCGAATGCCCCGGGTTCGGACAGGCTGGCAATGCTGAACCGGGCGCGCTGGTCGTCAGTTTCGGCGCGCCGATGAAAGATACCGAACGCACCGTACTGCAGGCCGAGGTCGCGCATGGTCAGGATCAACTGGTCGCCGCGAAATCCCGTACTATCGCGCGACATCAGACGGATGGTGATGATCGTCGACTCGTCGCCGGTCGGTGCGGTCGGCATGGTTGGCGAGCTTTGGCTTTCCGGAGGCAGTTCGGCATCAGGAACGATACCCGGCTCGCGCCCGGAAACCAGGTCGGAATCAGCCTGCGCGTCGCCGAGGGACGGCCCATGCCGGCGCCCCAGGGCCTGAACCCGTGCTTCGAAACGTGGCTTGTAACGCGTATAGACGTATATCCCGCCGACGAGGACGATTCCGGTCACCAGCAACAGCCACCTTAAGGCTTCCACGATGCGCTCCGAACGGGTGGTCCGACCATCAACTGGCTGCGAGTTGCACGGCCTCGTCGATATCGACGGACACGAGGCGCGAAACTCCCGGCTCACTCATCGTCACGCCGGTGAGCTGGCCGACCATTTCCATAGTCGTCTTGTTATGCGTGATGCACAGGAACTGAACTGTCTCCGACATATCCCGTACGATGTCACAGAAGCGCGCGACATTTGCATCGTCGAGCGGAGCATCGACCTCGTCGAGGAGACAGAATGGCGCGGGATTCAGCTCAAAGATCGAGAAGACCAGCGCGATAGCCGTCAACGCCTTCTCGCCACCGGACAGCAGGTGAATTGTGCTGTTGCGTTTGCCCGGCGGACGCGCCATGACCGTGACACCGGCATTCAACAGATCATCACCGTCGAGGCTCAGGTAGGCATGACCGCCGCCGAATAGTTTCGGGAACAGACGTTGCATGCCGACGTTGACGCTATCGAACGTTTCCCTGAAACGCGTTCGCGTCTCGCGGTCGAGCTTGCGAATCGCCCCTTCCAGGGTCTCGAGCGCCGTCACAAGATCTTGGTTCTGGGCGTTGAGATAGGTCTGTCGCTCGGACTGCTCGTCGAATTCTTCGATCGCCGCGAGATTGATCGCACCCAGGCGGTCTATCTTGCGCCGGATCGTATCGAGACGCTCTTCCCATCGATCGACGCCCGGGGGATCGTCGTCCGCACCCGCATCCAGCCCGTCGATGACCGCGGCCAGTTCGAGGCCGAGCTGATTAAACTGCTCGGCGACTCCCTCGCAACGAACCTCGATTTCCCGCACGTGCATGCGCAGGGCATCGGCCGCCTCGCGAGTCTCCGTGACCCTGATCTCGCGCTCGGCCCGGCTCGCCTGCCCGGCGTGCACCTGAGCCTCTGCATTCTCCAGCTTGCGGCGCTGCTCGCCGAGTTCGTGCTTGACCCCAACCTCGCACTCGAGCTGCGCATCGAGGTCTTCTTGCATGCCGGCGATGGGAGCGACGCTGCTGACAACCGCCTCGCCCAATGTTTTAACCCGCTCCTGCAACTGCTGATGCTGACTACTGATGCGGATCAGGCTCGTGTTGGCCGACTCGCGCGAAGCGCGGCGGCTCTCATATTCAACATTAATGCGCGCGGCGTCTGCGCGCGCGACGCTGGCGCCATCGCGCGCGGCCTCGACCTCGGATTGCAACTGCTCCTGCTGAGCCTCCAACGTCGGCCGTCGGTCCTCGACGCGCTCGAGCGCAGCGGCCGCGTGTTCCAGCTTGCCCCTCGATTCACGAATCGCCTCGCTCATCGACTCGAGTTCATCGCGGAGCGTAAGTCCGTCACGATTCAGCGTCGTCAGGCGTACCTTCGTCTGCTCGAACTCCCGACGCGCGGCGGTCAACACGGTCGATACCTCGCCGAAAAGCCGATTCGCCTCGGTCAGTGTCTGGTTCGTACCGTTGCGCCCGGTCTCGAGTTCCTCCAGCCGCTCACGCGCGCTGCGCCGGTCCGCCTCGAGTCGAACGACTTTCTGTTCGCAGTCGCGGACCAGGTCGCGCAACTCACGAATATCCTGCTCGCGCGAAATCACGCCGCCGGCTTCTTGCTGGCCCCGGCTAATGCGCACCCAGCCACGACCAAGCCAGACCCCGTCTGGCGTGACCAGCGACTGCCCGGGAGCCAGCCGCTCTTGCCTGGCAAGTGCTGCCTTCAGCGTGTCGGCAACCTGCACGGCTCCGAGCAATGCTGCGGCGCTGCCGGCATTTTGCACCTTGCCGAGCAACGTGCCACCCGGCACCAGAACCGGTGCCGTGCCGCTATTGACCAGCGCGATATCGGCCATCGGCAGGCGCGACAGGTGATCTTCGTAACGCGTGACACAAATCGCCTGCAGGAAGTTGCCGAGAACGGTCTCGACCGCACGCTCCCAAGGCTTTTCAACCTTAAGCTGCTGCGCGAGGCGCGGACGGTTTTCGAGGTTCTGTGTCGCGACCCAGTTGCCCAAATCTTCCTGATCGTTCCCGAGCGCCGCCTCCTGCAGGGCCTCCAGCGTCTCGACGCGACCGCGGCTGGATTCCAGTTCGCCCCGAACCTGTTCGAGCTCGCCGCCGCACCGTTGCTCTTGTTCGCGCAGCTGCACGATCTCGCGATCGACCTCCTCGAGCCACCTGCCCAGCGACTCGACCGACTCCCGGGCCTCGGCTTCGCGGCGCGTCTGGTCGACGAGGCTCTCCTCGCAGTCGACCAGTGAAATACTCTGCCGCTCCCCGGCCAGTTCGGCATCACGCTCGTTGAGCTGGGCGAGGCGCGCCTCGAGCTGTTCGATGCGGGTCGTCTCAACGTGACTGATGCGCTGGTGTTCCTCGGTCTCAAGGATGAACGCATGCCAGGTCCGCTGCCACTCCTCGAGGGCGCCCTCGACATTGCGCAAGGTCTCGGCCGAGGCACTTTCGCTGACACGCGCCTCCTCAAGATTCGGCGCCAGCTGTTCCAGGCTGGAGTCGAGCGCCTCGAGCTGCCCCCGGTCGGTATCGATGTCATGGTTCAGCTCACCGAGCTGCCCCTGTGCCTGTTGCAGGTCTTCCTGCTGGCGGTCGCGCGTTTCGCGGGTATGCGCGATGGCCTGTTCGAGCCGGGCAATTTCGCTCTGCACCGTAAAGTGCCGGCTCTGCGCCGCGTTGAACCCCTCGGTTTCCTCGCCGTGCTGCTCGCGGGCCAGCTCGATCCGGGCCTCGACGCCACGCTGATCGGCGATTGCCGCCTCGAGCGTGGTCCGGCTCTGCGACAGTTCGTGTTTTTTTCGGTCGAGATCGTTGCCGAGGTCGGCCAGGCGAATCGCCAGCAACTCAGCCTCAAGGGTGCGTTCTTCTTGTTTGAGCTCCTTGTAGCGCACTGCCTGTCGCTTCTGGCGCTGCAGATGCTTGATTTGCTTCTCGACCTCGTCGCGCAGGTCACTCAGACGATCAAGATTATCGCGGGTATGCCGAATTCGGTTCTCCGTCTCACGACGGCGCTCTTTGTACTTCGAGATGCCGGCCGCTTCTTCGATATAAACGCGCATTTCGTCGGGCTTGGCCTCGATGAGGCGGGAGATCATGCCCTGCTCGATGATCGCGTAACTGCGCGGGCCGAGGCCCGTGCCGAGGAAGATGTTGGTAATGTCTTTGCGGCGGCATTTGACGTTATTCAGGAAATACTGAGATATTCCATCTCGGGACACGGAGCGCTTGATGCACAGCTCGGCGTAATTAGCGTATTGGCCACCGATCGTGCCGTCGGAATTGTCGAAATACAGCTCGATGTTGGCCGTGCCAACCGGCTTGCGGGTCGACGAGCCGTTGAAAATAACATCGGCCATCGAGTCACCGCGCAGGTGCTTGGCCGAAGATTCGCCCATGACCCACCGAATTGCATCGATGACGTTGGATTTGCCGCAGCCGTTCGGCCCGACGATACCGACGAGATTGCTCGGAAAAGGGATGGACGTTGGGTCGACGAACGACTTGAAGCCGGCCAGCTTGATCTTACTCAGACGCATCGGGTCAGGCACCCACCAGTCATAAACCGGAGCCGCGAAGATTGGATCCGCATGGAAATTGTGTTCGCCCGGTCCGCCGCTCGCCAGTTGCGCAACACGGCACCCCCCGTATCTAGTGGTTCAAATCGTGGTATTTTCGACATACCGCTGCCACGCCCCGGCCCCTGTCAGGCCCGCGGCGGCAGGTTTTTCCAACAACAACCCATGGCTCATCCCATGGTCTGCGCACAAGCCGTAGTGTAAAGTAAAAATCCTTCCAAAACACCAAGGTGAGGGACGAAATCCCGCCCGTCCGTGAGTTCCAAAATTACCACAGAAGACAACGCTGACCCGGCGTTGGCGTTGGAGACGTTCGACAATCCGACGCCGGATCGCGACTACACGATCCAAATTCGCATTCCGGAGTTTACGTGCCTGTGCCCAAAAACCGGACAGCCGGATTTTGCAACGCTCCACCTGGAGTACATCCCGGATCAGCGATGCCTCGAACTGAAAGCGCTAAAGCTATATATCTGGTCATTTCGAGACGTGGGCGCCTTCCATGAGGCGGTCACAAACCAGATGCTGAGCGACCTGGCAGAATTGACCGCACCTCGGTTCATGCGCCTGACGGCCGAATTCAACGTCCGCGGCGGGATTTACACAACCATCGTGGCCGAGCACCGGGCACCTGGCTGGACGCCTGCAGACCCGGTGAGCCTGCCGGCAGCCTGAAACCTCCCTGTCCCTGAAAGTCCCGCTCTTCGGCCATTCCGGCAGCTTCCGGCGAAATCTGCCCGGATGCGAAATTGCTGCTTTAAACGGCGCGCCACATATGTATAATTCCGCGGTTATTTCTCACCGTCGAGGCCCAGAGCCTGTGGCTGCGAAAAAGAAACCCACTCGGAAAAAGACCGCCTCCAGGAAGCGGAAGGCTCCGGTGCGAAAGAAGGTAACGCGCAAGAAGGTCGCCAGGAAGGCGGCTGCCCGGAAGAAGGTTACGAGGAAAAAGGTGGGCAAAAAGAAGGCCACCAGGAAGAAGAGTGCGCAGAAGAAGGTCCCGAAAAAGACCTCGAAAAAGAAGGTAGTGAAAAGGAAAGTGGTGAAGAAAAAGGTTTCGAAGAAGAAGCCTTTGAGGAAGAAGGTGGCTAGGAAGAAGCCTTCACAGAGCAAGACTTCTAAGAAGAGGATTTCAAAGAAGACAGTGATAACGAAAATCAAGGGTAAGCCCGCGACCACGAAAACCAAGAATAAAGCGACGACGAAGGCAGCTGCGCCGAAAACGGCCAGAAAGAGGAACCGATCCAGAGCCAGCGCGGACATGAATCCGCTGGAGCCGTCGAGTTCAAATACATTAATTCACGGAATTCTGCCCTACCGGCCGAGAAAGACCGAGAGGTATATGAGCGATAAGCAACTCGTACACTTCCGCCTGGTTCTGCACGCATGGAAACAGGAACTGATGCGGGAAGTCGATCGCACGGTGCACCACATGCAGGATGAGGCCAGCAACTTCCCGGATCCGAACGATCGGGCCACGCAGGAATCGGAGTTTGGCCTGGAACTGCGCACCCGGGACCGCGAACGCAAGCTGTTGAAAAAGATCGCGCAGGCCATCGGTCGTATCGACGACGGCAGCTACGGCTACTGCGAGGAGACCGGCGAAGAAATCGGCTTGCAGCGGCTCGAAGCCCGACCGGTCGCTACGCTGTCTGTCGAGGCACAGGAACGCCGCGAACTTGCAGAGCGTCAGTTCTCGGATCGCGACGATCAATACCGCTGAACGGCTCCTGGCCCCGTGCTGCGAGGCCAGCGCCAGCTGAACCTCGCCATGAGGCGAGGCACGGGGCAGTCCATTGACGTCAGAACCGCCACGCTCGCACCCGGCCAACGCCGGTCCCGGCTACCGAGGACCCCGCTACCGAGGACGATTCGCCCCATCGCCGACGGGACCGTTGCATCTGGGTTCACTCATCGCCGCGACGGCGAGCTACCTGCAAGCGCGCGTCAACAGGGGTGAGTGGCTGCTGCGCATCGAGAATATCGACCCGCCCCGGGAATTGGCCGGCGCTGACCTGCAGATCATCGAGTCGTTGCGCGCCCACGGTTTTCACTGGGACGGCGACGTCCTCTACCAAAATAACAGCATCGAACGTTGCCGGGCTGTGATTGCCGACCTGCTCGCGCGCGACCTCGCCTACCCGTGTACCTGCTCACGGGAACAGATACGCAAAGTCGCGCGATCCGGACCGGTCGGCCTGATCTACCCCGGTACCTGTCGGGGCAATCACGGCGGCGACATGATCGATGCGCCGCATGCGATCCGCGTGCGTACGACCGACGCCCGCGTCGCATTCGACGACGCTTTGCGCGGTCGGATCGATTGCGACATTCCGAGCCGGATCGGCGACTTCATCGTGCGGCGCAAGGATGGACTGGTCGCCTACAGTCTCGCCGTCGTCATCGACGATCATGCCCAGGGCATTACGGAAGTCGTGCGCGGCGCGGATCTGCTCGACTTCACGCCGGCGCATCTCCACCTGCAGAACATACTTGGGCTGTCCACGCCGCACTACATGCACGTACCGATCGCAGTGAATGCCGCCGGCGACAAGCTGAGCAAGCAGACAAAAGCGCCCCCGATCGACGATGCCACCCCCGCGGCTAACCTGGTCCGCTGCCTGCAGTTCCTGCGACAGACACCGCCGGCAACACTCGCAACCGCGAAACTGGCCGATGTCTGGGACTGGTCGGTGGCCCACTGGGATCCCGTCGATCTGGCTGCAATGCGGGAATCACCGGCTTTCTAAGTCATGCGACTTATCAAGAATCAAAGATAAGCAATTGTAATAACACTAATTATAATAGTTTCGAAACCGCTTGAAACCCCGAGCGTCTCTGGCTGACAATAGTGGCCTGTATGACGCTTTGCCGCGAACTTGTGGTACAGACTGAGGTCAAAGATCAATGCCTGAAGTTATCTTTCGTGCATGAGTCAATAGAGGGGTTTCCCCATGAAGCAGCCGAAATTAATACGAAAGTATGTGAATCGACGACTCTATGACACAACCCAGAGTCGCTACGTAAACCTGGAAGACCTGCGCAGGCTGATCGTCGCCGGCGCCGATATCAAGGTCATGGAGCAAGCCACCGGTGAAGAGATCACCACGACGGTGCTGCTGCAAATCATCGAAGACACCGAGAGACACGGCGCACATCTGCTGCAGCCTGAATTTCTGTCCCAGCTGATTCGCCTGTCAGACGGCGAGAACGATCCGCAACTGCCGGATCGGCTGAATACTGCCCTGCGTGGCGCGACCAACGTCCTCGCCGCCTGAACGGGCGACGAGGCCGGGCGGAACGCTGCCTTTAAACCAGAGTCAGGCGGCGTCCTCCAGATTACGCATGCTCAGTCGCACCCGACCCTGTCGGTCAACTTCCAGCACCTTAACCTGAATGATGTCGCCTTCCGCCAGCTTGTCGCTGACGCGCTCGACGCGCTCTTCGGAAATCTGCGAGATATGGACGAGACCGTCCTTGCCCGGCAGGATCGTGACGAAAGCGCCAAAATCCATGAGCCGTGCGACGCGACCTTCGTAGATCTGTCCGACTTCGACCTCAGCCGTTATCAACTCGATGCGGGCTTTGGCATCACGACCTGCCGCACCGTCAACCGAGGCAATTTTGATCGTACCGTCGTTCTCGATGTCGATCGTGGCGCCGGTCTGCTCGGTGATCTCACGGATCGTCGAACCGCCCTTGCCGATGACGTCACGAATCTTCTCCGGATCGATTTTGATCGTAATAATCGTCGGCGCCCACTCGGACATCTCCGCGCGCGGGGCGTCGAGAACCTTGCCCATCTCGCCGAGGATATGCAGACGCGCTACCTTGGCCTGGGTCAGGGCATCCGCCATGATGTCCCTCGTGATGCCGTCGATCTTGATGTCCATCTGCAGAGCGCTGATGCCGTCATTAGTCCCGGCGACCTTGAAGTCCATGTCACCGAGATGATCCTCATCACCGAGGATATCGGTCAGCACCGCGTAAGAATCGCCTTCCTTGACGAGGCCCATGGCCACGCCGGCGACCGGCGCCTTGATTGGCACGCCAGCGTCCATCAACGCGAGGCTGGTGCCGCAGACCGATGCCATCGAGCTGGAACCGTTCGATTCGGTGATCTCGGACACGACGCGAATAACGTACGGGAACTCCTCGGCCGTCGGCAGCACCGCGGCGATTCCGCGGCGGGCCAGCCGGCCATGGCCGATTTCGCGTCGCTTCGGGCCGCTCATGAAGCCGGTCTCGCCGACGCAGTACGGCGGGAAATTGTAGTGCAACATGAAGCGATCGCGATACTCGCCCTCGAGCGCATCGATGATCTGCGAGTCCCGTTCCGTACCGAGCGTGACGGCGACGATCGCCTGCGTCTCACCGCGCGTGAAGATTGCCGAGCCGTGCGCGCGCGGCAGGATACTCGTGCCAACGGTGACCTGGCGCACCGTCGTCGTGTCGCGACCGTCGATACGCTTCTCGCCGGACAGGACGCGGCTGCGCACGATGCCGCTCTCGAGCTTGCCGAATGCGCCAGCAACGTCGTCCGACGAAAACTCCGCATCTTCACCGGCCAATGACTCGACGGCAGCTTTGCGCAATTCGCCAATTTTCGCGTAGCGCTCCTGCTTGTCGCTGATCGTATACGCCTCGGTCAGGCCGGCCTCGACCTGGCTCGCAACCGCAGAGGCCAGGGCCGGATCCGCTTCCGGTGCCTGCCAATCCCAGGCCGGCTTGGCGGCCTCGGCAGCCAGCTCATTGATCGCCGTGATGGCCACCTGCATCTGCTCATGCCCGAACACGACGGCGCCGAGCATCACGTCTTCCGACAGGCAATCCGCCTCGGACTCGACCATCAGGACGGCGTTGGCAGTACCGGCCACGACCAGCTCCAACTGCGAATCGACGAGCTGCGTGCGCGACGGATTCAAGACGTAGTCGCCATTGATGTAACCGACGCGGGCGGCGCCGATCGGGCCCTTGAACGGCATGCCGGACAGCGCCAGCGCCGCCGAAGCCCCCAGCAGCGCCGGGATATCCGGGTCGATGTCCGTGTTGGCTGATATGACCGTTGCGATGACCTGGACCTCGTTCTTAAAGCCCTTCGGGAACAATGGCCGAATCGGGCGATCGATGAGACGGCACGTCAGCGTCTCCTTCTCGGTCGGGCGACCCTCGCGTTTGAAGAAACCACCTGGGATCTTGCCAGCTGCGTAAGTCTTTTCCTGGTAGTTGACGGTCAATGGGAAGAAATCGCGGCCCGGGTCTGCGGTCTTCCGCCCGACAGCCGTGACCAGCACGACTGTCTCCGCAACGGTGACGAGCACCGCGCCATCTGCCTGGCGCGCTACCGCGCCGGTTTCGATGGTGACTTCGTGCTCACCGTACTGAAATACTTTTTTGATTGCATTCACTTGTCTTTTCCTGCCTGTGTCTTGTCCTGCATGATTGTTAGGCGAATGCACTGATCTCGCCGGTTGATTCTGGCGTCAGTGCATTCGGAATACTTTGAGATGCTGATCCGCGACCCGCTAAAAGATTAGCGACGTAAGCCGAGGCTCGCGATCAGTTTGCGATAGCGATTGCTATCCTTCGCCTTTAGATAATCCAGCAACTTCCGCCGCCGGTTGACCATGCGCAGCAAACCCTGCCGCGAATGATGATCTTTCTTGTGTTCGTTGAAGTGCTCGGTCAGCTCCGTAATGCGCGCAGTCAGCAATGCTACCTGAACCTCCGGCGAACCCGTGTCGGATTCGTCCTGCCGATACCCCTCGATAATTTCAGTTTTCTGTGCTCCCGAAAGAGACATTATGTGGACCTCCTGATTCGTCCTAGCTCTTTGTTTACCTTTAATAATTCGCGCGGTATTGTACCTGCACGAATCCAATAGATACAGTCCTGATTCTGCGTCTGTCAGCCACCGGTTCCCGGCTGCTCCACGAACAGCCGCTTCGGCGCCAAACGTCCGTCACGCAACACTTCCCCGATGCCGAGGAACCGCCGCGCCTCATCGTAAATTCGCACCCGACCGGATTCATCGGCCACTCGCGTGTGCACCGGGTGACCCTGCCGTACGTAGTAGGCCTCATCCTTGGTCAGGTAAATCGACGGCCAGCCGTCGAGTGCGGCGTCGATCGGCAACAAGAATCGGTCCAGCGCCTCCATGCCGCCGGCCTCCGCCGCCTGCTCCAGCGCCGTCAGCGACACGAGGCCGTCGTCGGGAAATGGCTCGACCGTCAGCCGACGCAGCGCCGCGACATGGCCGAGGGTGCCCGCGGCCGCCGCGATGTCCTCTACGAGCGTACGCACATAGGTACCCTTGCTGCAGCGGACCCGGAGCACCGGATGTGTCGGGTCGTATTCCTCGATATCGAGTGAATGTATCGTCACGGGCCGCGGCTCGCGTTCGACCTCCCGCCCCTCGCGCGCCAACTCGTAGAGTCGTCTTCCATCCTTCCTCAATGCCGAGTACATCGGCGGCACTTGCTGAATGTTGCCGCGAAATTTGCTCAACGCGGTCTCGAGCGCAATCTGACTCACTTCGGTGATGCGCGATTCCTCGACGACCTTGCCATCGGCATCTGCCGTATCGGTCCGTGTTCCAAACCTGGCTCGCACGCGATACACCTTGTCCGCGCCGAGCAGGAAGGCCGAAACCTTCGTCGCCTGGCCGAAGCACAGCGGCAACATGCCGCTGGCCAATGGGTCGAGGCTCCCCGTATGGCCGGCCTTGCGCGCCTCGAACAGGCGCTTGGCCCGCTGCAGCGCTTCATTCGACGTAATGCCGACAGGCTTGTCGAGCAGCAACAGGCCATCGACCACGCGAAGGTCCTGCCGGCGACGGCGTGACCGCCCTCGTCCGGCCTTGCGCTTGCGCGTCGGGGATGCGCCACTCGCTCCGCTGTCAATCGCCATCTGTTTCCGGCTCGTTGCCACCGTTGCCATCCTTGGCCCGCGCCTGTTCGATCAGGCGATCCATTGCGTCACCGCGCTGGGCTGAATCGTCGTACTGAAACCGCAGTTCCGGTACCGCGCGAACCGTCAGTTGCCGCGCAAGCCGGCCACGAATAAATTTCATCGCGGACTTGAATGCGCTCTGCAACTCAACCCCATTCTCCGCCGGATCGAGCGATGTGAAATAAATCTTCGCGACACTGAGATCACGGGTCACATCGACGGCCGTAATGACCGCTCCATTGAGGCGCGGGTCACGCACATCAACCCGTATGATCTCGCTGAGGATCCGCTGAATCTGATCCTCGATCCGGCGGCTGCGATGAAAATCACGTGGCATGGCTGACCGGCGCGATTACAGCGAACGGGCCACCTCGACACGCTCGTAACACTCGATCTGGTCGCCTGCCTGGACATCGTTATAGTTCTTGACGCCAATACCGCACTCGGTTCCGGCGCGAACCTCGTTGACGTCGTCACGGAATCGCCGCAGCGACTCGAGCTCGCCTTCGTAAATTACGACATTGTCACGCAGGACACGGATCGGATTGCTGCGTTTGACATAGCCATCGACGACCAGGCAACCGGCAATATCGCCGAGCTTCGGTGACTTGAACACTTCCTTGACCTCGGCGAGGCCCACAATCTCTTCACGAATTTCCGGTGACAACAGCCCCGAGATCGCCGCCTTCACGTCATCGATCGCTTCGTAAATAATGCTGTAGTAACGAACATCGACGCCGGTCTCCTTGACCGCCTCGCGTGCGGAAGCATCGGCGCGCACGTTAAAGCCGATGACGATGGCCTTAGAGGCCGCCGCAAGGTTCACGTCGGACTCGGTAATGCCGCCCACCCCACTCGAGACAACGGTCACCTTGACCTCCTCGTGCGCCAACTGCGTCAGTGAATCACGCAATGCCTCGGAGCTGCCGTGCGCATCGGCCTTGATCAGGAGCGCGACCGACTCGAGAGCGGCCGACTTCATCTGGCTGAACACGTCTTCCAGCTTGGCCGCCTGCTGCATGGCCAGCTTCATGTCGCGCGACTTGGCGACGCGGTACTCGGCAAGTTCGCGCACTTTGCGCTCGTCCTCGAGAACCAGCATGTCGTCGCCCGCCTCCGGCGTGCCGGACAGCCCGAGGACAGAAACCGGCATCGAAGGGCCGACCGACTCGACGCGCTCACCTTGCTCATCGATGAGGTTACGTACGCGGCCATACTCCTTGCCGGCCACGATCGAGTCTCCCTGCTTGAGCTGTCCACGCGTCACGAGAATCGTCGCAACAGCGCCGCGGCCTTTCTCGAGCGTCGACTCTATGACGATACCGGCCGCCGGCCCTTCCGCTACGGCCTTCAGATCGAGGACCTCGGCCTGCAGCAGCACCGCCTCGAGAAGCGCATCGATGCCTTCACCCGTCTGTGCTGATACGTCAATGAATTGCGTGTCGCCGCCCCAGCTTTCCGGCACGACTTCCTTCGTCGACAACTCGTTACGCACCCGATCCGGGTCGGCATCGGGCTTGTCGATCTTGTTGACGGCCACGACCATCGGGACACCGGCCGCCTTTGCGTGCTGGATCGCCTCCTCGGTCTGCGGTTTGACGCCGTCGTCCGCGGCGACGACGAGAATCACGATATCCGTGGCCTGGGCGCCGCGCGCGCGCATTGCCGTAAAAGCCGCGTGGCCCGGGGTGTCAAGGAACGTGATCTGCCCCCGGTCGGTCACGACGTGATATGCGCCGATGTGCTGTGTTATGCCACCGACTTCACCCGCGGCAACCTTCGTGCGGCGGATAAAGTCGAGCAGCGAGGTCTTGCCGTGATCGACGTCACCCATGATTGTTACGACCGGCCAGCGATCGACCAGTTCGCCCGTGACCTCGATCGCTGCGAGAATGGCCTCCTCGACGCCACCGGCACTGATCGGATTAGCCGTGTGGCCCATCTCTTCGACGACAAGCACAGCGGTATCCTGGTCAATGACCTGGTTGATCGTTGCCATGACGCCCATGTTCATCATGACCTTGATGACTTCATTGGCCTTGACGGCCATCTTCTGCGCCAACTCGGCGATACTGATCGATTCCGGAACGCCAATATCGCGGACGACCGGTTCGGTCGGCCTCTCGAAGCCATGTTGCGAATCGACCGACACCGAAACCGGCCGCCGATGCGCGCGACGCTTCTTGCGGCGAGTGGGACGATCGCCGGCAACATGCAATTCCTTGCGGCCGTAGCGCGTGCCTTTCTCGCCCTTTCGTCCCCGGTCGTCACGTCCGGCGACCTTGGCCTTGCCGCGATCCTTCCCGCTATCCGGCTGCGCCGGCACCGGCGGAGGGGCCGCCGCTGCGGCCTGCTGGCGCTGTAACTCTTCCTCCTTGCGCAGTTTCGCCTCATCGGCCTGGCGCTGCTCTTCCTCGACCTTCTGGCGTGCCTCATCCTCTACGCGACGCGCCTCTGCCTCCTGTGCTTCCTGCTCGGCCTGCACCACGCGCTCTGCCTCCAGACGCTCGTGCTCCTTGGCCTGGTTCTTCGCGTCGAGTTCTTCCTGCTCCTTGCGGGCGGCATCTTCCAGTACGTCTCTTTTCACGTAGGTGCGCTTCTTGCGCACCTCGACACTGACGGTGCGTGAGCGGCCCTGATTGCCCGCCATCCGCAACTCGCTCTGCGAACGGCGACTCAGCGTGATCTTCCGCGGCGCCGCTTTCAGCTCATCGCCTTTGCGTCCATGGCTCTGACGCAGAAACGTCAGCAATTCCATCTTGGCGTCGTCGCTGATGACCGAATCGGGGCCACCATTATCGATACCCGCTTCCTGAAGCTGTGTCAGGAGCCGGTCTACCGGCACCTTCAACACTTCGGCGAACTGGTTGATCGTCACGTCGGACATAAATACTTACTCCGTTCGCCTGCGCCGCTACTCGGCCTCGGCTGCCTCTTCGTTCTCGAACCAGATCTCGCGCGCCTTCATGATCAACGTGCCGGCACGCTCACTGTCCAACTCTTCGATTTCCTCGAGCTCGTCCACCGACTGATCCGCGAGGTCTTCCCGGGTGACGATGCCCTTGCTGGCCAGCACGAATGCCAACGCACGGTCCATGCCTTCGAGTTCGAGCAGGTCCTCGGCGGGTTCTGTGTTGTCGATGACTTCCTCGGTCGCGATCGCCAAAGTCAGTAAGACGTCGCGAGCTCGATTGCGCAGCTCATTGACGATACCCTCGTCAAATTCCTCGACGCTGAGCAATTCCGACATCGGAACATAGGCGATCTCCTCGATACTCGAGAAACCTTCCTGCACGAGGATCAGCGCGACGTTGTCATCGACGTCGAGCTGCTTCTGAAACACCTCAAGAATCCTGCGGGCTTCATCCTCGCTTTTCTCGTCGGCATCGGCCTCCGTCATAACGTTCAGTTCCCAGTCCGTCAACTCGCTCGCGAGTCGGATATTCTGACCGCCGCGACCGATCGCCTGCGACAACTTGTCCTCTTCGACCGCGACATCCATGCTATGGGTTTCCTCGTCGACGACGA
>Ga0114949_10000674_pt1 | contig 19180 bp, 17 predicted proteins | sample N074metaG_FD_83505 | JGI IMG/M metagenome (GOLD analysis project Ga0114949, IMG submission 83505) | Deep subsurface microbial communities from Kermadec Trench to uncover new lineages of life (NeLLi) - N074 metaG | ecosystem: Environmental > Aquatic > Marine > Ocean trench > Sediment | place...
CAGTACCACCGCTGCCACCCAGGTACATTTCGCAGCTGGACATCTGCGTAGAGCCGCCTCCGCCACTGGCTCGCTCCAGTACCAATACATCTGCACCGGCGCGGCGGGCTTCCAGCGCTGCCGCGGCACCAGCACCACCGTAGCCGCACACGACAACTTCGGTGCTCAGGTAAAACTGATCGACATCTTCATAACGACGCAACCAGGGTTTGATATCCATATTACTCATCGCGGTAGGCCGGCGGCACAAAGCCGGGCTCCAAACTCTTAAGCGGATGTTGTGCTGATTGCATGGTTTCCTCCTACTTCTCGCCCGTTGTATCAACCATATTCATCACGTCGTCCGAACCGCTCTGGGGTGCTGCTATCTCGACAATGCGTTCATCCACATCATCATATTCCAGGCGCAGGGCCCGACTCATCACCGCGTGCATCTCGTAAAGTGCCGTCACATAGGTGAGCTCCAGTATTTCTTCGTCACTGAGATGTTTTTTCAATACATCAAATACGGCATCTGACACCCTGCCGCCCTCAAGTACCAGGGCATCGGTATAGGCCAACACCGCCCGCTCCAACTGGGTGAAGAGATCGCTGATTCCCCAATGGGCAATGGCTTGGATCTTCTCCTCAGACAGTCCCACCGAGCGGCAGGATTTACAGTGCTGTGAATAGACAAACTGCGAGCCGCGGGTGTAACCAGCCCGGGTCTGACCCAGTTCTCGCAGTTGTGGGTTCAGCTTGCGGCTGGCATCGCGGTAGAACTGAAACCCCGCTATCGCATGTTTCAGACAATCAGGTACCAGCGCGAATACCGTCCACCAGTTGCCGGGCGTACCCGTATCAGTACCTGGCTCGGCAACGGGGTCACGATCACCAAACAGCATATCGTACATCGAGGTGGCTATGGGATCGGCTTCTGCACGTGGTACCTGGCGTAGTCTCGGCATGAGAGTTATCTCCGTTAAAAGTTGTCGCGGCCCCTGCTGTGCAGGAGGGTAAGTTTAATCGCACTGAGCGAGTGCGGAGTATCTGGGTTGATCAAGAGCAAGTTGACCAGCCACCGTCTGACGCAGGTGGGCAGCAAGTCCGGGCGTATTGAGCTCCAGGCCATCGCGCAGACGCAATACCAATTCCCTGCGTAGCTGATCCAGCCCTGCCTGACAGTCAAGCAATGCGTGCAGGCGTTCACACTCGGCGTCTGCCAACGCGGGTCCATAAAGCATTTCCCGCTGGGCAATGCCCAGGGAATTGGCCGCAACGCGCGCCATAAATCCCGTATGCTGATCCGCACCGTCGACCACATCCTGCTTGAGAAAACCGCGCACACTTTCCAATAACTCCGATGGCATGGGCAACTGGGTACCCTCAGCAAGCTCCGCACTGGTATCAGGAAGATCGAAAGTACCGGGAATCAGCAGGTTTACACAGTCCATTTGCGCCTCCGAGGAACGGCGGCCAATTACCGGTCGCTCCAGGCTGGGTGTCTCGCCAGTGCGCCAGCTCTGCGCCATACGCAGCGTTGCCATAGACCACCAGAAGGAACCAAACACCTGCCAGAAGCGCAGTTCCTCCCTGCTGACATCAATACCGGAAACCGCACGATAACCGGCCAACAGATCGTCAATCTCACCAAAGCCCCCCACCGGTAACTCACGTTTGCCAAAGCGCCAGGAGTTCACACACAACCAACCGAGGTCACGCACCGGGTCGCCCAGGTGAGCAAGCTCCCAATCGAGGACAGCGTTAATACCCTGCGCGGTAACCATCAGGTTGCCGTTGCGAAAGTCGCCATGCACCAGGCTGAGGCGCGACTCCTTGGGAATGTTGTCCTGCAACCAACGCCAGCTGTAATCAATCATCGGGGCAGGTACATTGAGATCGCGATAATAAGACCAGGTTTCCTGCACCAGGACTTGCGGCGACACCCTCGGCAGGGAGGCCTCCAGGCCCGCCGCTCGCCAATCCAGCGCGTGTACACGGGCCAGCTGTTCTCCACACTGGAAGGCCAGTTGCGGCCGCAGCTGTGCGAAATCATCCGAGCGGGTAATGCGCCCACCCAGGGTTTCCCCTTCCAACCACTCCATCAAAAAACCAGACCCCAGGCCATCCGCTTCCTGCAGCAAATAGATCACTTCAGGTTCAGGTATTCCCGCCGCCCCGGCCAGCTGTAGCAATTGGGCCTCAACCTCCAGCGTGATCTTGCCAACGCCCGAACCTTCCAACAGGGTAGGCACCGCCCGGCGCAAGGCGAGCAACAACTCAGCGTCATCGGCGCGAACAACTATGCGGTAGGTTTCCTGGCTGGCACCGGCGGTCAACTTGTTACAGGATACCAATTCAGAAAAACCGACAATTGCTCGTGCCAGTACGGCGGTCAGCAACTCGTCAAAATCATCACTCATCGGGCCTAACCAACACCCTTGGGTTTTTGCTGTTTCATAAAGCCAAACATATAACCGGCTACCCGCCGCAACTGGATTTCATCTGCACCCTCGGTGATGCGGTAGCGACGATGGTGCCTATAAATATGTTCAAAGGGTTTGTAGCGCGAATAGCCCATGCCACCGTGCACCTGCATGGCCTGGTCCGCCGCTTCACAACACAGGCGATTGGCCTCGTAGTTGCACATGGACACTTTATCCGAGCAGGAAAAAGCACCGTCCCGGTCCATCAACCAGGCGGTTTTATGTATCAGTGTGCGCAGCATTTCACAGCGAATTTGTAATTGCACCAGCGGAAACTGAATGCCCTGATTGACGGCCAGTGGCTTTCCAAAGGGTTTGCGCACCAGGGCGTGCTGCACAGATTCGTTCACGCAGTATTGGGCGGCACCGAGGCTGGAGGCGGCCTGCCGAATCCGGTTTTCATTAAAAAAGTGTTGCACGACGCCCAGGCCCCTGCCCTCCCCGCCGAATATTTCTGTATCCGCCACACGCACGTTGGTAAACGAAACGCGAGCATGATCAGTGGGCATATTAAATGTCCACAGGTACTCTTCAATTTTCACACCCGGTGCATCCAGGGGCACCATAAAGGCCGTTATCCCCCAGCCATCACTGTCCTTGCCTGAAGTACGTGCCATGACCATATCGCGGCTGGCCTTGTGTACGCCGGTATTCCAGGTTTTCTCGCCATTGATAATCCAGTGGTCCCCATCGCGCACCGCCGTGGTCTCCATCCAGGTGACATCGGAACCGTGATCGGGCTCGGTAATACCAAAGGCGAAACCCTTGGTCGCTGTCTTCAAGCCGTCCAGCCACTCTTGCTGTTGGGCCGGCGTACCGTACTCCAGCATCAGCAGCAGGCCAATATTGTTACCCACCACCGAGTGCTCATTTTGTAAATCGCAGTGCAGGCCCAGGCCCTTGCTGGTCAGATGCTCCCGGATAATGGCCATGCCCAGGTTGGTGCCGTTGCGACCGCCATGCTCTTCGGGAAAGGGATAGCTGAAGATATTGGCTTCAATGGCCAGTTGCTTGGCCTTGTGTAGCAGTGCCTCCCATTCTTCATTGGGCAAGCCGTCACGGTCCCAGTCAGTGCGCGCATCTTCGCGGCGGTAATCAAAGAAACGAATATTGTCATCCGCCTGCTCCAGCGGCTTGATCTTATCTTCAATAAACTGGTCCAGCTCGACCAGGAAGCTGGCAATTTCTGCGGGGATTTCAAAGTCCATCTCTCACGACCTCTCGTTAAGGTTTGCCAAGTAACTTTTTCTGCTCGGACATAATCTTTTTGGTGGCTGCAAACACCGACAGGGACAGGTCTGCCTGACCGGTATGGCCAATTATATCCAGCTGCGCGTAATACCAGTACATGATGGCAAAGGTCGCCATGGAACGAATAGATTTAATTTTGACCAGCAACGCCAGCCATTTTGGAAACAGCGACAATGTTGCCTCGTAGCGATTGAGTTCTGTCGCACCAGACAGCAACTGTGCAGGCGCATCCGCATCCACACACATGGGCCGGCCAATGCCTATGAGATCTGCAGCGCCGGAATCTATGGCCTGCTCCATAACCGCACGGGTGCGAAAACCGCCCGTTACCATCAGGGGAATAGTAACTTTCTCCCGCATGGCGACAGCAAAGTCGACAAAGTATGCCTCACGCATCAGCGTGGACTGGGCCACATGCTGCGGCTCTTCCTCTTCCAGGCCTTCCACGCCTATCAATTTTGGCTGCTCATAGGTGCCGCCGGAAATTTCGATCAGGTCTACGCTGGCTTCTTCCAGCCATTGCGCGACCTGCAGGCTATCTTCAAACGCAAAGCCGCCTTTTTGGAAATCTGCACTGTTCAGTTTTACGGCGACAGGAAAATCAGGGCCCACAGCGTCGCGCACGGTTTTTACGATTTCCAGTAAAGCTCTTGCTCTGTTCGCCAATTCCCCGCCGTACATATCAGTACGCAAGTTACTGCGCGGACTCAAAAACCCGGACAGCAGGTAACCGTGCGCCGCATGAATTTGTACACCGGTAAACCCGGCCGCCTTAACAGCGGCCGCGCACACGCCGAAGCGGCGCACGATGTCTTCAATCTCGGCAATAGTGAGCGCCACCGGCTCTCCAAACTGGCCACCGGGCAAGCCCACTTTTACCGCGGAGGCGGCTTTGGGGTGTCGGTTAACCGGCTTCTGGGTCTGGCGCCCCGCATGACTGATCTGGGCCCAGAAGTGATTGCCGTTGCGGGTAGCCGTTTTCGCCCAACGGGACAAAGCCGCGTGCATCGCCTCGTCTGGTTCCCTGTCGATCACGACATTGCCGGGACGCTCCAGGTGATCTGCATCCACCTGGATATTGCCGGACAGCAGCATGCCAGCCCCGCCATCACTCCACAGCCCGTACAAGCGTTCCAACTCTGGTGTGGGCAGACCCTGGGGCGTAGCCAGGCCCTCGGTCACCGCCGCCTTGGCAAGCCGGTTGGGAATGACTGCACCGCAGGGCAAGGTCAGTTGTTGGGAAAGAATAGTACTCATTGCTGCGCCTAAAAATTGTTGAAGACAGAGAATATACGAAAGAGGCAGAATACCCTCACTTCTTTTCAATATTCATCTGAGTGGACATGCAAAAACCCAAAGTTTTCCTGCTGCGCTGGTTTTACCGTTGGGCCAATAAACGGGCCTGGTCAAAGATCGACCTGACCGCACTCGACAGTGAGGACCTGTCTATACCCGGCAGTGCCGGCCACATTCCGGCCCGCATCTATCGCCCACCCGGTAACAGCAGTAATGCCTTGATCATCTATATGCACGGTGGTGGTTGGGTGTTGGGAGATTTGCAAACTCATGATCCTTTTTGCCGACGATTGGCCCTGGAATGCGGGGCAACGGTGGTAGCACTGGACTACCGGCTGGCCCCGGAACACCCCTGTCCAGCGGCGGCTATCGACTGTATCGATGCCAGCAAGTGGTTATTGGCCAACCAATCAGCCCTGGGTTTGGAGCAGGCCAGCGTATTCGTCGCTGGCGATAGTACCGGCGCAAATTTGTCCGCAGTCGTTGCCAATCATTTGTGCGAACAGGGCGATGGCGGCCTGACCGGGCAAATACTGATCTACCCGGTGGTGCGGCACTATGCGCCCTATCCAGTCTCCTACATTGAGAATGGCAAAGGCTACGGACTCACAAAAAATTTGATGACATGGTTTTGGGACACCTATCTGGGCGGCAACAGTATGGCCAGTGAAGGTGCCGTCGGGCCGATGGCAACCCCCCTGTTTGAGAACTTGCCAGCTACATTGCCCCCAGCCCTGGTGATCACCGCGGGACTGGACCCCCTGCGCGATGAAGGCGCGCAGTACGCTGCCAAACTGGATGGTGCGGGTATCCCCTGCCTGCACCAACTGTTCAATAGCCAAATGCATGGGTTCGTCTGCTCAGAGGGAATGACCGATGGGCATGCGCAGGCCATGCAACTGATTAGCCAATGGATGGTGGTTCAGCAGCAGGACTAGCCCGGCATTTACAGATGATCCCCATCCAGGTAGTACCAGCGCCCAGCAATCTTTTCGAAACGGCTGCGCTCATGCAGGCGATGACCTTTACCGTTGATCTTGAAACGCGCCACAAACTCAACCGTGCCAACGTTGTCAGCTGGCCCACCAGCCGTACAATCCTTGATGCGTAAGCCCAGCCAGCGCTGCTCAGAGTCAAAACTAACCCGGGACGGGCGAGTCTGCGGGTGCCAACTGGCCAACAGGTAGGCTTCATCACACTCCACAAACGCGCTGTAGCGCGAACGCATCAACTGCTCCGCCGTTGTGGCATGCTCGGCACCACTGACAAAACCTGCACAACAGTTTGGGTAGGGCTGCGGCAGGCCGCAATGGCAAGCGGACATTGTCACGCCCTTTTCCTTGTTAACCGGGGAAGCGCTCAAAAGTCGTCATGCCCTTCTTTAGTTGCGTTCATCTGACGTATCAAATCTTTATCAACAGACTAGTGAGGTGCATATGCTAAAGCAATAGACTTGCCTGGATACAATGCAGGCGTTGGGGAGATTGCAGAAATCGTATAAAGCGTGCATTGAGGATATATGACACAAAGACGTGATATAACACGTCTAGACGTTAAACAAGGCTGCTATGTGGCTAAATAGTGATTTTGGCGGCTGAGATGATAATGAAATATGGAGGTCTTTATGAGAGAAATTACGGGGATAAATCACGTAGGGCTTCGTGTTAGGGACTTAGCTACTGCTCGTGAGTTCTACGAGAAGTTAGGTTTCATATTCTTGGCGGGACCGGTGGGGCCTGAGCCTGTGGCCATTGTGGAACATCCATGTGGCGTTAACATAAATTTTATCCTCAATACCTCCCCAGATTCTCCGCCGACTAATCTATTGGTGGACGAACCAACAAAGCACACAGGTTTTACGCACATTGCGCTTGAGATTACAGACGTAGATGCTGTGAAGAATCAGCTCGATGGTCATGGCATAGTAATAACTGAACAAGTAGAATTTGAAGGGGCTATTTTCTTTTTTATCCGCGACCCAGACGGGAACGTGATCGAATTTCACAAGCCTGCTAAGTCGTAAATTGGTTCAGTATGAATGCGCCACATAACAAAAGCATTAAGTCGCTCGCAAACTCACCAGGACGCAAAAACCTGCGGTTTTTATGCCCTTTGTGCTGGCGTTATGCATCACAATCCCAACACCAATTGTCGAGGAGGTGAACTACCCAGCCACGCAAAGCGATGACTGGGCTTCTGCAACCTAACCGAAGTTAAGCGGCATCTCTTTTCGCAGATTCCACATCCAACCGAACAAGAGTTCGGACTTTCGTTTTAACGGTTGATTTCACTTGCGAAGTGGGCAAAGCCCAACAGGCTGTCCCAGCCCGTATTAATTCTTTTACACCAATCTCTTCGATATTCTTGGCGCTGTTCCAATCTCGGCATTCAACATAGTCACACGCATGGCACTTAAACACTCGGTCACTCAAGCCCATTGTCTGGGTATGATGGCAGGAGTTACAGACTTTAGTGCTTGCTGCGAAGCGATTGATTTTATGCGTTAATCCGCCGGTTCTTTCCATTTTGTAGCGAATGAGGTTTACAATTTCACCCATCAGATTGTCGCCGGTCATGCGGCCATTCCACTGCTGCATCGCCCGAACATGCAAGTCTTCAAAAACCGCCAGATCGAAACACTTGGCTATCGTGTTGGAAACCTGGTGGCCAAAATCCAGACGTTGTCGCCGGATTTTTAAGTGGACCTGTTGAAGGCGTTGCTTGGTGTCCTTCCAGCGATTTGAGCCTTTCTTCTGACGGCTCAATACCCGCTGTAATTCTTTTAGCTTTGTTTCGTTATTCTTCAGCGACTTAGGGTTTGTAACGTACCAGCCATTGCTCGAAACAAGTGTATGCACGCTATTAATATCGAAGCCTGCTATGGAGTTCAACGATTCTTTTGGCGCTCGCTTTTCTACCGTGACAACAATCGACGCCTCCCAAATGCCGTGATGATAAGTGACAGTAACCAGTGTAAATTTACTCGGAAGATTACGGTGATACCGGATTGGAACCTGTCCAACTTTCGGTAAACTGATTTTGCCATTTTCGATGCGAATGCAGCTTGAGTTATTGACTGCTCGATAGCTGTCGTTGTGCAGCTTTTTCTTTTTGTAGCTTAGCTTGAATTTTGGGAATCGCTGTATTCGATCTTTGCGAATGCCGTTGCGTAGCGCCTGATCCAGGTCTTTTGCAACTTGCTGCGCGGCTGCACTGTCAAATGATTTCAACCATGAAAATTCATCGAACTTTTTAAGGTCAACGATCAATTCGGCCATGTCGTTGTAAAACAAAAACGTTTTATCGTAGGCATATCTCCGCTGATTTTCAGCTAGCAGTAAGTTCCACAAGCCCCGCGCATATGAACCAAACTCTACCAATTTCTCCTCTTGCCCAGGAGTTGGATAGAGGCGGTATTTGTAGCGTAGAGTTTGTGTTAAATTCGTCATATACTGTTATTATATACAGGTCTATTGTTTATGCAATACCATCGCAATAACCGAAGAAAATACCTGCTTTTGTACCATGTAATCTTTGTGGTGAAATACCGAAAGAAGATACTCTCACCTGAAATAGCAGAAACGGTCAAAGCCTCGCTAATCAATATCGCTTCGAAATCACAGTTTCAAATTTCAGAGATGGAAGTTGACAAAGACCACCTCCACTTAATGATTGATGGTAATCCTGAAATTTCCATATCTCAGATTGTAAGACGAATCAAGCAGCAGACCACACTAGAATTATGGCTAAATCACGAGGTATTTCTCAAAAGACATTTTTGGCTAGAAAGAACGTTTTTGTCGGACGGATATTTTGCTAGTAGCGTGGGAAATGCGGGTATTGATACGGTTAGGCAGTACATCCAAAATCAAGGGTAGGCTTACATCCCAGCGACGCTCCGCGATCACTGGGTTTTACGCCCAAATTATATAAAAATGACGAGACGGTAATATTCGACTGATCTCCGTAAGGCGATCGCGGGAAGAAGAGGAATTACTCTATGAAAGCTAAGAGCTTCGACAAAAAGTTTGACTCTGATAAGGAGATTCTGGACGATCTTAATCTAAGAACCGTTCGGAGGCCGAATCAGGAGCCGCGGCGTGTGAATGTGGACTTTCCAACTTGGATGGTAGAGTCCCTCGATAGGGAGGTAAGTTGCCTGGGATTACCCGTCAGTCAATTATCAAAGTTTGACTGGCTGAACGACTGGAAGAGCAGGGGAACTAGGGCAAAGGGCACATGTTACATTTAGGCCTGCATTTTGTAGTCCCGGCATTGTTAGCAGGTTTATTCTTTAGAAAGCGCTGGAAGCTAGCGTACTTCTTAATGATCGCAACAATGCTGGTAGATATTGATCACCTGGTCGCTAATCCCATATACGATCCAGGTCGCTGTAGTATTGGCTTCCATCCCTTGCATCAACTGTGGTTTATCACTCTTTACCTTGCTCTTTGCTTTGTACCCGGGACAAGGCTTGTTGGTCTTGGTCTATCTGTTCACATGGCACTGGATACTATAGATTGCCAGGTAACCAATGGGATATGGGTAAACCAGATCATATAGCTTGCTTGCACATGACAAGGCACGCAAGCCGACGGCTTCGCGCGCGTCGCTTGACATTAACTGTCCGGAGGATGGATGCTCTACTTCGCATACGGATCAAATATGTCTATTTCCCGGCTGAGACAGCGAGTTCCAAGTGCCATGAGAATCGGGATGCGTACTCTTCATAAACACGATCTGCGCTTCCACAAAATAAGCAGAGATGGGTCTGGAAAGTGTGATGCTTTCGAAACCGAAAACGCTGAAAACACCGTCATAGGTTGCCTTTTCAAGATCAGCGCCGCTGAAAAAGCAGCTTTGGATAAAGCCGAAGGCCTTGGTGTCGGCTATCGGGAAAAAGAAGTTACTCTGGTCAACGAATCTGGAGAGACGGTGAAGGCCATGACCTACTGTGCCACATCAATCGATGCATCCCTGAGCCCCTACTCGTGGTACTTGCAGCATGTAGTTGTAGGGGCGAAGGAATCAAAGCTGCCATCCAGTTACGTTTCTCGACTGGAATCAACAGAGAGCATTGAAGATGCGAATCGTGAGCGAGATACAAGAGAGCGCGCCATCTCCGGTTAACAAATTAGAGGTTTTATGAGACACAGTTTAGTAGCAGTACTATGCCTAATATCCACAAGCTATATTTGCGCGGAGGCAGTCGATGCCAGCATTGATTCTAAGGAGTTATCCGGGGCTTCAGCGTCGACATTGCAGCAAAAGAAATGGATTCATGGCTCTGCCGATTGTAAATTGAATGCAGATCCGGCCATTGAAGTTTTTCGTTACGATCAATCAAGTTACATACTTCGCCAAAACAAATGCCTCAGTTTTGAAGCTCCTTTCATATACGTACTAATCGGTGAAGAGAAAGTGCTTGTCCTGGATACAGGCGCGACTGAAAGTGCTTTGGATTTTCCACTATATGAAACTGTGCGATCCCTAATCAATGAGCTGTCAGAACAAGATGGAAAAACTGCCAAGAAATTGTTAGTTATTCACTCCCATAGCCACAGTGATCATTACAGGGGTGACTCTCAGTTCAAAGGAAAACCGAATGTCACTCTGGTAGAGCCAAATAATGCGGCCATGACTCAGTTTTTTTCTATTAACAAATGGCCGGATGGTGAGGCCAATATTGAATTAGGTGGCCGAAAATTGACCATCATCCCAACGCCAGGGCATCAGGAAGAATCGATATCTGTTTACGATCCACAAACAAAATGGCTTCTTACCGGAGATACATTTTATCCCGGTTACATATACGTTAAGAATTGGGATGAATACAAAAAGAGCATCGCTCGTTTGAATTTATTTTCCAATACACATGAAGTAAGCGCTGTGCTAGGTGCGCATATTGAAATGACTGACGAACCTGGCGAATATTATCCGATAGGTACTATTTACCAGCCAAATGAAGCCCCCCTTGCACTAATGCCAAACCACCTGGCCGCTTTAAGCTCAGCGTTAGAAAAATCAGATAAACCGCAAAAATTAAGCTCGGATGAATTTATCGTAGCGCCAATGAGCACATTTCAAAAAGCTATCAGCAAAATAGCAAGATGGATTTTTTAATAGCCAATAAGCGGCCCTCCCCCTGTCGGAGAATGACTTCAGAGCTCTGGGATATCCCCCAACTCTGCTGCGCAGATGAACAAGCCTTCTGCACTGGCGGTAAGCTTGCCATTGACCCGAAACTCCGCCCGACTCAACTGCTTGCGACCCTCATTGGTTTCATTGCGGGCCCACAGCTCGATGGGAGTATCGAGCGGCGTTTTCTGGTGGTAGCGAATGCTGAGCGTGCCAGTGAACCCCGCCCTGCCACTAATCACATTGGCCATGGACAACAATTCGTCAAACACCGCGGCAATGATGCCACCGTGCACACTGTCTGGCGGTCCCGCATAACTGGGTGAAAAAATCACCTCTCCACCCACCTCTTCGCCCTGCCGCCACATACGGATGGGCGGCGCTATAGCATTGCGCCTGCCGGACACCGGGCTGTAGGGCATACAGGCGGTAAGATCATCATCCGTCCAGGCGATGCCCGGCGTATCGCCGGCGATGGAGACTGTCGACCAGCCCTGCCCCTGTTGCAGGTGGGGCGCCAGTACTTGCAGCGCCTTCTGGATATGTCCGCTGGCCGCGGTGATTACCCCTACCGGCGCATGGCTGCAACGCAAATGCGCAATCAGGCGCGCGGCATCCTCGTTGAGTTGCTCCAGTAGTTCGCTGTGCTTGGGGTCTGAGCTGTTCATAAGCTCATAATAAAGGGCCAGTGCTGCAGGGAGAAGGTGCCGGACTGATCTTTGGCTTCGTAGGTCACCTAAGTAAACCATCCACACAAGGTGTTTCCATCCGGGCCGGGAAAACGTACTCTTCCAGTCCACCTTTGACTACCCCCGGAGCCAGCACCCATGAACGACTACTGTTTTGAAGTTCAGCGCGACGATCTCAGCAACACCCAAACCATTGCCCTGCCCGATGCAGACACCGTAGAGCTCGCGCCAGGTCAAGCACTGCTGTCGGTAGATCACTTTGCCCTCACCGCCAACAATATTACGTATGGCGTGGCCGGTGACATGCTGGGCTACTGGAAATTCTTTCCGGCCAGCGAGGGCTGGGGTCGCATTCCGGTGTGGGGCATCGGCACCGTGTTAAACAGCAACAACACGCAATTGAAGACCGGCGATCGCTACTACGGCTATTTTCCCATGTCCAGCTACCTGGTGGTGTCTCCCGAACACATCAATGACCGCGGCTTTAGCGACAGCGCCGCCAACCGCGCCGCCTTGTCACCGGTGTACAACCAGTATTCGCTGATGACTCCAGAAAACGGCTTTGATCCAGCCTTCGACGATCACCAGATGGTGTATCGGCCGCTGTTCGCCACCTCCTTCGTGTTGGACGACTACCTGTACGATAACGATGTGTTTGGCGCAAAAACTGTCATTATCTCCAGCGCCTCCAGTAAGACCTCTTTCGGGCTGGGCTTTTTGCTACACAAAAATCGTGATGTTAAAGTGATTGGTCTCACCTCTACTTCGAACAAAAGCTTTGTCGAAAATTTGGGCATCTATGACCAGGTGGTGTGTTACGACGACATTGAATCTCTGGACAGCTCCGAGACAGTGGCTTTTGTGGATATGGCGGGCAATCGCGAGGTGCTGAGCAAATTGCACAACCACTTTCAGGACAATATGTTATGCAGTTGTGGGGTTGGCATCACCCACTGGGATGCTCGCGATGGACAAGACCCAAGTACCTTACCCGGCGCCAAGCCCACCCTGTTTTTTGCCCCTACCCAAATGCAGAAACGCAACCAGGAGTGGGGACCTGAAAAGTATCAGCAGGAGCTCGACAAGGCCTGGCAGCAATTGATGGGGGTCGTGGATGGCTGGGTCAGCATTAACCACCCCAGCGGTGCAGAAGGCGTGAAAGCCACCTTCGAAACCGTGCGCGCTGGCGCCAGCCCTGACCAGGCCTATGTGGTGTCCCTGTAATCACGGAGAATACGCTATGAAGAAATTCTACACCCTGCTTATCATCCTTCTGTTTATAACCGCCTGCAGCGATGGCGGTAACAGTATTGTTCCCCCTGTGAACCAGGAGCCGACCTTCCTGCCGATTGCCAACCCGACCGTGGAAGACCCACCGGATAGCGGTGGCATCTCCCTGCTGGCCAACAACTTTGATCTTGCCGTGGTTGGCTATGAAGTGCAGGAGTACTTTGTGGCGGGCACAGCCTCGTCATTTACCAACCTGTCAGAACTGGGTGCCGATGGTCTCTGGGAGGTAGAAGCGGCTGAGCAGGCCGACTACAAAACGCGGATTGTTGTGCACCGGCCCACAAATCCCGCTGATTTTAGTGGCACAACGGTGGTTGAATGGATGAATGTCTCGGCCGGATTCGACACGCCGCCCAGTTGGGGGGCGGGGCATGTCGAGTTGTATCGCAGCGGACATGTATGGGTGGGTGTATCAGCACAGTTGGTGGGTATTGAAGGACAGCCGGGAGGCTTCCCCTTGTACCTGAAAGCGGCCAACCCGGCCCGCTATGAATCACTCAACCATCCGGGCGACAGCTTTTCCTACGATATGTTCTCGCAAATCTCCGAACTGCTGCGCAACCCCCAGGCCATAGATCCACTCAACGGCCTGATACCTGAGTATGTAATGGCCATGGGGGAATCCCAATCGGCATTTCGACTGACTACTTACATCAATGCGGTGCAGCCGTTGTACAACCCCTATGACGGCTATATCGTGCACAGTCGCGGCGATAGCGGCGCGCCGCTATCACAGGCACCGCAGGCGAGCATAGCGGTTGCCAATGGCACCCACATTCGCACCGATATCAATGTGCCGGTTATCACTTTCCAGACGGAGACCGACATTTTTGTGCTCGGTTATATTGAGGCGCGCCAGGAAGACAACGACCACTTCCGTCTGTGGGAGGTGCCCGGCACCTCACATGCCGATTTGTATACCATTATTTCCGGCCGGGATGATGCCATCGGTGAACCTAAATTTGCTGCCGTGGCGGAGGTAGATTCTATTCCCGGCTTTCTCTCCTGTGAGCTGCCCTTCAATGCCGGCCCCATGCACTATGTGTACAACACGGCCATACGTGGTCTGGATCAGTGGATGCGCACAGGCGTGGCTCCAGCCAGCGCGCCCAGGCTTGACGTGAGCGATGACCAGACGAGCTTTCTGCTGGATGAGCTCGGCAATGTTACCGGTGGTATACGCACCTCTTATGTCGATGCAGCCAGCGCCATTCTCTCTGGTGAAGGCCAAATCGGCGCCGGTTTCTGTGGGCTGTTTGGCACCACCGAATTATTCAGCGCCGCACAAATGGCGTCCTTGTATGTGGACGCTGACGGCTTTACTGCCGCCGTGAGCGCGACAGCAAATTCAGCGGTGGAAGCTGGCTTCCTGTTACCTGAGGACGCCGCTGCCATTATTACCTGGGCACCCCAACAATGGGCGCAACAAAGCAATGACTAAAAGGCTACTCATTATCGCCAGCCTGCTGATCCTGGTCATCGCCCTGCTGACCAACGCGAGCTGGCATGCACCGGCTGCGATTGACTGGGCAGCGCTGGAGAAAATCAGCGAACAGTACGATGTGCGCATTATTCGCGATGAGTACGGGGTACCGCATATTTACGGCAAGCGCGATGTCGACACCGCTTTTGGCCTGGCCTATGCCCACGCCGAGGATGATTTTCTCACCACCCAGGAGGTATTGCTAGCCACCCGCGGAACCCTCGCCGCCGTCAAGGGCGCCGGTGCAGCGCAAACCGATTACCTGGTGCAATTGATGCGGGTATGGGAGGTGGTAGACGCCGGTTACGACACCAAAATATCCCAACACACCCGTGACATCGCCGAGGCCTACGCCGACGGCTTAAACCTGTACGGCAGCCGACACCCCGAGCAGTTGCTGCCCTATATATTACCCGTTAGCGGCAAGGACATCGTCGCGGGGTTTACTTTCAAATCGCCGCTGTTTTACGGCTTCGACGGCGTGCTCGGTAAACTGTTCAGCCCGGAGGAACCCAGGCAACTGGCCAAACAGGGCGAGCTGGCATTACAGTTCACCGACCAGCCGCAACCGGAAATCGGCAGCCAGGGTATGGCGGTAGCACCGAGCCTGTCTGCGGATGGTAAAACTCGCCTGCTGGTGAACTCGCATCAGCCGCTGACCGGCCCTGTGGCCTGGTACGAAGCACGCCTTCACTCAGAAGAAGGCTGGGATATTGTCGGTGGCACGTTCCCGGGATCACCCATCATTTTGCACGGCCACAACCGTTACCTGGGCTGGTCAAACACCGTCAACAAGCCCGACCTGGTGGACATCTATCAACTAACGCTAAATCCAGACAACGACAATCAGTACTGGCTGGATGGTGCCTGGCACGACCTGGAGGTCAGGGATGCCGACATACTGGTCAAGTTATTCGGGCCTATTCGCTGGATCTTTACCGAGCCGCTGTATTTCTCTGCCCACGGGCCGGTGCTGAAACTGGATCACGGCGCCTTCGCGCTGCGCTGGGCAGGCATGGGGGAAATGCGCACCCTGGAGCAATACCTGGCGCTCAACAAGGCCACCAACCAGGCGGAATTTGAAGCCGCCCTGGCCATTGGCAGCCAACCCAGCGTCAACTATGTGTATGCCGATGGCCAGGGCAATATCGCCCACTACTACAATGCCATGTTCCCCAAACGCCTGGAGGGCTGGGACTGGCAGAAGGACCTGCCCGGTGATCGCTCCGAATTGATCTGGCAGGACTACCTGCCCTTTAGCGCCATACCGATGACCCGCAACCCGCCCAGCGGCTTTGTGTTCAACGCCAACAATACGCCCTATGTATCCAGTGTCGGCGAGGGCCAGCCCCAGCCGCAGGATTTCAGCCCCACGCTGGGCATTGAGACCAGGATGACCAATCGTGCCCACCGCTTGCGCCGCCTGCTCGCCAATCAGGAAACGATCAGCGCGGAGGACTTCAGGCGTATCAAATACGACCTGTCATACGATGTAGAGACTGCCGGCATGCCGGAATTTATCGCCTACCTGGACACGGAGCTGGCACCTGAAGATGCCGACCTGCAGGAGGCTTTTGAGTTACTCAAAAGCTGGGACTACAGCACCCGCATAGACAGCCGCAGTGCGGCGCTGGCGCTGTTAACCACGCAACCCCTGTTGGACTTTCGGCACAGGCGGGACAACGTTGATCTGACTTTGCAGTTGCGCGAGGCCAGCGCCTACCTCATGAAACATTTCGGGCGCATTGATCCCACTTACGGTGAGGTCAACCGGCTGCGTCGCGGTGATCAGGAATGGGCCATTGATGGCGGGCCGGATATTTTGCGCGCCACTTATGGCATGCCTGAAGAGGAGACGGGAAAATTGTTAGACGTGGCTGGCGACAGCTACATCATGTTTGTGGAGTGGGATAAAGACGGCAAGGTTTCCTCTACCTCCATACACAGCTTTGGCAGTGCCACCCTCGATGAGAACTCACCCCACTACGCCGACCAATCACCGCTGTTTGTCCAAATGCGCGAAAAGCCTGTACGCCTGGAGCTGGAGGATGTGCTGCAACACGCCACCCGGGATTATTCTCCCTAGGAACAAAGAGCCTCTAATTCACCTGGCGGTCACGGCCTTCCCAATAGGGTTTACGCAGTTCTGTCTTGAGCACCTTGCCAGCGCCAGACAACGGCAGCGGCTGCTCACTAAAACTCACTGACTTGGGTAGCTTGTAGCCAGCAATCTGTGCACGACAGTGCTCAATCAATTCCTTTTCGGTCACAGATTGCCCCTCATGCAAAATCACAATGGCGTGTACCGCTTCCCCCCACTCCTCGTGCGGTATGCCTATCACTGCAACGTCCTGCACCGCATCATGGCTGATAACAGCATTTTCCACTTCGGTGGTAAACACGTTTTCACCGCCGGTCACTACCATGTCCTTGAGCCGGTCAACGATAAACAAATAGCCGTCTTCATCCAGGTAGCCTGCGTCACCGGTAAATACCCAGCCGTCCTGCAGGGCCTTGGCGGTTTCTTCCGGCTTGTTCCAATAGCCAATCATGGTGTGGGGGCCACGCACCACGATCTCACCGGACACGCCGGTGGCACAATCACTGCCATCCTCGCTGACAATGCGCATATCGGTGACCAGCGTTGGCACGCCCGCCGACTTTAGTTTGGAGCCCCCTTTTACGTGATCAGCCATTGGCAACACCGTTACTACTGGTGCCATTTCCGTCTGCCCATAGGCCTGCGCCAAACCCACACTGGGCCATAGCTCCAGACATTGCTCCAGCACTGCCGGCGGCATGGGTGAAGCGCCATAGATAATACATTTAAGCGAAGAGACATCCGCCGTGGCCGCCTGTGGATGGTTGAGCAGCATTTTGATCATGGCTGGCACCATCAGTGCATGAGTGATTTTTTCACTGCTGATGATCTCAAGTACGGCCCCTGGATCGAAAGACTGCAACATCACATGAGCGGCGCCGCGCAGCGTGGTGTTCATGGAGCCAGCGAAATCGGCCATATGAAACATCGGCGCCACGTGCAGGTAAATATCATCGCGGCTCATGGCTATTTCCGAGACTATGCCAATAGCACTGGACCAGATAGCAGAATGCGACTGCATCACCCCCTTGGGAAAACCGGTGGTGCCGCCGGTATAAAAGATACCGACCATTTCGTCACCACCACGCGCTGACACTGGCACCGCCTCATGATTGTCTATCAACTCTTCATAGGAAACTGCCCCCTCGGGACAATCGCCATCTCCCATATAGATAATCGCCTGCAACTGCTCCTGTTCTGCCAACAAGGTTTGTGCCTGCTCCGCAAAGGCATCATCAAACAACAACACCCGTGTTCCAGAGTCAGAGACCGCGTAGCTGTTTTCTGGCAGCGCCCAGCGGGTATTGAGCGGCACCATGGCAAAGCCCGCCCAGGGAATGGCGAATACCGATTCGTAATAGCGATCGCTGTTAAGGCTGAGAATGCCGACCCGGTCCCCTTCTTCAAGACCAAAAGTTTGCAGCCCCGCTGCCAGCCGTGCGATCCGTTCCTGCAACTGGCTCCAGTTGTGCTCGCGCTCGCCAAAACGGGTAGCCACACCATGGGGGTTGAGCCGGGCGGCTCGAACAATCATCGAAGGTAGTGAAATCATAGTCACTCTCGCTTGAATTTATTATTGTTTGGTGAGAGTAGTTTACACGCAGAGCAGGAATCCGGGGAGCCCTAACTCACGGCAGTGCGAAGGCGACGTATTGATCGCCCGCCGGGGTACCAAGCTTGCCGCCGCCGCAGGCAATAACCACGTACTGCTTGTCATTGACCCTATAAATCGCTGGCGTGGCATAGCCCGCCGCGGGCAGTTTGTACTCCCACAACAAGGCGCCGGTAGCACTGTCGAAGGCGCGAATCTTTTCATCGGTGGTGGCGGCGATGAATACCAGGCCACCGGCAGTCACTACCGGGCCGCCATAATTGAGCGTCCCGGTTGGTGGCACGCCCTCTGCCGTTAAAGCCGGAATCTCACCCAGGGTGACCTGCCACTTGCGTTTTCCCGTATTCAGGTCGATGGCATTGAGGGTTCCCCAGGGTGGCTTAATCGCGGGATAACCCCGGTCATCAAGAAAATCCGTATAGCCATCCAACAAGTATTCGACCTTGCCTCCTTCCCTAGGTGTCGAAGCCGCCGCGGTTATTTCATCAGCACGAAACAGGTAATCCACCAACTCATCTATCTCATGAGCAGGCAAACCCCCGAAAGCCATCATACGACCGCGGCCTTGCATGATTGTCGCGCGCGCCTGGTTCTTGTCTATGCGCTGTGCCAGCCCTACCAACGGTGGCGCATAGGGATAAAAGCCCTCACGCGTAGGTCCGTGGCAACCACCGCAATACTTCTGATACAGGTAGGCGCCGAAATCGCCGCCAGCACTTCCCGACGGTACGCTGACCGCTGCCATCTTGACGCGATGGGCAGCCTCCATGGCGTTTATGAAATAGGTATTAGTGGTTGGATCAAAAGCGCCACCACCGTAGTTGGTGGCCCCATAGAAAGCCGGAAACAGAATGG
>Ga0114949_10000675_pt1 | contig 19162 bp, 15 predicted proteins | sample N074metaG_FD_83505 | JGI IMG/M metagenome (GOLD analysis project Ga0114949, IMG submission 83505) | Deep subsurface microbial communities from Kermadec Trench to uncover new lineages of life (NeLLi) - N074 metaG | ecosystem: Environmental > Aquatic > Marine > Ocean trench > Sediment | place...
AAATCCAGGATAATCAGTTAAGTAGCGCAGCTAGTCGGACGCTTCAAACTCATCCAGAGCCGCAAAAACTTTTCCTCGTTCACCCAGCGCCAGCAGCAATAGAAAATCCCCTTCCTCTGCCCAAATCAGTGCCTTTCTTGTTCCATCGGCAGGGTCAGTTGCCAGCGCAATTGAATCATTTGAAAATCCCGCATCTGTCAGTGTCTGAACAATGATTCCAGGGATTTCTCCTTTCGACCTGCCCCGCCGGTATTCTTCAAGCTCATAGATAACCACAAATTGTGGATTCAGTCGTTGTGCGACCCTGGTCAGCTGTTGTATATCTTCATCACTCCTGTCACCGGCATGCCCCAACATCACCAACCTGCGTTTTGCTGGCAACTGCAACAAGGTATCCACAACCGCATTCAAGCCATGTGGGTTGTGTGCAAAATCAACCATGACGGAAATCCCATTTATCTTCCTGAGATTGCCACGACCCGGATTGTCCCGATTGCCATCGAAAGTTGTTAGTCCAGCACGTATACATTCTACGCTCGCGCCTAACAACCAGCAGAGGGCGCTGGCGGCAAGTGCGTTGGCCACGTTATATCTGGCAGCGCCATTGAGCGTGATGGGTATCTCATTAATTGGACACAGGTCGGTCGTTTGACCATTCTCGGCAACACACAGCTGGTCACTTTCGATAAAAAAAGTAAGCTTACCCGCCACAATCTGGCTGTTGATGACCGGGCTATTTCGATCAAGGGAATACCAGATAATCTCCTGGTCCAGATCTCTGGCGAAACCAACAATCCCCACATCATCGGCATTCAGTAATAGTTTTCCTGAACCCGATACAGCCTTGCGAACGATGAACTTAGCCTCGATCAGTTCTTGTAGTGTATTTACACCATATTCTCCCAGATGGTCTTCAGCCACATTGGTGATCAGGGCAACATCAGCGCGGGCAGCGCCAAGCCCACGCCGGAGCAAACCTCCCCGGGCGACCTCCAGTATCGCCACATCAATATCGGCATTACGTAACACTTCCCTGGCACCACCTGGACCTGAATAATCGCCATGGTCAAGACACGTTTCAGCTGCCCAGATGCCATCGGTGGAACTGAACCCTACCTTTTTTCCCGTCGCCTTCAGAATCTGGCTACAGAGGCGCGTCGTGGTGGATTTGCCATTAGTACCTGTGATGATGGCCAGTGGTATCGTCTTATAGCTTTGCCAATCCAGTGTTTCGCGGGTCGGGATATCGTTGACATCCCAGGTTTGAGAATACTTCCCATAGCCAAGCGAAATAAAATCATCATCCCAGAGGAACGGTACTTCACGTGCCATTGCTTCTTGTTGGATCCGGAGAAGATCTTCATGTGCTTCTTCCTCAAACAAGTCACCAAGGGTTTTCTCTTCACCGGGAACGTCAGCATCGGCAACTTCACCGAGCGCGATCTTCAGCGCCAGTTCGCCTAATTCAATGGCCGAATAAAGTGAATCTATGGGTGCTGTGAAAAAGAGGCTCTGGCCTTTGTCATGGATCCGAGTGCCGATTTTCGGGACCTGGCGACCGAGGTTCAGGTGAAGCTGCTCTACTGTCTCCTGCCAGGTTTTTAAAGCACCTTCCAGAATATCTGTGGGAATCTCTGTATCGATGATTGCCGCGGGTTCATCACCGAAGAAGTTAGCGCCAGTCAGGCGTCGGCTATCATAATTAACCATGGAGATGCTTTGCTTTGCTCTGGATGACAGGGTGGTGACGGTCATTGTGATCGGGTTCCTGTACGGCATAATTGATCATCCAGGGGGTTCCCGGCAAATATCGAACTCAATCATCACCGTCTTCACTTCGCGCAATTCTTACGCCCCGGTCATCTTTGATCAGCGACTGGCCAACCGGCAGTTCAAAGGTTTCACCACTACCAAATGCGTCGAACGTTTCCGGAGCAGGATGCGCTGCAACGGTAGAAGGCGATTCGGCCTGCTCTGAATTGAAATGAATAATCTGCTTCCAGCAACGGGTGATGTCATCACCAAAAATAATCAACAGATCACCTTCCTGGCAATACTCAAGGGAACGAGCCACTGCCTTTTGTTCATCCGTCACGATTTCTACTGCATCATCACTCACGCCCTGGTCAACGAGTTGTTGCCTGATCATTTCAGGCACTTCATTGTCACCACGGCCCCGACGGTTGTCATCTGCCTTGCAAATAAAATAATCGAAGTGTCCTACTGCCGTACCCGCTAGTGCCTGAATATCCTCATCACGCCTGTCCCCAGGTGAGGAAATCACACATATCCTGCGACCAGCGACGTCCAAACGGTCCGCGAGCTGACACATGACATTTACCGCAGCAGGATTGTGGGCATAATCGAGAATAACTTTAAACGGGTGCTCATCGAACACATTCATTCTTCCCGGCGCCTGGAAAAACGAGGTGTTAAAGGTGCGCAAGCCATGGCGAATATCTTCTAAAGATTTCCCCATTGCATAGGCCATTGCTGCCGCAAACATTGCATTTTGTACATTATGAACAGCTTTACCTTCCAGCGTCGCCGGAATCAAATGAGTCCAGAGCAGCGGGATATGAGCGCCCTTGTCATAGATCGTAATCATCTCACCATTAATACCCCGCTCCAGCACCACGGCAAGTCCTTCTGAACGGATGTGCTCGCGAACAAGCCCATGAGTTGGGTCAAGCGTTACGTAACAGAGTCGGCTCGCGTTTGTATAGTCAGCCATCTCCAGGCAAAGGAGATCATCCGCATTAAGTACCACCGTATCTGTCGCAGCTTCCACTACCACCCTTTTTACCCTGGCTAACTGTTCCAGTGTATCCACCCCGCGTAGGCCCAGGTGATCCGCAGCCACATTCAAACAGGCAGCAACATTGCAGGATCGATAGCCGAGGCCGCTGCGCAAAATGCCGCCACGGGCGGTCTCCAACACGGCGAAGTCCACGTCCGGATCCCGCAAGACAATGTGCGCCGATGTGGGACCGGTCATATCACCCTTGACGGAAAGATGGCCATCAATATAGACACCGTCAGTTGATGTCATGCCAACCACGTGTCCTGCAGCCTTCATAATGTGTGACAGCATTCTGGAGGTCGTGGTTTTACCATTGGTTCCTGTTATCGCAGCGATGGGAATTCTTGATGGAGCATTCGCCTCGAACAACATATCCATGACTTTGCCTGCAACATCCCGTGGCTGGCCTTCGCTGGGCGCAATATGCATTCTGAAACCGGGTGCCGCATTAACTTCCACAATGGCACCACCCACATCCTTATAGGAAACAGAAATATCGTCAGTAAGAAAATCAACGCCACCGATATCAAGCCCGATTGCCTTGACTGCTCTCACCGCCATCTGGCGGTTGTCGGGGTGAACAATATCTGTGACATCAACTGCAGTGCCGCCAGTTGAAAGATTGGCTGTGGAACGCAGATAGAACATTTCACCTTCCTCAAGGACGGTTTCTGAATTGTAACCACCTTCTCCAAGCAGCCGCTCGGCCTGATGATCAAACTCAAGCCGGGTGAGTGTCTTTTCATGGCCAATACCCCGTCGTGGATCTTCATTCACTTTATCAACAAGCTCTGCAACGGTACTTTGGCCATCACCAACAACATGACCAGGCACCCGTTTGGCTACCGCCACCAGTTCTCCATTAACCACCAGCATACGATGATCAAACCCCGTGATATAACTCTCCACCAGAACCGCACGACTCGTGCCGTGCTCTTTAGCATTCTCAAATGCAACACTGATCTGCTCGTCAGATTCCAGGTTGATTGAAACTCCACGACCATGGTTTGCATTAAGGGGTTTGATGACAACTGGAAATCCAATTCTTCTTGCTGCCCTGATGGCTTCTCTATCACTATAGATCATGCGTTGTTCCGGTACCGGCAGACCAAGATCACGCAAAAGTCGATGGGTATCTTCCTTGTCACAGGCGATTTCCACTGCAATATGCCTGGTTTCGCTGGTAATGGTTGCCTGTATCCGCTGCTGGTACTTACCATGGCCGAATTGCACCAGAGAATAATTGTTTAACCTGATCCAGGGGATACCTCTTTCATCTGCAGCGGCGACCAGGGAAGCAGTACTTGGTCCGAACTCTTTACGCTGGGCGAACAGAATGAAACTCTCGATATCTTCTTCTGCTGAGAAATCTTCATCGATGAATTCAGCCAAATCTGCTTTCAATTCAGCGGGGGTCAAATTCAATAATAACTGGCGAGCAATCCTTGCTGCTTCCAGACCAACATCCCGCTGCTTGTACTCAAACACCATGTTGTAGCAACCCGGGGCACCAGTACCTCGAGTTCTACCAAAGGTCACATCGGACCCTGCCATGTTCTGCAATTCAAGCGTCACGTGTTCCCAGATATGACCGAGCCAGGTGCCTTCATCCTCTGTCAGGCGGCGAATGAACCCACCAGGTTCGCCGTAGGAACATCCATGTTCTGCGAGTCCAGGAAGCGCTTCCACAAGCTTACTGGTAAAATCAGTTCCGAGTTTAACGGAAGGCCATGCTTCGAGGATCCCCAGGTCAACAACATGTCGGATAACCGGAAACCCGGCGTAGATATTAGGGCCTACATAGACATTGCTGGAAATTATTTTCATTGCATCTACGCTCTTGGAAATTGGATAACTCTTATGCTAATGGAGTTATGTGAATGAAGCCTCGCCACTTTGAATGTCATAGGTGCAGCCGCTGGCGAGCACATGAACGCGCATGCCTATCATACTGATGGTTTCGCCTGGCTCCGTATTGTGCAGGCTGGAATATTTAAGTTCACTGGGATCGATTATGGTCACCGCACCAGAACCTTCTATGTGCATCACCCCATTGGGATCAATGAATGCCGCGGTATCTTCATCAAGTCCAAGGCCAATCAGGAATGGATTGTAGGCTATCGCGGCCATCAGGCGCCCCAACCTGTCACGTTCGCGAAAGTGTTGATCAATCACCAGCCGATTCGTTAACCCGAGACCCGGACTCAAATGGACAGATCCATTACGTGGTGTCGCGCCTGGGTCACCACCGGCAATCATGTGCTCAGACATAATGGCAGCACCGGCAGATGTCCCAGCGATATGTGTGCCGTGTGCGTTGACCCGGCGCATGGTCTTCGCCACAGGTGTGCCACCAAGAATGGTAGACAATCGAAGCTGGTTACCACCAGTGATAAAAATTCCACTGGCCTGTTCCAACTCATCCAGATGTTCTTCCGATTGGGCGTCAACCCTTTCTTCAATAGGCAGCGACGTAACGCCAGACGCCCCCAGATCACGAAAGATACGAACATAGTTATCACCCGTCTCTTCCAGTTCAGATGCGGTGGGGATAACCACGATTTGAGCATCAGCTCCACCACACAACTCAACAAACCGGGTTAGAATCGTCTGGCTGTGCAGTTTCTCTTCTGCGCCACCAATCGGGATAACATACCCGCGCTCAACGCCCTCAGTACCGGGAGATGGCATTATGAGCCCTGCTGTTGGTCGAAGCTTTGTCCACTAGGTTGTCAATCATCGTTTTTTCGATTGGTGCATGGAATAGAGCAGCGCATTATAGCCCTGCCGGACAGAAGATTGCTTTAAATTATTGACTCAGACATGACATATAACGCAGTGAACTATCGCCCGCTGCCTGCACCAGTCAATAGTCAGTTGACGGCAGGCTCCCTGCACATCTCCCAGACAAGCCTCGCCGCAAGTCTGGCAGTACGCTGGTCTATATCGCAGTGTGGGTTCATCTCGGCGATATCCGTGAGGATAATTGGAACCTCAAATTCCTGGCAAATTGACTTAACGGACCTGATCAGGCTGACAACGACTTCACTGGAAATCCCCACAGAAGCCGGGGCGCTGACCCCCGGTGCGATTGACGAGGCGAACACATCAAGGCAGAGGGTAAGATAGAGATAATCCAACCTGCCGATAAAACTTCGAAGCTCCTGCACCATCAACTCGAAATTCATAGGCTGCACATCTATATCTTCAACCCAGCTGACATTTTTTGCTTTGGCGTATTCAAACAATGCGCTGGTATTTGCAGAAGGGTTCAACCCGATGACGTGATAGTTGAATTTCACATTATGTTCCTGACACCACTCGGCAATCTGGCGAAATGGCGTCCCGGAACTGCCTCTTGCAACAGAGCCGGTGTTGCCAACAGGGTTGCGAAGATCAAAATGCGCGTCAAGATTGACAATGCCAATGTCAGGTGACTCAACCTGGTTCCCCTGGAGGTGGTGCATTATTCCCTGAAAACTGCCCCAGGCAATTTCATGGCCACCCCCAAGTACGGTCAGATTCATCTTTCTGTCCAGGATTTTTGTTACGCTGCGAGCGAGATTTGCCTGGGCCTGCTCGAGATTTTCTCCGATACAAAACACATCTCCGGCATCAAATACGGGCTTATTACCATCATAGGCAAGGTTGGCGAGCATACTTCTAATGGCCCCTGGCCCGTCCGATGCTCCGGGTTGGCCTTTGTTTCGTTTTACACCCTCATCACAACAGAATCCAAGCAGCACCCTTGAACCAGCCCAGGCAAGCTCATCGAACGGAACCACAACCTGATGCCAGCGTAACGCCGGGGTCTCCTCTTCCTTGTCTATCCGACCCCTCCACACGGACATATCAACTTTCATGTCAATTTTAGGCTTCACAGGGCGACGCGTTTCAGACATATTCGCCAGCCCGCCAGATCCTTATGGGTTTGTTCATATTCACTCCGTAACTCAACTCTGATGGATGGCTAATATCCCACAACACCAGGTCTGCATCGTAGCCTGCCTTGATGATGCCTTTTGACCCCTCGAGCCCCAGTGCTTTTGCAGCATGTCGAGTCACCCCCGTTAGTGCCTCTTCGGGTGTCAGGCCGAGTTGGACGCAGGCCAGATTCAAGGTGAACAACAACGAGCAAATGGGAGAACTCCCGGGATTCAGGTCCGTCGCGATTGCGATAGGTACACCCATGTCGCGCAGTGACTGTACCGGCGGGTGTTTCGTTTCACCCAAAAAGTAAAAGGCGCCGGGCAACAGCACGGCAATAACCCCTTGTTTTTTGAGCTGTTCAATGTCATCAACTTCGAGATATTCAAGATGATCAACGGACAAGCCATTAAATTCTGCCACCAGGGATGCACCGGATAAATTACTAAGCTGCTCAACATGACCCTTGACCCGGATGCCCAGTTCGTTTGCCTTAGTAAAGACACGCTCACACTGATCCCGGCTAAAGCCAATCCCCTCGCAGAACACATCCACTGCATCAACAAGCTCTTCCTCGACCAGTGCTGGCAGCATTTCATTGACAATGACATCAACATAGTCGTCGGCCTTATCCTGGTACTCAGGTGGAACCGAATGCGCACCCAGAAAAGTTTTACAGACGGTCAGCGGATTATCCTCTCCCAGTTTTTTGGCAACTGCTAACATTTTTCTTTCGGCGCCTAGTTCAAGCCCATATCCCGACTTTATCTCGATAGTGGTGACGCCCTCCGCAAGCAGCATTTCGAGTCGTTTTTGGGCCGAATCTACCAGCTGCTCAAAACTCGCCTCCCGGGTGGCTCTCACAGTGCTGAGTATACCGCCGCCACGACGGGCAATTTCCTCATAACTTGCCCCCTCAAGCCGGGACTCCCATTCCGTCGCTCGATTGCCGCCATAAACCAGATGTGTGTGGCAGTCAATCAAGCCGGGCGTCAACCAGCCACCTTCTCCATCAAGACTGTGGTCTGATTCAAGGGGACACTGCTGGCCATTTCCTGCCCAGATAACCTTCCCACCTTTTATACCAACCATAGCACTTTCAATGGCCCCATAGGCTTGAGATGACGCGGGATCCATGGTCGCGAGCTGGACATTTTTTATGATGAGATCTGCCTGCATGCACTCATTCTAATTGCATATCAATCCAATACAACTAGAATGCAGACCACAGGCCACTCCTGGCTGGATTCGAGTGTTGTGCAGGTTACTTCCTTCTTCTGCGGTTACCTTATAGACCTAACGATTTCCTGCGTGGCATGACCAGCATAGTTATTGTATCTTCTCGACAGACACTAACCAGACCGAATGACTGAGAGTAAATATGAATACCCGACTCGACAATTCACGCCACATCAAAGCCCCTACAGGGAACAAGCTGACCGCGAAAAGCTGGCAGACTGAGGCGCCGTTACGCATGCTGATGAATAACCTGGATGCGGAGGTCGCCGAACACCCACAGGCACTGGTTGTCTATGGTGGCATCGGGCGTGCCGCGAGAAACTGGGAGTGTTATGACAAGATTATCGAGGCCCTGACCAATCTCGAATCCGATGAAACCTTGCTGGTGCAAAGTGGCAAACCGGTGGGTGTATTTAAAACTCACTCCGGCGCCCCCCGGGTACTTATCGCCAATTCCAACCTGGTTCCTCACTGGGCAACCTGGGAACATTTTAACGAACTCGATAAAGAAGGGCTCATGATGTACGGCCAGATGACAGCCGGTTCATGGATCTACATCGGGTCCCAGGGAATTATCCAGGGAACTTACGAAACTTTTGCAGCAATGGCCCAACAGCATTTTGACGGTAATGCCCATGGCCGGTGGATCCTGACGGGCGGGCTCGGTGGCATGGGTGGCGCCCAACCGCTGGCGGCAACCATGGCCGGATTCTCCATGCTGGCAATTGAAGTCGATGAATCAAGGGTCGATATGCGAATTGAATCAGGCTATCTGGATAAAAAGGCAGGCAATATTGATGAAGCACTTGAGCTGATAGAGGAAGCAACCAAAGCCAGGTTACCCACCAGCATTGGGCTAGTGGCTAACGCGGCTGATATCTATGCCGAACTCATCGACCGAGGCGTTACCCCTGATATCGTCACCGACCAGACCAGCGCCCATGATCCTTTAAACGGATATCTCCCCCAGGGCTGGACCATGGAACAGGCAGCCAGAATGCGAGAGCAAGACGAACAGGCGGTGATTACTGCCGCAAAAACTTCCATGGCCGAGCAGGTTAAATCAATGGTGCAGTTCCAGCAAAAAGGATCCGCTGTGGTTGATTACGGAAATAACATCCGACAGATGGCACTTGAAGCAGGCACTAAAAACGCATTTAACTTCCCCGGATTTGTCCCTGCATATATCAGACCCCTGTTTTGTGAAGGCATTGGCCCTTTCCGCTGGGTGGCGTTGTCCGGTGATCCCGAGGATATATACAAAACGGATGCAAAGGTTAAGGAACTCATCCCCGACAATCCGCAGTTGCACCAGTGGCTGGATATGGCCAGGGAAAAAATCCAGTTCCAGGGTCTGCCTGCAAGAATCTGCTGGATAGGCCTGAAAGACCGCGCCCGGCTTGGCGTCGCTTTTAACTCCATGGTTGCATCAGGCGAACTGGCGGCTCCCATCGTCATTGGTCGGGATCACCTGGATTCAGGCTCAGTTGCTTCCCCAAATCGCGAAACCGAAGCCATGCAGGATGGCTCAGATGCCGTCAGTGACTGGCCTCTGCTCAACGCACTGCTCAGCACTGCCAGTGGTGCAACGTGGGTAAGCCTGCACCATGGCGGAGGTGTTGGTATGGGATTCAGCCAGCACGCCGGGCTGGTTATATGTTGTGATGGAACGGATGAAGCCGCCGAAAAAGTTCAGAGGGTACTCTGGAATGATCCAGCCACTGGCGTCATGCGTCATGCTGATGCTGGTTACAAAATCGCCATCGATTCGGCCAGGGAAAATAACCTCAACCTGCCTATGTTGAATCAAGAAGGAGATTGAACAAATGACAACGCCAATAACAACCCCAACGACAATCCTGGTGATTAAACCGGGGCACCTGAGCCTTGATGACCTGTTTTCAGTTCACCAGCAGCACAGACCCATAGAACTTGATGCAGAATGTCATGCTGCGATTCATGCGGCAACGGACGTGGTCAACCAGGTCATTGAGGAAGATCGTACCGTGTATGGAATCAATACTGGTTTTGGTTTGCTTGCCAAGGTCAAAATCGAAAAAGATGAACTGGAAACACTACAGCGAAGCATTGTGCTTTCACATGCAGCTGGTGTTGGCTCTTATCTTGAATCCGATAGTGTTCGGCTGCTGATGTTACTGAAAATTAATTCCCTTGCCCGGGGTTATTCAGGTATCCGTCTCGAGGTTATCGAAATGCTAATTTCACTTTTCAATTATCAGGTTTATCCCTGTATTCCAGAGAAAGGTTCTGTTGGTGCCTCCGGAGACCTGGCGCCACTTGCACATATGAGCGCCCTGCTGCTGGGTGAGGGAATGGCCATGGTTGAGGGCAAGAACGTTGAAGCAACCGAGGCGCTTGATTTTTGTGGCCTGAAATCCATCACGCTTGCACCCAAAGAAGGTCTCGCCCTGTTAAATGGCACCCAGGTTTCCACGGCGCTCGCCCTGCAGGGGCTCTTCAATGCTCAAATCTGCCTGACCGCGGCGACAGTCATTGGTGCGCTTTCAGTAGAGGCTGCCCGGGGTTCAAGGGATCCGTTCGATGCACGAATACATGATGCACGCGGCATGCCATCCCAGATTGATATGGCAGCTGCCTACCGTGCACTGCTCACTCACTCGTCAAATATTGAAGAGAGTCATATCGAATGTGACAAGGTACAGGATCCCTACTCACTGAGGTGCCAACCACAGGTGATGGGGGCCTGTCTTAACCAGCTGCGAAATTCGGCGACAACATTGCTCATTGAAGCCAATGCGGTGACAGACAATCCATTGGTATTCATAGAATCAGGCGACATCCTGTCCGGTGGTAATTTTCATGCTGAACCGGTGGCCATGGCAGCCGATAACCTGGCACTCGCCTTTGCGGAAATCGGCGCCTTGTCTGAACGCCGGATGGCACTGCTGATCGATACCCAGTTAAGTGGTTTGCCGCCTTTTCTGGTGGACAATGGTGGCGTCAACTCAGGCTTTATGATTGCCCAGGTGACTTCTGCGGCGCTTGCCAGTGAAAATAAAAGCCTGGCTCACCCGGCCTCAGTAGATAGCATGCCGACTTCCGCGAACCAGGAAGATCACGTGTCCATGGCAACATTTGCTGCACGACGATTACATGACATGTACGAGAACACCTCCAACATTCTTGCTATTGAATGGCTGGCGGCATGCCAGGGCCTGGATTTTCTTGCACCACTAAAAACGTCCGACAATCTTGAACTTGCCAAGAAGCGTTTGCGTGAAGAGGTTCCATTTTACGATAAGGATCGCTATTTCGCGCCAGATATCAGGCGCGCCAACAATTTGATTCAGCGAGACGTATTGTCAAAGCTGGTTGAGCCCGCCATCAGGATCGCAAACTGAGCGAACAGCATTACTACCCGGCGATCAGCTTCAGCGCAGCGATGTCCTCACTTTTTGGCTTATGATTCATTCCGAGAATCGCCTGTGCGATCGTCCGGGAAGCCTGCTGCACATCTTCCCTTGCCAATAACACTTCAAGCGCCATTCTGTCATCATCATTCGCCTTATGGGCAATGCGTGACATGATTTCGGCAAGCTGTTTGTCATCAGCCGTGCTGTTTTCATCTGCCACAATTACAGCAAGTTTTTCCTTGTCGGCAGCGCTTGGAAAGTGGTTCATTCCAACCAGCACCGAAGCCATGGTATTGGTCGCGTCACCGGCCGTGGCGAGGCCGGAAATCAGCGCGCAAAACAGAAAACATATTAGTTTGTATTTCATAGCAACCTCCTGAAGTAAATGGTTTATAACCCTTCACGAATCAGTCCGCAACCAGCAGTCGTTAAAACCCCTGGGCACACTAAATACAATCCCTACCTTTTGTTAAGAGCCAATCTCATCATTCGCCCTACTGGTCAGGCATTTATCAGGGTGACAATTCGGCCTGCAACCTCAGTCGGGGAAATTCTACTGGTATCAATTTTTGGAAAAGGTAACGCTTCAATTAATTCCAGCCGGCTTCTCGAATATGCAATTCTCTTTTCGATCAGGTGATTATCATTTCCACTCTCCGGGCGATGCCTTAGCCTGGCTTCAAGAACTTCCGGAGTTGCGATCAGGTAAACCTGGGTCACCGATTCAACGACCTTTTCCAGGCCTTTTATCACTGGTTCATAAAGCTCAGGCCGGGCAAAAACCCAGGACAATATTCCTGTCTCGCAGCCGGCATGGAAGTACCCTTCCATGACAGATATTACGTTAGTCAATGCGATGTGCCTGCCTGCCCCTGTTGCAAGCTGCTCCGATACACGCCACACATCATCTGCATCAAGTAGCCCAGCATGATTGAGTTGTTTCTCAAGCAGGCGAAGAACCGTCGATTTGCCAATCCCTGGTGGACCACCAATAAGCACAAGTTTCGACATCTTCTCCTGGCCCCTTCCAGCGATTTTTAACTGTGATCAACTCAATAGTTTCTTTGAACTAACATTTTTTGGCACCTCTCCAACGTTATCCGCACTTAGAAATCAGTACCAATTGAGTTTTAGGCTTATCACACCAGGTTCCCGCCGGTTCAAGGCTCCATTGACCCTCCACCCACTGAAGCAGGTACCTGTTGACCAGGTCATCCTCCAGGAACACGAACCCTTTTACGCGAACCACCAGCTCGTCTAACTGACTAAGCCAGGCACACAAATGAGGTCGGCTAATGGGTGCTTCAAAAGTCCTTGTAGAACCACGAAACATTGAATGTACTGAGCCAGACTGGGTGACAGCATCCTGGTTCTCCAGCCTGAAACCTTCCAGCCAGTCAACCGTTGCCTGAAGTTCTTTATCTTCTACCAGTTCGGTTTTACTCAACTTCATTGTTTCACCCTGGCAAAGTTGTTGGCGGATGTGTTGACCAATAAATTTGTCATTGACTAACTGGCGGATGCGAGTGACATCAACGAGGACGATAGACTCGTGTAATTGAAACCCAGGCCAGTTCGTTATCAGATCACAAACCCTGCCTGGCAGGGCGACACCGCTTGCTTCAAGAAGCACCCAGTCTATTGAATCAGCCATCACACTCACTTCATTGAGCGCTTCATCAATACCATTGCCGAGAGTACAACACACACAACCGTTCACCAGACTGATTTTCCTGTTGTTTGCATGCTCGATTAGCTCAAGGTCAATATTCAGTTCACCGAAATCATTAACCAGCACCGCATAGCGAATGCCATGTGCATCTCCCAGTATCTGGTTGATATAGGTTGTCTTACCGCTACCCAGGTAGCCTGAAACTATAGTGACAGGGAGGTTATTCATCATTGATCAGACTGGAAATACCCGGCCTTCAAAGACTGTCGCTTCTATATTCAGCTCCTTAAGACCTTCACCGCCCACTTCGTAGGGATCCTTATCCAGAACAACAAAATCAGCTTTCTTGCCAGCGCGCAGACTACCCGTCTCATTTTCCAGACCAAGAATTCTAGCTGCATCGATAGTAATTGCTTTTAACGCTGTATGCAGAGAGACCTTTTCCATTTCCCCGAGCACTTCACCCTCGCAATTTAGCCGAGTACAGGCAACCCAGGCGCTGTGCAAAGGCATGGCAGGCGCCATGGGAAAATCTGAGTGGAGTGAAGTTACAATCCCCTCACGCTCACAGGATCCTATTCGACCCATCTGGGAAGCACGCTCAACACCGATGCCTTTTCGTGAGTAGGTCGCACTGAGTTCATGAAGGTAATAGACGTTGGCAGAGACCTGTGCACCAAGCGCCTTGATTCGATGAACCTGTTCAGGGGTACTGAAGCCAAAGTGTTCAATGGTGTAGCCGTGATTAAAACGTGGTCGCTCCCATTGCAACTTCTCCAGGGTATCCAGGGCCAGTTCTAGGCCAAGATCACCTGTGCAATGAACATGTATTTCAAATCCTGCATTCCAGTAGAGCCTGGCTATTACTTCATATTCTTCAGGAGGGGTTAGCCATTCTCCAAGGTGTCCATCCGTATAACCCGGTTCCTGCATCATCGCTAACTGGGAAAAGAATGCGCCATCCGTGAACAGCTTTATCTTATTGGTAAACCGTAGTTTTTCGGTACTTTCATCGGGCAGCTGCTGAACAAACTCAAGGCCCTGCTCAATTCCTCCCTTTGCGTGACCAACAAGAATCGCATGGGGAACACATAAAATTCTAAAAGAGGAATCTTCTGTATCTAGTATCCTGCGTGCTGCGTCCCATTCCAGGTTGAAATCAAAAATACCGACTGCCAGGTCACCCACCGTGGTGTGGCCGCCAAAATGGACAACCTCTTTCAACCTTTCGAGTCCTTTATTCAACCAATCTGGCGACATAATAATTTTGTTGAGTTTTTGAATGGCGTAGCCGAGCCCATTTTCATAAAAATGACCTTTTTCATAGTCAATCTGTTGGCGACCCCGCACCTTGTCTTCTTCAATACCGATCAGACTCATCATGGCACTATTCAGATAGACCTCATGGAACGATCGTTGCCAGACAACCGCTGGTCGATCGCCAAAAATGTCATCCATGACTGACCTGGAAATATCACCATGCCAATGCTGGTGATAACCCCAGGTAAAAAATGGCTCATCCCCGGGAGTCCGTTCATGTCCATGGCGCAGTTGTGTCAGGTAATCCTGTTGGTTGGTGGTTGCTTTAACTGTTTCCCAGGGTAGTTTCCATTCCAGGCCCGTGATGAACTGCATGGGTAGCAGCACTGCCGCCATGATGGGATGAAGATGCGGATCAATCAGGCCCGGCATAATGACCTTGTCTGAAAACTGAACGTTAATTTCATGATCATCATGTTCAAACCATGGCTGCATGTTTTCGAGGGACCCGACTTCGAGGATTCTTCCATCGCGAACCGCTATCGCAGTCGCTTCTGGCCACGAATCATTCATGGTGATAATTTTCCTGGCGGTAAATACTGTGATCACGTTGTGGTGCTCCAGAATAGTTTCATGTCAATGTAGGGCCATGGGAAATACCAGTCAAGCACCAGCCAAAACGGACTTTCTCCTCACTTTCTGCTATGAACTTTCTGCTATGATCGTCGCAGGCACAACCCTGTTTAATCATTCGATTTCGCACGCGAAGGAATAAGATGAAAATCCACACCTCATCGATCATCGATAAACATGCCTCTATTGGTGAAATGAGAGATAGTGAAGAAATTCAGCTATTCACTGACTTCCTCCAGTCTGTGGGCGGCAAAGTTCACTAGAAGACTGAACCGTCTGGCCAATCCTTAAACAGCCTGTCTGTTATCCTCCCTTTACCCTCACAGCTACTGGTCAAATTACTAATTAACATTTAGTCTACACATTCAGCAAATAAAGAGGGGCTAACAATGACCCAAAATATTCGCGAGATAGAAATTTTCTCTTACGTCCATGAGAGCAAGCAGGACAAGCTTGAGGCACTGTTTTCAGCCCAGAGCTACAAACAGGGTGCCATTATCATTGAGCATGGTCAGCCGGTGAATGGACTCTATCTGATTGAAAAAGGTCAGGTAGAAGTCTCTCTACCCGGGTTTCAAGGTGTGCTCGCAATTCTCGAGGAAGGAAGATCCTTTGGTGAGATGTCTCTGTTCAATGATGAGAACCTGGCCTCTGCGACCGTCTCGGTAAAGTCTCAAACTGCAGAAATGCTGTTTTGCCCGAGGGATTCGCTCGCCAACGCACTGTCGGAAGATCAATTGTTGGCGGCAGGCTTTTACCGTGGCAGCGCCCAGATGATGACTGACCGTCTGCGAACCACTAACAACAAGATTAGCGGCGAAATATCGAAATCAATCAAGATGGCGGGTTCGCTCATCAATGAGGTGTCAAGTTCCGGGACCCTTGGATTCGCCCAGGAAGAAGTGTTAGCTGCCGGTTCGACAATCGTTTCCGGGATGACGCAGATCCTGAAGAGTCTGCTGGTCATGAAGCAAAGCGGAGAATCTGTTTCACCTGAAGACATTGCCTTACTGGCCGACAATGCAAAAGAAATTTACTACTCTGAATTCCAGGTATTCGAGAAGGTAAACAATCAATTAAAGGTGCTCGGGCAGCATCTGGACAACGTCACAAGAATTCTTTCACAGCAGGATGTGCTCGCCGTGGAAGAAGACACCTTGTTAATGGACCTATCCTAACGCTAACCGAGCACGACACCCCACTCCTGTCGGGTTGTAAAGAGTGGAGTATCCGGTGGCTGACTCACCAGCAGGCAAATGAATGAAGTCTGCCAGGCCTAGACTTCATTCTCTTCTATAAACTTAACATCAAATTCATACTTACTGACGGGTAACTCTCGAATTCGAGTGCCGGTCGCCGCGAAGATTGCATTGGTAAGCGCCGGTGCGGTGCCCGGCGTCCCTGGTTCACCCGCTCCACCCCAGGGTTCATGACTATTAATGATGTACGTTTCGATTTCAGGCGCACTATCCATACGCACCATGGGGTAGTCATCGAAGTTACCCTGTACAACCCTGCCATTGTCTATAGAAATTTCGCCATAAAGGGCGGCTGTCAGGCCATAAATCACCCCTGATTCCATCTGCGCTTTCAGGCCATCCGGCGCCACGGCAAACCCCGGGTCAACTGCAACGACAACCCGATCTACTTTAACTTTCCCTTCCGTGACGGTGACTTCTACAACTTCTGCGACAAGCGTTCCGAAAGAATCTTGTAACGCAATACCACGGCCACGGTTCTTACCGATGGGCTTGCTCCAATTTGCTTTTTCCGCAGCAAGATCAAGCACATCGCGGTGACGCTTGTGGTCTTTTAGCAGGTTTCGTCGAAACTGATAAGGATCGACCTGTGCCTCGTAAGCCAGTTCATCAATAAATGACTCGGTAAAAAATCCGTGCTGCGAATGGTCAACACTTCTCCAGGGCCCGAAGGGAATCGAAGTGGGGCTATCTACATACTCAATGCGTTTGTTAGCAATAGCATAAGCAACATGAGGCGCTTCAACAGGTTCGTGCTTGTCTACAAAGATATTTTCCCAAGCGGTGGGGTTTCCATCCGCATCCAGTGCCGCTCGAAAATTAGATGCCACCGCCGGGCGATAATAATCATGCTGGACATCTTCTTCCCTCGACCAGATTAATTTCACAGGTGAGCCAATGTGACGTGATAACCGTGCAGCCTGGATCGCCGCATCAGCAATGGAACGACGACCAAAGCCACCTCCCATGAAATAATTCGTGACCCTGACGTCTTGCGGATCTATTTCCAGGGCCGCAGCCACCTCATGTTTGAAGCCCAGGGGGTTTTGCGTACCGGTCCATATCTCGCACATTCCATTTTCGAACCTGGCGACTGCATTCATTGGTTCCATGCAGGCATGGGCCAGGTACGGGACTCGGTATTGCCGTTCAATCACGCGGTCTGCCGAAGCGAAAGCCTTAACGGTATCGCCTTCTTCAAGATCCAGATTTGCTTCACCAGACAGGGTTGCTTCCTCCATGTCTGACTGGAATTGATCGAACAATGATGCGCTGTTCATGTTTTCGCCGTCAGCATTCGTCCAGCTAACCTCTACTGCCGCTAACGCCTGTTTCGCTTGCCAGTAACCGTCAGCGACGACGGCGACAGCATCATCCAGATTGACAACTTCGACCACACCCGGCATCTTGTCGGCTTTACGGGTATCCATCTTCAACACTCTGGCACCAAATACCGGCGCCGCATTCACGGTTGCATATTTCATTCCATCGACAACAACATCGATTCCAAACTGCGCCGAACCATCTACCTTCGATGGAATATCCAGCCTTGGTTTTTCTTTACCCATGATATTAAATTGATCAGGCGTTTTAAGCGTCGGCACTGAAGGCGGGACCTTCGAGCCTGCGATCTCCGCAAAAGCTGAATAGGGTTCCCGCTTACCACCGGCCTCGTGGATGATCATGCCATTTTCAGTTTTTAATTCATCTGGGCTTACACCCCAGGCTTCTGCCGCCGACTCAACCAGCATCTCTTTCGCAGCGGCACCGGCGACTCGCATACCGTATACACCTGTGGTTCGAATACTCAAACTGCCGCCAGTAATCTGCAGGTGCATCGCCTTGCTCACCTGCATAAACACGCCATCCACGCTGCCCACCAGCACCCTGGGGATATTCATATCGCCAACAATATATCCCTTGCCCAGCGCATAATTTGCATAGTCATCTTCAGCCGGCGCCTCGAGGCATGAAACATCTTCCCACGCCGCATCCAGTTCATCCGCCAACATCTGGGCCAAGGCGGTCTGTGCCCCCTGACCCATTTCGGAATGGGGCACGATAGCCGTTACCTTATTATCTGCATCAATTTTCACCCAGGCATTGATCAGCGTCTCACCTTCCCCGGCAACATATTTCGATAAACCTGGTGTCTGAAGCCCTGGGCGTATGGCAACACCGATGACCAGTGCACTGCCTCCGACAACCCCTGCGGTAATAAATCCTCGCCTCGTCCATTTACCCATGCTGCACCTCCTGGGAAGTTTTGGGATCAAACACCTGAACACCGGCTACCCTTTGTATACCCCGTTTAATTCGGGAGTACATACCACAGCGACAAACATTGCCTGCCATGGCTACATCAATCTCATCTTCAGTGGGATTCGGCGTGTCACGTAATAGTGCAACCGCTGACATGATCTGGCCTGACTGACAGTAACCACATTGTGGCACCTGCTCCTCAATCCAGGCCTGCTGTACCGGGTGAAGTTCATCCCCATCAGCGATACCTTCAATGGTGGTGATTTCAGCACCATCTGCAGTTGAAACCGGGGTGATGCAGGAGCGAATGGGAACGCCGTTCAAATGTACAGTGCAGGCTCCGCACTGGGCGATACCGCAGCCAAACTTTGTGCCTGTCAGTTCAAGATTCTCCCGGATCACCCAGAGAAGTGGGGTATCAGGTGCCACATCCAGCCTGTGTATCCGGCCATTTACGTTAAGTTTGATCATTTATCTCTACCTTATGCATAGATGTAAGCGTGTCAGCTTCATTATCATCGGACCTGACTATTCGGGAACGACGAGTGTTCATACCAATGACGGTTTCCAGGTCTATGGCGATGCGTCAACCACAGAGTTCTTATCAAGTGCGCGTCCGTTTCAGACGATGGCCACTGTAAGATGATCATATAGGTCCGGGCCGGGTCCTGCACCCATCAATTCAACAAACTATTCCAGTAGAACGGCTTGC
>Ga0114949_10000679_pt1 | contig 19132 bp, 20 predicted proteins | sample N074metaG_FD_83505 | JGI IMG/M metagenome (GOLD analysis project Ga0114949, IMG submission 83505) | Deep subsurface microbial communities from Kermadec Trench to uncover new lineages of life (NeLLi) - N074 metaG | ecosystem: Environmental > Aquatic > Marine > Ocean trench > Sediment | place...
CTTTTTCATCAACTTGAGGTAGCGATGAATATTGAAGATTCAACTTTAAAAGCATTGTCGACTTCTTTAAATCTCAGACAGATGAGACAAGAGATTATATCTGGCAATATAGCTAATGCAGAAACCCCCGGTTACAAGGCCAAACGGATTGATTTTGAAGAAGCACTCGCTCGCGCCCTCAATCTCGATGAACTTCAAAACCTAGATGTTGATGATCCGAGACACTTTGGCGTTGGAGGCGGAGGATTTAATAATCTGCAGGCCGAAGTTTACCAAGATCCCAACGGTGTGGTGAGTGAAGATGGAAACACCGTAAACCGGGACGATGAAATGGCAAGGATGGCCGAGAACAAAATTTTATACGATGCCTCGGTCCAGTTGCTCAATAAAAAGTTAGGGCTTATGAAATATGCCGTAGGCTCAGAGAGGTAATAGATGGATTTGTTATCAAGTATGAAAATTAGTGCTTCAGGACTGGCCGCCAATCGGAAAAGAATGGCCACCATCTCCTCTAATATCGCCAATGCCCAGACCACCCGGACTGCCGAAGGTGGGCCTTATCGTAGAAAAGAAGTGGTCTACGGTGCAGAACCGGCGAGAAAATCCTTCAGTGAAATCTTAGAAGGGGAAATTGGGGAAAATGCTAAAAAGGTTCATGCCACTGAGGTTATCTCAACTGATCGACCGCCTATTTTTAAATATGAGCCCGGGCACCCTGATGCCAATGAGCAAGGTTATGTGGCCTATCCTAATATTAATGTAATGGAAGAGATGGCCAATATGATTTCCACCACAAGAAGTTATGAAGCAAATATCGCGGCCTTAAATACCGCAAAAGGAATGGCCCTAAAGGCCTTAGAGATCGGAAGATAAACAAATAAGCGAGGTTTATAATGTCTATTGAAACAAACTCAGGAATGTCAAACATCATAAAAAACATGGATGCAAATGCATGGATTAAGAAGGCCAAGATTGACCCCACTAAAGGGTTTACAGAGCTTACGCTAAAAGAAGGTGAGCAAACCTTTGGCCAAGTTCTCGGGAGTTATATTGGCAAGGTCAATGCCCTGCAAAACAAGGCCAATACTGCCATTGAAAAGTTGGTGACGGGAAAAAGTAAAAATATTCATGAAACCATGCTGGCAGTGGAAAAAGCAGAAATTGCTTTTAAAACCATGAACCAAATTAGACTTAAAGTGATTGATGCATATAGAGAGATCATGAAAATGCAAGTGTAAGGGAGTAGGCGTTGCAAGAATTTATACAGAGAATAGTTTCCAACTTCACTGACTTTTTCTCCCGTTTGGATAATTCACGGAAGGTGGGGGCAATCGTCACCGCCGGTTTTATCCTCGCTGGTATGATTGGGATTATCATCTGGGCCTCGCAAACCCGCTATGCTACACTTTATACCGATTTAAATTCAGAAGACGCTAAAAAGATCAGTATTTTGCTAGAAGAAAAGAAAGTATCCTATCAACTGGACAATGATGGAAAAACCATAAAAATACCTAAAGACATGGTTGATTTGTGGCGGATCCAGATGGCCACTTTGGGAGTGAATTTTTCCGGCACTTTGGGATATGAGATCTTAGATAAACAAAGCTTTGGAACCACCAGCTTTGTACAAAAAATAAATCGAAAAAGGGCCTTAGAGGGTGAGTTAATTAAGACCATCATGTATATTCGCGGGATCAAACGCGCCCGGGTTCATTTATCCATCCCCGAATCAAGTCCCTTTGTAGTAGAGAATAAAGCACCTTCAGCATCGGTTGTGCTGGAGCTCGATCGAGGAGTAAGGCTTACTTCCGAGGAGATAACAGGAATTGGTTCATTGGTATCGGCGGCAGTTGCAGGCATGAGGCCGGAAAATGTAGTGATTTTAAATGATCGGGGCAAGAAGCTTTCTGAAAATATCGGCGATCGCATGACCGAATATACCGCCAATCGTATGGCCCTTGAGGCCAAGTTATCTCGCCAATACGAGGAAAAAATCGAAGAGATCCTATCAAAGATTGTAGGCGAGGGAAAAATTGTCGCCAAAGTTTCCGTGTCGATGGATTTTACTGAATCCATTTCCACCAGAACCGAGTACGATGCAGAAAACCCCGCAGTGATTTCAGAAGTTAGGAACATACAAACCCTAGATGGAAAAAGGCCTTCGCCGCAAGGAATTCCCGGTGCTAGAAGTAATCTGCCAGGCGAGCTCCCCCAACCAGGTATTCCGGAAACCAGTAACAAGGTAAAAAAAGAACTTACTACCAGAAATTATCAAATTCCTTCCATCGTCACCAAGGAGAAAAGGCCTACCGCCGGACTTTCCAAAATCAGTGTTGCGGTAATGATAGATGGTAGAAGGGTTCCTCAATTAGATCAAAATGGTAAACCAATCATGAAAAATGGCCAACAGGTGTTAACCTATGAGGCCTGGTCGAAAAGTGATTTAGATAATTTTAGCGCCATTGTAAGCTCAGCTTTAGGGCTGGTTAAAAAAAGAGGAGATGACCTCACTATTAAAAGTATGGAGTTTGTAAAAGAAGATATAGAAGCGGCCCAGGTAATGCTTAGAGAAAATGCCAATAGAGAACTGGTTAAAAATATTATTAAATATTTGGCCATAGGTCTGGCCATCACTTTATTTTTCTTTTTTGTAGTTAAGCCATTTATTCAGTGGGTGACCGATAATACTGTTGAATCTATTGAAGATTTCCTACCTAAAACACTGGAGGAATTGGAAAAGGTACAAACCAGTCAGAAACTACCAGGACTTGAAGATGTCCTGCCGCAAATAGAAGAGAAGATAAATCCGCAAAAGATTGAAGGAAACCTCTTGAAAGAAAAGATTGTCTCCGAGATAGAAGCGAACCCGGCCAAAGCAGCACAGGTGATTCATGAGATGATTCATTCTGCCGAGTCGGATAAATCAATAGCCTAGGGGCAGGCATGGAAAAAAATCAATTGGAAATTAGCGATTTCGTTTTCAATCCCCTCTCTGGTAAAGGGCAGGGAGACGTAGAGACTGTGGAATTTTCCCCGCTTGTGCCAAATCATTTGGCACAAAAGGAAAGGCTGGAGGAACTAGATAGGGAAGAGAAAATTGCTAATGCTAAGGGGTTTAATATTTTAGACTTGGCCAGGGAGCAACAGGAGCGAAAAAATCATAGGGAGCAGGAAAGAAAAGAAAAGATTAAAAGTGAGGTTTTAGGCAGATTAAAGATCGTGGAAAAAGAGACCTTTGAAAAGGCACATGAAGAAGGACTTAAGGCCGGTAAGGAAGAAATCGCTGCTGAGATCAAAGTTAAGGCCGAGAAGCAGTTAAATATTTTAACAAACCTTGTTGATGAGCTCCTCACCCACAAGGAAGAATTATTTAAGGAGCAAAAAAATCAGCTTCTATTCATGGTTAAAAACTTAGTCCAATGGATAATTCTGCGAGAATTAAAAGATGATGGAAATTATCTAGAAACATTACTTGAAAAACTTGTATCCGAGTTACAAACCCAGACCAATTTAAATATTCAAGTGAATAAAAATGATTTTGAGAAGATGCCGGAAGTTTTAAATTCCCTGCAGAAAAAAATTGGCGAGCTTAAAAATGTTAGGTTGGTAATAGACCATGATCTACCGGAAAAGGGAATGTTACTAGACTCGGATAATGGCATGATAAAAAGCTCCACGAGTGAACAATTTCACGCCCTAGATAAGCTGTTTGAAAAAATAGGTGTTTTTAATAAAGATTTTACAGATGAGGGAAATGAAAACTGATTTGGATTTGAACCCACTCAATAAGGCATTTGAAAATACTTTGCCTTTTCAAAAAATTGGAAAAATTCATTCCAATAAGGGGATGGTATATGAAATCAGCCTGCCCCAGGCGATTATCGGTAGTCGGGTGGAATTTGTTACAGATTATGGCCCAAAGTGCTTCGGAGAAGTCATCGCCCTTAGGGGAAAAAAATGTCTGGCCATGCCCTATGAGGAAATATCCGGGCTCAATTCAGAAACAAAAGTATATTTGCGAGACTTAACTACAGAAATTCAAATTTCTGATTCTATGTTGGGAAGAGTGCTGGATTTTCAGGGCCGGCCGCTAGATAACAAAGGGGAACTGCTGGGGAGTTTTGAGACCAGGTCTATTTATGGCACCCCCATAAATCCTCTAGATCGTCCTCCTATCAATTCCGCCATAACAACGGGAATACACTCAATTGATTTTTTTATGACTGCAGGACAGGGTCAAAGACTGGCCATTATGTCTGGCTCCGGTGTGGGTAAATCCGTACTCTTAGGCATGATGGCAAGATTTACCAACGCTGATGTATCAGTGATCGCGCTAGTAGGTGAAAGGGGCCGTGAAGTTTTAGAATTTATTGAAAGGGATTTAGGCCCTGAGGGATTAAAAAGATCGGTGGTCGTTGTGGCAACTTCTGATTGTTCACCCCTAATTCGGATGAAGGCGGCCTATACTGCTACCACTATCGCCGAGTATTTTCGTGATAAAAACAATCATGTTATGTTTATGATGGATTCGATAACTAGATTTGCTATGGCCAATAGAGAAATATCTCTTGCAGCAGGAGAACCTCCAGGCCAAAAGGGATACACCCCTACAGTATTTTCAAGATTACCTAAACTTCTAGAAAGAGCGGGAACGAAAAGAGGATCAGGAACCATTACTGGAATGTATACGGTACTAGTGGAAGGTGGGGATATGGATGAGCCTATCGCCGATGCCATTCGGGCGATAGCTGATGGCCATATAATTTTAACTAGAGAGTTGGCGCAAAAAAATTATTTTCCGGCAGTGGATATTTTAAGCTCTATATCACGGGTGATGAACCAGGTGGTTAAAGCTGACCACAAGGCCTTGGCCTCAAGGCTGCGTGACCTTTTGGCCGCTTATAAGGACAGCATTGATTTAATAAATGTCGGGGCCTACGTCAGAGGTGCCAATCCCAAAGTGGACCTAGCGATTGAGCTCATTGACTCATTTGAAACACTGATGAAGCAGGATTTAGAAGAGCGAACTTCGGTGAGCATTAATGAATTGTATGATCAGTTGGAACAAATAATTTTAATCGCCGAGAAAAAACTGACGAGTAGTGAATAGATGAAAAAGTTTAAGTTTCGACTAGATACGGTTTTAAAATTAAGAGAATTTGAAGAGAAAAAGGCGAAGATTAATTTAGGGAAAGTGATAACAAAGATGGAGTATATTAAAAGAGAAATTGAGAAACTTAATAAAGAGATAGGTATGGGATATAGCGAAATGCAGGAGCTTTTAAAAGAGACGGTGGATGGAAGAACCCTTCAGTTTTTCCCTGCTTACTTCGCCGGCAAGGAGGCGATGATTAAATCCAAAAAAACTGAGCTTTCAAACTTAAATGAAGAATTGAATTTTAGAAGGTTGGAGCTTAGAAAAGCGGAAGGTGAATTTAAAAGCATCGATAAATTAAAAGAAAAAAGTTTTGAGAAATTTAAAGATGAGATCTTTAAAAAAGAACAAAATGATTTAGATGATTACACCATTATGAAATATGGGAGAAGTCATGAGTAAGTGGATGATAATTTTTGGCATTGTTAGTTTGAGCTTAACCGCTCAGGAAAAACCCAAGACCTATACAGAAGAACAGTTTAGGGCCGCCTTGCGAAAAGAGATGAGAAAGGAAATGGAAAACCTGGGTTCTAAAAAACTTGTTAAGTACTTTAAGGGACTATTAGATAAAGAGGAAATGATTGAGGCGAAAAAGAACAAGCTAGCACAAAGAGAAAAAATACTTTCCATGTCGATTAAGCAGTTTGAAAAGAGAATTAAGCTTTTAACCGGAAAGCAAAATAAAATTATTGGCTGTATCGATGAAATCAAAAAAGGTGAGGAAAATCGCATAAAAAATATGGTGGAAATCATTTCCAACATGAAGGCCGACAAAGCGGCTGCAGTTCTTACTGTTCAGGATCCAGACATCACCATAAAAATTTTAAGGGGCCTTGACCCACTTAAGGTCTCAAAATTATTCAATCAGATGGACAAGGAAATATCTGCCCGACTACAAAAACAGTTTTTGACTATGAAAAGATAGACAGACAACTGGAAATGGGCAGAAAAAATGATTGCAAGTGGAATTTCAAATATTAACCCTGCAGAGATTAAACCAAATGGGGAGACCGTATCCCCGGTAGAAGAGGGTGGAGCTGACTTTGGCTCCTTTTTAGAGGAAATGCAAAAAAGAGGGATTGCCCAAATTCAATTAACCTTACTTCCTGGAGGAAAAGTAGTGGAGTCCACGGAAGAGGTTAAGGAACTTAATCTTGATTTTAAAGAAGCACCCAAAGAACCACCCAAAGAACCCTTGAAAACAGAAGATGAAAATTTAAAAGCATTTAAAAATAAACCCTTAGAAGAGTTAAAGGGGGATAAAAAAACAGCAAAACTTGAATCTAGCGATTTATTTTTATCCCAAAGAGAAATCTCTAAAACTGCAGAAAAAAATGAGGGATTAAATTCTTTCAGTAAGATTTTTAATGTTAAAAAGGAAAAATTTGAAAAAGCGGAAGAGGGTAGTGTTCTTTCGCTACTCGATGCTAAAAGCGAACTTGGCGAAACGAATGCACCCAAAACCGCCGAGAAGCTACAATTTAACAACACCAAACAGTTATTTAATTGGATATCTAAACTGATTGCCAAAAATACCATCACCAATGGCCAACAGCTCAGCTTAACCTTAAGGGATGGGACTTTGGGGCAGTTTAGTATTATGGCCAAATCCTTAGGACAAAATGGTGAGTTAAATATGGAGATCCTCGCTCAATCAGAAGCGGGCCGAGATTTTTTTAAAGGCAATGAAGTTGCCTTAATTAAGGCGCTTGAATCTGCCGGTATTAAGGTTTTAGATTTTAAAGTAGGACTAGCAGGCAGTAATAATTCTTTGGCCAATGATATGGCCAGCTTAATGAGTGATAGTAAAGAGGCCGCAGCAGAGCGGTTTGAAGAAAATATGTTTCAGCGAGAGGAACTCGACCAGGACTCTCGCCGCCGAAAAAGAATTTGGGATGAAATGCTTGAAAATCGAAGAAGGGGGGCCTGATGACTAGAATGGGTAGGCCTGAGCTTAATAATAACTTCTCTAATAAAGTAACTATTAGAAATAAAAAAGGGTTAGCTGATTTAAATGCCCTGGCCGGCAATAAATCTCGGGGAGGCATTAAATTTGTGAATGCCTCGAGTAAAACGGAACTGGGAAAAGATGCATTTATGAAAATACTGGCCCATCAGCTTAAAAACCAAGATCCCACGAGTCCCATGGATCAAAAACAACTGACTGCCGATCTCGCGCAGATGTCATCACTTGAACAACTGACTAAAATGAACGCAGCGATTGCTCGGTTAAATCCTAATTCTAATACCCAAAATCAATTTTATGCGGCCTCCTTTTTAGGTAAAGAGATTTTTACCAAAGGAACAACCATAAATTTTGAGGGCAGAGGTGTAGAGATTCCCATTTCCCTTCCCCAATATGCGAAAAAGGTAATGGTTCGAGTTAGTGATTTAAGAGGACAATTAGTTAACCAAATTAATATGGAAAATTTGCCCCAGGGATCCCATCTGATTAAATGGGATGGTAAACGCCTGGATGGGGTACCTGCTAGAAATGGTATTTATAATATTTCAGTTATTGCCCAAGATAACTCCTCTAAAACATTCAATGGGGAGAGCAGAATTAAAGGTGTGGTAACTGAGGTTAAGTTTGAAAATGGAGAAGCGGTCTTAAAGATAGACGGTAAGACCCGGGTATTTTTGCGTGATGTTGAAAGTTTTGGCCTTCCGAGAGATAATAGGCCTAAAGCTAATCAACCGGCGAAAAAATTAGATGGTTAAAAGTAATCTCTCTATATCAAATCTTAAAAGGTCCCAAAATACAGAGACCAGGGCGAAGGCCAAAAAAGAAGAACTTGTATCTGATTTTAAAGGACTCCTGCAAAAGAATTTAGATAAAAAAGATGAAATTAAAATATCTACCCACGCGCTAAAGCGGTTGAAGGACAGAAAACTGAATATGGATAATAAGGAATTTGCTAAAATTAAAAAGGCCATTGCCCAGCTTAGAGAAAAGGGGGGTAAAGACTCCTTGGTTATAACGGATAAGGCCGCCTATATTATTGATGTAAAAAATAATACGGTAGTAACAGCAATAGATAAAAAAAGCATAAAAAATAATATTTTTACGAAGATTGATTCGACAATAGTTATAAATTAGCTGAGAATTGGCCGGTCCTTTCTGGAGGCCTATATTTTAAGTCTGTCGTTACTTAAATAATCTCAGCAGGAAGTCTAGGAGGGACGCCATGAGTATTATGAGATCCTTTAATATTGGTATCACTGGTCTATCGGCCAATGGGCAGAGTATGGCCGTAACTGGTGATAATATCGCCAATGCTGGAACCACCGGGTTTAAGGCCTCAAGATCGGAATTTCAGGATATCTTGGCAGTTTCTTTAAAAGGTACGGCCGGTGGAGCACAAATTGGTGCTGGTACCCGCCTGGCAAACGTTAAAGTGCTGCATAACCAAGGTGATGTCACGAGAACGGAAAGTAATACGGACATGGCCATTAGCGGTGAGGGATTTTTTATAACTGACGCTCCTTTTGGTAGAGGTTATACGCGAGATGGTTCTTTTCATTTTAATAAAGTGGGAGAGCTTGTTAATGCCGATAATTATAAAGTTTTAGGTTTTGAATATAGAAATGGTAAAAGAACAAATCTCATTTCACCAATCTCTTTAAGTAATGCAAACATTCCTGCCAAGGCAACTGATGAAGTTACTATCAGAATGAATTTAGATACTAGGGCAGACCGGCAAACCTTTGATAAAAAGAATCCCAATGATACCTCCGATTACTCCTCGGCCCTGGTTGTCTATGACAATATAGGAACCCAGCGGCTGGTTACCCTTTATTGGAATAAGACTGATAACAATCGCTGGGAATACCACGCCATGGTTGAAGGAAAAGACGCCGCTGGTGGAAAACCAGGGGAAATGTATGAGATGGCCAGAGGTAGACTGCAGTTTGATAATAATGGACTTCTTCAGGAAGAAATTAGCCAAAACAATTCATTTAACTTTAGTTTTGGAGCGAAACCAAATCAAGTTATTAAATTCAATTTTGGTAAATCTCTCAAGGAAGGTGGAGATGGCCTTAGAGCGACAACCCAGTATGGAATTAAATCATCAGTGGCAAGACATGGCCAAGATGGACATTCCACTGGGAACCTCTCCAGTTTAACTTTTGATGATAAAGGGGTGATGACCGCTGCTTATTCTAATGGAGAGTTAAGAGAGATTGCTCAAGTGGCATTGGCCAAATTTGAAGATAATGAAGGCCTCTTTAAAATGGGTAAAAACCTCTACAAAGCAACCAGAGTATCCGGACAGCCGGCCGTTGGAGGCCCAGAAGAGGGCGGTAGAGGGGAGATTATATCGAAATCGCTAGAGCTCTCAAACGTAGATTTGGCCAAAGAATTTGTCCAACTTATGATTCAATCGAGAAATTTCAAGGCCAACTCCAAAGTCATCACAACCTCTGATGAAATGGCCCAAGAAATTCTAAACCTTAAAAGATAATTAGATTGCTCCGTCGTTGCCTATGGACTCGACGGGGCATAATTCTAGCGCTTCTAAACAGGTTTTAATCTCTTCATCACTTTGCGGTTGGGCCCAGACATAAGCATGTCCTTCAAGGTCATTCATAATAAAGAATTTAGGGGCCTCAAGGACGCAGGCATCACAGGCAATACAACTTTCATCGACATAGAAAAGGCCCAAGACATTCTCTGGCCATTTGGCATTTTTATCGGCCACGCTAGTAAAATTTATAAATTTTGATACTAGTGCTGGTTCTCATGTGATTAGAGAGATCCACAGTGAACATTTTCCCTATGGTCTGTTTTAAGCGCTCTACCACCATATCTTCTTCTTCTGCACTACTTGTAACTTTGGCCTTTTTGGCCTTAACCAAGGTCATGATGCTTCCCTCTCTTATGGTAAGCGTCTTTCCGGTTTTATCCTTAAAAATATCATTTAAACTCTGACCTGAGAGCCTAATATTTCCAGCGGTGCCATCAAATTGGTTGATGGTGAGCTCTTTTACAAATTGAAAATTATATTTTTTCTGTAGTTTTTCAATGGCCCTGACTTTGCCTCTATTCATAAGACCTACGAGTTTCACCTGGAGATCTTTGGCAAGTTTTAGCAACTCATCTTGTTTCCCCTCCTGAATAATCTGCTTTGCCACTTCTTCTTTAAAGTCTGCAAAGGTGGGAACAACCTCCGCTTTTTTCTTCTCAACATAGATGATATGCCAGCCAAAAGGCGTCTTCACAGGTTTTGAGATGGTACCGGCCTTCTGGGTGAAAACCACTGCCTCAAATTCAGGAACCATTCGTCCCTTACTAAACCATCCCAGGTCACCACCATTTTTATTTTTAGCGCTATCACCATATTTATTGGCCATTTTGATAAAGTTTCTTGTGTTAACTTTTTTAGCAATCTTTTTAATTTCTTTTTCCGCATCCTTTTCTTTTCCAGGTTTTGGAGTGATTAGGATATGGCGGGCCTTGGTTTCAGCGGGACGGGCAAAAATATTTTTCTTGGCCTCATATCTGGCCTTAGTTAAGTTAAAATTTTCTTCCTTGGCCAAAAAATCCGTGAGATCTTTTTTGCTGACGACCACGTATTTTTCAAGGGATTTGGAATTAAGTTGAATAATCTGTGCTTTAACCGCCTTCTTTCTAAACTCTTTAACTTCACTTATAAATTTATGGGATAAGGGATAAGAGGAAACCAGGTCAAAGGCCTTGCGGTTTCTAATCTGCATCTTTGTGTCTTCTTCAAATTTTGCAATGGAGATTCCTGCCCTTTGCAAGGATTGCTTGTAAAGAGTTACATTAAAATTATCGCCGGACATAAATATCTTTTCACCATTTTGGGAGAAGTTTTTAATACTCTCTTTGACTTCCGAAGAAGATACAAAGTTTCCAACTTCATCGCCAAAAATTAGCATAAGCTTTTGGTTGACTAGCTGTTGGGTGATATTTTCTCTTAGTTTTAACTTTGCAATTTGTTTGGAGGTAAGATCCTTTCCACCGTAAACTTGGCGGTAAAAGGCCAATTGTCTTTTATAGACATTTTGGAACTCGCTAATACTTATTTTGTAGTCTCCAACCTTACCAATAACGTCTCTACTTCCTTGTCCACCTTGATACCCAGTGACAACAAAGGATATGACAATCAGTCCAATAAAGAGGGTTACAAACAATCCTGAGGTTTTTTCCGAAAAACTTTTTGACATGTGACTAATCCTTAATTTTTTTAATAACGGCAACCTACCATTTGAGGCCTAAAACAGTAAAGAATATTGGCGAATTAAGGGATAATTGGTTACTCTTACTTTTATGGATTTCTCCAATTTTAAAAACCACCGGCTCAGATGGGGACTCGATATTCTTATTCTAGGCCTTTCATTATACGGCGTGTCGAGATGGAGTGGGAAAAGCGAGCATATTTCCCCAGCGAAATCATTTTTTATTACTAATATGGCGATTATTCAGCAAAGCGTCACCTCCGTTAACCATGAACTTTCAGGTTTATATAATAACTACCTGGCAAATATTGAGGCCAGCAAAGAAAATAAATCTCTGCTAAATAAGGTGGCCCAACTAGAAAACCAAATTTTTGAATTTGAAGAGCTGGTCAAGGAAAATAAGAGGCTCAAAAAATTGCTCCAATTTGGGAAAAAACAGGTCAAAAGACCTATCCTTTCTCAAATCGTTGGCTGGAACTCTTCCAGTCATTTTAAAGTTCTACGGATAAATAAGGGATTTAAGGATGGTATTAGGCTGCAATCCTCTGTTGTGACCTCTAAGGGATTAGTTGGTTATATTTATCGACTCACTGATCATTTTGCCGATGTTTTAACTATTTTAGACGCTAATAATAAAGTTGATGCAATTGTTGCAAGGTCCCGTTCTCATGGCATTTTAGAGGGGTATGAACAGGGCAAAATCCTGATGAAATACGTTTCCAATATTGAACCGGTTATTTTAAATGATATGGTTTTAACTTCAGGACTTGGGAATTTGTATCCCAAGGGAGTAAGGATTGGCCGAATTAGTAAAATTGAGAGGGAAAGTTATAGTGTTACCCAACACATAGAGATTACTCCAAGTGTTGATTTTGGAAATTTAGAAGAAGTCATCGTGCTGATTTTTCCCGATAGAAATAAAAAAGACAAGGAATGGGAAACCCTCAACCGCCCACTCCAAATTGGGAGTAAAAATTGAATCTTTCAACTCTTAAATTACTTCGTCCCATGGGTCTGACTCTCGCCCTCTTGGTGGTGTTGGAAGTAATTTCGGCGACGATTTTTCCTTTGGTGGGTATTGAGAATTATCAAATCCCCTTCAATATCCTAATTGTTTTATACTTAAGTTTTAAACTGGATAGTCCTTATTTGGCGCTACTGATTTTATCAGTTCAGTACTTTCATTCGTTATTTTCCATCGAAGGATGGGCGATAGGTACACTTATCGGGGTATTACTTTCCCGCATAATTTATCTTTTCAAAGAAATCATTGATTTTTTTGCTTTTCCCCTTGTGATACTAGTCGTCCAGGCATGTCTTTTGTCGTGGTTTATCTTTTCATCTCTGTTTATTTATTTTCAAAATCACAGCTTTGGTCCTGTCTGGAGCAGATTTTGGGTTTTTATCCCGGAAAGTCTTATCGCCTCGCTTATTTCACCAGTTCTTTTTCTCATTTTAGAGAGGATTTGGAAACAGAATGAGGAGGCCTCACTTCGGGGCTTGAATTAGATGTTGTACACAGAAAACTCTGTAAAGGATTATAAACCCCGGGCCATGGTTATTGGCAATATTGTGGCATTATCTTTTGCTGTCATATTGGGCCGTCTTTGGTATTTGCAAATTTATAACGGGGAAAAATTTTTTCGCTACTCACTTGCCAACAGCTTACGGAAGGAAAATATTAAGGCCCCAAGAGGGTTGGTTTTTAGCCGAAACAATAAACTTCTAATTCATAATGTTCCTCGCTTTGATGCCATTATTATTCCGCAATATTTAAGCAATCGAAAAACCTCACTTAAAAAACTGGCCAAAATTATTGATATGCCGGTGGAAGCGATCGAAAAGACCTTGAGAAAACGTTCCTCTCAACCGCGCTACATGTCGGTGATTATTAAGAAAAATATTACCAAGAAAGAAGTGGCCATCATGGAAACAGAAAATTTTAAAATACCTGGGGTCTCGGTGCGGCAGTTTATCGGTAGAGAATACCCCGATAAGGAAATTGGGGCCCATCTGCTAGGTTATATCTCAGAGATTAATGACAAACAAATTCCCCGATTGAGAAAAAAGTTTGGCCATAAGTACCGTCCTGGTGATCATATCGGACAGGCAGGAATAGAAGAAATACTTGATTTGCATCTAAGAGGTGAGGATGGCCAACAAATTGTGGAAGTGGATGCCCTAGGACGGGCCCGTCGTTATGTGAGCACGGATAATCTTTTTAAGGGGATAATAAACCGTTCTTTCAAACGGGGAGATAACTTAAGACTGACTATTGATAAAGATCTGCAAAAGACTGCCTATGATTCGCTGGAAGGAAAAGTGGGAAGTGCGGTGGCGGTAAATGTGGAAACGGGAGAGATACTGGTAATGGTATCGAGACCTTCTTTTGACCCTTCCCAATTTGGTCGGGGGATAACAAGAAAATATTGGAATTCCCTGATAACTAATGAAAATAATCCTTTGCTTGATAGAAATATCCAAGAGCACTATTCACCGGGCTCTACCTTCAAGACCATAACTGCCTTGGCGGGACTTGAGGAGGGACTTATTGATGAAAAAACCGAAATAAATTGCAAAGGTCATATTAAATTTGGCACCAGAAAATTTCATTGCTGGAAAAAAAATGGCCATGGAAAAGTAAATATTTATAAGGCGATTAAAGAGTCCTGTGATATCTATTTTTATAAGCTGGCACAAATACTTGATGTGGATGTGTTGGCCAAATACGCTAATATGTTGGGCCTGGGCATGAAAACAGGAATTTCCCTTCCCCGCGAAATACCAGGTCTTATCCCCACTAAAAAATGGAAAAAAGAATACACTGGAGAGTCATGGCAAAGGGGTGAAACCCTCTCGGTTGCCATCGGCCAATCTTTTGTTCTCGCCACCCCCCTTCAACTGGTCATGAGTTATGCTGCTTTGGCCAACGGTGGGAAGGTTTTAAGACCTTATTATTTAAAAGATATCTTTAACAATGCCGGCGAAATCGTAGAGAAAACCTCCCCCAAGATCATCCGAGAGCTAAGTTTTAAACCTAAAACTTTAAAAATTTTAAAAAAGGCGCTGTTTAGCGCGGTTAATGAAAAAAAGGGAACAGCTTATTGGTTTAGAGGAAGAGGAATTAAAATGGCGGGTAAAACCGGTACTTCACAAGTAGTTCGCTTGTCCTCAGATAAGATTTATACTAAATGCGAGGAAATGGAGTACAAGTTTAGACACCATGGGATGTTTGTCTCTTATGCTCCTGCAGATGATCCTAAAATTGCCGTTTCTGTGGTAGTGGAACATGGATGTCATGGTTCTACCGCGGCAGCGCCCGTGGCCAGAGATATTATTACTCATTATATGAAAAAATATCATTCGGATATCCGGGCAAAAATAATAGCAGAAGAGAAAATCTTGGCACAACGGAATAAAAAACAATGATCGCAGCAAACTTTTGGTCTCTGATTAAAAAATATGATTTCTCCTTTTTTGTTATTATCGCTGCCATTTTTATGGTGGGAATTTTAAATCTGCATTCCGCTACCCACAGTTCCCACTCCCAGGCAGCGGTCAACCTCTATCAGACCCAAATCCTTCTATTCGGTTTTTCAATTTTTGCTGGAATGTTAATCAGTTTTATAAGACCTTCAACCATGGCGCGTTTTTCCTGGCCCATCTATTGGATAAATATAGGCCTGCTGCTTTTGGTTCTACTGCTTGGGATGAAAGGCATGGGGGCCAAGAGATGGATTGTGATGGGGCCTTTTAGGTTGCAGCCTTCTGAAATAATGAAGATCTCTCTTATCCTCGCCCTGGCACGTTTTTTTACTAGTAAAAGATATTTCAGTGAACTCAATCTGAAAAATCTGATCATGCCTGCCTTTTTTGCTTTATTCCCGGCCCTTTTAATTATCATGCAACCAGATCTTGGCACGGGACTTGTGATTCTTTTGATCTTTTTTATGGTGGTCTTTTATGTAGGACTGAAATGGAAAACCATTATGATCCTGGGGATAATAGGTCTCATTTCAGGACTTGGCATGTATCAATTTGGGCTTAAGGGATATCAAAAGAAAAGAATAACCGCCTTTTTAAATCCTGGTATGGAGCCCAAGGGACTGGGATATAATGCGATTCAGTCAAAAATTGCTATCGGGTCGGGAAAATTATTTGGTAAAGGCTTTAAAAAATCAACCCAGGCCTCGCTTAATTATCTACCGGAAAACCATACGGATTTTGTGTTTTCAATTTTTAACGAGGAACATGGATTCTTTGGTTCACTTCTTTTAATCGGGCTTTATTTAGTTTTGTTTTTCCGCTTCCTATGGCTGGCCCAATCCGTTACGGATGTCTATGATTCCATTGTGGTGATTGGCGTAATGTCGGTCTTTTTTTGGCATACTCTGGTCAACATGGGAATGGTAACGGGACTTCTTCCTATTGTTGGACTTCCCCTACCCCTGATGTCTTATGGCGGATCAAGCCTTTTAACATTTGGTATCTGTGCCGGCATGGCCACTTCAATTAGTAATTATCGAAATATTTTTTAAAAGGGAAAGTGGATATTTCCGGTAATCACCGTGGTTAGATAGGCGGTAGTCAAGTGCATGCACCCTTCATAGATACCATAACCTGTCGAGACGGTGGGAACTCCCATGGCCCCTTCGATTTGCGCTTCTTCCAAATCTGGTTCAATTTTAAAAATATAAACCAGGGCGGCATGGAAAAGGGGAAAGATGATCAGACTTAAAAGGATTTTTAAAATAACCTGAATTCCGTAATTTTTTATATCTCCGATGGGTTGGTTGATGGCACTTGAGATAATGATCACCCAGCCGAGAAAAAATCCCAGGTAAGAAAGGCCGATGGCCAGATTTTTTTGCACCACCAGCTGGTTGAAATTTAACTTCGAAATTAGCTTAAAGGTTTTAATGGCAAACCCTATAATCACTACGGTGAAAAGCCATAAAAATATAATTAGAATAATCACATGTCGCCCAGATTCAGTAGAGACATTGACAGAGACCTGAAGCAGCTTGGCCAGTCCCAGAGCATGAGCGGCGGAAATTAAGGCATAGGACATGTTTTTCTTTTTAGAAATTTCATCGGCATATTCAAAATTATAAAGCGCAATGGATTCCATTATGTATAAGGCCACAAGGTAAAGAGAGAAAGTGATAACGGCGGTAATAAAAAAATCAAAAAAGGCATAGAAAAAGCCATCCGTTAGATAGATTTGAAATTGGGAAAATAAAAGACCTAGTCCTAGGATCCGTCCAAAAAGGTGAACGGTTTCAGCAGCGTTTTTAGAGGGGTAAAAACGTTTTAAAAATTGCCCTTTGCTGGAAGGGTAGAGGAGGAAATGAGAATATTTATATAAAAGTATTATCACGCAGATAAATATAAGTAGAAAAATTCTAATTATTAGCGTGTCTATAATTTCATTCATGTTGGTTTCCAGGAAGGGAGAAAAGATTTTTAAGGTGAGGCAAGAAATCCTCTCTTTTAAATATCCTTGCTTCCGCTATTCGCCTAATATTTTTTTTAGTGATAGTGCCTTCAGTGCCAAATTCATCATTGTGTCCGTAAAAGGGTAATTGTTGTTCCTTGTGGAGTATGATCTTTTTATAAAACGTTTTGGTCGGTCTCCACTTCCCCCATCCAAGCACCTCTGGAAGATCCCGGTAAGATCGATGAAATTTCCAGATGCGTTGTCCTGAGTTTATAAGTCTCCAGGAACCAAAGGTAAAATGTCCCAGGAAATAGCTACCCGGAGGCAAGGGAAGAGTTTCCGGGGAGGGGGCCCCTTCATCCAACCTGAAAATCGACATGCCAATATTCCCCTTATTTGCTTCAAAAAACTCTTTAGAGGTTTTTATGGTTATGTCTTTGGTACCGGAAAAAACCCTAACCAGTCGCAATCTTAAAATATAGGTTTTAAGAAATAGGCCTTCGGAATAGGAATCTAAAAGTAAAACCGAAGTGGGAGGTCGGAGAAGACTTGCCGAACTTTTTAGTTCATCAATACCATTTATGGTCATTCTTTTTTCGTCTGTTTTAAGACTTTTCGCCAGACCTAGATAGATCAAAATTAAAAGGACATAAAGTGAGATTTTTCCCATTGGCCTATTGTCTCATTTTGGGTTTATATGGGCAATGAAATCAAAAAGCTCTCTTTTTTGTTTGTCTTTTAAGGTTATGGTGTCAACATGAAGTCGCATGATGGAATGGGCCTTGCGGAATTTGTTAAATAAATCTGTGGCCTCGCTAATATCTGAGTATTCTGGAAGATCCCTGCCCGAGAGCTGGCGAACCACTTTCATGGGAAAGAGGTAGGTATCTTTCCCATCCTTGTAATATTTGGAAATCCTGCCTTCCGAGGAACCTTTGATATAATCGATATCTTGATCTTTAAGGTATTTTTCAATTACCTCAAGTTTTCTGTGTTGAACCCCGTTATAGGATTCAAAAATCTTTTCCGGGATCTGGTTTTTAACGATCGCTTTGGCATATGGGTTTTTGCTTTTTCGAAGTATTTTACTGAGAAAATGATCGTCGTGTTCGATATATTTCTCAATATTTCCTGGAATGACATACTCTAAAGGAGAGGTCTTAAAAAACTTACAGAGAAGTTGTTCTAAACAAACCGCACGGTAGTGAAAGTAAACCATGACAAACATATGATAGCGGCAGAGAAGAAAGTCTTCAAAAGTAAGAACCGCTCTTTCTGTGATTCCTAAATAGGCGTTGTTGTCTATTACACATATTTTAAGGTTATCTAAAAGCCAGTCGAGGTCGAAGGTTCCATAGCTGACTCCGCAAAAATAACTGTCTCTTAAAAGGTAATCCATGCGATCACAATCAAGCTCACTAGAAACTAATTGGTGCAGAAGGGGAAAGTAGTTTACTCCCTCTACGGTAAAATACGCGGGATTTCTAGCATGCCCGGTCATTAAATCAGCAATTGATTTTCTATCTACACCAAATTTATCCTCAACCTGTTTAAAGGCCGAAGAAAAAGAGCTATCGACCAGAGATTTGATCGTATAGTCTTCATGGGTGGCCTGGCGGTCCTGACTTGAAGTTAAAAATTCTTTGGGAATATTCAGTTCAGAGACATTTGGCATGGCCATTTCTGAGGAATGGCTTAGCGGAGCGTGTCCTATGTCATGAAGCAGACAGGCCAGTCTGAAAGTTTCCCTTAAGCGAGTTAGTTCAACATGTTTAATATTTTCGGGAAAGAGTTTGTCAAAGGCCTGGGAGCCTACGTGCATAACCCCTAGTGAGTGTAGAAACCTGGAATGGGTGGCGCCGGGGAAGATGTATTCTGAAAGGCCAAGCTGTTTGATGGATCTCAAGCGGATAAAAAAATCGTTGGTTATTATGGGGATCTCTTCATCATAAATTTGAATAAGTCCGTGTACCGGGTCTCTAACTTCCATATGATTTTTCCAATTTAGCTGCGTTTGTTTGCAACCACTCGATAATATCCCTCGATTCAAACATTGGATTATCCTCTATATAGAGACAGGGAACAGTGGATCTTCCAGTATCTTTTCTCAGTTTTTCAAAATTGGAAAAATCTTCGTGTATATTTTTGAAAATGACTTTTAGCTCTAGCTGGTAGATGGCCTCAACGACCATCCGGCAAAAAGGACAAGCTGGGTAAAAATATAGTTCTAATTTAATTTAACGTTCCTCTTCTTTTTCGTTTTTATCAAGGCCTTTGGCATATTTTAAATCCTCATCTTCTTCATCCTCTGTAAACTCATCGTCTGGTTTATC
>Ga0114949_10000684_pt1 | contig 19099 bp, 15 predicted proteins | sample N074metaG_FD_83505 | JGI IMG/M metagenome (GOLD analysis project Ga0114949, IMG submission 83505) | Deep subsurface microbial communities from Kermadec Trench to uncover new lineages of life (NeLLi) - N074 metaG | ecosystem: Environmental > Aquatic > Marine > Ocean trench > Sediment | place...
GGCATAGAGACCCTCGCAATGCTTGAAGTCAGGGTAAAAGTATTCCCCCTACGCTAATCACGAAACGCAGACTGAATCAGTCGCCCAAACTGCATCGCCGCACCAACCAGATTGAGCAACAGACCCACTATCACGGGTGTGAACGTGTGCCACATCGCTACGTTCACAAACTGCAACACAATGACGACCGCAAACGCTGCAAAAACGATGCGATTGGACAATTCGACCACGCTGGAGTCGTTGGTCTGCATCCTCTGGCTGGACCAATAGAGCGACCCACACATGAAAGTTCCCCATGAGCCGCTGACAATGGCCCAAACGAGATCCGGCGCAATCGGTAGACTCAACATTGTTATCGTGGCGAGCGCGAACCCACCGGCGGTAAAACTCGCTTCCAACAGGAAAGTGAGCCGGAGACGATCGCCTGGATCCCACTGTCCAGAACTACGGCTGCCGAACACGACGACAACGCCAGAAAAACCCGCCAGCGCGATAGCGATCTCGGCGATGCCTACGAGAACTTCTGTAAGGTCCAACGAAATCATGAATTCATGGCAACACTACAAATCGGATAACCGCAATTGCCATCGCGACCTGATGATGTAGCGGGCAAGCTCCGCTTGCACAATGGATTTATTCCAGCACGCAACCAGAGCAGTACCAAGCCAACTTCAGCTCCGAAACTCGAGGTGAGAAGAAGTTCACCGGAACCGACGATTGAGCCAGATACTATGATGCTTGGGCCCAGATGTTTAGCGCGCCCTGGAAAGCTCGTTGGCACGGCCAGAGTTTCCCCAGGCCGCTGCGTGTAGAGGTCCACGTCTCCTGTATTCACTGGTTGGTCAGCCGAAGAGCTCAGGCTTCGATTACCGCTCCTTTGGTTCCCCGGGACAGCGCCTTTCGACCACCCCACAACGTCGCTAGAAAACTGACAACACTCAACGCCATAAACTCGATGAGATCATAAGCGTCCCAGGCCAGCCACACGGCAATCAGAAAAGTGATCACGCCAAGCGCGATTGGATTCGTCAGGTTCGTTCCGTGGGAGACCCGAATACAGACGTAACCTCCAAGGCAGGACATTGCCAGTCCGAGCAGCGTAGAGATGGCCCCATAAACACTCATCAACTCTATACTGGACAGCGTTTCCTGAACATCCTCCGCATTCATACCCTGGACCGCGAGGACCACCGCGTAGATCAGCGTGAGAACGACGCTGCACACCGTGGTACCGCCGAGATCGGCGACGAGCCCCAACACTATTCCGCGGATTGGCCGTGGTTCCCGCAACTCAGGACCGTTCAGATTGGAATCCGGGGTTTCATAGGGATTTTCAGACATGAATGCGGTTGGCTTGTGCCCTTGTGTTCTCAGCAGAACTTAAGCGCCCTACTTTAACTCAACGACACAGCGAACGTGAAAGAAGCAGACAGGCAGTCAATCCGGCCGCGCTTGCCGGCTCGCTACACGCGTCTTATATAAATTCCAGCCGTTCGAGCCAGAGGACTTCACAGGAGCCGTTGCCCGTATCGGATCGGCTGCGCGAAGTCCGCCAGCGCCAGCCGTCATCCCCATCAACGTCGACGAGTTGACCCACAAGCCGCACCTGGTCGTTGGTTCTCACTTGAGAGAGCGCGTCTGAAACGTCTGCGTTAGCTGGAATGATGTGCACGTTGGCACTATGGGTGATGACTTCGTTGCGAGAGATCGGCATTTGCCGGGCTTTCCAGAAATACCAGCGGTTGCGTTGACTGATCTGAAAGTCGGCAAGAATCGACTCGTCGGCCATCGGCCCCCAGCCGATTGCGAGATCCGTGGGAGAAAGGTCGGCTTCGCGCCCCATGTGATAGTTCTGCCGGGAAAGCACGCGAGCTTCTATGGTGAAATCCTCCACACCACGTACATCGTATCCCGGGTAGGTAAATCCGCCATCGGGCGAGGAAACCGCGGTGGTCGAGGGACTCAGGAAGAACCAGGCGCCTGCCAGCAGGAGGGAAACGATAACGACGGGATTTCTCAACAACTGAAAACACCGAACGATGAGCAACATCTCCATTATCACGACTGGGTCGCGAATTTCCGTGCGCTAGTCCACGCAAGCAGGCTAATCCGGCAAGCCAAGCACTCGTTTTGCGATGATGTTGCGTTGTACCTCGTTGCTGCCACCGGCGATGGAGCGCGCTTTGCTGGCAAGCCAGGACCGTGTGGTTGCTGCCTCCTCGGCGCTGAAGTTGTCCCTTTCCCAGCCGATTCCGCTAGTACCCATGATGGATACCTGTAGTTCCGTGCGCGCCTTGGCAAGATCCGCCCCGTAGAGTTTGAAGATGGAGGTAGCCGGACCCGGTGTAGAACCGGCAGATTCTTCCAGAGTGCGCGCTTGAGTCAAACGAAACGCGTAAGCGTCCATGTCGTGCCCGGCGATCTCCGCGCGCAATACCGGATCACTGATACGGCCATTTTGCTCACCGAGATACTTCCGAGCGAGATCGGACAGTTCGACACCCGTCTCCCGGTTGCCGCCCGAGGCAAGCGCTCGCATGCCGGAACGCTCGTGCTGCAGGAGCCTCTTGGCTACCGTCCAACCTTTGTTGAGCGACCCAACCAGATCCGCCTTACTCGCAATTGCATCGTCGAAAAACGTCTCACAGAACGGTGAGGCACCCGAGATGAGCCGAATCGGCTTCACCGTCACCCCGGGTTGATCCATCGTGAAAAGTAAAAAGCTGATCCCTTCGTGTTTCGGTACATCGGGGTTGGTGCGTACGAGGCAGAAAATCCAATCGGCGTTATTGGCCGCCGTCGTCCAGATCTTCTGACCGTTGATCACAAAATGATCACCCGCGTCCTTTGCCCGGGTTCGCAGGCTCGCAAGATCCGAACCCGCCCCGGGTTCCGAGTACCCCTGACACCACCACACTTCACCGCGAGCGATTTTCGGCAGATGTCGTTTCTTCTGTTCGTCGGTGCCGTATTCCAGGAGGGTCGGACCGATCATCATGATGCCCATTCCCATGACCGGCGCAGGGGCACCCATGACCCGCATCTCCTGGAGCAGGATCAGCTCCTCGGCGGTGCTCAAACCCGCACCCCCGTATTCGGTCGGCCAGCTGGGTACCGTATAACCCTTATCTGCAGCACGCTCCAACCACAGCCGTTGATCATCGCTCATCGACACCTTGGTGCCGCCGCCGGGTACATCGGTAGAGCCACGGCAGCTCACAGGACAGTTCTCTTCCAACCAGTTGTGAACTTCTTCTTTGAACGACATGTTTATCTCCCCTTGCAACTCCTGATAGAACCGCTAACCGCTCTCCCGGTCAACCGACGGCAAATTACCGCAATGCGCAAACTGTGACGTAACACATACGGGTCGTGGTAAGCGGGTTAGCCCAGACCCAGACCAAAACCGGTAATTTACCAACCCTGGTAGTTGATCGAGGCAAATCCGATGCGAAATTTCACCCAGCTCTGTGTACTCACGCTGCTGCTCTCCGGCACGTTTTCAATTCTGGCTGACGAGTCTCGAGAGACAACCAAAAAAGCCGCTATAGGAGGCGGTGTTGGAGGAGCTCTCGGTGCGGCGATTGGTGCTGAATTAGGCGACCGTAAAGGGGCCATCATCGGCGCTGCGGTCGGTGCTGCCATCGGCGCGACGATAGCCACCGAGGACAGCGGGACGGCCCACGACAGCGAAAAAGTCGGCGTAAAAGTATACACAGAAGTGGTTGTGATACCGCACGTTCAAGACGACGGGCACCACAATGGACGCCACAAAGGCCACCATTGTCCGCCCGGGCAGGCCAAGAAGGGTCGCTGCTAGGATTATCCGGGCGAGTCCCACGATACGGGCTGCACCAAGCTCACGCGCAACGATTGGGATTTTCCCTCCGAACTCCCCGGCGCTCGGTTACCAGTTCGTCACCACCGGTAAACGTGTCTTTTTCCATGGACCGACGGGCAATGGTTTGATCTCCTTGGCTGCAACTGCCGGAAGTCCCGATGACTGTATAGGGCGTCTCAAGGAATACATCGCCGCGGGTGCGCGCACGATCATCCTGAACTCGGCCTGTCCTGCCGACCACAGGGTGGAAAATCAACGGTTGTTTACGGCAACCGTGTTGACCGCACTGCGTTAGAAGTGCCAGCGGTCCCGGTGCCTCTATACGGCTTCGACCAAACCCGCAGCACCCATACCCTTGCCGATACACATCGACACGATACCGAGCTTCTGGCCGCGGCGTTTCAGTTCGCGCAAAACCGTGCCTGTCAACCTCGAGCCCGTCATGCCAAACGGATGGCCGATGGCGATGGAACCGCCGTTTACGTTGTACTTCTCAGGATCGATTCCCAGTCGGTCACGGCAATACAGACATTGTGACGCGAATGCTTCGTTCAGCTCCACAAGGTCAACATCTTCAAGTGTCATCCCCAATCGATCCAGCAACTTCGGAATGGCAAAAACCGGTCCGATGCCCATCTCGTCTGGTTCACACCCGGCTACGGTGAATCCACGAAAGTATCCCATGGGTTCAAGACCCAACTGCTCGGCACGTTTTTCCGACATCACCAACGTCATTGAAGCACCGTCCGATAACTGCGAAGCGTTGCCCGCGGTCACCGTTCCGTCTTCCTCGAAAACCGGTTTCAGTTTGGCCAGACCTTCGAAGGTTGTGGTCGGTCGGTTACATTCATCCCTGTCGACCGTGCCCGCTAGGATTTCCGTTTCTTTCGTTTCCTTGTCGATCACCTTTCGCCACTCGACGGTCATTGGCGCGATCTCATCACCGATATAGCCAGCTTCTGCCGCGGCTGCGTAACGTTGCTGGCTCTGCAACGCGTACTCATCCTGACTTTCCCGGGACACCTGGTAACGGCGCGCAACCACTTCAGCGGTGTTGCCCATCGCCATGAATACATCGGGTTTCTCTTCGAGCAGACGAGGATTCTCTTCAAAATTGGCCGGCTCTCCGCGACTCAAACCCGTGATCGATTCAACCCCGCCGGCCATGATGATATCGGCACAGCCGCTGGCAACCTGGTTTGCCGCAAAAGCGATGGAGTTGAGTCCCGACGAACAAGCCCGGCTGATAGTGGTAGCGGGTACGGTGATCGGCAGCTTTGACAACACCACCGCGTGCCGGGCCACATTACCCGACTGCTCCCCAACCTGACGCCCGCAGCCGAGTATGACGTCTTCAATTTCCGCCGCATCCACTTGTGGATTGCGCTCGAGGAGTGCGTCGATACAGTGGGCCACCAGATCATCCGACCGGGACATGTTGAAGGTCCCACGGTGCGCTTTGGCAAGTCCGGTGCGAATGTTGTCTACGATGACGACCTGGCTCATGACGACCCCCTGGATCAAACGTGAGCCCGCAATCCTACACCACTCTTGCCTGTGACATCACTGAAGACGATGACTCATGGCAACGCCTGGTCGATCTGTTTCCCCGACCGATAAGGCTGGCGCCAAGAGGTTTTGCGATGCTCACCGGCATGTTCGACAACCCCAGGAGAAGCCCATGGGGCATTTCAAAAAACAATGACGATGCGGCGGCAGCGACCCGGAGGGTCTGTTACCGAGCCCGGGTTCGCGCCAATCGCGGAATTCTGCAAAGCTCCTTCGAGTACCGGACAAGTACTAGCAGTCTGCGCGGTAGAAAAGATTCCCAGAGCGCATCGATGCGCAGTTGGCCGACGCTGCCACTGATGTCGACTGTTGGACTACCAGCGACCCAGATAACGGGTCATGTGTGACCGCAATCACAGAACGGCCGTCCCATTGGCCTATCCAGCCTACCTGTGTGAAAGACCTGAGACACAAGTAGCTGAAGAATATCGCTAAAAAACGCAGTATCGACCGCTCGCTATATCAGACAGATCGATGCTAGACGAGCTATTGGCAAACATACCTCTCTCGCCCGTGCTAATCGCGGTTTGCGCCACGATTGCCATTGTGTGCCTCTGGTTCGGTTGGATCGGAAAAGGGATTGGCGCAACACGCAGGGAAAAAGCCCTCCATCGCCATATCCTGGACGCAAAAGCGTCCATCCCGCAACTTGAAACTGCTGCTCGCAACAGAGAACTCAACATTACCCGGCTCGAAGAAGAGACCAAGGAACTCGCCAACCGTTCCATAGAACTCACCCGTGAGGTGGATGAAAAAGACAAGGTGCTACGCGGCGCCGAACGCAAAGTGCGCAATCTCACTTCTGAGTTGGCTGCAGTGAAAGGAGCACTTCCCGACAATGGCAACATGATCGTCGACGGTTTTGAAGACGAACGTGCCTATGAGGATGATGGCGCCAACAGCACAGACGGCCAATCATTGTTAGCCGTGAAATTGAAGAAAGCCGAATTCCTCTACGAAAAACTGAAAGACACGATCATCAAAAGAGACGATCAGATACAAGCGCTCGAGGCCAAACTCGAATCATCACCAACAACCACGTCCAGTGACTCAGCCGAAGCGGACGAGACCGTTCAAGCGCTGCAAGACCAGCTTCATGACCAGCAAAGTAAAATCGACGAACTGACGTCTCGCCTCGAAGAAATCAAGCAAGAGAAGGACATGCTCGCAGACATGGCCAAACGGCGCAGCGAAAGTAACAAATCACTCAAAGAGTCGAGTGCTTCGGCCGAAGGCCAGATTTCAAAACTCAAAGAACACATCGAAGCTCGCGATAAAACGATCTTCGACCGAGAAGGATCAATCAAACGTTATCTGCAGAAACTCGAGGAACTTAACGAGGAGCAAGCAAAACGCGAAGAGGAAATCACCGAACTGAGTGGACAGGTCAGGGATCACAGTGCTGAACTGACATCGCGTGATGACCAGATTAGCAGTCTCGGGGACGACGCTCGCTCGAGTGAAGATCGAGTAACAACCCTCGTAGGCGAGATCGGCAATCTCAGGACCTCCATCGAAAATACCCAGACTTTGCTGCGGGAACGCGAAGAAACCATCAACCAACAGCTTCTGTCCCTGGCCGAATCGTCTACCCGACTCGAAGAGCAGTTACAGACGACCAACACCGTGCAAGGGGCGATAAAAGACCGCGACTTCAAGATTGAAACACTCACCAACGAAGTCGCTGAAATGAAAAACAATCTCAGCAAAACCGAGCAGCAGGCAACCGATGCGTTCGACATGTTCGAGAAACGCCAGGAACTGCTTACCGTAGAGAAAACGACTTCACAAGAGGCGAGCGACACGATCAGCCGCAAGGCCGAAGACTTAAACGCCCAACTGGCTCAAAGCGAAAGATGGCTCACTCGGATGAAGCAAAGCTTGCACGATCGCGAAACGCAGTTACGAGGTTTGGAAAAAACCGTTGCTGACATTGAGACACAGAACAACACGCTTGCCAGCGAACTCAACGGGCAAACGCAGGCTCGCCGAAGCGCCGAAACCGATGCTCGCGCCACCAACCGCCAGTTGGTATCACAGGAATCCAAAACTCAGCAAGCTGTCTCGCAACTCAAGGAGCAAGACCAGACAATTGCTGTGTTCAAAAGCACTGTCAGCGAACTCGAGATCAAGATGAGCACGTTATCCACCGAAGTCGCTTCGTTGACAAAGCAACTCGAAGCCGGGACGCAATTTGGCCATGGCGCGGTTACGACGACAACATAACATAGCAACTCTGCTTAACCCCACCTAAACCAACTCTAGCGTCTCTGCTGAATGGCAAACGCCTCTTCCGGCGAAAGAACGATGTGTTTTCGAGCATACAAAGCAAAATAGCCGAGACCTGCCACGAACCACAGCGCAACACCGATCACACCTTGGCGAAAATCCGAGTTCATGAACAAAGTAACCAACGCCACCAGCGAGATCACCAGCGCCACCCATGCACCAGCAGCTCCCAGCGGGCTGACGAATGGCCGCTCAACATGCGCAAACCGCCGCTTCAGCACTATGTACGCGATCATCTGCATGGCATAGGCAATCAAAGCGCCGAAAACCGCCATGTTGAGGATCACGCCACCAAATGCACCCGTTTCGTCGGCGAAGTGAAGCACCAGCAGCACCGCGTATCCGACCAGCGCGCCCCAGATGAGCGCCACGTAGGGAGTTTTGCGCACACCGTGAGTCACCGACATCCACGTGGGGAAGTAACCCGCACGGCTGAGCGAATAGATGTTGCGCCCATAGGCATAAATAATCGCGTGGAAGCTGGCGATCAACCCGGCCACGGCCACAAGCCCCAACACCTTGGAACTCGTTACGCCCAGTGTGAGTTTGAGCCCTTCGAGTAACGGTTCTTCGGTCTGCGAGCCGAAGTACGCCGCTCCTCCTCCGATACCCATGTTCAAGAATGTAATCAACACACCGGTGACAATCAATGTGACCAACCCCCAGAGCAACCCACGTGGCATGTCACGCTTTACATCCACCGATTCCTCCGCCGCAAGCGGCAGTTGCTCGATAGCGAGGTACAGCCAGATAGCAAATGGTAGAGCCGCACCCACCGCAGTCAAACCCTTCGGTAGAAAACGGGTTTGCCCAACGTCCGGTTCGATGTTCCACAGATTGTCCCAGGAAAACAGCGGAATTGCGCTTATGTAAAAGACTACCAATATTGCCAACGCAATCAGAGTAATAACCACCACAAATCGAAACGATTCCTCTACACCAAGTACGTTGAGCCCCACAAACAGTGCATAAAGCACAAGCCACCACAAAGGTTGCGCGGCGTCGGGGGTGTCGAAGATGTTCTGCAGGTACGCGGCGGAGAAATAACACACCACCGCCGTGGTGATGACATACTCCATGTTTTCCGCAAGCCCGGTAATGTACCCGGCCCACGGGCCAAGCGCTGTGCGACTAAATGAGTATGCACCACCCGTATGTGGCATCGCGGTAGACATTTCCGCTATGCAGTAGCACAACCCTATGTACATCACCGTGATGATGGCCACCGCTATCAGAAAACCGCCAAACCCAGCCTGACCGACCCCTAAGTTCCAGCCCGAGAAGTCACCCGAGATTACCGCACCGACGCCGAGCGCCCACAGTGAGAACACGCCCGCATAACGTTTGAGACTCCGCCGTTCGAAGTAACCATCCTCGGCTTCACGATACTTCACACCGCCAGACTGTTCTGGCATACATTTTCCTCCATCAGGCAACAACTGTCTGGTGACACTATGGTACGAGCAGCTGTGAACCCTACCGTGATTCGAGCAAAGTTGCATCAGTCCAGCTACGACGCCGATGCCTGATAGACTCGTACCCATTGAAGGGGAGAACACCATGAAATTATTCGACCTCCATGGCCGAGCCGCCATCGTGACCGGCGGAAATGGCGGTATTGGCCGCGGCCTTGCACTGGCGTTCGCACAAGCCGGTGCCGATGTTTGTATCGCGGCGCGTAGTAAAAGCAAGCTCGACAGTACGGCTGCCGAGATTGAGGCACTCGGCGCAAATTGCCTGAGCATCGAATGCGATGTAAATGAACTGGAAGATCTAAAGCGGACACTCGAACTCACCAAGGAACGTTTCGGCGCTTGTCATATTCTCGTGAACAACGCCGGTATCGCGCAACAGGCACTGCCACAGGATCTAACCGACGAGCAGTGGGACCGCGTGATAGACACCAATTTAACCAGCGTGTTTCGCTTCTCACGTACTGTGTTCCCGACGTTTCGAGATCAGGGAGGCGGCAAGATCATCAATATCGGTTCTGAGTACTCACTGTTTGGAAGCGCTTTCGTACCGGGTTACTCCGCAAGCAAAGGGGGCGTGATCCAGCTCACCAAATCACTTGCCGTTGCATGGGCCGACGTGAACATACAGGTCAACGCGATCATTCCAGGTTGGATCACCTCGGAGATGACCGACCCGGTGAAGGAGAACGTCGAGATGTTTCAGGCAATCGTCAGTCGTACCCCGGCGGGTAGATTCGGTGAACCCGAAGAACTGGGTGGTGCGGGGATATTCCTCGCGTCAGCAGCTTCCGACTTCGTTACTGGTCAGAGCATTGTCGTCGACGGAGGGTATAGTGTCAGCTAGTGGCCTGTCTGGAACCACCTATGACCATTGAGATCAGACCTGCTCGTGGCGACGAGCTCGACCAACTCGGGTTGCTAACCTCTTATGTCTATGGCGGAGCGTTCGGCGACGGGCCTGACAATCTTCCCGCGCAGTCCCAACGTCCGGAGTGGACCTTGTGCGCTTTCGACGGTCCGAAAATGGTGTCGAGCTTCTCCACCTTCCCTTTTACCATGCGCGCCAATGGCAAAGCGATCGCCCTCGGTGGTGTTTCCGTGGTAGGCACCCTGCCCGAGTACCGACGCCGCGGTCTCGTTCGCAAAATCACCACCCAGGCGTTTGCCGATATGCGGGAAAAAGGTCAGAGCGTCGCTGCACTCTGGGCTTCGCAGGCGGCAATCTATCAGCGTTACCAGTACGCGCTTGCAACGCAGTTGAGACGCTACTCCATCGATACCGTAGACATTGCCTTTCATGACGGTGATGGCGGAAGTGGTCGGGTAACCCGAACCGACGTCACTGCCGGGCTCGATGTGATTCGTGAGATTTATCGAGAGTTCATCGCGGACAGAACCTGTTATCTACACCGTGCCCGAGCCATGTGGTCGAACAATGCGTTACAACCGAGCGAACGAGACGGACCCGTGGAGGTCGCCGTCTGCTACGACTCGACAGATTCACCCTGCGGATACGTGGTGTACACGTTGCGCTCCGGTCAGGTAGCCCATGACGCACGCAACCAGGAAATCAAAGTTCGTGATCTTGCCTGGCTGACGCCTGATGCCTATCGGTCCTTGTGGAGCTTCTTAGGCCGCCACGATCTGGTAGGTCGGGTAATCTGGGACTCTGCACCGCTGGACGATCCAGCGATGGAATACTTTCGTGAACCGCGGATGCTCAAAACCCAGGATCGCGAGGGTATCTGGTTGCGAGTGGTGGATGTGGCTCCGGCACTCGAAGGGCGGGGCTACGACACGTCGGCAAGTCTGGTAATCGGCATTTCCGACGATCCACTCACACCGTGGAATGGCGGAAGTTACGAGTTGGAGGTTAGCCCCTCAGGCGCCCGTGTAGCCAAAAGTGACGTTACCCCAGAGGTGTCCCTGTCGCTCAAAACACTCGCCTCTCTCTACACGGGATTTCGCCGCGCACGCGATCTCGAACACTGGGGTTACCTGAAAGGTTCACCGGCGGCAATCATCAAAGCGGAACAGATTTTTGCGACCCTCCATGCGCCACACTGTCCGGACCACTTCTGACTGGAAAGGGCAACGCAGTCCAACCGGCGTCACCCACCGATACTCTTTATCGATCGATGGCGTGTGATTCATCATCTCAAAGTAATCCCCCTGTACCCGGAAACGCTTGATCCTGCGGTCGTCGGGATGCGCCCTGAGCATACTCAAAGAAACATCAGAACGGCTTCAGCACCTCCTCACTTCTGTGCCCCACAATAACAAGCTTACTGGTCCGAGTTGCATGTCCGTGTTGAATAGAAGATGAACACTTTGATAGCGACCTACCCTCTATGCGCTCGATGGACGTATGACTTGGGAACGCGCCTCGGTTGCATAACTCGACCCGAACCTGGTGTAGCTCAAGTGACGAGGCAGGGTCGAGAAGACTCTGGATTATCAGCGATGGCTCGTGCAGGCTGACGCTGTTGCGGATTGAAGAAGGTTCTCCGTGCAATATCTGCTGGCCATAGTTACCGCGTTTTTAGGCTGGAGCCAAGCCGGCTTCTTCGGTTTTGTGTCTGGAGGCATGTTGGGCTACGTCGCAGTACTTTTGTGGCGCCAGGGTAAAGACCTCGAGCAACTGAATCGACAAGTTGCCGCTCTTACTGGTCCATCGTCCGCCGGAGCACCTGGTGTGCCAGAACCGCCAACACCAGAGGCGGTCTCCACGCCCGCCCCAGAGCCTGCAATCGACGCACCCACGCCGGCTCCTTCACCTGCTCCCTCACCTGCTCCCTCAGCTGCGCTGTTACTCCCCCGACCCGCGTCAGCGGCGATTGGCAAGGCGTCTCAAATCGACAAACTCATGGCGGAGTTTATCGATCGAATCAAGACGTTTTTTACCACGGGTAACGTGGTTGCCCGGGTAGGTGTCATCGTGCTGTTTTTCGGCGTTGCGTTTCTACTGAACTACGCCTACGAACATTCGATGATACCTGTGGAGCTGAGGCTCGCCGGTGCCGGCCTCGGCGGCATCGCGCTAACGGTTTTTGGTTGGCGGCTGCGCGGCCGCTCCGACACCTACGGACTCGTTCTCCAGGGCGCCGGGGTAGGAATACTGTACCTGACCATCTACGCATCGGCCCGATTCCTCGAGCTTGTCCCACTAAGTGCTGCATTTGTTCTGCTGGTCGCGCTGGTCATTGCCTCTTCGGTGCTCGCCGTTCTACAGAAATCCCAGGCACTCGCAATCTTCGCGATGAGCGGAGGATTTCTTACCCCCGTATTGCTTTCGACGGATACCGGCAACCATGTCGCATTGTTTTCCTACTACGCGTTATTGAACGCCGGCATTCTCGCTATGGCCTGGTTTCAGTTCTGGCGCTGGCTCAACTGGGCGGGATTCGTCTTCACATTCGTCATCGGAACAGCGTGGGGAGTGCAAAATTACCAACCGGAATTCTTCGCAACGACGGAGCCATTCCTGGTTCTGTTTTTCCTTTTCTACATCGCCGTGAGCTTGCTTTTTTCACGCAAGCGAGACGTCGAACTTCGTGGCGTGGTGGATGGAACCCTGGTATTTGGCACACCCATCGCAGCGTTTGGACTCCAGGCGGCGATGATTCAGGATATGGAATTCGGGCTGGCTTTTTCCGCGCTGGGCGGGGCGGCAATCTACGTGCTGCTCGCATGGTGGCTCAAACGCCAGGCGGCGTTTTCCGTCTTGTTGAGCCAGTCGTTCGTCGCGCTGGCGGTGATATTTGCGACGCTCGCCATCCCGTTTGCTTTCGACAACCAGAGATTCACTGCGGCATCCTGGGCGATTGAGGGAGCCGGGCTGCTCTGGCTGGGGCTTCACCAGAACAAGCGCTTGCCGAGAGCGTTTGGAATCCTGTTACAGTTTGCGGGCGCTGGTGCCTTCATTGCAGAGAGCGGATCAACGGTGGCACCCACCTTGTTCTTGAACAGCGCCTTTCTCGGAGCTGCGTTGTTGAGCATCGCAGCCGGTTATACCGCCTACCTGTTGTCAACCAAAACCGACGTGTTGTACAGCCTGGAGAAGAGACTGCGGTGGCTGTTCCTCCCTGCCAGCGTTTTCTGGTGGTCCGCCGGTGGCGTGCACGAATTGCAACGGATGGTGCCGAGCGGTTACGGTCAGTTCGAACCAAACAACGTCAACGAAAACCTGCTCGTTCTTTACGCGGCCGTATCGGCCGCAGTCATTACCTTCCTGGCTAAACGCTTCAGCTGGCGAGAAGGTTTACTGCCCGGCTTCGTGCTTCTACCCGTATTGATTCTCATCATGGCAGACCTGAGTTCATACTCGTATAGCAGCACCGCGTTAGCCGACTTTGGTTGGCTTGCCTGGCCGGTCGCCATCTTGAGCTTCGGCTGGCATCTGAAACAGATTGATGAATATCCGCAGCTTGGTGGTGCCTGGCATGCGGGCGGCTGGTGGTTTCTTACCTTCTTTCTGACCTGGAACGTCGTATCACTCGTCTACCGCGCTTTAGGGGATTCCGCCTGGACCGACGTCCTCTGGGGAGTTGTTCCTCTTGGCGTGGCCGCTTTTCTCCTGCGAGCGAGGCGGGTTGCTCATTGGCCGTTTATCTCATTTCCCGGGAGCTACTTCGTCTGGGGGTGGGCAGTGATGCTGGGGTATCTGCTCGGCTGGCTGTTGATCACCAGCGGCCTTCCGGGCGATCCGGATCCTCTGCCGTATGTGGTTCTTGCGAATCCCTTCGAACTGACTCAGTTGGCAATATTGCTAGTCGCAGGTGTATGGGTTCGGGGGATTGCCGATACCGATCTCAAACGCTTCGATCAGTTGCTGAAGATCGGTTTAGGTGGTGTCGGTTTCGTCTGGCTGAACTTGACGGCTGCGCGCGCGGTTCATTTTTACGCCGGTATCGATTATCCCATCGCTCGAATCATCGAAACCGACACGTTCCAGACCACGGTTTCCATACTATGGACGTTGTTGGCTTTGTTATTGATGAGCTTTGGAAAGAGACGGGTTATGCGTCCGGTCTGGATCGTTGGCGCCTCACTGCTGGGTCTGGTGATCCTGAAGCTTTTCATGTTGGACCTTGCCAATCTCGAAACCGTTGCGCGCATCGTGTCTTTCATCACCGTGGGGGTGCTCATGCTCATCATCGGCTATTTTGCGCCGATCCCACCCAGCCATACCGAAGAGGTCGACGCATGATGATCCGAATCTCCCCGCTAATCCTGTTATCTGCCAGCCTCTGGGTCCACGCAGCACCGGCCGATTTCGCCCGCGGTCGTGTCGTTGAACACATCGAGTCGAGCGATGTGCAGCGGGCAACGGTTCCCCAGGATGTTTACGAGTGGGTGGTACGAGCGGATCTGGGGGATCTGCGCGTATACAACGATGAACAGCAGGAAGTGCCTTACGCCATTCGACGCCCGGCTCGTACCGAAGCACATACCCCCTGGGTAGGCTTGCCGGTTTTCGTCTTGCCTGCTCCTTCGAAGAACGATGCGGAAGGTTCACGCGTCAATATCGAGTTGAGTGACTCGGGCACCGTGGTCGCGGTACACGGTGCCTCCATCAGTAAGGTGCCAGGCGCCGGTTTTCTCATCGACGCCAGTGCCATCGATATACGCATTGCCGAACTCGATATCGACTGGTCTCAGGAAGGTAGCGGGTCCATCGGAAAATTTCAGGTAGATGCCAGCGACGATCTCGACGTCTGGCGGACCATCGCAAGATCAGTGACCCTGGCAACGCTTCAGACCGAAGGACGCCAGATCATCGCCGACAAGATTACCTTGCCCGGGGTTCGCGCAAGGTATCTCAAGATCACCCAGTTGGACGGCGCAACGCCAATGATCATCAACCAGGTGAGCGCCAGAGCGCTTCGTTCGCAACTGCCCGAGCGACATTGGAAGGCCTTGACAGGTACGTCGAGCCAAAAAGGTTACGAATACGACACCGGTGGGCAGTTCCCTCTGGATCGAATCTCTCTGGAGCTGAACCGGCAAACGTTCCTGATCACCGCAAAGTTGTTTTCGAAACCTTCCCTCGAGGTGCCGTGGCGCGATCGAGGCGAACGAACTTTTTATCGCGTTGAGGTCGATCGCGTGATCGTTACCTCGGACCCGGTGGCTTTTTCGGTTCGAGATCGGTACTGGCGTGCGGAAATTCAAAGTGAGGAATACGGGGCTCCAACCTTGAAGGTGGGTTGGTTGCCCGATGAAATCATTTTTCTCAAACAAGGTGCGGCGCCCTATGTGATGGCCTACGGACAGGCCGGTATTACCGGACGACAATGGCCAATGAGTGACCTGCTGGCGCGTCTCGACAACGACGTTGAAATCCAGAATGTTCCATTCGCAGGGCTCAGTGCAGCCACCCGACTGGGCGGCCCGGATCGTCTCGTATCGGCGCCTCGGCCGATCGATTGGGAAACCATCCTGCTTTGGTCTGTGTTGGTGATCGGTGTTGCCGGCATCGTTGGGCTGGCGGTTCGTCTCGCTCGGCAGTGAGTCGAGCGTAAGACCTCAAGGCACATACCAGATGGGCGAGGTGTACGCGCGTTCCTGGATTACCGAAGGTCCTTCACTCGGAGCTTCGAGACCCAGGGCGATCGCATCCATTAACGCGTGGCGCGGTGTCGGTATTTCGAGCACTCTGACGTAGTAAAACGCTGCCGCCTCCGCAGCAAATTCCGGATCCGTCCAGGCAATTTCCAACTGTACGGAACCGATGTCGTTGGTGTAGGTGGCGTTCAAACGGTCCACCGTATCGCCCACGGACTCGAGGTTTCCCGAAGCATCCAGTTCACGGTCTCCAGACCAGACAACATCAAACACCTTCTCCTGTGCAACGCCCGCGGAATCAAGCCAGCCCTTGATGATTTGAATACGGTCAAGATTCGCGGACTTGGGATCTTTCATGGCCCTGACCAGAAATGTTGGTGCCAGACCGGCATCGTTGCGGTTCAGTTCGCCACCCATCGGCACGGCCTTTTCGGCACCGGCAGCTTTGTTCAAGTCAGCCAGATCCTCCGGGGTGAATTCCCAACCCCCGAACAGGCGCACGCGAATACGTGGACCCGTAGTCGCATACACCTCGCGACGTTTCAAGGCAGCCACGATGTCGGAGCGCGTATTGGTTTGCGCCCAGACGGCGGCGAGCCCGGACGCCGACATCGACCAGCCAGTCGGTCCATCGGCGATGGCTTTGCTGCGTTTGTTGTCCGGTATCGAATCACGGGCCATCTTCCCCCAGAAGTTGGGTTCTTCGGCCGACGACAACGCCGTGTGCGAATCCGTCGAACCGATGAAACCAAAACGAAACGGATTGATTCCGAGTTTCGACTCGATCACCAATCCCGTTTTCAACGCCGAACGGACGTAATCGGCTGGATGCACGCGATAGGGCTCGGCAAATTGCTGCAGGTAATAGGGGAAGGTTTCAAAGTCGGCAAATTCATCGTCGGGAGACAGGTCCGGATGAGTTTCCGAATCTCCCTTGATCTGAGTGACCTCCACGACCGTCTCCCAGCGGCGGCGCGCCTCGGCATATTCGGTATCGAGCGATTCACCCCGGAGCGTGGCATCGTCGAACATCATGCCTTTGGAGAGGTTCGAATTGTGTGGGATGGCGACGAATGCGACTCCGGAAGCCGAGGCGGTTTGGTCCAACCACGCCCACAGGTCTTCGGGATAGGGACTCATCGTCGACGCGAACGGCAGGAAACCGCTCGCTTGTCGCGAGTCCGCGTCCGTCACCACCACCCGGTGCAGATTGGCACCCCCCGGGACAGCACTCCATTCCCAGCCGATCAAGGCTGTGAACTCACCTGGCTGGTTATGCACGTCTGCGATTTCAGCGATGCGCTTCCAGGCATTCCTCACGGATACCTCAGCCCCCGGAATGGGTTGGCCAACACTTTCCCGCCAAGCCGCGGCGGCTGTTCTGGGATCTTCCGACACCGGCAGCAGATCGCGGAAGAAATCGGGGCCTTCTCCACCATCGATTACCCCGCGAATCCGGCGTTCGTTGTACCAGTACAGGAGCCGCTCGATCATCGAAGGATCTTCGTCCTGGATTCCCTGGTAATAGATGTCGCGGATCCCGCCGAGAAATTCCGCATGATCGGAGACCACCAGAAAATCCAACGGTGTTGCGATCTGTACCCGGGCGCGGTGGTACGGATGAATGACCGGCTGACCCTTCGCGTAGCGATAGGCGACGTCCGGACCCGCCGTCATGTTTCCGTTCAGGAAGGCGTCGAACGAGTATGACGTGTGTAAATGGGTATCGCCCCAGAGCAATTGTTTTGAGACCTCCGCCGGCATCGCCTGCACAGGTAACAAAACAAACACGGCCGTAACGAGAATTCTGATCACGACAATCCCTTCACCGACTTTCATCAAATCCATGATAGGGCGGAGCTTGGCTATTTCCTATCTGGTAGTCAGCGACAGCGTCTATGCAAAGACAACCGAACAAAAAATTTTCAGACACCACCAGCCGAGGTGAAATACGCGCTTGCGCAGGACTGACAATCAGGCACACGTATCTCAACCAAACAGCGCGCGTATCACGAGAAAAAAAGCTGACGGCACCAACAAGCACCCCAGGCCTGTGTAAAAGGTAGCCGTCATGGCTCCATAGGGCACGAGCTTGGGATCGGTCGCGGCAAGGCCTGCAGCGACTCCGCTCGTAGTTCCCATCAGTCCACCATAAACCATCGCCGATTGAGGATTGTCGAGCCCAATGAAACGAGCGACTGCCGGAGTACCCGTCATCACCAGGATGGACTTAACCAGACCGGCGGCGACACTGAGTGCAATCACCTCGGAACTCGCCCCGAGAGCCGCACCCGTCACCGGACCAACAATATAGGTGACAGCACCCGCGCCGATGGTGGTAATCGCAACTGGATCGTCATAGCCAAAGGCAATCGCAATGACCACGCCGACCACAAAAGAGACGACAACCCCGGCAATCACCGATACGACACCCGCAATGCCTGCACGCTTGAGCTCTTTGATATCCACGCCAAAAGCCGTCGCGACGATAGCAAAGTCTCGAAACATCGCTCCGCCCATGATACCGATACCAGCCAGAACCTCGACGTCGGCGATCCCTTTGTTGCCCCCTTCGAGCACGCCGCCTACCCAGGCGATTACGAGCCCCAGTGAAATGGCGATAGCCGAGCCATGAATACGTCCACCGGTAAACGTGTCAGACAACCAATAGGAGAACCAGATAGTGATCCCAACCAGCGCAAACGCGAAGATGAGCTGATTGGAGACAAGAACCTTTACCAGCTCTTCCATCATTCAACTCCCTGAATTGAATCCGACCGTTCAGGCGATGGTTTACTCAACCGGCTGATCAACGGTACCAGGGCGAAACTCACTATCACCGCGGCGACTCCCGCCGTAAGCGCAAGCAAACCACCATCAAGGGCCGCAACAACGTTCTGGCGCGCCGCCATGGCGACAACGATTGGTATGTACATCGCACTCCAGAATTTGATGCCGGCACTCGGTGCACCTTCGGCAAGCGGTCGGAACCAGGGGAGGTTACAGGCGAGTATCAGCAACAACATAGCGATTCCGACGCCACCGACGTTAGCTTGAACACCGATCAAAGAGCCCAGGAGTTCACCCAAGAAAAGACCGACAACCAGGCAGGCAGAGAGCAGCGCTACTCCATATACAATCATGTTTATTCCCTTGTTATTTTTCCGTCAGTTTCAGGAAATGAATTCGTAACTGTTTGCGTGATAATTTCACAGGCGGTTGTCCACGCAACCCGCGGGTAGTGTGCTGGAAACAGTTACTAAGTTTCGCGAACGGATAGTATGTAGCCGATGTCAGGGCTTACCTGACCGTTGAGCATCTGTGCATAGGTCTTTTCGACTCCGTTTCGACCCATGAC
>Ga0114949_10000685_pt1 | contig 19075 bp, 14 predicted proteins | sample N074metaG_FD_83505 | JGI IMG/M metagenome (GOLD analysis project Ga0114949, IMG submission 83505) | Deep subsurface microbial communities from Kermadec Trench to uncover new lineages of life (NeLLi) - N074 metaG | ecosystem: Environmental > Aquatic > Marine > Ocean trench > Sediment | place...
GCCGACGATTGAGCAGCTGGGATACGAATTATCGGATCTCGAGCTGAAGCTTGGTGGTCGCGACGGCATCGTACGGGTGTTCATCGACAAGCCGGACGGTGTGGATTTGTCGGACTGCGAAATGGTCAGCCGGCAATTGAGCGCGTTGCTCGACGTCGAGGATTCGCTGCCAGGGCGTTACACGCTGGAGGTTTCGTCGCCGGGACTCGATCGAAAGCTGACGAAACCAGCTCATTTCCAGCGATTTACTGGCGCGGCGGTACGCGTGAAATTGCGCTTTCCGGTCTCTGGACGAAGGAATTTTCGCGGGACACTACGCGCCGCAGATGATGAAAAGATTGAAATTGAGGTGGATGGCGAGCCGCATAGCTTGAAAATCGCGACGATCGAATCCGCCCGGCTGATTCCGTCACCTTAGCCGACGGAATTAGAGAATATTTGGAGTTTTAGGCAATGACTAAAGAGATCTTGATGGTGGTCGACGCTGTTTCGAACGAAAAGGGCGTCGACAAAGACATTATTTTCGAGGCCATCGAAGCCGCGCTGGCGTCGGCATCGCGGCGACGGCATGGCGAAGATATCGACGTGCGAGTCTCAATCGATCGTGAAACCGGTGAATACGACACCTTTCGCCAATGGCTGGTGTTCGAGGATGAATCCACCGAACTGGAATTCCCGGACCGTGAGCTGCGCATGATCGATGCGGTGGATGTCGACGAAAACGCTGAGCCGGGCGGTTACGTCGAGGTTCCGATGGACTCAGTTGAATTTGGCCGCATTGCGGCACAGACCGCAAAGCAGGTGATCGTGCAAAAGGTGCGCGAGGCTGAGCGTGAGCAGGTGGTCGAGGAATACAAGGACCGCGAAGGCGAACTGCTGTCCGGTCTCGTAAAACGCGTCGACCGCAACGGTGTGTATATCGACCTCGGCGGCAATGCGGAAGGTTTCGTTGCCCGGGAGCAGATGGTGCCGCGTGAGCCGGTGCGGCCGCAGGATCGCATGAAGGCGTTGCTGATTGAAGTACGTTCCGAGCAACGCGGTCCACAACTTTTCATGACGCGGACCTCGCCGCAATTCCTGGTCGAATTGTTCAAAATCGAGGTGCCGGAAGTCGGCCAGGGACTCATCGATATACTGGGTGCGGCACGGGACCCGGGGCTGCGCGCGAAGATAGCGGTGAAAAGCAACGATGCGCGAATCGATCCGGTTGGCGCCTGCGTTGGCATGCGCGGCTCCCGCGTGCAGGCGGTTTCGAATGAACTGGCCGGCGAGCGCGTCGACATCATCCTGTGGGATGAAAACCCGGCGCAGTTTGTGGTCAATGCCATGTCGCCGGCCGAGGTCGTATCGATCGTCGTCGATGAAGATGCACGAAGCATCGACATCGCAGTAGACGAAGAAAAATTGTCACAGGCGATCGGGCGCGGCGGCCAGAACATTCGTCTTGCGAGTGAGTTGACCGGCTGGGAACTCAACGTGATGAACGAGACGGATGCGGAGCAGAAGAGCGAAGCGGAGATGCGCGAACTGCTGGAGCTATTCTCGAAGCAACTCGACGTCGACGAGGAAGTCGCGTTGATTCTGGTGCAGGAAGGCTTCTCGACCATTGAAGAGGTTGCCTACGTACCGACCTCGGAATTGGTTGAGATCGAGGAATTTGATGAGGACATTGTCTCAGAGCTCCGCAACAGGGCGCGCGACGTGCTGCTGACGCAGGCGATTGTCCAGGAAGAAAAGATTGATGAGACGGAACCGGCAGAGGACCTGTTGAGCCTTGAGGGCATGAACAAGGCCCTGGCGTTCAAGCTGGCGAGCGAGGGTGTGGTGACACGGGAAGACCTGGCCGAGCTGGCGACGGACGATTTGCTCGAGATTAATGACATGGATCGGGAAGAAGCGGGAGCGCTGATCATGAAAGCACGGGCGCACTGGTTCGAGGCCGAGCAGCAGGCGTGAACAATGGCGAAGATGGAGTTTGAGATGGCTGAAGTCACGGTTGCACAATTTGCCGACGTACTGAAAGTACCGGTCGAGAAGCTCATAACGCAGCTCGACGAAGCCGGTATCAAGGTCAAAGGATCGGAAGACATGATTAGCGAGGATGCGAAACTCGAGCTGTTAACGCATCTGCGGCGAAGCCATGGGCAGGACGAATCGACCGCAGGGGATGCCGCGCCGCGCAGCATCACATTACGGCGCAAGTCGCAGTCCGAGCTCAGGCTGGCCGGCGCGCAGGGACGTGCCCGTACGGTGAGCGTCGAGGTCCGACGTAAGCGCACCTATATCAAGCGGGATGTACTTGAAGAGCAGGCGCAGAAGGAACAGGAGGCGCTGGACGTCGAACGCCGCGAGGAGCAGGAGCATCTGGATGCCGAGCAAGCTGAAATCGAACGCCGGAAGACCGAGAAGGAAGAAGCCGCCAAAGCTGTTGAAGAAAACAAGAAGAAGGAAGTAGAAGCCAAGGAGCAGGCAGAATCAGATGCACGGGAGGCCGCTGAAAAAGCCGCAGCGATCGCTGCCGAAGAACGAGCGCGGGTCGAGAAATCCGAGCAGGATGCCCGTGATCGCCGCGCCAATGAAAAGAAAAAAGGCAAAGCACCGGGTACACGTTACGGGCGCCAGGAATTACATGTTTCTGGCGACAAGAGTGGCCGGCGCAGACGCAAGACGCCGACTCGCCGCCGTCCCGTCAATATCAGCACCGATGGGCAGCATGGTTTCGAAAGGCCAACCGCACCGGTTATCCGCGAGGTCGAGATTCCCGATAGCATTGCCGTGTCTGATCTTGCGCAAAAGATGGCTGTGAAGGGCAATGAAGTCGTCAAAATCCTGTTCAACATGGGCGCGATGGTGACGATCAACCAGGTCGTCGATCAGGACACTGCTATCCTGGTGGTGGAAGAGCTGGGTCATGTCGCCAAACCGGTCAGCGGCACGGATATCGTTGCAGAGCTGCTGGCAGATGAGGTGGCAACCGGTGATGAGGTCGCGAGGGCGCCAGTCGTTACCATCATGGGACACGTCGATCATGGCAAGACCACTTTGCTCGATTACATTCGCAACACCAAGGTCGCGGCCGGCGAGGCCGGCGGTATCACCCAGCATATCGGTGCGTACGCGGTCGACACCGACAAGGGCAAAATTACATTCCTGGATACGCCTGGACACGCAGCCTTCACAGCGATGCGTGCTCGCGGTGCGCAGGCGACTGATATCGTCATCCTGGTCGTCGCTGCCGATGATGGCGTCAAGCCGCAAACCATCGAGGCTATCGAGCATGCCAAGGCAGCCGGGGTGCCGATCGTGGTCGCGATCAACAAGATGGATAAGGAAAATGCGGATCCGGAACGGGTGAAGAACGAGTTATCACAACACGAAGTGATTCCCGAGGACTGGGGTGGCGAACAGCTGTTTGCCCAGGTTTCCGCCCAAACAGGTGATGGCATCGACGCACTGCTGGAAACTATTTTGCTGCAGGCCGAGGTGATGGATCTCAAGGCCATTGCTGACGGTTCGGCACGGGGCATCGTCATCGAATCGAGTCTTGAGAAAGGCCGCGGCGCCGTGGCAACGGTTCTGGTACAGTCCGGCACGCTCAAGCAAGGCGACATGCTCATCGCCGGCGAAGAATTCGGCCGCGTGAGAAACATGTTTGACGAATCCCACAAAAAGATTACGGAAGCAGGGCCGTCGAGCCCGGTGGTCGTGCTTGGGCTGTCGAAGACGCCAGCCGCGGGCGACGATTTCCTGGTGGTCAAAAGCGAACGCAAGGCCCGCGAGGTTGCCGAATTCAGGCGAAGCAAGTCGCGTGAGTCGAAGCTTGCACAGCGACAGGCATCGAACGTTGAAGATGTGTTCAGCCAGATGACCGAGGCGCAAGGCAAGGTTGTCCCGGTTTTGATCAAGTCTGACGTGCACGGCAGTGCGGAAGCGTTGCGTGATTCGTTGATTAAGATATCCAACGACGAAGTCAAAGTGAAGGTAATCAGCTCGAGTGTTGGTGGCATCACCGAATCTGACGCGACGCTGGCAGCTGCCTCCAAAGCCGTAATCATTGGCTTCAACGTTCGTGCCGATAGTGCGGCCCGAACTGCGATCAAGGAATCCGGCGTGGATGTCCGCTACTACAGCATCATCTATGAAGCGATTGACGATGTGAAAGCCGCGGTCAGTGGTTTGCTGGCGCCAGAGATTCGCGAAAATATTGTCGGGCTTGCTGAGGTCAAGGAAGTCTTTACGTCACCGAAACTTGGCAATATCGCCGGTTGCATTGTCACGGAAGGGTTTGTGAAACGGTCCAATCCGATTCGCGTGCTGCGCGATAACGTTGTCATTTATGAAGGCGAACTCGAATCTCTGCGTCGTTTCAAGGATGACGTCAACGAAGTCAAATCGGGCACGGAGTGCGGCATCGGCGTCAAAAACTATAACGATGTGAAGCTCGGCGACCAGATCGAATGCTTTGAGCGTGTTGAAATCGCACGCACACTCGACTGATTTTCCGGGTCCCGGGACAAAGCAATGCCTCGCGAATTTTCACGCAATCAACGGCTGGGTGCGCAGATACAACGTATCCTGAGCGAGTTAATTCGTTTTGATACCAAAGACCCGCGACTTGCCAATGTATCTTTGACGATTGTGGAATTGACGCGAGACCTGAGCGTTGCAAAGGTTTACTTCAGTCTCCTGCATCCCGATGAAGACCCAAAACCGGCGCTCGAGGGTTTGGAGCGTGCCTCAGGATTCCTGCGCGGCAGGCTGGGGAATAAACTGACCGTCAGGCATGTGCCCGAGTTGCGCTTCGTCCACGATGATAGCGTTGCTCACGGGGTCGAGATCAGCCGGCTGATCGAGAGCGCAGCTAAGCCCGACAGCAGCGGGTAGACCGACGATGACAACTAATGACAACGCCCGGCCAACTGCGGTGCCCGTGGATGGCCTGCTGTTGCTGAACAAGCCGGCGGGTATTACCTCGAACCAGGCCTTGCAGAAAGTCAAACGGTTGCTGCAGGCGAAAAAAGCCGGTCATACGGGTAGCCTCGACCCCGCAGCGACTGGCATGTTGCCATTGTGCTTTGGCGAGGCAACCAAAGTTTGTGCATACCTTCTCGAGGCCGACAAAACCTATCGCGTAACAGCCAGGCTGGGAAAGGCGACCAATACCGGCGATCGCGACGGGGAAATCAGCGCGACAGCAGATGTACCGGATTTGCAGCGACGCGCCTGGGAACAGATTCTCGCGCAGTTTTGCGGTGTGACTGACCAGGTACCGCCGATGTTTTCAGCGCTGAAAAAGGATGGCAAACGGTTGTACGAACTGGCCCGCAAGGGACAGGTCGTCGATCGTGAGGCGCGCCGCATTCGAATTGATGAATTGCACCTGCTGGAAATCAGCGGGAGCCGGCTGGTATTGCGCGTGAAGTGCTCCAAAGGCACCTATATAAGGACGCTGGTGGAGGACATTGCCAAGGCGGCCGGTACCGTGGCATATACGGCCCGGCTGCACCGTGAAACGGTCGGCGATTTTCAGGCGGAAGACATGCTGGATTTGCCAGGCGCCGAACGCGTCGCCGAGGCAGGGCCGGAGGCACTACGTGCGCGGCTGCTGCCGACCGACCAGGCCTTGTCTTCGTGGCCGGATTACCACATACCGGAGGATGCGGCAGAGCGGTTTTGTGGGGGTCAGGCGGTCGCGGTCGCCGGTGGTGGGGCCGAAGGGCTGGTGCGGGTTTACGCTGGCCAGGAGCGCTTTGTCGGCGTCGGTCAGCTGGGTAGCGACGGCCAGCTGGCGCCACGACGAATATTCAGGCTGGCGGGCTGATGCCAGCGATTTGCAAGGCCGGGAACCGGCAAACGGGTCAGGCAAAATAAAGCCTGATATTTTGGTGTTTTAGGCTATTACTGGATCGAAACTGACGCTAGAATAGCGCGCCTAAATTAAGGGCCAGAAGATAGAAAGAACGATTGGAGTTTGTTAGAGATGCCACTGTCAAGTGAGAGCAAGACCAATATCATCGCGGATTATTCCCGCGCCAAAAACGACACCGGATCGCCAGAGGTACAGGTAGCACTGCTGTCGAAACGAATTTCAGAGCTCACCGATCATTTCGGGGAGCACAAGAAGGATCACCATTCCCGGCAGGGTCTTTTGAAGATGGTTAACAAGCGGCGAAAGTTGCTCGACTATCTGAAGGAAAAGGATCAGGACCGGTACCGCGAGCTGATATCACGGCTCGGTCTCCGCCGTTAATTTTTAATATGGCGCCATAGGTAATGACCAAATTAAACTGTCGGCCCTGAAACGGGTACGCGAAGGCCGGTCGTGCCATCTCATTTAAAATTCGAGTATTAATGTGAATGTAACGAAAAAGACGTTCCAATACGGGGAACACCAGGTAACGATTGAAACCGGCGGAATCGCTCGCCAGGCAGACGGGGCCGTTTTGGTCGAAATCGCCGAAACCACTGTTTTGGTCACGGCAGTTGGCCGCAAGACCGCCGACCCCGGCCGTGATTTCTTTCCGTTGACGGTTAATTACCAGGAAAAAACCTATGCGGCCGGCAAGATTCCCGGTGGATTCTTCAAACGCGAAGGCCGCCCGGGCGAAAAAGAAGTATTGACCTGCCGCCTGATCGATCGTCCGTGTCGTCCGCTGTTCCCGAAAGGGTTCAAGAATGAAGTTCAGATCATCGCTACGGTGGTGTCGTTGAATCCGGACGTGGATCCGGACATTGCGGCCTTGCTTGGTGCCTCAGCCGCACTGGCAATTTCGGGCATGCCGTTTGCTGGCCCGATTGGTGCGGCTAGAGTCGGCTACAAAGACGGCCAGTACATTCTGAATCCAGGCCTTGCTGCAGTAGCCGAGTCTGATCTGGATCTGGTTGTTGCCGGTACGGCGGAGGCGGTCCTGATGGTCGAGTCTGAAGCCAATGTCTTGCCCGAGGATGTGATGCTTGGCGCCGTTATGTTCGGTCATGAGCAAATGCAGGTCGCGATCAACGCGATCAAGGAACTCGCAGCAGAGGTTGGTAAGCCGGCCTGGGACTGGCAAGCACCTGCAGTAGACGAGGAACTCGATGCCGCAGTTGCGGCAGCAGCCACAAGCGGCCTTTCCGATGCCTATCGAATCACGGACAAGGTTGAGCGTCAGGCGAGTGTTGGCGACACCAAATCTGCATCCCGGGAATCATTGGCGGGTGGAGATGACGCACGCTGGTCTGAAGAGGAAGTCAAAGACGCTTTGGCGAAACTTGAAAAGAGCATCGTAAGAAATCGCGTCATCGCAGGCGAGCCGCGTATCGACGGACGTGACACCACCACGGTGCGTCCAATCGAAGTCCAGGTTGGCATATTGGCGCGGGCGCACGGATCAGCCGTGTTCACACGTGGCGAGACGCAGGCAATTGTTGCCACCACACTCGGTACGGGTCGCGACGCGCAAATAATCGATGCGATTCAGGGCGAGCGTAAAGACCCGTTCATGCTGCACTACAATTTTCCGCCGTATTGCGTAGGTGAAACCGGCTTCATTGGATCAACGAAGCGACGCGAAATCGGCCACGGCAAACTTGCCCGTCGTGGCATTCAGGCAGTCATGCCTGACGCAGAAGAATTCCCTTACGTTATTCGTGTCGTTTCTGAAATTACGGAGTCCAACGGCTCGAGTTCGATGGCGTCTGTGTGTGGTACCAGTCTTTCATTGATGGATGCCGGTGTACCAATAAAAGCACCGGTCGCCGGCGTAGCCATGGGACTCGTTAAAGAAGGTGAAAAATTCGCCGTACTGACCGATATTCTCGGCGATGAAGATCACCTTGGCGACATGGATTTCAAGGTCGCTGGCACTGACGCGGGCATCACCGCGTTGCAGATGGACATCAAGATTCAGGGCATTACCAAGGAAATCATGATTGCTGCACTGGACCAGGCAAAGGTAGCTCGCCTGCATATACTGGGCGAGATGGCCAAGGTTATTGATGCGCCACGCGAAGAAATGTCCGAGTGGGCTCCGACGATCATTTCGTTCAAGATCGATCCCGAGAAGATTCGGGACGTGATTGGCAAGGGCGGCTCCGTTATCCGGGCGATGACCGAGGAAACCGGTGCAACGATCGATATCGACAACGATGGTACGGTCAAAATTGCATCCGTCGATGGTGAATCGGGCCGCGAAGCGAAGCGTCGCATTGACCTGATTACGGCCGACGTCGAAGTTGGTCGCATCTACGACGGCAAGGTTGCCCGTCTGATGGACTTCGGTGCATTCGTCACCATTCTGCCGGGTAAGGACGGCCTTGTGCATATCTCGCAGATTTCGCACGAGCGTGTTGAGAAGGTCAGCGACAAGCTTGCCGAAGGCGACCTGGTAAAGGTCAAAGTCCTCGAGGTCGATCGTCAGGGCAGGGTGCGACTGAGTATGAAGGAAGTCGAAGCCGCATAGCTATCTGACCCAATAGGCAACTGGATATCGTTCGCGGCCGAAGCCCAGTCCGCCCGCAATTGTATGTATACGATTTTGGCTAGTGCGGACTGACATTTATTGCACTAAAGATCAATTTGCACCGACCCAATATGCACAATAGAAAGAGCGGGAAAATTGGGCTTTAGCCGCGATTTTTTTCGATCGGGTGTCTAGCTTCTTGTAGGTCTTCACGAAGTACCGAATCGCGATGCTACACTGACGGCGTGAGTTTTCGTCATCCAGAACTTGTTATCGCCACTTCGCTCCTGGTGGCTTTTCTCTTCCTGCCTCAGTACGCCGCAAGAGCAGAGAACCCGCCTGCAAATCTCGTCCTGGTCACGCTCGATGGTGTTCGCTGGCAGGAAGTCTTCGGTGGTATTGACCTGGATCTGATCGAGGACGAGCGCTATACGAATTCGCCCGAACTTTTGCAGGAGACTTACTGGCGAGAGCAGCGAGACGAACGGCGGAAACTGCTGTTCCCGTTTTTGTGGTCGGTGGTCGCTTCGCAGGGTGTATTGATTGGTGACCGAGAGCAGGAAAGTTTCATAAGCGTTAGCAATCCCTGGTGGTTTTCCTATCCTGGTTACAATGAAATCCTGACCGGCAGCGCAGATCCCGCCATCGATTCCAACGCCAGGAACTGGAACCGGAACGTCACATTCCTGGAAATTCTGAACGGTATTGAGGGATTCAAAAACCAGGTGTTGGCCTTCGGTTCCTGGGATGTGTTCCCTTATATTATCAACACCCGACGCAGCGGGGTTCCGGTCAACGCGGGTTTCACAATCGCATCGCCCGCGACAAGCGCAAAGTCCCGTTGGTTAAATGAAATGTCTGCTGAAGCTCCGATGCTCTGGCGAACGGTGCGGCTTGACCTGCTCACTAACGGATATGCCATGGAGGCTCTTGAGAATCAGCATCCACGGGTCATCTACATCGCATACGGCGAAACCGATGACTTTGCACACGATGGCAGTTACGAACGTTACATCGACGCGGCACATCGTACCGATCTGATGTTATCAAAACTCTGGAATTGGCTGCAGACGGATTCCTTCTATCGTGGCCGCACTACGCTAATGATCAGCACCGATCATGGCAGAGGGAACACACCGGATAGCTGGACACGTCACGCCAGCGCCGTTGGTGCCGTTAAGTTAGAAATAGGGGATGCTCCCGATGGTGTGCCAGGATCTGATCAAATCTGGTTCGCTGCTATCGGACCCCGTATCCAATCGAAGGGACTTGTTACCGGGCATTGGAAACAATCACAGATCGCCGCAACGGCACTCGCCTGTCTGCAGCTCGACCCTGCCATCTTAATGCCACAGGCGAACAGCGCCATGGACGAAATACTGCACTGAATCAGAAATATCGGAGCCACGCTGATAGACGTTGCTGAGTTAGAAGATTTTGCAAAAAGATATACCGCTGCATGGTGTAGCCAGAATGCTGCAAGTGTTGCGGCATTCTTCGCCGAAGACGGCTCCATAACCGTCAACGGCGCTCCATCGATCGGTAGGGAGGCTATCACCGACATGGCCCAGGGATTCATGACCGCGTTCCCGAATCTGCAACTGACTATGGATGACATCGAACTCCGGCCGGAGCAGGTCATTTACCGTTGGACGTTCGTCGGTACGAACACGGGACCCGAAGGAACCGGAAAACCGGTGCGCTTCAGTGGCTACGAGGAATGGACGTTTGGCAACGATGGTCTTGTAATGAAATCCAGCGGCCACTTCGACAACGACGAATACCAACACCAGCTCGAACACGGAGTAGGGTAAGCAATTCTCAGGCAGACATCGATCCAAACGGGAAACTGAGCGGTCGGCTAATAATTGCGCAAACTGAGCTGTCGTGTAATCTACGCGGTTCGATCGCTGCAAAAAAAACCAATCGCGAATAATCGTCTGCGGCTCGGGAGACCAATAATGAACAAGAAACACTGCGTCGTATCTTTCTGCTTGAGTTTGCTACTGCTATTAGTCGGCTGCTCTGATGGTGTGACACCTCCACAGGAAGCCGTACGCAACGTTACGAGTGCCCCGGGAACAATGGACCGCACGGTCTTGCCGATTCCTGACCCCGTGTTCCCGAAGATCACCGAGCTGGACGCGCGAAACGCGACGGCACCGCCGCCGTTTTCGGTAAAAGCTCCTGAAGGTGCGCCCAATGTGGTCATCGTACTAATCGACGATATCGGTTTCGGGGCCTCGGACGGATTCGGCGGCGCCATTCAGACACCGACATTGGACCGGCTCGCGGCAGACGGCTTGCGCTTTAACCAGTTTCATACCACGGCGCTATGCTCGCCCACCCGCATGGCAATCCTGACCGGGCGCAATCATCATTCGGCCAACGCGGGTTCGGTCATGGAAGTCGCAACAGGATTTCAAGGAAACCGGGGCCAGCGTCCACTTAGCGTTGCGACGGTCACCGAGATGTTACGGTTGAATGGCTACAATACGGCGGCCTTCGGCAAGTATCACGAAACGGCGCCGTGGGAGGTCAGCGTATCCGGTCCGTTTGACCGTTGGCCGACCGGATCAGGCTTCGAAAAATTCTACGGCTTCATCGGCGGTGAAACCAATCAGTTTTCGCCGGTCCTTCACGATGGCACGGCACCGGTCCATTTGCCCGACGATCCCGACTACCACTTCACCACCGACATGACCGATCAGGCGATCACCTGGGCTCGTTCCCAGCAGTCGCTCACGCCGGATAAGCCATTCTTTATCTACTTCGCTACCGGAGCCACTCATGCACCACACCATGTGCCGGCAGATTGGGTGGACAGGTACAAGGGCCAGTTTGATGATGGCTGGGATGTGTACAGGGAACAAACGCTGGCACGTCAGATCGAGCTGGGCGTCGTACCGCCGGGCACCAAGTTGGCGTCCAAGCCGGCCGACATCGTCGACTGGGATACGCTGTCCGCCGATGAGAAGCGTCTTTATGCCCGTCAGATGGAAATTTTTGCGGCGTTTGCAGAACACACCGACTATGAGGTCGGCCGGCTTGTCGATGCCATCGAGGCGATGGGCGAGTTGGACAACACATTGTTCATCTACATATTCGGTGACAACGGTTCCAGCGCCGAAGGCGGGCTCGCTGGGACCTTCAACGAAACCATTGTGCTTAACGCTCTGCCGGATCCGGTCGAGGATCAGCTACAGCACCTGGATGAATGGGGCGGTCCTTTGTCCTACCCCCATTTTCATGCCGGCTGGGCCGTGGCCACGAACACGCCATTCCAGTGGACCAAGCAGGTTGCCTCGCATTACGGCGGCACCCGTAACCCAATGGTCGTACATTGGCCCGACGGTATACAGGCGAAGGGCGAAATTCGCTCGCAGTGGCATCACGTGACTGACATTGCACCTACCTTGATGGAGGCCGCCGGCCTGCCATTTCCGAATATGGTGCATGGTACGGCTCAGAAGCCCTTCGAAGGAGTGAGCCTGCTCTATGCATTCGACGACGCGGACGCCGCCGATCAACACACAACGCAGTATTTCGAAATGTTTGGTAATCGCGCAATTTACGATGACGGTTGGGTGGCTGCCACTAAACACCGGACGCCGTGGGCGAATGCAGCGGATGGACCGCTCGACCAGGATACGTGGGAGCTGTACCACGTTGCCGAAGACTTTAGCCAGGCAAACGACCTGGCCGCGTCGAACCCAGCTAAGCTGGCAGAATTGCAAGACCTCTTCCTTGTGGAAGCGATCAAGTACGACGTTTTGCCGCTGGACGATCGCACCTTCGAACGATTCAACGCCTCAATTGCCGGCAGGCCGGACCTCATGGGCGACCGTACATCACTCACGGTATATCCGGGCATGACCCACATGACGGAGAACGCTTTCATCAATGTCAAGAATCGTTCTCATACGATCACCGCCGAGGTCGAGATTCCGCAAGGCGGTGCGGAAGGGGTAATTTTGGCCCAGGGAGGGCGCTTTGCCGGCTGGAGTCTTTACATGAAGGACGGCAAAGTCTCCTACGTGCACAACTGGGTCGGCAAGGAGCGTTACACGATCACGGCACCTGAGCCGGTGGCTCCCGGTAAGGCGACGATCCGCTACGAGTTCGCCTACGACGGCGGAGACAAACCTGGTGCGGGCGGTACGGGCACGATCTACGTGAATGGGGAACAGGTGGTGGAAGGTTATATCGGCAATACCACGCCGTTCCTATTTTCTGCTGATGAGACTGCCGATGTAGGCACGGACGGAGCCACGCCTGTGACAGAAGACTATGCCGAGGGCGACAACGCGTTCACCGGAACGATAGAAGAAGTAACGGTCGAGCTGATGTAGGCACACGGAAACGCGAAAGACTGGCCCGGCCTTGTGCCGGGTCATTCCTGTTTTATCCGTACAACCTCTTGTAGGTCTGCACGAAGTAGCGCATCTCCTCCGGCTTCGCCATGCTGACGCGCAGCCAGTCCAGCATCGGCGGGAACGGTCGTCCGACCATGATGCCTTCCTTTCTGAATGCAGCATTGACTTCGCGGACGTCACGTCCGGTTTCAAAGAACGTGAAGTTAGCTTTCGATTTCACGTAGCGGTGACCGAGTTCCTCGTGCATGCCCTCGACGATTGCCAGCGATTCCTTGTTCTTTCGAAGCGTAAATTTCTGAAAATCTTCATCCTGGTAACTGGCGTACGCGGCTTCGAGACCAAGCACATTGATGTTGCCGGTCTTGCGGTGGTTGATCTCGGCGATCAGATCAGGGTGCGCAAAGCCAAAACCAATACGTAATCCGGCGAGGCCGTGAATTTTCGATGCAGTTCTGGCAACGATGATGTTTTGATGTCCATCCCGGACCAGGTCCATCATCGTCGCGTAGTCGGGATCTTCGACGAACTCGAAGTAGGCTTCATCGACGAAAACCATGCGGTTCTGTGAAATCTCCAGCACGAACTCGCGCAAGGCATTTTTCTCGATGATCGACGGGATCGGATTGTTGGGATTGACCAGGTACACGCACTTGGTGTCCTTCCTGATGGCCTTGCGCATTGCATTGAGATCGGTTCCGAATCTTTCGTCCACCGGCACGCGAATAATCTCGGCGCCTGTCCGTTCAGCGTAGCGGACGAGGTCATGATAAGTCGGATCGGCGCAAACGATCGAGCCCCGGTCCAGCGTGGCAATCAACGCGGCGGTCTTTAAAATCTCGCCCGAACCGGTGCCGACAGCGACGTGATCCGGCAACACATCATTGATGCCAGCGACCAACCCGATCAGTTTTTTGCTATTTACACCGTATGTACTGGACCGGTGCAGGGAGCGGTTGATGGCCTGGATTGCGACTCGTGATGGACCCCAGGGATTCTCGTTCGTACCGGCGCGGATCATGTAGTCTGGCCGCAGAATCTCGTCGCCCAAGGCACTACTTATCAGGTTTACGCCCGGAACCAGCCCCGCACCCAGCAGGGCGCCGCCGCCAAGCAATACCTGTCGTCTGGAGACACTTGTCATGTTGATTCTTCCTTCCTACTGTCCAGCGGAGCGCGGACCTTAATTGCAAACCGCGCGGCATTCAAGCCACGCGGAGCATTAGTATTTCGCAGGGTGAAAAGGTTTCAATTAATAGCGATTTTGGCGCCGCGCTATTTCAATTCGATCTCGAGCAGACTGCATTCCTGCACGACCCGGCTGGTTTTACCGCCATGCGTGATGCGCTTGGCCCATAAGACATCCCCAAGCCTGAATGACTGCATCGTGGTTTGACCGTCGGGGGCCGTCTCCAACCAGGCGCAGGGACTCAGGAAAACAACAACCCGGTCCGGATGCGCATGCAGCGGTGCTGTCTCACCGTTTCTATCGGTAACCTTGAGGACCCGAACGCGCTCATTGTTCAACACCGACTCATATATATGTGGTGCGATCAGGACGGGGTCCAGTGCCGGCGATTGTGCCAGCGCTGTCGCCAGCGCGAGTGCTGCGAGCAGACCAGTGGCGGTTCCAATTCGATAATTCTTGTTCAAGGCGAAAATCCTTGTGTGGCCAAATTGAGCTTACATGCCAGGCAGGGGGCGGCCATCCTCTGCTGATTCGCTGATGCAGGCATCCAGGAAGCCGGTAATTCGGGAGGGCAAATAATATTCGGGGCGCCAGGGCAGACCACCACTTACAAATCCGACGTGGCCACCAGCGACGCTGACTTCAATCCGCACATCGTCTGAAAGCCGTTCCTCACCTGGCATGGCGGCGGGCGTCATAAACGGATCATCCAGCGCATTAATAATAAGAGTAGGGCGCCTGATATCGGCTAGGAAGCTGATTGAACTGCAGCGGTCGTAGTACTCATCCTTGCCGGAAAAGCCGTGCAGCGGCGCCGTCACCGCATCGTCGAACTCCGAGAACGATCTGGCGTTCATCGCTCGCTGCCAGTCGAACGCTGCCGTATGCCGATCGAACTTTCGGCGGATCGCCTTCTTCATGCGTTTTAATAGGTTATATTGATAAATATTTGAAAAACCACTAGATAATGCGATAGCAGAATCGTGCAAATTTAGTGGCACGCTGATTGCCACCGCCGCATGCAGTGGTGTGGAGACGCCGTTTTCGCCGAGATACTTGAGCAGGACACTGCCGCCGAGCGAAAAGCCGGCTGCCATCATAGGTCCCTCGTGGCCTGCGGTCCGCAGACTTTCGACGAAATAACGAATGTCATTGGTTTCACCGGCGTGGTAGCGACGTGGCAGCCGGTTACGGTAGTCGCCACAATCCCGGAAATGCAGGACGGCCGCCCGCCAACCCATACGGTTGGCAGCGTGCAGCAGGGAGCGCGCATAAGCGGAATTCGCAGAGCCCTCCAGGCCATGCAAGATAATGAGCAGGGGTGCCCTGGTATCGGCTGCCGGGCGTCCGACGACCCAATCGACCACCGTCGTATCGCCGTCCGGCAATTCCAACAGCTCGCTTTCCAGTTCGACCTTGGGGGTGCCGGACCACGGCAGCGATGGATACATCGTCTGGGCGTGACGATTGCTGAGCCACCAGGCCGGCTTGAACGGGCTCTTGAATATGCGGTTTTCCGGCGAATCCTCAGTCACTGACGGTTGCCTCCGGTCCTGGCGGTTGTTTCTTGCTACTCGTATAAAAAAGGCCCCCCGTTTGCACGGGGGGCCGGCCGTGGAGTAAACACTCCTTCAGGCATTCGCAGCAGGGGGCGGGGGAGCGTGTCCCTGCTGCAACGTTCAAAGTAGGATAAACTCTACCCGGATGTCAAGTGTTTGAGTGCCAGTATTGCTGCAAAAAAAATGAGCGACCGGTCAACGGTTTTTGTTTAACTCGCTTTCTTATGATCGCTGGACAGTCGAATGCCTTGCGCATCTTCGTCGCGCGTTAAGCCGGAAAATCGACGGAATACTTCATCCTGCAATGATTTCCAGCGGTTGAAATTCTTCTGTGCCGTATCAGCGACGGCGATGAACGGGTCGACGCCAACCACCCGTTTCACCTGGCCGCGGAGGTTCTGCTGCTGCATCAGGATGAGTTTCATGCTCTGCTCTAAGTACTTGGCGAGGAACCCCGGTACGGACTTACCGTAGGATCGAATCACCTGAGACAGGAAGTCCTGGCTCATTATTGCCTCACCCTGTTGTTCCTGTTCGCTGATGACCTGCAGCAGGATTGAGCGCGTAATGTCGTCGCCGCTCTGCTTGTCGATGACGACGAAATCCGTCTTGCATTTGACGAGGTCCTTGATGTCGGCCAGCGTGATATAGCGGCTCTCGTCGGTATCGTAAAGGCGGCGATTAGGGTACTTCTTGATAATGCGCGCAGAATTCATCAACACTCTGGTGTCACCCCAGGCCGCAGCAGATAACCGCGTAAGTACATAATTTTTTAAAGCTAAATTAATAGCCTGTTCACACGGCTCATTGACTTTGCGGACAGTATAGATACGGCGCGGAGGCCGGCAAGGCGACTAAGATAGCCGATTTTTGGGTTCAACCATAGTGTATTGATCGGCTGGAATACTTTTCTGCCCGGCCATGGCGCCCAGCCGCCAGTTGTCCGACGCCCATTCCCAGATCGATTCAAGGCTGGACGCCGCCAAATCCCGGTCCGGACGCTGTCCCAGCGCACCCAGCGCGCTAACGAGTACTGGCCGGACGTCGTGCCGCTCGATTTCCGTGGCCCCTGTCAGCTTGCTCAGCTTTTGGCCGTCGGCGTTTTCCGCGACCGGAATATGCAGATAGTCCGGGGTCGTCAACCCCAGCAACCGTTGCAGGTGAATGTGGCGTGGCGTGGAATCCAGCAAGTCGATTCCTCGCACGACCTCCGTGATTCCCTGCTCATGGTCATCGGCAACGACTGCCAACTGGTAGGCGATAAGGCCGTCGCGACGTTTGATCACGAAGTCCCCGGACTCGGACTCGAGCCGTTGGCTCTGTTCGCCTTGCAGTGAATCGACGAAATGGATCAGCTCGTTGTCCGTGCGCACGCGAATCGCTCCTTCCTCGGCGCGGCTGCCGCTGCGGCAGGTTCCCGGGTAGATTGTCCCCAATGGGCCACGCCGGGCGCCGGCAAGGTCGCGGCGTGAGCAGGAGCAATGGTAGGCATGTCCGGCATCCAACAGGCGCTGCACCAGTGTTTCGTGGCGTGCTGCGAATTGGCTTTGATAACTGACAGGACCGTCCCATTCAAAGCCGTAGGCTTCAAGGGCATCGATAATGCGTTGGTCGGCCCCGGGCTGCTCACGCGGTGGGTCGATATCCTCCACCCGCAGCATCCATTTGCCCTGGTTGACGCGCGCCTGCAGATAGCTGGCGACGGCGGCCAACAGTGAGCCGAAGTGCAGGGGGCCCGTAGGTGAGGGGGCGAAGCGGCCAACATAGGGTGCGGGTTCGGACATCATCATCCCACCGCGCAGAACCCTGAACAGTTACCGGTATCGATCATCCCGATCGCGGAACTGGCGCTCAGACATTTCACGGCGTTCCTGGGCTTCGACACACAAAGTCGCCACAGGCCGCGCTTCCAGGCGCTTCAGGCCGATCTCCTCGCCAGTTTCGTCACAAAAGCCGTAACTGCCTTCCTCGACGCGGATCAGCGCCGAACTGATCTTGCGCAGGAGTTTTCGCTCACGATCACGTGTTCGCAATTCAAGGCCGAATTCCGATTCCTGGGTCGCGCGGTCATTGGGATCCGGGAAATTGGCGGCCTCGTCCTGCATATGGTGGACGGTGCGATCGACCTCCTTCATGAGTTCGTTCTTCCAAGACGAGAGAATTGCTTCGAAATGCTCGAGCTGTTCTGAGCTCATATATTCTTCGCCGCGCCTGGTGGCATAGGGTTCGATGCCATGGATCGGGCCGGACAGCATGTCACTGCGGCTTCTCGTCGGTCTTATCAGCAGCTTGCGCCTGGCAGGCTCTTGGGCAGCCGTTTTGTTGCGGCTCAGCGGCTTTCTCGCGGCAATTTTCTTGCGGCCAGGCGCCATTTTAGCAGCCTTCTTCTTCGCATCCTTCTTCTTTCTGGCGGGCTTTTTCGGTGCCGGCCTTTTGGCTGCGCGCTTTTTGCTCGCACGCCGTTTGGCAGCGGATTTTCTGGCTACCGCCTTTCTTTTTGCTACTTTCTTCTTGCTGGCGGACTTTTTCCCCGCCGGTTTTTTGCGAGCAACAGCTTTCTTCCTCGACGCTTTTTTCGCCGACATAGTCTTTTTCGTCACTTTACGTTTGTTTCCTGCAGTCTTCTTTCTAGTCGATGGCCTGCTTTTCGCGGCCTTCTTTCGGGAGGCTTTGGCGGGCTTGCGCTTCTTGCTCGCGGTCTTCTTTGCGGGCATCTTAAACTCCTGCCATCCGAGAAAAACGCGCAATTATACATTGCTTGCCGGTACATGGAAGCATGAATTTCGAGGTTTTTTTGGATGGGACTTTCGGCCTGACAGGGCCGGCCTGCAGCGCCGTTTCAGCGGTGCCCGGATGACCCTCGAAGCGCCGTTTTCAGCGGCTCTCAGCGCCGTTCGACATTCGCTCGCGAGCATCGTTTTATGCCACGATTTACATTACACTACCCCGAATTCACGGGCATGGGCGTAACACCTGCAGATGCGACTTAGCAAGATCAAGCTTGCCGGCTTCAAATCTTTCGTAGACCCCACCACCATTTCTTTCCCCAGCAACCTGGTTGGCGTTGTCGGGCCGAATGGATGTGGCAAGTCAAACGTCATTGATGCTGTCCGCTGGGTGATGGGCGAGAGCTCAGCCAGCCGCCTGCGTGGTGATTCCATCACAGACGTCATTTTTAACGGATCAAGTTCCAGGCAGCCGATTGGTACCGCCTCGGTCGAACTCATGTTCGACAATTCCGAGACGACCCTGGAAGGCCAGTACGCGAAGTACGCCGAGATAGCGATACGGCGCGAGGTATCCAGGGACGGCATCTCGACCTACTACCTGAACGGGACGCGGTGTCGCCGCAAAGACATTACAGGCATTTTCCTTGGCACGGGCTTGGGACCGCGAAGTTATTCGATTATTGAACAAGGGATGATTTCCCGGATGGTCGAGGCAAAGCCGGAGGAAATGCGCACGTTTCTTGAGGAAGCGGCGGGCATTTCAAAATACAAGGAACGTCGCCGC
>Ga0114949_10000688_pt1 | contig 19063 bp, 18 predicted proteins | sample N074metaG_FD_83505 | JGI IMG/M metagenome (GOLD analysis project Ga0114949, IMG submission 83505) | Deep subsurface microbial communities from Kermadec Trench to uncover new lineages of life (NeLLi) - N074 metaG | ecosystem: Environmental > Aquatic > Marine > Ocean trench > Sediment | place...
CTAATAAAACACCACCTATGGTTAGGAACTCAGAATTCTTAACGTATGAGAACTTATTTTTAATTACATCTCTAATTCTGCTATATAGAGCCCCAAGAAGGATTAATGTCCATGGTAAAAATTCCCAAAGTAACGTATGGAAGAAAAAGAAATAATCACTACTATTCTTACCCATTCCATCTCCGACTGCGCTACCAGTTAAGCGCTCAAAACCTTGCTCCCAAAGAATAAAAAACACACCACTACGATCTGTTTTACCTCTTATTACTTTTTCTGGATGCATATCAAATTGCAAATAATAGGCATAAAGCATAGGCGATGAAGCTAATAGAAACGCAACTATTCCTACCAAAACTTTCCAATTAAATACAGAACTCCATTTTCTATTATACAACACATAACATAAAAGTGCGCTTCCAATCATCAAAATAGCTAGCTGTCCTTTGGTACTAAAAGCAACTCCTAAGCCTATAGCTCCAAGAATTGCGTTTAATAATTTTCGTGTATTTATATATTTTACTAATTGCCAAGTTGCATAAATACTTGATCCTGTCAAAACTGCATCGGTACGAACATCATGATTGGCTAAAATAATTGCTTGAGCAGAAAGAAAAATCAAAGAAGCTATATGTCCAGCCTTTGAACCATATAATTCTTTTGCCAAATTATAGCAAGAATAAGCTCCTATAAGAGTGAAAAGTAAAGCTGGTAATCTATACGCCCAATGGGTTAATCCAAATATTTTAAAGGATATAGCGGAAAGCCAAAAATGCATGTGTGGTTTATCTAAATATTCATCAAAACCTCGAAAAAGGTATATAAAATCATTTTCTAAATACATACGCATTGCCATTGTAGCATGCTGAGCAGAATCGTATTCCATCAAAGGAATAAACAAACCTGATATATAAACCAAAGCTAAAAGTAGATACAAAAAAATGATATTTTGTTTTGACAAAATAGATTCCATAGAAAAATTTAAAAAGCTATCAATTTTAGGTAAAAATACACTTATTAATATTATAAAGTTTATAATCTAAATAATTACACTAATTTTGATTTTTAAATTTTTAGATGAAATTCTCTGAACTACTGTCCATTATTATTCCTGTTTATAACGAAGAAGGCAATATTAGTTTACTAACACAAGCTATTGAAGATGCTTTACATGAATACAAATATGAAATCATATTTATTGATGATTTTTCTACCGACAATACCAGAAATGATGTAAAGGGCATGAAAAATCCGCATGTGGTTTTAATCGAACTGAAAAAAAACTACGGTCAAAGTTCGGCATTACAAGCTGGTATTGAATATGCTAAGGGCGATTATATTATAACTATGGATGGGGATATGCAAAATGACCCATCAGATATTCCGATGATGTTAGACCTATTAATTAAAGAGGATTGGGATGTAGTAACTGGAATTAGACAAAAAAGAAAAGATTCATTAATTAGAACTTTTCCATCTAAAATTGCGAATTATATTATTCGAAAAACAACAAAATTAGAAATTCAAGATCATGGTTGTGCTTTAAAAATATTCACTCGAGAAACTGCAAAAGAGCTTAATTTATATGGTGAATTACATCGATTTATTACCTTAATAGCACATGTTGAGGGAGCAAGAATAACCGAAGTTAAAGTAAAACATCATTCTAGAAAATTTGGTGAGTCAAAATATGGTTTGGGTAGAACTTTTAAAGTAATCAATGATCTATTGCTTATATTATTTCAACGAAAATACCTCCAAAAACCTATTTACCTTTTCGGCAATATTGGACTGTTATTCTTTGTGAGTGGAATATTTATAAATATTTACTTATTAATTGTTAAATTACTAGGTAATGATATCGGCAACAGGCCTTTACTTATACTCGGTATGCTATTGATATTGGTTGGAATTCAATTATTTACCATTGGAATTGTTGCCGATCTATTAATGAGAACTTACTATGAATCTCAAGATAAAAAACCTTATAACATAAGAAAAATAACTTCTATTGAAAACGAGTAGAAAAAAATTAATCTCTACATTTTTTAAAATAGGTATAAGCGTTTTTTTATTATACTTTGTTTTTACTAAGATTTCTTTTGGTGATATTTGGGGCTCTATAAAAAATGTAAAGCTTCATTTTTTAATACTAGCAATCCTATTCTTTTTGCTCTCTCAATGGATATCCGCCAAAAGGCTTTTATTATTTTTTAAAGAAACTGGTTTTAATTTATCTGATAACAGCAACAATACCCTCTATTTAATAGGAATGTTCTATAATTTTTTTATTCCTGGCGGAATAGGAGGTGATGCCTATAAGGTGTTTATTTTAAATAAAAAATTCAAATGGAATCTTAAAACATTAACTACCGCGGTTTTTATTGATCGTTTTATGGGTTTAACAGCTATTGGTATTTTAATTAGCATACTTGGCTATAATTTATTATCCTTTACATCTTTAATTTGGCTAATTCCTATTGCCATAATTCTTATCATAGGTGTTTCTTATTTTATTATAAAACGTTTCTTTTCCAAATTCCGAAATATATTTTCAAAAACTTTAGGCATATCTCTTTTAGTGCAGCTTTTACAAATTACTTCGGTGGTATGTATCATTATGAGTTTAAATAATGACAGTAATTATATAAATTATATTGTTATTTTTTTAATATCGTCTGTACTTTCAATATTTTCTTTTTCTGGAATTGGAATAAGAGAATATATCTTTTATGAAGCTTCGATATTATTAGGGATTGATGCAGAAATTGCAGTTTCTATTGGTTTATTATTCTCTACTATTACAGCAGTTATCTCTCTATTCGGAATAATTTTTCACTTTAAAAAGTACGAATTACAACTATCTGATAACTCAATTTAAACAACTCGATTCAATTTATCAGCCAAGATTATTTGCAAACCATTATAATCATTTACTTCGGTTAATAAATCTTTATTTGAAATTTTTAAATCGAAGTCTTGATTATTTGGATTTAACTTCTCTGTGATGGAGTCAATTATTTTTTTTACAAGAAACCTTCTCAGGTTATAAATAACATCAGGAACAAATTTTGGCAAGCCTTTTTCCTTACTTTTTGGTAAAATATTATGACGTTCCCAGTCGCTTAAAACATACTTTTCTTCATCCATTAAAATATTGGTGACCATTGCAGCTATTTCAGAGTCTTCGTGATTTGTAAGTGATTCTATTTCTATTTTTTGATCTTGATTTAGTTTACTTATTATTTCGTAATAAATTTTTAAAAATATCGGATTTGTGAACTCGATTTCATCTTCTTGCAAATTCACATAAATCTCATTACTAACCGTATTTGTATATTTTTCTTTATTTATTTTCTTTTTACCCGAATCGTCAATTTCAGAAACGTAGTCAACAAAATCAACTTCTACATTTCCATAAAGCAATAATACCCATATTAAAGAGGCTTCCAAAATCATTAACCTATCTGTTTTCTCAATTTGCTTAGATTCTTTAACAACTCCGGTAAATGATGCATTTAAATTTGCTTGTTTTTTATTTGCCTCCCTCAGTTCTTTTTTAAGATTTTGTGAAAGTTCATTAAACAAGACACTCTCAGAAATATCCAGTAATCTGGCACATTCTTGTACATAAATTTCTCTTTGAATACTATTTGGGATTTTAGAAATACTAATCACAATATTTCTGATCAGTTCTGCTTTTTTAATCGGATCATTTTTTGTTTCCCGTAGTAATAACGACGTTTTAAACTGAATAAAATCCTGAGCATTGTTTTCAAGAAAGTCTTTTAATTCTGATTTTGATTTGTTTTTGGCAAAACTATCCGGGTCTTCTCCATCCGGGAATGCCACAACTTTCACATTCATTCCTTGCTCCAAAATCAAATCTATCCCTCTAATTGATGCTCGGATTCCTGCAGCATCCCCATCAAATAATACGGTAATATTTGGTGTTAATCTATGTACCAATCTAATTTGATCTGAGGTCAAAGCAGTTCCCGAAGATGCTACAACATTCTCAATACCTGATTGATACATGGATATTACATCTGTATATCCTTCAACCAAATAGCAATTATCTTCTTTAGCTATGCTTTGCTTAGCCTGATATATTCCATATAAAATTTTACTTTTATGATAGATCTCACTTTCCGGGGAATTTACATATTTGGCTACTTTTTTATCTGTCATTAAAGTTCTGCCTCCAAAACCTAAAACTCTTCCGCTCATACTATGAATTGGAAACAAAACTCTGCCTTTAAATCTATCGAACTTTTGTTGTACCAAATCTGAATCTGAATCTTTTTTTACGATCGTAAGTCCCGTTTTTACTAAAAACTCAAGATCGTATTTTTTACGCAACGCTTCATCGGTAAATGCCGACCAATCATTTAAGGCATATCCTAATTCAAACTTTTTTATTATTTCATCTGTAAATCCTCGTTCCTTAAAATAGCTTAGGCCAATAGCCTTACCTTTTTCAGAATTTAAAAGAATATCATGAAAGTAATTTTTTGCATATTCCGAAATCAAATACATACTCTCCCTCTCATCAGCCTGTTGCTTTTGCTCATCAGATTGTGCGGTTTCTTCAATTTCAATATTGTACTTTTTCGCAAGATATCGAATCGCTTCCGGGTAAGAATAATGCTCGTGTTCCATCAAAAAAGTTATCGCATTACCGCCTTTTCCTGTACTGAAATCTTTCCAAATCTGCTTTACAGGAGACACCATAAAGGATGGTGTTTTTTCATCGGCAAATGGACTGAGCCCTTTATAATTTGCTCCGGCTTTTTTCAAATTCACAAAATCACCAATTACCTCCTCAACTCGAGCAGTTTCAAAAACTTTGTCAATGGTGTCTTTCGTAATCATTATTTTATAGGAAACATGGATTTATTTATTCGCAGATTCGATAATTTTAGTCCATATTCCATCAAAATACTTACCCATTGGAAATTCCAAAAAGGGGAAATTATATTAATTAAAAAACTAATCTTATCTTATAATTTGAAATATTTTGCCAAAATATAACTTATCTATAAGACTAAACAGGCATTTTGAAAACGTCTCATCTAACTTTTAACTTTTTTAAGATACCGCTTTTAACTTTTTGATCGTATCCTTTGTTAATTTATCTTCGGCATATTTTTTGGTAACTTTCAATTTGGTTTCATCGCTACTGGGTAACTCAAACATAGCATCGGTTAATATTTCTTCGCAAAGTGAACGTAATCCGCGAGCTCCCAATTTATACTCAATGGCTCTATCCACAATAAAATCTAAAGCACCATTATCGATAGTAAATTCAATTCCATCCATTTCAAACAATTTTTCATATTGTTTGATTATGGCATTTTTGGGTACAGTTAAAATGGAACGCAATGTTTTTTTATCCAAAGGTTTCATGAAGGTCAAAGCAGGAAGTCTACCAATGATTTCAGGTATCAATCCAAAGGTTTTTAAATCACTGGGTATAATATATTGCAATAAATTTTCTTCATCGATTTTATCATCAGACATAGAGGCGCTATAACCTACCGCCTGCATATTTAATCGCTTGCTGATTACTTTATCAATTCCGCTAAATGCTCCCCCGGCAATAAATAATATATTTTTGGTATCAACTTCTACAAACTTTTGATCAGGATGTTTTCTTCCTCCTTTGGGTGGCACATTTACAATGGTACCTTCTAATAATTTCAACAAGGCTTGTTGGACTCCTTCACCCGAAACATCACGGGTTATAGATGGATTATCACTTTTTCGAGCTATTTTATCTATTTCGTCTATAAATACAATTCCTTTTTCAGCCTTGTCTACTTTATAATCTGCAGCTTGCAATAATCTTGTTAAAATAGTTTCCACATCTTCACCAACATATCCTGCTTCCGTTAAAACCGTGGCATCGACGATAGCAAATGGTACATTTAACATTCTGGCAATTGTTTTTGCAATCAAAGTTTTTCCAGTTCCTGTTTCTCCAACAAGTATGATATTACTTTTTTCAATTTCAACATCATCTTCCTTTGAACTTTGTTTTTGCAACAATCGTTTGTAGTGATTATATACCGCAACAGCCATTACTTTTTTAGCATGATTCTGGCCAATTATATATTGATCCATGAAATCCTTTATCTCAATTGGTTTTTTTACCAAAAATTCAGAAGCAGCTTTGTCAATTTTTTCGGTTACACTTTCTTCCAAAACTATTCCATGTGCTTGTTCAATACATTTATCGCAAATATGTGCATCGACTCCTGCAATCAATAAATTTGTCTCTTCTTTTTTCCGTTTACAAAACGAACATTCTAATTCTTCCTTTTTTGACATAATCTATATTTTCATATAAAGAGTTTTCGGTAAATCATCTTTATGACATTAATATAATATATTCTACTTATCTATCAAACACACCTTACTTTAAGGTCGATATGTTTATTTTGCAATAAAATTATTTTCTAGTTAAAACTTCATCAATCATACCATATTTCTTTGCTTCATCAGCTTTCATCCAATAATCCCTATCTGAATCTTTATGCACTTTATCAACTTTTTGACCTGAATGCTTGGCTATGATTTCATATAACTCATCTCTCAATTTCAATATTTCTCTTGCGGTAATCTCAATATCAGAAGCTTGACCTTGTGCACCTCCCATGGGTTGATGAATCATAATTCGCGAATGTGGTAAGGCCGATCTTTTCCCTTTTTCACCGGCACACATAATAACGGCTCCCATAGAAGCAGCCATTCCTGTACAAATTGTTGCAATTTTAGGTTTAATAAACTGCATCGTATCATAAATGCCCAATCCCGCATAAACACTTCCTCCAGGAGAATTGATATAAATTGATATATCCTTAGAAGAATCAACACTTTCTAAAAATAACAATTGTGCTTGAATTATATTTGCTACTTCGTCGGTAATTGCCGCACCTAAAAATATAATTCTATCCATCATTAAACGGGAGAACACATCCATTTGTGCTACATTTAATTGACGTTCTTCTATAATATATGGTGTTACGCTGCTAATTATTTTATCAACATACAAACTGCTGATTCCTTGATCATTAACAGCATATTTTTTAAATTCATTTCCGATATTCATATAATATTATTTTTAAATAAGAGTGTAAATATACTTAATTTAAATTTATTGATACTAATATAAAACCTCATAAGTTCGAGGCTTATGAGGTTAATAATATATTTAAAAAATTGATCACAAATTATTTATAAACTTCTTTAATAAATTCTTCATAAGTAACTTCTTTCTCTTTTAACTTCATATTCTCTTTAAAGAAGGTCAATAATTTTTCATTCATTAATTGATCCGAAAGTCTTTTTGCTTCGTCTTTATTTGACAAAACACGACCGGCAATGTCATCCAATTCCTTTTCTTTCGGATTAGGATTACCATATTGAGCCATTTGAGTTTTGACAAATCCTTTCGCAAAGGTTTTCAGGTCTTCATAAGAAACCTGAATATCATTATCCTTACTTATTTTACCTTCAATGAGTTGATAGCGTAAGCCTTTTTCTGAACGGTTATATTCCTCAATTGCTTGTTCGGAGGTTAACGGTTTTTCGCCTGCAACTTCCAACCATTTTTGTAAAAATTCAGCCGGTAAATCAAATTTTGTGTTTTCAATAAGACTTTCCGTAACGGCGTTTAGCAATTGTTGATCCGCTTGCGTTGTAAATTGCTTTTCGGCATCTTCTTTTAACTTTGCTTTAAGCTCTTCTTCGCTTTTAACAATATCTTTACCAAAAATTTTATCAAAAAATTCCTGATTCATTTCTGCCAAATCTGTTTTTGTTATTTCTTCAATGGTAAATTGCAACGTTTCATTAAAATCGTGCGCATCATCATGCGAAAGACCTAAAGTATTGACCAACATATGATCATTGCTAAATAACTTTTCAGATTCCAATTCTAGTATATCGCCTACTTTTTTACCTACAAACTTTTTAACATTGGCTTTTCCATTAATTTTGTCCAACTTAAACGTAGATTTTTTATCTATTTCTTTTTCTTCGTTGACAAACGTTCCTGTAATATTCGAATTTTCTTCAATGGTATCTTGCATAACGATTTTACCGTATTGCTCTCTGATATTCGCAATTTGATCATTCAACATTTTATCCTCCGCAACAATTTTATAATTGATAATTGCTTTTTTTGGCTTTAAGTTTACTTCAAACTCTGGTGCAAGCCCTAATTCAAATTCAAAGGTAAAGTCATCATTTTCCCATGAAAAATTTTCTTGTGCTTTGGGTAAAGGGTTACCCAAGACATCTAATTTTTCTTCTACTAAAAAATTGCTTAATGATTCTTGTATCAACTTATTAACCTCATCAATCATAACCGATTTACCGTATTGCTTCTTTACAAGGCTCATTGGAACGTGTCCTTTTCTAAATCCCGGAATGTTTGCTTTTTTACGATAATTTTTCAATTCCTTATCAACTTTGTTTTGATAATCTTCTGCCTTAATATCAATTTTTACAATAGCATTTAACGCATCAATACTTTCTTTAGTAATATTCATTTGATAATTATTTATTATATAATCTTTAAAAAAATATGTTTTATTTTTCAATAATTGCGGGTGCAAAATTAGTCATTTTGTTATGATATAACAATAATTATACCCCAAATCATTAATAAATCTGGTTAATCATTTGTTAAATTAAGACAAACATGGCAGCTGTTGGGACTCAAGCAATTAAAATCTCATTTCTCCTTTACCAGAGAATGTAAAAAAGACTGAACAATTGAAAGCAAAATACTAAAAATCATGGCTGTCCAAAATCCATCTACACCAAATCCTGCAACCAATTTATCAGCCAATAAAATAATGATTGTGTTTATAACAAGTAAAAAAAGGCCAAGGGTAACAATGGTAATAGGCAATGTTAATATGACTAAAACAGGCTTTAAAAAAGCAAACAAAAAGCCTAATATTAAGGCCACAATTATTGCTACAGTATAATTTTCAACATAAACGCCACCTAAAAAATTGGCTATTAGCAATACTGCTGCTGCAGAAAGAAGAATTTTTAAAATAAATTTCATAAAATATTTTTTGGCTTAAGACAGGCAAATTAATCATTTTTAAGAAAATCTACAACATTTTGATAAAATTCTAATGGGTTTTCTGCATGAAGCCAATGACCGGAATTTGATATGATTCTCATTTTATTTTTTGGAAAATATGATGCAATTAATTCTTCATCACTTGCCAAAATATATCCAGAATTTTCACCTTTCAAAAACAAAGTTTCTCCCATAAATTGTTTAAACGATGGCAAACCCTCACCTATTTCATCAATGTTATCAGACAAACTTTTAAGGTTAAAACGATATGCAAATTCATTTTTTGTTTTGCGATACACATTTTTCAATAAAAACTGACGTATTCCCATTTCGGGAATATACTTTTGAAATATAATATCGATATCATTTCTGGATTTTATTTCTGAGAAATTAACTGATTTCAATGCCGTTAAAATTAAAGTATGATGTGGTGGATAAAATTTTGGTGCCATATCTGCAACGATTAATTTATGTACCAATGCAGGGTGATTCACTGCAAAAAACATTACGGTTTTCCCTCCCATTGAATGTCCCAGAAGATTTACTTTTTCTAGTTGATGACGGTGTATATAAACCAGTAGATCATCTACCATTAACTCATAGTTGAATTCTTGTGTATGAAAACTTCTTCCATGGTTTCTTTGATCAATCAAATGCACCTGATACTTCTCAGCAAATTTATTTCCAAGTGTTTTCCAATTATCCCCCATTCCAAAATACCCATGAAGAATTAATAATGGTTTTCCTGCCCCTAAAATTAATGAGTGTAAAATTTTTGACATTTAGTTTGATAATTTCAATTTAACAGCCAAGCCTATTTGACCCAAATGATAAATATCGTGTTGTATGATTCCCTCAATTAAAAACTTAAAATCATTTGTTTTGCCCGAAATTGGATTCAGAAGAAAAGAATCTGTTTGAGATGACAAAATTTCAATCAATTCTATCTGTGTCTGGTCAAGGTTTTTCAATAATTTATGCCAATCCATTTTTTTTATCATATGAATTTTTGTCCAATCTGAAGCACTATTTATTTGAATATCAAATTCTTTATTTCCTAGTAGTTTTTTGATGGCATAAATTCTCCAACTTATAATATGCTGAACAAGCTTAGCAACCGAATTTGTTATAGCAGAAGAAGTATTATTGACCGTTTTAAAATCTATCGAATTTAATTTTTCCATCATCGAATCACCATACCACGGATTACCATTATATGATTCTTCGAGCTTTAAAATTAAATATTTTATTTCTGTATTCATGATCAAGTTTTAATTTTCAGTATTTCAAGATACATGTTTACAACATTTTGCAATCCAAAATATAAAGATTCACAAATCAAGGCATGTCCAATGGAAACTTCTAGTAAATTTGGAATTTCTCCGGCAAAATATTTTAGATTATCCAAGCTTAAATCATGGCCTGCATTAATTCCCAAGCCAAAATCACTTGCCAATTTTGCAGTTTCAATATAGGATTTCATTCCTTTTTTATTCCCTTTTGAATAAGCAACGGCATATGCCTCAGTATATAATTCAATTCTATCAGTACCTGTTTTAGCTGCTGATTCCATCAAGTTTATATTGGGGTTCATAAAAATAGAAGTTCGAATATTATTGCGTTTAAATTCGGCTATGACTTCTTGTAAAAAACTTTGATTTTTAATAGTGTCCCAACCGGCATTTGAAGTAATGGCATCAATAGCATCCGGTACTAAAGTAACTTGCTCAGGTTGAATTTCTATAACCAAATCAACGAATTTTTCAATAGGATTTCCTTCAATATTGAATTCTGTAGTAACCACAGATTTCAAATCAAATGCATCCTGATATTTTATATGTCTCTCATCAGGTCGGGGATGAATTGTAATTCCTTGAGCACCATACTCTTGTATGTCAATGGCTGCTTGTAACAAATTTGGAGTATTGCCGCCTCGAGCATTTCTCAAAGTTGCCAATTTGTTTATATTTACGCTTAACTTTGTCATAAAAAATCTAATTGTGTATTTTATAAAAGAAGATATTATACCTTTACAAATGTAAATTAATATCAGCCGACAAAATTACAATTTTATAAGTTATTTCTTATATCGAAAATACTTTTATGCAAACAACAGATTATATATCAAATGATGTTAAACCCTTAAGGTTAAGGGATAATATTAATATGGCGAAGAAATTATTTTCGCAATTTCCTCATTCTCATTTACCTGTAATTGATCGAAATAATTATTGCGGTTCAATTGCAAGAACTGATATTGAATATCCTGAATTTAACAATAAATCTTTGCGTGATATAAAGAATCAATTGCAAACTTTTTATACATCAGAAAAAGCGAATTGGTTTGAAGTTCTGGAATATTTTGCTACCTATAACACCAATTTAATACCTGTTTTAAACTCAAATAAAAAATATATTGGCTATTATGAATTGGATGATTTTTTAAATATTTTTAAAAGTACACCATTCATACACGAAGAAGGTGTTGTTTTGGTTATTGAAAAAGGTATAAATGAATACTCATTTAGTGAAATCACGCAAATTATAGAATCAAACAATGCAACTTTATTTGGGGCTTTTGTTTCAAAAATTGAAAATAATATTATTCAAATAACTTTAAAATTAAGCTTGCATGATATCAGCAATACATTACAATCATTTAGAAGATATAATTATAATATATTAAATGAATTTAAAAAAGATAAATACCTTGAAAAGTTGAACGAACGATCAGATTATTTACAGAAATACTTAAACATTTAAGCTTATGAATTTTTAAATATGAAAGTTGGAGTTTACGGACAGTCTAATAATGAGACGACAAAAAAATATATCAATTTATTAATCGACATCCTCATCCAAAATGAGGTAACCATTGTCTTTGAAGAAAAATTTTATAATTATTATAAAGCTACCAATTCAAAAATCAAACATGATACCTTTAAAAATTATTCCGATCTGGATAAATCTTACGATCTATTTTTTAGTGTAGGCGGTGACGGTACTTTTTTGCGTTCGGTTACTTTTGTCAGGGATTTAAACATTCCTATTGTTGGAATTAACACGGGTAGGTTAGGTTTTTTGGCTACCATTCAAAAAGAAAAATTAAACGATTCAATTCATTCCATATTGAATCATGATTATATACTTAAAGAACGAACGCTTATTAGGGCAACTACTAAAAATAGAAATAGCGAACTGAATGAATTGAATTTTGCATTGAACGAAATTTCAGTCATTAGAAAAAATATATCCTCAATGATTTCTATAAAAACTCTATTAGATGGTGAGTATTTAACTACTTATTGGGCTGATGGGCTAATTGTTGCAACACCAACAGGTTCAACAGGTTATTCATTGAGTTGTAACGGCCCGGTTATTTCACCAGCTTCAAAAAATTTTGTACTAACCCCTATAGCCCCACACAGTTTAATTGCACGCCCTTTGGTGATTCCGGATGACATGAAAATTATGTTAAAAGTGGATAGCAGAGAACATGAAGCATTATTGACATTGGACTCACGACAAATTACCATCTCAAATTACGACGAAATATCCATTGAAAAATGTGATTTCACCATAAAAATAGTTCAACTAAACACTCAAACTTTTATAAAAACTCTTCGTGAAAAATTACTTTGGGGAGAAGACAAACGTAATTAATTTAATGCTTATTACACAATTTTACTTTTAAAAATCTGTTAATCAAAAAAGAGCCTTTAATTCAATTAATTACAATTGTATTTAATTATATTTGCGAACTATTTTTTATGATGAAAAAAACGTTATTTACATTTTCATTTCTACTGAGTTTCTGCATTAATTTTGCCCAAATAAATGAAGCTGGAGTATTTCTAGGGGGAAGCAATTATATTGGAGATATTGGCCGAACAAACTATATATATCCAAATAATTATGCCGTAGGTGCCATTTATAAATGGAATATGCATCCTCAATATTCTATTAGAGCAACTTATACCTACTCTAAAGTATCAGGTGACGATATAAAATCAAACAATTCATTCAGACAATTTCGAGGCTTACGATTTGAAAACAGCGTACATGAATTGGCAGCCGGAATTGAATATCACTTTTTTAAATACAATTTATCAAAAATTGGTCATACACATACCCCATATATTATCATTGAGGCTGCAATAGCAAATTATAGTAAAGTTGAATACGAATCGACAATAAATGGATCGGTTGCCATTAATAAGCGTACATTTAATTTTGCCTTGCCATTTGGTATTGGATATAAAACTAAATTAGCTCCAAATGTTGGAATAGCCCTTGAAACCTCATTCAGATATACTTTTAATGATCAAATAGATGGATATCCTCAAATTTTAGACGGAGTCGAAATCAATTATTCTAATGGTAATGATTGGTATGTATTTACTGGAATTACGATTGTTTATGCATTTGGAAGGCCAGGATGTTATTCTGGAAACGAATTTTTTTAAACTATGAGCCTTAAAGATCAAATCGATAAAAATAAAATACCGAATCATGTCGCTGTTATCATGGATGGTAATGGTCGTTGGGCAAAAAAAAGAGGATTTACTCGTGTTTTTGGACATAAAAACGGCGTAAAAGCTGTTAAAGAAATAGTGGAGGCAAGCGTAGAACTTGGAATTGGTGCCTTGACGCTATATACTTTCTCTACTGAAAATTGGAAAAGGCCAAAAATTGAAGTAGATATTTTAATGGGAATTTTAGTCAATTCATTAAAAAAAGAACTACATACATTTCAAAAAAATAATGTACGGTTGCAAACCATTGGAAATATTGAAAAACTACCAAAAAAAGCCAGAACCGAGCTCAAAGAGGTCATTGAAAAAACAAAGAAAAACATGGGCTTAACACTTACTTTAGCCCTAAACTATGGTTCCAGAGAAGAAATAATAATTGCTGTTAAAAAAATATCTAAAAAAATTGTTAATAATGAACTGAATATCGAAGAAATTGATGAAAATATTATAAATAGTCATTTATATACATTTACTTTGCCCGTCGTTGATTTTTTGATACGAACCAGTGGTGAAAAACGTATAAGTAATTTTTTATTATGGCAAATAGCCTATGCTGAATTGTATTTTACAAATGTATTATGGCCCGATTTTAGAAAGAAAGATTTTTACGAAGCAATATTAGATTATCAAAGTAGAGAAAGACGATTTGGAAAAACAAGTGAACAAATTGATAGCAGTAATAAATAAGTTAAAATTCAGCATTTTACCCCTATTATTAGTTTTAACAATCTTTACTGGAAATGCACAAGAAAAGGATTCAAAAACTGTAAATAAACAAGACTCTATTGCTCCTGCAAATCAAGTTTCTGATACCATTCCCGAATTAAAAAAACCGTTGGATACCGTTGCTCCTGTAAATCAGGTTCGTGATAGTATTTCCAAAACCCAACAGAAAATTGATACAATTTTTCCTGTAAATCAAGGTCTGATTTCCAAGCCAAAAACAGAAATAACCAATGATTCCATTTCAAAGATGGAACAAACTTTAGATACTATTCCTGAAACAGAAAAGGTTATTGAACCCATTAAAATTGATAAAAATAAAAAATATGTACTTGGAGGTATTACCGTTGTTGGTATTGAAACCATTTCAGAACAATCCATATTAATATTTTCGGGTTTGAATACCGGTCAACAAATTAAAATTCCCGGTGACAAATTATCTGCAGCAATAAAAAAATTATGGGGATCAAAACTCTTTAGTAATGTAGTCGTATATGTTACAAAAATTGATGAAAACTCAATTTATTTAGAAATTAATGTTGATGAGCTTGATAAAGTTGGTAAACTAACCATTAAAGGGGTTAAAAAATCAAAAATTGAAGAAATTCAAAAAGAAATTGAATTTCAAATTGGATCGATGCTTACCGAAAACCTTATCACTACTACAAAAAATCAGCTGGAAAATAAATACCGGGAAAAAGGATTTTTAAAGACCAAAGTAACCATTTCAACCAGAATTGATACGTCACAAACGAACATTCAAGATGCATTAATTCTCATTGACAAAGGTGAGAAAGTAAAAATCAATCAAATTACTTTTCACAATAATCGAGCGTTAAGTGATAAAAAATTAAAAAAATTACTTAAAAAAACAAAGGAAAAGTCCATTACAAAAAAAGGGATCTTGAGCATTTTTACTTCTTCAAAGTTAGTAGAAGATGTATACGAAGAAGACTTGAAGAGGTTGGTTGAAAAATACCAGGAAATTGGGTATAGAGATGCTCTAATCATTAAAGATTCTATTTCGTGGAATGATGACAATACTATTAACCTTGACATTACTGTTAATGAAGGTGAACAGTACAAATTTGGAAAAATTACGTTTTTAGGAAATACAGTATTTACCGATCAGTATTTGCAAAATATAATAAGAATTGATGAAGGTGTAACTTATAATGGCAAGGATTTAATTGAGAGAGTGAAAGGTGATGGATCACCTGATTCACGGGATATATCTAATTTATATTACAATCGAGGATATTTATTCTCTTCTGTTGAACTGGTCGAAACCAGTACAGAAAACAACATCATTGATTTAGAAATAAGAATCATTGAAGATGAAGTAGCGACCTTTAGAAAAGTAACCATTGTTGGGAATGATGTGACTAATGATCATGTATTGTTTAGAGAAATTAGAACCAAACCCGGCCAATTATTCAGCAAGAAAGATATTGTGAGGTCAATTCGTGAATTGGGTCAATTAGGTTATATAGATCCCGAAGCAATTGTGCCTGATGTTGTACCCAATCATCAGGATAAAACTGTTGATATAGAATATAGTTTGGCAGAAAAAGGATCGAGTCAAATTGAACTTCAAGGAGGTTATGGAGGTGGAACTTTCATCGGTACTTTGGGACTCTCGTTTAACAATTTTTCTATTAAAAATATTTTTAATCTCGATCAATACAAACCTGTTCCCAGAGGTGATGGACAAAGTATAGGTTTACGATTTCAAGTGAGTAAATACTCAAAAACCTATAGTGTTAATTTTTCCGAACCATGGATGGGAGGAAAAAAACCTAAAGGGTTTAATTTCTCAGTTTACAAATCTCTTCAGTATCGATATAACTATATAACAAGAGATGTTGACAAGAATCAGCGGTTGGATATTATTGGAGCATCCCTCGGATTGAGTCAAAGACTCACCTGGCCCGATGACTTTTTTACCTTATCAACGTCACTTAATTATCAAAGGTTCGATTTAAAAAATTACTTTTTACCTTCATTTAATTACAATACAGGAATTTCAAACAACTTCAATTTTGCTGTTAATTTTGGAAGAAATGATGCGGGCCCAAACCCTGTTTTCCCCACCACAGGTTCACAATTTAACCTGGGAATAAAATTTACACCACCATATTCTGCATTTAATGATAAAGATTACACCACTTTACCTGATGAAGAAAAATATGAATGGCTGGAATTTTACAAGGTTACGTTTACCGGTAAATGGTATACTTCACTTGCAGGTAAATTGATTTTAATGTCAAATGCTGAGGTTGGGTATATGGATGGATATAATGATGATATCGGTGCACCGCCATTCGAACGATTCTATATGGGTGGAGATGGATTACAGCAGGGCCAATTTGATGGAAGAACAGTTATTTCTTTAAGAGGATACCCCAACGGAAGTTTGTCCAACTTAAGGGGAGGAACCATTTACAATAAAGTTGGATTTGAATTGAGGTATCCCATTACATTAAAACCTTCAGCTTCCATCTATGCGCTTACCTTTTTAGAAGGAGGAAATTCATGGGACAATTCTGCAAAATTTAATCCGTTTAAATTAAAGCGTTCTGCGGGAGCCGGTGTAAGGGTATTTATGCCTGCTTTTGGTTTATTAGGTATTGATTTTGGTTATGGTTTTGACGCTTATGAAGGGTCTAACGGTGAAATTGGAGGTTGGCAAACACATTTTATTATAGGTCAACAGTTTTAATCGAAATTAATTATATTTGCAGCGAATAATATTTTTGGCATGGTTTTTTATGAAACTAATGTAAATGACAATGAAAAGAGGAGTAATCATTTTATTAATTTGTATCTATTTTAATTCTTTTGCTCAAAAGGGACAAAGAATTGCTTATGTAGATATGAATTATATCTTAGAAAATATTCCAGAATATGTTGAAGCCCAATCAAGATTAGATTCTAAAGTTATCAATTGGCAACAAAAACTAGATGCACTTTCTAGTGAGATTGAAACTCTAAAAACCGATCTAAGCAATGAAAAACCTTTGCTGACTAAAGATTTAATCAGCGAACGTGAAGAAGATATTGAAATAAAAGTTAAAGAATTTAAACGTTTACAGATAGCATTTTTTGGCCCAAGCGGTGATTTATTTCAATTGAGAAAACAATTGGCAGAACCTGTACAAAACCAGGTTTATAATTCAATTCAAGAAATTGCAAAAAATAAACGATATGATGTCGTTTTTGACAAGTCATCAGATTTGATCATGCTTTATACAAATAGCAAATTTGATATTAGTGAATTGGTTTTAAACAGTATTGTAAAAAATAGAAAAAGAAAAATAATAGCAGATCGAAAAAATAAAAGAATTGCCGGAGCCGAAATAGTTGGTTCACAAAACGAGGAAGACGATTATATGAATTCTGCCAATGAGGCTGTCAATGATATAGGTGATACCGTTGTCAAAGAAAAGACCAAAGAACAACAAAGAATTGAGGATAAGATTGCTAAAAGAGAGGCATTAAAAGCGAGAATTAAAGCCCAGCAAGAAGCAAGGGTTCGAATGAGAGATTCTTTAAAAAAGGTTGCCGATGAAAATCGTGCCGCCAAATTAAAAGAAATTGAGGATCGTAGAAAACAAAGAGAAGAAAAGATTAAAAACAACGACTAAATAGAAATTATTAAAACAAATTATTAAAACAATGAAATTATTTAGAAAATTATTAGTAGTGATTATACTTTTTACAGCATTTAATACCATTCAAGCTCAAAAAATTGGTCATATAGATAGTGAACTATTATTGACATCGATGCCTGAAACTAAGGCTATGGAAAATGAATTGCAAAAAGTACAGCAAACATATGCTGATGAATACAATGAACAAGTGACTGCAATTCAAGCTAAAGTTAAAAAGTATGAAACAGAGGCTCCAACGCAAACTGATGTTAAAAATGAAGAAAGACGATTAGAAGTTGATGGAATTCAACGAAAAATTCAAAAATACGCCTCAACGGCTAGTGAAGAAATGCAAAAAAAACGTTTTGATTTATTAAAACCAATTGTTGAAAAAGCTCAAAAAGCGGTAAAAGATGTTGCAGCAGAAAAAGGTGTTGTTTATGTATTTGATTCTGCCCCCGGAAAAGGATTGATTGTATTTGATCAAGGTGAAGATTTATTACCTGCTGTTAAAGCGAAATTAGGTATTCAATAAAAAAATAAATATCTCATAAAAAAATCCGTCGTCCGACGGATTTTTTATGATTAACATCTTTTGTCGCTGGAGATTACTGTATAAAAATGAATTCGACTTTCATTTTAATATGGCAATCTTTAATCTTCACATTCACAAAATTATTGATACCAACCCGCATATTTTACATAATTATTAGCGATTCTATCTATTTCACCTAAGATCAATTCTTCACTAATATCTTTTATTTTCTTAGCCGGTACACCTCCAAAAATAATTCCTGATTTTACAATCGTGTTTTTTGTTACAAAAGCTCCCGCCGCAACAATACTATTACTTTCAATGATACAATCGTCCATGATGATTGCACCCATACCGATCAATACATGATCATGAATGGTACAGCCATGTACGATAGCGTCAGACTGTCTAATAACCTACCTTTCTTTTTCAACTAATTTCATGGTCATTTTTACGATTTTTCGTATCTTAATGGTATGAAATATATCATAGGAACAGACAGAAAACAGACCTC
>Ga0114949_10000689_pt1 | contig 19061 bp, 16 predicted proteins | sample N074metaG_FD_83505 | JGI IMG/M metagenome (GOLD analysis project Ga0114949, IMG submission 83505) | Deep subsurface microbial communities from Kermadec Trench to uncover new lineages of life (NeLLi) - N074 metaG | ecosystem: Environmental > Aquatic > Marine > Ocean trench > Sediment | place...
GCCCGGCATCGCGCCGGGCGCTGTTGGGGCCCCGGGTTGCAGATCCCCCTCTTTCTTCTCCGGGGCCCTTTTTTACGCGGGCCCTCGTCAGCCCCATTCCCTCAGGCCAGCTCTGTCAGGTAATCCCGGGGTTTCAGGAACTCATGCAAGCGGGCTTCGGGCGAGCCCGGTTCCGGTTGCCAGTCATAGCGCCACGATACGTGCCGCGGCAGGGACATGAGGATGGATTCCGTGCGGCCACCGGATTGCAGCCCAAACAGCGTGCCCCGGTCGTAGACCAGATTGAACTCCACATAGCGACCCCGGCGGTACCACTGGAATTCCCGTTCCCTCTCCCCAAACGCCATGTCCTTGCGTTTTTCCACGATGGGCAGGTAGGCGGGCAGGTAATGATCACCGATGCTGCGGGTGAACTCGAAGCAGCGTTGAAAACCCCCCTCGTTCAGGTCGTCGTAGAAGAGCCCGCCCACGCCGCGGGTTTCGTTGCGGTGTTTGAGAAAAAAATACTCGTCGCACCATTGCTTGTATCTGGGATAGATATCGTCTCCGAAGGGATCGCAGGCGGCCTTTATCGTCCGGTGCCAGTGCAGGATGTCTTCTTCGAAGGGATAGTAGGGCGTCAGATCAAAACCGCCACCAAACCACCAGATCGGGTTCTCTCCCTCTTCATTGTTTTGCGCAGAAAAGAAACGCACGTTGCAATGCGATGTGGGCACGTAGGGATTCAAGGGATGGATCACCAGCGACACGCCCATGGCGAGGAAAGAACAACCTTCGAGGCCCCGCCGGTCGGCGGTGGCTGACGGGGGCAGGGCATCGCCGTGTACCCGGGAGTAGTTCACACCGGCGCTCTCAAAGACCTTGCCATCGACCATGACCCGGGTGCGGCCCCCTCCGCCGCTCCCCCGTTGCCAGGCGTCTTCATGAAAAGTACCCGCCGGGTCCATCTGGGCGAGCCCGGCACAGAAGCTGTCCTGCAGATTTTCCAGATAGGTGGCGACGGCCTGGATGTCGCCGGTATCGGGGTCGTCCTTCATGGGGCTCATGGAGGGATTATGGCCCAGCCGGTATGGTCGCGGGCTTTGGCATCTGTCAGGTTTCTGGCGCCGGCGTGCTGAGGCAAAATGCCATCCGGTGAACGCGCGAGGGGGGAACTCAGACTGCTTCATGGCGAAGTGAGACAACCGGTGTCGCCCATTTCAGGGCGACGCCCTCAGTATTTCACCGCTCAGGGCATCGCGGATTTGTGTGGGCGCGGAGTTGTCTCCGGTGGTGCCGGGGACGATGACATCGATCCCGGCGGGAAAATTCGCTCTCAAGTCTGCTTCGGTTTGAGCCGCGACGCCGCTGGTCCGGTTGGCGCTGGTGGACACCAGCGGACCCCCGAATGCCTCACACAGGGCCGATGCGATCGGGTGAGCGGTAACACGCAAGGCAACGCCAGGGTGTGTGCCGGTGATCCAGCGGGGAACGGATGCTCGACCAGGAACCACCCAGGTCACCGGCCCGGGCCAGGTGTCGAGCACGGTGTTTCTTTGTTCCGTGGAGAGATCACCGAGCAGGGCTTCAATCTGGGCCACGGACGCGGCGATCAGGACCAGGCCCTGGTCGCGGCTGCGCCCCTTGAGGGTCAGCACCCGCTCCACGGCTGCCTGGTTGAAAGGATCGCAACTCAGGCCCCAGACGGCTTCGGTGGGACAGGCGATGACCCCGCCAGCTCGCAGCGCTGTCACCGCTTCAGCGATGGCCTCTTGGTTACTGGACTGTGAATCGCTGGAGGTCACCCGGACCATTCCTGCCTGGGTGTGGGGGCATCAGGAAGCCTCGGAGGCGGCCTCGTCGTCCGCGGCTTCGGCTTTCTTTGCTGTTTTCTTCCTGGCGGCCTTCCTGGTGGTTTTCTTTGCGGCCTTTTTCTTTGCCTTTTTCTTGCCGCGTCCCCGCCGTGCCGGGGCGGCGGCGATGAGTTCCTTGCATTCCTCCAGGGTCAGTTTCGCCGGCTCCAGATCCTTCGGCACCCTGGCATTCTTTTCGCCGTTGGTGACATAAGGCCCATAACGCCCATTGAGCACCTGGATTTTTTCTTCCGCGAAGTCCTGGATAATGCGATTGGCATCGAGGAGTTTCTTTTCCTCGATGATCTCCAGCGCCCGGGGCAGTTCCACGGTGTAGGGATCGTCCTCTTTCATCGAGGCGTATTTGTCGCCGAACTTGATGTAGGGACCGTAACGGCCGATGCTCGCCAGCACTTCTTCGCCATCGGCGGTGTGGCCGAGCTTGCGCGGCAGTTTGAACAACTCCATCGCCTCTTCGAAGGTGATGGTATCGAGCTGCTGCCCGGGGCGGAGCCCGGCGAACTTGGGTTTTTCGTCGTCGTCCTTGGTGCCGATCTGCGCATAGGGGCCATAACGGCCCAGGCGTACGGACACGGGCTTGCCGGACTTTGGGTCAGTACCCAGCGTGCGCGCCTGCATGGCCTGCTCGCGGGTGACGGTTTTTTCCTTCTCCTTCACCAGCGCGCTGAAGGTGTCCCAGAACTCATGCATCAGCGGGATCCAGTCCCGGGCGCCGGAGGCGACTTTGTCCAGCTCATCTTCGAAGTGGGCGGTGAACTCGTAGTCCACATACTGGGTGAAATGCTCACTGAGGAAACGCGCCACGATCTTGCCGGTGTCCGTGGCGTGGAAACGGCGATTCTCCAGGAACACATACTCCCGGGTTATCAGCGTGCTGATGATCGAGGCGTAAGTGGACGGTCGGCCGATACCGTATTCTTCCAGCGTCTTGACCAGCGTGGCCTCCGTGTAACGCGGCGGTGGCTGGGTGAAATGCTGCTCCGGGCGGATCTTGTCGATATGCACGGTTTCGCCTTCTTCCAGGTGCGGCAGGAATTTCTCGTCTTTTTCCTGAGCCTGTTTGTCGTTCTCCCCGTTCCCATCCTCTTTATCGCTTTGGGCGTCCTGGCCCTCCTGGTAAACCGCCATGAAACCCGGATCCACTACCGTCGAACCCGTAGCGCGGAACATGCCGGCGTCACCGGCCACCATGTCCACCGCGACGGTATTCAGCGTGGCATTGACCATTTGCGAAGCCATGGTACGTTTCCAGATCAGGTCATAGAGCTTGAACTGGTCATCTGCCAGATAGGGCTTCATTTTCTCCGGCGTCCGCGCGGCCGAAGTAGGACGAATGGCTTCGTGGGCTTCCTGTGCGTTCTTGGCTTTGGTCTTGTAAACGTTGGGCTCGTCGGGCAAGGCCTTCTTGCCGTATCGCTCGACGATCACCTCCCGGATCTCGGTGATCGCGTCATTGGCCAGCATCACCGAGTCGGTCCGCATGTATGTAATGAGTCCCGTGGAAGAACCGTCGATCTCGACGCCTTCATACAACTGCTGGGCCACCCGCATGGCGTTACGGGCGGAAAACCGCAGTTTCCGGGATGATTCCTGCTGGAGCGTGGAAGTAATGAAGGGAGCTGTCGGTCGGCGTGTACGCTGCTTGCGGGTCACGGTGGCGACGGTGAGTTTTCCGGCTGCCGCCTTGTCCAGCGTCTCCGTCGCTTCCGTGGCCAGCGCCTCGTTGTCGATGGTGAACTGGTCGAGCTTCTCACCCTTGTAGTGAGTGAGCTTGGCCAGGAAAGTCTGGTCCTTGTCGAGATCCGCCTCGATGCTCCAGTATTCCCGGGCCTCGAAGGCTGCGATCTCCGCTTCCCGTTCCACGATCATTCGCAGAGCCGGGCTCTGCACCCGTCCAGCTGACAGGCCACGGGCGATCTTCTTCCACAGCAGCGGCGAGAGATTGAAACCAACCAGATAGTCCAACGCCCGGCGGGCTTGCTGGGCCTTGATCAGATCGAACGACAGCTTCCGGGGGTTGGCCACGGCTTCCCTGATGGCCCGGGGCGTGATCTCGTTGAAGACCACCCGGTGTACCGGCTTGCCGTCCAGCACACCTTTCTTCGCTTTCAGGATTTCGTAGACGTGCCAGGAAATGGCTTCGCCTTCCCGGTCAAGGTCAGTGGCAAGGTACAGAGCGTCAGCAGCTGCGGCAGCCTTGGTGATGGCATCCACGTGCTTCTTGTTCTTTTCGATGAGCGCGTACTTCATGGCGAAGTCGTGCTCGGGGTCCACCGCGCCTTCCTTGGGGATCAGATCGCGAACGTGACCATAGGAGGCCAGGACCTTGAAGTCCTTGCCCAGGTACTTCTCGATGGTCCTTGCTTTGGCGGGGGACTCGACGATGAGGAGGTTTTTGCTCATGTCGGCAAACCCTGGAACGCACCCGGATCTAGTGCAGGGACTCCTGTTGGTCGTCGAAAACCAGGTTCTCCATCCACGCGAACGCGGCCTCCTGGCCGGGCTGGTTGAACAGCACGATCAATACGACCCATTTGAGTGTTTCCAGGTCTGCTTCTTCATCTTCCAGAGCCATGAACCGATCGATCACCAGCTCCCGGTTGCCGGGCGTGAGAATACCGGAATCTTCCAGAAACAACAGGTAGCCCTGGCACTCTGCGTCCAGCTTGGTGCGCTCGCAGTCGGAAAAAACCCGCAACGGCGCGCTGTGCGGGCGTTGTGGCTCTGCCACGGGCCGTTGGGCGGCAAGGTCATCCATCCATTGGAACGCCTTGTTGATCTCCTGGTGAGGAAAGCCTGCTTCCAGGAGTTTTACTTGGAGGGAGTCGCGATCGGATGATTCCTCTGGTTCGTCATACATATAATTTTCGAACATATACAACAGGACATCAAAAATATTTTCTTTCATTCAGAGATCTCCGCTGTGAGCAAATATCTCCCTCCTCCGGGCGTGCTGACCATACCCTTCAGTTCCAGCATCAGGAGCATGGAGGAAACCACATCGGTCGTCAAACCGGTTCGCTCGACCAAGGTGTCGAAGGGTACCGGGTCGAACCCCAGTGCATCGATCAGTTTGCAGTAATCGGGATCCAGCTCCGCGGCTTCCCGCAGTTGTGCATTGTCCCGTCTGGCGGGGGGTCCGGTATCCGTCTCCAGGCGATTCTTGAGCTCCATCGCCAGTTCGACCGCCAGCGGTTCCAGTTCCTCCACCACGTCTTCGCAGGTTTCCACCAGCTTCGCGCCCTGGCGAATCAATCGATGACAGCCGCGCGCGAGCGGGTTGTGAATCGAGCCCGGGACGGCGAATACTTCCCGGTTCTGTTCGCCGGCGAGACGTGCCGTGATCAGGGAACCGCTGCGCACGCCGGCCTCGATGACCAGAGTCCCCAGACTCAAGCCGCTGATAATGCGGTTCCGGCGAGGGAAGTTCCCACGCCGTGGAGACGTTCCCACGGGGAATTCACTGACGATCGCTCCACTTGCCGCTATCCGGTCGGCCAACGGGGCGTTGCGCCGGGGATAACATTGATCAGGCCCGGTTCCGAACACCGCATTGCTCCGCCCGCCGCAATCCAGCGCCGCGGCATGGGCGGCAGCATCGATGCCAAGGGCGAGGCCGCTGGTGATGGCGAACCCCGCGGAGCTCAGGTGCCTGGCAAAGGTGCGGGCGTTATCCAGGCCAGCGGCGGTCGGCGTCCTGCTGCCCACGATGGCGATCTGTGCCTGCCACAAAGTCGTGGGATCACCCTCCACGAACAGAATGCCCGGGGCATCGTCGAGGCGTTTCAGCAGCGGTGGGTAGTCCGGGTCATCCAGCGTCAGCAGATACCGGTCGGGTCGGGACAACCAATCGAGATCTCTGTCCAGGGACGCGGGGTCGGGTTGCCGGAGAAAACGGATTCCACGATCGCCAAGGTGGCTGCGCAGGCGATTCCGATCCGCCGCGCGCACGCTGGCGGGATCACCGAATTCCGCAAGCAGCTTGCGAAGAGTACAGGGACCCAGATTGGGTGTGCGTGCGAGTACGAGCCAGTCGCGTCGATCGTCCATGATGCTGCTCACCGGGCCATCCTGGCCCGTTGTGAAACGAAACCCACCCTAACCGATTAACCAGGGTGGGGAATATCGCAAATCCCTCAGGGACTTGTAGTCTCTGCGAGATCGCTCAGTTTTCGCTCGGAGCGTGAGCTGGGGTTGGTCACCAAGTAGGAAAGCCGGATTTCCTTGGTGGCTTCCACCACGATGGCATAACTGACCTTGTCGAAGGTCCGATACACCAGCATCCGGCCCGCGTGCTCCTCAGGCAGCGACACCATGCCTTTGCTTTTCCAGGGCCATCGCTCGTTCATGGGGTAGCGCACTTCGTCCCGCACCTCGCGTCCCGGCACATACGCCTCCAGCACAAAGCCCTGCTGGATACCGTCGCGTGACCCTTTGTCGATCACCACCGTGTCGTACTGGCCCACCACTTCGTTGTGCGGGCCGAGCAGTCCGACTACCCGGGCGTGTACCGGGAAATCCGGCGCGCGGGGATAGAAAAACGGGTCGTAGGGATATTCGTGATACGGGATCAGACGGGTGCCAGGCCGGACCTCGAATCGCGACTCGTCGATTCGCAAGGTGGCGATATCGCCGGCGACGGTCACATGCCCCGAACCGATTTCGATCAGTTCTATGCCAAGAACGGGCAGATTTCCCCCCGCCCCCTGGTACCAGGGATCGTGATTCCAGTTCCGGGGCGTTTTGTCCGGGTCACCGTGAAATGTGCGGGTGTCATCGGGGGTGCGCCGGTCTTCTTTCAGCCGCTCCCGGTACATGGAATCCGGCGGCATGATGCCATCGCGATAAACATTGGCTTGGTGCACCAGAGCGAAACGCTCACCCTTCCTGGCGTCTCCCAGGCCACGCACATAGGTGTTGAAAGGAGCCGCTGCCACCAGCATTCCCTGTTCGTTGGCGACCACATAGGGCATCTGCTCGAAATCACTTTCCAGCACCACCCAGGGGCTGAACATGAAAGGCTTGATGAGACTCAGGGGCACCACGGGAATCGGTTTTGGCCGGGGTTCCCGGCGGGTGTGGGGTGAAAGCTTGACGGTACGCCGGGACAGGGTGAGCCGCGGTTGCCCATCCACATAGCTCAGCGAAATCACATCCCCGGGATAAATAAGGTGAGGATTGTCGATTTGCTGGTTGTGATGCCAGATCTCGGGCCAATGCCAGGGATCCATGAGGAAGCGTTCGGCGATGTCCCACAGGGTGTCGCCCTCGACCACGACATAGCGATCCGGGTGGCGTGGGTTGAGTTCTACGTTCTGGGCGCCGACAGCCACACTCAGCAGTAGCGCAAGGGTGGCCCAAATGATGTGTCTGTTTCTCATGATTTGCTGCAATGTCGTTGTTTTCACTGGAGTTTAGCGCACTTTGCCCGTAGAGTCTGCGTTCCTGGTTCACACTTTCGCCGGGCCCCGCCCTGGGCTTGAAACAGCCCATTTCGGGCCGATATGAAGGCTTCGAACGAGGATTGCTGGGCCCCCGGGGAACCCCGGAGCCCGCGGAAAACCTGACAGGATGGGGGAATGACCGGGGTTTGAGTATCATTCTCCAGGCGATGCCGCCCCGGGCGGCAGGTGAGGCAAAGGATTCGATGGCACTGCTGGATATATTAATCGTTCCCGATCCCCGGCTGAGGCGCAAGGCCAGTCCGGTTGATGCGGTGGACGACGATCTCAGACAACTGGTCGGTGACATGTTCGAGACCATGTACGAGGCGCCGGGCATCGGCCTGGCGGCGGTGCAAGTCAACGTGCTCAAGCGCGTCATCGTGATGGATATCTCCGAAGATCGGGACCAGCCCTTGTGCCTGATCAACCCGGAGATTGTGGAGGCCTCCGGCACACAAATCTGCGAAGAAGGTTGTCTTTCGGTCCCTGAAGTGTTCGCGGAGGTCCAGCGCGCCGAACAGGTCCGGGTCCGCGCCCTGGACCGGGACGGCGAGGTCTTCGAGATGGATGCAGACGGCCTGCTGGCGGTGTGCATCCAACACGAAATCGATCATCTGGATGGCAAGCTGTTTGTCGATTATCTGTCGCCACTGAAGAGGGCGCGCATCGAAAAGCGTCTGGTCAAACAACAACGCGCAGGTATCCACACCGACCGGGACGTCCGGGTGCTTTGATCTCTTTGCCCAAGGGATCACCGTTGAAAATCGTTTTTGCCGGGACGCCGGCATTTTCGCTCCCGACTTTGGGTGCTTTGCTTGGTTCACCTCACGAACTGCTGGCTGTTTATACACAGCCCGATCGCCCCGCCGGTCGCGGCAGAAAAATCACCGCCAGTCCTGTCAAGAACATGGCGATGGATTCGGGGATCGCGGTTTTCCAACCCGAATCGCTGAAGAATGAGTCTGTAGTTCCCGATCTCGCAGCGCTGCAACCGGATCTCCTGGTGGTCGTGGCCTACGGACTGATCCTGCCGCAGGCGGTTCTCGATATTCCCACGCTGGGTTGCTGGAATGTGCACGCGTCCCTGCTGCCGCGCTGGCGCGGAGCGGCGCCTGTCGAAAGAGCCATTCTGGCGGGTGATCACACGACGGGCGTCACGATCATGCAGATGAACTCCGGACTGGATACCGGTGACATGTTGCTGCGCCGGGAAACACGCATTGGTGGGCAGGAGACCGGAGGTGAACTGCATGACCGTTTGGCGGAGCTGGGGGCTGAAACCCTGCTTGCGGCGTTGGAACAACAGGCTTCCGGCACCCTGGTGCCGTTGCCTCAGGATGACGACCTCGCCTGCTATGCGCCGCGATTGACGCGAGACGAAGCAGAACTGGATTGGAGCGAAGCAGCGGAGACCCTTGCGCTCAAAGTCCGCGCACTGAACCCGCGCCTGCCGGTCCGCGCCCAGGTGGCGGGCGAGCCCGTGAAAGTCTGGGAAGCCAGGTTGCTGCCCGGGGAAGTGGACGCCGCACCGGGCCAGGTTATCGCGGCGGGTCGTGAAGGCATCGACGTAGCCGCGGGGAAAGGCGTGTTGCGTTTGCTCAGAATCCAGCGCGCCGGGCGGCGGCCGGTAAGCGCCGCGGATTACCTTAACGCACGGCCTGAATTGCGCGCCCGGTGATTGGGTGAACGCGAAGCGGGGCAGTCCACGCACGCTGGCCGCAAAAGTGGTTCAGCGCGTGGTGGCTGAAAAATACTCCCTTAACCAGGTGCTGCCCGAAGTCCTGGAATCCGCCGTTCCCCGGGACCGGGCGTTGATTCAGGAATTGAGTTACGGGACGTTGCGTTGGCTGCCGCGTCTGTCAGGGTTGACGGCGCTTTTGCTGCACAAAACGTTCAAGGAAAAGGACCGGGATGTGACGGCGGTGCTGCAGGTAGCGTTGTACCAACTGCTTTACACGCAGCTTGCCGATCACGCCGTGGTTAACGAGGCCGTGGAATCGTCGCGGGCACTGGGCAAACCCTGGGCAGCGCCAGTGTTGAATGCCGCACTGAGGCGTTTCCTGCGCGAACGCGATGTCCTGTTGCGTGATCTGGACCAGAACCCGGTGAGCCGTTTTGCCTGCCCGGCGTGGTTATTGGAGAAACTGCAACACGACTGGCCTGAAGACTGGGAAACGATTGTCAACGCCGGGAACGAACGCCCGCCCATGTGGTTGCGCGTCAACACCGCGCGGATTACACGTGACGATTACGCCCGGCAGCTGCGCGATACCGGCGTGGAGTCGACGAAGTCGGACCGGTCCCCCGTGGCGCTGTGTCTCGGCCAACCGCTAAACATTCACGAGCTTCCAGGATTCGACGAAGGGCTGGTTTCGGTGCAGGACGTTTCGGCGCAACTGGCGGCGGAGGTCTTGAACGTTGAACACGAACGACAAAGAGTGCTCGATGTGTGCGCGGCGCCGGGCGGCAAGACCGCGCACTTGCTGGAAAGGCATGGTTCGCTCGATCTTGTCGCAATCGATCTGGACGCGGATCGTCTGATTCGCGTCACTGAAAACCTGGATCGTCTGGGTCTTGCCGCACGCGTGAAAGCCGGTGACGCCCTCGAGCCCCGGGATTGGTGGGACGGCCAGGCCTTTGACCGGATTCTGCTGGACGCGCCCTGCTCTGCCACCGGCGTGATCCGTCGTCACCCGGATATCAAGGTGTTGCGCCGGGCTTGCGATATTCCGGCCTTGGCGGCCCGGCAACAGGACATTCTGGAGGCGGTTTGGCCCTTGTTGGCCCCCGGCGGTATGCTGGTTTACGCGACCTGCTCGGTGCTGCGCGAGGAAAACGATGAAGTCATGGCTGCTTTTACCGCCAAAGGCGCAGACCGGGAGTCGATGGTCATCGAAGCCGAATGGGGGCGGGCGGGCCGCTTTGGTCGTCAGCTTCTGCCCGGGGACGGGGAAGGGGACGGCTTTTACTATGCCAGGTTGCGGAAAACACCATGATTCGCCTTTCGCATATTGTCGTCATGATCCTGGCCGCGTCGCTGTCATCAGCTTGCGGGTCCGAAACCGCGGGTGATCGGACCGTGATGCTGGAGGTGGTGAATGCCGAGGTGCAACGCACCGACGATACGACAGTGCTGAACGCGCAACTGCGTTACCGGTTCGGTGACGCCGTCCTGGACGCAATGCGGCATGGAGTTCCCGTTACACTGCTGGTGGAAGCGCGCATCGTAAACCGGAGCAATCGTCCGTGGCTGGAAGTCGTCTTGCGAACGCGGCGGTTGTATCGTCTCGATTACCACGCGTTGAGCAGCCGGTACGTACTGGAAGACGTGAGCAGTGGTGAACAAACGACCTACTCGAGCTATCTCGCGCTCCAGGATGCGTTGGCGCGGCCGCCGGGACTGCGTCTGGCTGATGATCTGAGCCTTCCGGAAGGCGAGCTTGTCGGGAGCGTGCGCGCGCGTCTTTATATCGAAGATCTGCCGCCGGCGATGCGCCTGTCCGCGTATCTGTCGCGCGAATGGCGGCTGAGCAGTGAGTGGTACGTATGGACACTGGGCGGCTGACAGCCCTGAAACGTTTCGTCGCCCGGGTACTGCCGTACCTGTTGCTCGTCGTGTTGATGGTCAGCGCTTTGTATTTGCTCAGCGATGCCACTCAGAGCGAAGCCCGATTCGGTGTTTCCTATACCTGGTTGTTGCTGTTCAACACGCTGGTGCTGGTGCTGTTGCTCGTCGCCATCGGTGATCGCTTCTGGCATCTGTATACCCAGCGGCGTGAAAACGCTCCCGGCGCCCGGCTGACAACACGCCTGGTCGTGATGTTCATAGGGTTGGCTTTGCCAGCCGTACTCACCGTATACCTGTTTTCGCTGCACCTGTTATACAGAAATATCGACAGCTGGGGTGATGTGCGAGTGGAAACCGCGCTGGACGATGCCTTGCGACTCGGCCAGATATCGCTCAATACGCGGTTGCGTGATGTGGTCAGGCGGACTCAGGAAATGGTGCGCATCAACGCGCCGGCACTCAGGGGAGAAACCGGGGCGTTGGCAGCCCTGACGCTGAACGGGATGCAGCGTGACTACCGGCTGGGGCAGGTGGTGTTGCTGGAACTGTCCGGGAGAGTCGTCGCGAGTACCGCGCCGCGGCGGGGCCAGTTGACATCAGACGTACCCGGTGAAGCAGTCCTGCTTCAACTGCGCCAGGGTGATTCTTTTTACGCGGGTATCGAACCGCTGGGGGACAGGGGTTTGCAGATGCGCGTCGTCATGCGCATTCCCCAGGACGATCCATTAGCCGCTCAGAGAATCTTGCAGGTGATCAATCCGGTACAAACCGTTGCCGCCCGGCTGGCGAGTACCGTCGAAACCGAAGTGGACGCGTTCCGCACGCTCGCGTATTTGCGCACCCCGCTCAAGTACAGTTTGACCATTACCCTGTCGATCGTGTTGCTATTCGCGATTTTTCTTGCCGTATTGGCGGCATTCGTCATGGCCCGGCGTATGGTCGCGCCCATCAGGCGTCTTGCAGACGCCACTCGAGCGGTCGCTGCCGGCGACTACGAGCGCCAGTTGGAAATACCATCCGGCGACGAGTTGGGTTCTCTGGTGCGTTCATTCAACACCATGATCGTCGAAATCAGGCGGGCGGCGGAAATGGCGCGGCTGAGCCAGCAAGAAGTCGAAGGACAGCGAAGCTACCTGGAAGCGATTCTGACGCGCCTGTCATCAGGCGTGCTGGCGCTGGACGACGATCATGTATTGCGAACCGCGAACCAGGCCGCCATCGATATTCTGGGCGCGCCCCTGGGGCAGTACATCGGTCGCCCGCTGGTGACGGTGACCCGGGACTATCCGTATCTTGCGCGCCTGACCGGGCTGGTGCAGGAGCGGGCGCGCCGCGGTCAGCATGAATGGCAGGAACAGGTAGTGTTGTTCGGGGCGTCAGGGAGACAGGTACTCATGTGTCACGGCACGTCGCTGGTACCCGGTGGTTATGTGCTGGTCTTCGACGACGTCACGGCCATCGTTCAGGCGCAGCGCGATGCCGCGTGGGGCGAAATGGCGCGCCGGTTTGCCCACGAGGTCAAGAACCCTTTGACACCCATTCAACTGGCTGCCGAGAGATTGCGGCACAAGTTCCTGGCGCGCATGCCAAAGGAGGACGCCCGGATCCTGGATCGTGCGACTCACACCATTGTGCGGCAGGTGGAAGCGCTCAAGGAACTGGTGAACGCGTTCACCGACTATGCGCGCAGATCCCAGATTCAGCGCGAACCGTTACAGGTGAATGAACTGATCAGGGAAGTGGCGGATCTGTACCGCTCAGAAGACGAGGGTCTGATCGTGGATCTGGACCTGAGCGATGACGACACGCCGATCGCCGCTGATTCGGGCCGCTTGCGCCAGGTACTGCACAACCTGTTCAAGAACGCCATCGAGGCGATGGCGGAGCAACCGGAGCATTGGATTCGTGTCACCACGGCCTTCCGGAAACGCGGCGAGACGCGGCATCTGGAGATGCGGGTGGAAGACCGGGGTCCCGGGTTTCCCGTCGAACTGATGGACCGGCTGTTCGAGCCTTATGTGACGACCAAGTTCAAGGGCAGCGGACTGGGTCTGGCCATCGTCCAGAAGATCGTGGAGGAGCACCGCGGGATGATCCGGGTGGGCAACAGCAGTGAAGGCGCCTGGGTGGAGATCCAGCTGCCCGTCGGTGAGGAATCCATCTCGGCGGCGCGCGAAACCGGCTAAGCGCCGTGCGGGGGGCTTGCCACTCCCCTGGCCAGAGCCCTTGCCACGGCTGTGGGCCTGGGCCACACTACCCCCCTGTCGCTTTTTAGCCACAGCCCCCAAAGGGACCCTCGGACATGGCTGCTGCCCATATTCTCGTTGCCGATGACGAACCGGATATCCGGAATCTCGTCAAGGAAATCCTTGAAGACGAAGGTTATGAAGTCACCACCGCCGAAAGCGGTGAGGCTGCCCGTCAGGCGCGTCGCCAACGGCGTCCCGACATGATTTTGCTCGACATATGGATGCCGGATATAGACGGCATTTCGCTGTTGCGCGAATGGAGTGAGGCCGGACAACTGCCCTGCCCGGTCATCATGATCTCGGGGCATGGCACCGTGGAAACTGCTGTCGAGGCAACGCGTCTCGGTGCGTATGACTTCATCGAAAAGCCGTTGTCGCTCGCCAAACTGCTGGTGACTGTAGAAAGAGCTCTGGAGTCGCACAATCTCAAGAAGGAAAACGAGGGACTCAAACGCCAGGTACACCAGATCGTCGAACCAACGGGCAAGAGTGCGGAAGTACAGGAGGTCAAGGAACAGGCCAAACGCATTGCGCAACATGATTCGTGGGTGCTGATCAGCGGCGAGACCGGGACGGGGAAGGAGATCGTCGCCCGTTACATTCATCACCTGAGCGGACGAAGAGACGGCCCCTTTGTCGAGATGAACGCCGGCGCCTTCGCGCGTGAAGATTCCTCGCGCGAGTTGTTCGGTAGTGAACAGGACGGACAGATACGTTACGGCAGGTTGGAACAGGCCAACGGCGGGATTTTGTTCATCAATGAGGTAGGCAACCTGGATTTTGATACACAGGTACAGTTGTCGGGTGCGCTCGAGAGCGGTTCCTTCCGGCGACTCGGCGGTTCGGAGCCCGCCAAGATCGACGTGCGTGTCGTGGCGACTTCTGCGCGAAACCTCGAACAGGAATCCAAGAACGGTCGTTTTTACGAACCGTTGTTTTATCAACTCAACGTGCTGCCATTGCGCGTACCGCCGTTGCGTGAGCATCGGGAAGATGTCCCCGACCTCTTGAACGCGGCGGTGGATCAGTTGGTGGATCAGGATAATCTGCCGTACCGGCGTTTCTCGGTGGCCGCGCAGAATCGACTGCGCAATTACGCATGGCCCGGAAATGTGCGCGAGCTCAAGAACCTCGTTCAACGTGTGTTGATCCTGGGCAGCGGCGAGGAAATTGGATTGGCGGAAATAGAATCAACCCTGGGCGCGCAAGCCGAAGCTGTGCCCGAGGGTGCCGGAGAATTTGACATGCCGTTGAGGGAAGCTCGCGAACAATTCGAACGCCGTTATCTCACACACCAGCTCGTTCGTTGCGAAGGCAGCGTGAGCAAGCTGGCCAAGGCTGTGGGTATGGAAAGGACGCATCTTTACCGCAAGCTTCGTGCTCTGGGCATAGATCCAAAAACTGCAAAAACCGAAGCTCGATAACACCCCGAAGAAACAGCCATGAAGATCATCATCCTGGGTGCAGGTCAGGTAGGGTCAAGCATAGCCGAGTACCTCGCGCGAGAAGGCAACGATGTAACCGTTGTTGACCGAAGCAGCAGCGCGTTGGAATCACTGGGTGACCGCATCGATCTGCGCGTGGTGCGCGGAAATGCGGCACATCCTGATGTGTTGAAGGACGCGGGTGCGGAAGACGCGGATATGGTGATCGCGCTCACCGACAGCGATGAAGTCAACATGATTGCGTCGCAGGTGGCTTACACGCTGTTTCAGACACCCACCAAGGTCGCGCGCATCCGGGCGCCGGAGTACCTCGACCATCCGGAGATGTTTTGCAACGAGTTCATACCTATTGACGTGCCCATCAGCCCCGAAGCCCTGATTACCCGCTATATTCAACGTCTGATCAAGTACCCTGGGGCGCTGCAGGTACTCGACTTTGCCGACGGGCGCGTGCAACTCGTCGCTGTGCGCGCCGAGGCGGACGGGCCGTTGGTGGGACACGAAGTCCGCACTCTGCGCGATCACATCCCCGGCGCGAAGACGCGTATTGCCGCGGTATTCAGACGCGAAAACCCGATCATTCCCACCGGCGATACGGTGATCGAGGTGGATGACGAGGTGTTTTTCGTGGCGGCCCGGCGTGATATCAAGCGCATGATGGCGGAGTTTTCCAAGGTGGAAAAACCCGCCCGCCGGGTCACGCTGGCCGGATTCGGACACGTGGGTTTGAGTCTCGCGCGTGCGCTGGAAAACAACTATCACGTGACCATCATCGAACGCAGCCGCGCGCATGTGAAGCGCCAGGCCGAGCGGATCGGCAAGTCCACGGTGGTGGTTGGTGATTGCACCGATGACGCGGTACTGCGCGGCGTGGATATCGAGAACACGGATATCTACGTCGCGGTGACGAATAGCGATGAAGCCAATATCCTGTCTTCATTCATGGCCAAACGCATGGGTGCGGGCAAGGTAATGACGCTTATCAACCGGCCGGCCTTTGTGGATCTGGCGGAAAGCGGAGTCGACATCGCCATTTCTCCCCAGCAGATAACCATTGGCAGCCTGCTCGCGCACGTGCGTCGCGGACACGTGGTCAATGTTCATTCGCTGCGGCGCGGAGCAGCGGAGGCGATAGAGGTGGTAGCACATGGCGATCAGCGCAGTTCCAAGGTTGTGGGCCGGGCCATCGGCGACGTGGATCTGCCCGAGGGCACGACCATAGGTGCCATCGTGCGCCAGGAAGAAGTCGTCATTCCGCACCGGTCGACAAAAATCGAACCCGATGATCATGTGATCCTGTTCGTCGTTAACAAGCGCCACATTCGCGAAGTGGAAAAACTTTTCCATGTTGGCGCGACCTTTCTTTAAAAGGCCTCCGATGGCATGAAACTGGCCACCATTCAGCGCATCCTCGGCATGTTGCTGATGCTGTCCAGCGGCACCATGTTGCCGCCCGCCTGGGTGGCTTTCTGGTCACACGATGGAACCGTCAGCGCGTTCCTGACGAGCTTTGTTCTGTTGCTGGTGGTCGGGCTGGCGCTGTGGCTGCCGGTACACCGCGCGCGTCAGGAACTTCGGGTGCGTGACGGTTACATGATCGTTGTCACCATGTGGTTGGCGGTCGGCTTCAGCAGCGCGGTGCCGATCACGCTGGCTGCGCCGGAGCTGTCGATTACAGATGCGGTGTTCGAAGCCTTCTCGGGACTCACTACAACCGGCGCAACGATCTTCGAGGAACTCGAAGTTCTGCCCCTGTCGTTGCTGTACTACCGGGCACAGCTGCAATGGCTCGGGGGCATGGGTATCGTCGTGCTGGCGGTGGCCATCCTGCCCTTGCTGGGTATCGGTGGTGTCCAGTTGTACCGGGCTGAAACACCCAGTCCCATGAAAGATTCGAAACTTACCCCGAGAGTGAAAGAAACGGCGAAGGCTCTCTGGTACATCTACGCGGGATTGACGGTGGTGTGTTGCATCGCGTACTGGCTGGCCGGAATGGACTGGTTCGACGCGGTGACGCACAGTTTCACAACTATTGCGATCGGTGGGTTCTCGACGCACACGGAGAGTTTTGCCTTTTTCGACAGCGCGCTGATCGAAGCCGTTGCCGTGGTGTTCATGATCCTGTCAGGCATGAACTTCGCGTTGCATTTCAGGGCGTGGCGAGTGGTGAGCATCGCACCCTATGCGGGCGATGCGGAACTGCGCGCTTATCTCAAAATCCTTTGCATCACCGCGGTCATTGCGGGGAGCTATCTGACGTTTGCGGGTATTTACCCGGACGTTTTTACTGCGGTTCACAACGGCATCTTCCAGGCCGTTTCGATCGGCACGACCACCGGGTACACCACGGATGCCTTCTGGCTGTGGCCCGGTTTCCTGCCGTTGCTGCTGATCATGGTGAGTTTTATCGGCGGTTGCGGCGGGTCAACGGCAGGTGGCATAAAAGTGGTGCGGTCCATGTTGCTGTATCGTCAGGGTGTGCGCGAAATCCGTGTGCTGCTCCACCCGAACGCCTATGTTCCCATCCGCGCCGGCGGGATCGTGGTGGCGCCACAAACCCTCACCTATATCTGGGGGTTTTTCTCCCTGTATGTGGCGTGTCTGTGTTTCGGTTCGCTGGTGTTGGCGGCGACGGGTCTGGACCTGGTCACCGCCATTTCGGCGGTCGCTGCCTGTCTCAATAACCTGGGCCCGGGGCTGGGCGAGGTGGGTCCCAACTACGCTTCCATCAGCAACCCGGCGAAATGGGCGCTGGTTATTGCCATGTTGCTGGGCCGTCTCGAAATCTATACCTTGCTGATCATTTTCACGCCCGCTTTCTGGCGTGACTGAAAACCGGCGGACAACGCGTGGATATCAAGGCGCTGGAAAAACTTCTGTCGGGAGGGCCCGACACCGCCATGTTGCGTTTTAGCCTGGCCAACGCCTGGTTGCGGGAAGGTGACGCGGAACGCGCCGGTGAACATGTGGCTCGCGCAGTGGAATTGGATCCCGGGTACTCTGCCGCGTGGAAGTTATATGGCAAGCTGCTTGCCGATTCGAATTGCCCGGAAAAGGCGATCGACGTGTATCAAAGAGGTATCGAGGTCGCCAGGAAACAAGGTGACAAGCAGGCGGAAAAGGAAATGCGGGTGTTTCTCAAACGAGTGCGGAAGGATCAGTAAAAACCCGTTTCGCCCTCTTCATCCGGGGGGCGGGTGTTGAAGCGCTTGTAGTGCCATTGGAACTGCACGGGGTTGATGCTCACGCAAGCTTCCACGCCGCGGTTCATGGCGGCGACTGATGTATCCACGGATCCCGTATCGAGCGGTTCTGGCGCGGGTAGCAGGTGCAGGCGAAAACCCGCGGCATCCGGGAGGCGTTCGGCCACGATAAAAATGGGGGTCGCGCCGGTTTTCATCACCAGTCGCGAACACAGCACCATGGTATAGGCGGGAATGCCGAAAAACGGCGCGAATACCCCGGTTCCCTGTTTGGGTTCCTGGTCGGGCAGCAACCCCACACCCGTGCCCCGGTGCAACGCGTTCAACAATTCCGCCACGGCGCGGCGGCCTACCGGCACCAGCCGGGAACCGGTCCGTTCCCTGGCCTTCACGATCAGGGGGTCGAGACCCTTTATGCGCGGGGGGCGGTAGAGAATCGGTGAGCCAGGATAGCGCTGCGATACCCATACGCCGGCAACTTCCCACGCGCCCATGTGCGGGCCGATGATCACGACGCCCTTGCCCCGCGCATCGGCGGCATCCACATGTTCGATTCCGACGGTTTCAGTGATGAGGCCCATCACTTTGTCGACCGGCCACAACCAGCACGGACCCAACTCCGCCAGCGAGCGGCCACCTTCGATCAATACCTCGCGAACCATCTGTTCGCGCGTGGCGTCATCCAGATCCGGGTAGCACAAGGACAGATTCATCCGGGTGACGTGTTTTTCCCGGTGGCCAAGCCGATACAGCATGCGCCCGATCATCGAGCCCATGGTCTGTACGCCTCCCAGGGGCAACAGCGCCATCAGGCGAAAGAACAGGATTCCGATCCGTGCGCGCATGAGGACGCACCCTAAACCGGGCCGCCGTCAGGGACAAGCGGATGACGGTGCCCCCGCCATCCATGGCGGGGGCGCCGTCTCGCGCACGGGCTACTGCCTGCTCCCGTCGACGTTGCCCGTGCGCGCTGACCGCGTCCTTGCGGTCGCCTGAGCGGGAGGGTAAGCAAGAGCATGCGGTGTCGAGGCGAAACGGGCCATGGCCGAGCGCCTTGCGGGCGCGTCCGGTTCTGGTGCGCAATGGCGTAAGCCCCGTGCCGACGCTTGCCCAAACAGCGCATAATCAGCAACTGCATGGCCGAGCAAATTGCCCGCGTCGTTTCCGTCATTCTCCACCCCTTCGTCATTGTGGTGGCAACGCTGGGTCTTGTGCTGAGCGCATCGGGACTGGAACGACCGGAGTGGGTTCGGTGGTTCCTGATCGTGCTGGGTACAACGGTCGTTCCCCTGCTTGCCC
>Ga0114949_10000691_pt1 | contig 19041 bp, 12 predicted proteins | sample N074metaG_FD_83505 | JGI IMG/M metagenome (GOLD analysis project Ga0114949, IMG submission 83505) | Deep subsurface microbial communities from Kermadec Trench to uncover new lineages of life (NeLLi) - N074 metaG | ecosystem: Environmental > Aquatic > Marine > Ocean trench > Sediment | place...
CCATCCAGCCATCGCCGTCAAAATCAAAGGGCATGACGCCCAGCGACTTGCCGGCGGGTCTGCCAGTGGCCGCATTGCTTACCTGGATTCCGCTCTCAGCGGATACATCGCTGAATCGCCCGTCGCCCTCATTGCGATACAGATAGGACCACGTGCCTGCATAGTTGGTCGGTGGCCCGTATGCCCGGCCGATCCCGGTCAACTGGTAGTTGACCTCCAGATCGATGTCCCTCGACCACTCCACGTAGTTGCAAACGAACAGATCCAGATCGCCATCGTTGTCATAGTCAAAAAAGGCGGCGCTGCTGCCCCAGGCGTCGTCTGCCCCCGCCAAACCCGCGAGCGAGGTCACATCTTCGAAACGACCTTCCCCCAGATTTCGGAACAGATGGTTCGGCCCCACGCCGGTCACAAACACGTCCGTCAGGCCGTCCGCGTCAAAATCCCCCACCGCCGCACCCATTCCGTACACATCGGCGTCCAGCCCGGACCCCTCCGTGACGTCGCGAAAACTGCCGTCACCGTTATTCGCGTACAGGCGGATGGAGGGGCCTCCATCGGCGTTTTGTCGCCACGGCCAATCGCCCGAATCGACCAGCAAAAGATCCTGGTCACCGTCGTTGTCATAGTCAAAGAAAGCGACTCCACCACCCATGGTCTCCGGCAACAATCGTTCCCCGTACGCGCCGTTGGCGTGCACAAAACCCACCCCTGCCGCCGCGGTGATCTCCGTGAAGGTGACGGTCGGGGGCGCCAGCGCCACCGATTCCACCGTGGGTTGAGCTTCCACCAGCTCGGCCTCCTCGACGGCTATGCGCTCCTGTGGCCGGTTGAGCCACAACACGATGCCGATCCCAATAGCTACGATAATGGCGATGACGATCAGCGAGTACTTCAGCGCCTGGCCGATGATCGTATCGTCTTCCGGGACCTCTTCTTCGAAGTCCTCCACCCGTTGTTCCGGCCCGCTCGGAAAGAACTCATTCTTTTCGTCAGATCTGTTCATCGTTGTACGACCAGTTCCCCGCCCCAAAGGCCATAGGCGCCGGAGCGCTGCAAATCGTAAATCACCACCGCATCAGATGCGTGATCGGCAGCCGCACTTTTGCGGCGCGCCATGGCAATGGCCCGGTCACGCGCATTGTCGTCTGCCTTGTAACGGGCGTGCAGACGGCGATGGTTTTCGGCCTCTGTTTCCTGTCCCAATTGGGTGTAAGCCTGGGCCAGACCATAATGCGCCGTGGCATTTTCAGGGTCCTCTTCCAGCGCATGCTGGAACCAGGTCACGGCCTCCGCCAGATACCGGTCTCTTTCGGCTTTTCGGGCATCGCCGCGTTCCAGCTTTGCGCGCTCGAACAGTGTGCCCGCATACTCGTTCAGCAAACGATAGTCCCGGCTGAAGTCGAAGTTCCGGTCCCGGGCCTCCTGGAATTGCGTGTCGATCACGCTGCGGAAGCTCTCGAGGGCTTCGTCCAGATAGCCGTTCTGCTTGTTGACCAGACCCGTGAAATAGCTGACTGACCAGGGATAGGCCGGGGGATCGTGCCGCGCCGCCGCGTTCAACGCCGACACCGCATCGCCCAGGCGCCCCTCGCGAATATAAACCCGGGCCAGGTTGAGAGGTCCCTCAGGCCGCTGCAGTTCCGCCACCTCGTGAAAAGCTTCTTCAGCCTGACGCAATTCACCCAGCCCCCGTTTGCGCAACAATCCGATTCCGTAGTCGTTCCAGCGCTGCCACTCGGGGATGTCCGAAGCCGCGGCGGGAACGGTCGTTTGAGCGCCAACGGGAAACTCGATTTGATCTTCCGCAATCGTCAACACGGGTAAATCGTTGCCGGCAAAATCATCGCCCTGGAAAAAGCGCATGTATAAAGTGTCGAATTTCCGGTAGTTGAGCCGCGCGACCACTTCCACCGTGCCCTCCGCGTCCTCGGGCACCGTAAAAGCATAATGGATCACGTCCGCAGCGCCCGGCGGGATCTGGTTGTTGTAGAGAATCGTGAAGATGTCTTCGGCGTTGCGTCGGTCGATGCGGTTTCCGTCCCGGTCGATCACATAAGCGTTGACAAAGTGGGACCAGGGATCCACTGCCCCGTCTTCGGCACGTCCCCCGCTTCGTCCGATAACGCGTCCGTTGTTGCGAAGCTCCAGTTCCAGCCAGACTTCATTGCTGTCCGCTGTTCCCTGAGTAAACACGTGTCCCATGGTCATGGTCCGCAGCACCACGTCCAACAGATAGCTTTGGCCCGGCATCAGTTCCGGTACATCGGGTCGCAACGGCGCGAACTGCTCCCCTTCGATCGTGCCGCCCACGCGTAAGCTGAAAATATCCACGCGCAGAGAGTCCTCGATGAACTCCTGGTGTGCTTCGGTCACCCACTCCGGGTGTCCGAGCAGAGCCGGCACCGCGGCATTGGCACTGGGAAACAGGTGGTCGTGAACCTTAAGCTCGCCAGAGTCATCGAAAAACTTCGCTCCGAAATCATCGGAGGCAAACAGTGGCATGTGGCAGTTGTTGCAGTTGGGTTGTGCCTCGGGCGGATAGTAGAAACTCGTAATCCCGTGCCCCGACACACCGCTCAACAGAAATGCGTCGTAATGATTCTGACCACGCAGCCACTTGTAATGGTTCAGTTCCTGCGGGAGGTGCACCTTGTGACAGGTGCCGCAGAACTCGGTTGTCTGGTGCAGGGGCTTGAGGAAGGTCTTCTTGTGGAAATCGGGCTTGGCCTTGACGAGGAAACGGTTGAGCCACTGCAGGGTTTCGTCATCACTGAAGGCGAAAGGATAGTGCAACGGCTCCTCAATCGTATAGTCTGCATTGCCTTTGACGCTGTTGACGTTGGTAATCGCGTGACAACCCGTGCAGCTAATCCCTGCCTGGGAAGTCGGATGATTGACATCGTCGAAATCCGGATCATCGAAGGCGCCGCTGAAAAACGGCACCGGGTCATGACACCCGGCGCAGAAACGCGCGGCCTGAACGCTGCCATCGCGATCCATGACCGCCTGCCGGGTATTGCGAACCGAAAAAAGGTAAGCCGGGTTGTTGAACGATGCCAGCCTATGAACGCTGGACGACCAGCGTTCATGAATATCCGCGTGACACTCCTTGCAGTACTGATCCATCATCATCGTGGCCGCCGGGATGAAGTCCCCGGTATTGGTGCGCGCCAGCGACGGGAAGAAGTACTGCTCCCCGCTCTCGGGTCCCGCCACATTCCACTGGCGCGGGTCCTGCATCTGCAGTATCAGCATCGGCACAATGAGCAACGCCGCCACACCGGCCACCGCTCCGCCAAAACGCCAGTTGATGCCTTTGCCCGCAAGACGGTGCAGTACGAACAGCCAGGCAACCACCAGCGGCGTAATGACATGGGCCCAGTAGGCGATTGCGCGACCCGTCGGGTCGCGGATCTCCACCACCGGGATGCCCCGCGTGAGGACCACACCACTGATCAACAGCACGATGGCCGTCACGAACAGTACGTAACCCACTTTCACCGCGCGCCGGTTGGGCCGATCGTGCGCATTGCTGATGTGGATGAGTCCGTACACCACCACCGGGACAATAAACAGCAAACCCAGAACCAGGTGAGCCAGGAACGTGTACTGGTACAGGTAGTTCTGGTAAACGTCCCCCGTCAGCCACTCCATGACCGAGATGGCGGTCAGGTACGCCGAGTTGATGATGAGCAGCGCGAACAGCGCAAAAACCACATAAAGCAGTTTGCGCAACTTCGGACCGACGGCGGGAACATATTGCCGCCTCGACCGTGGTGGAGTGGTGGGTGTGTCGCTCATTCCCTGGTTTTAGTTCCGTGCAAGGACGCCTGGCGATCCTCCGCCAGGCATTGGAAAAACCTCTCAGGTGAAATCGGCGTCAGCGGCCAGCTTGAAACCGGGAATTGTAACGCGCATGCAGGGCTGCGCGTCCAGTCCCCTCGTGATCGAGGACCGGCAGCGGGGCCACCGTGTCCCCGTCCCGGGTATACAGGTCCATATCCTTGGCCCAACCGTTGGTTTCCAGCACCCACCGGCGGCTCCAGCCAGCGGGCAGCGGGGGCAGTTCCGCCGGGAACTCCAGATGGACTTCCTCACCCGGGCCGATAATGACGACGGCGGAATCGATCTCCGCCAGCAGTTCGGTGGCCGGCCCCAGCGCGGTGTAAAAACCTTCCGGGTAACGGGTATCCCAGAACGGGCTGCGCTCCCCGTAGTCGTACTCCGGCCGCTGTTGGGCCAGCTTGCGCCGCGCCGGGAAACCGGTCTTCGACACGCGGGAGTCCGTCAGCGGCAACTCGTGCCGGCGCACTTTCGTTGCTGTCTCGGTCCAGACAACCGCCAGGCGGTCCCAGTAGATTTCCTGAGTCGTGCGCAGACGCAATGCCCGCACCCCGGGCGGCAGCCCCACCAGCGGCACGGAGGCGCGGCGTGGCATTCCCGCCGGGTAGCCGAAAGACGCATGCAGGACCCGCCACCTCCCGGATCCGTCCCGGTACTCCAGCGTCGGGGGCTCGTAACGTCTGCCGGCCTGCCAGGCGGCGAAACTGGTTTGGGAATAACCGTACTCGACCCAGCCGTCCATAATCAGGATGGGCGCGCCCGGCCCGTCGTCGAGTGGCCGGTCAAACTCCAGGCTCAGCACGTGTTCCCCGGCCAGCAGACCCAGGAAACGGGCGTCTTTCGGGCCCACGGGCGCGGCGATCTGATCCCGCTCGACAATCGTGAGGGTCACGTCGTTATCGCGTTCGTTCCGGGCCGACACGGGCACCATCTCCTGCCGGTACCAGCGAGTTTCTCCCGTAGGGTATGGAGCCCCCGTACCCAGACGCTCGTCCAGGACCATTTTCCATTCACCCGGCGAGTCATAGGCCACCAACCGCACCGCGTCCAGATAGACGACCTCCTCCATGGGTTCGGTGATCTTCAACTGGTAGTACCCGTCTCTGGGTTTCAGCAGACCCGCGGGCAGCTGAAAATTTTCCCAGGGTCGCGGCGTTGAATACTGGCCGCGGCCAACATTGAAACCAATACCACCAACGCCCAGGAGATCGCTCACAAACTGGTAACCCTGACCGTCCCAGGCGAACAACACGGGACAACTGGCCAGTTGCCGCTGGGTCTCGGTGATCGCGTGGACCTTGCCGCCCGCGAGATCGAGTTCGGTCTGAAAAACCCCGTCAGACCAGTCGATGGCAATATAATCCGCAGCCGGGGCGCCGCCGAGCCCCACAAAAACCGGTTGCAGGCTCTGACCCGGCCCGGACCCATGACGGAACGTACTCGTCACGGTCCAACGGGACCCCACGCGAACCGCGATGCGCGTCCCGATGCCCGAGGCGTTGGAACGCATGGAATCTCCTTTGTCCTCGCGCCCGGAAAACGTCAGAGCGATGAAATCATGGCGACCCGGCCCCGGCCCCCAGACCAAAAGCTCACCCGCGTCATTGATGCCCGCCAGTGCCGGACCATCCCTGTGGCCGGAAAGAAGCGCCCACCCGGCCAGCGAAACGTCGCTCTCAAACAGTTCTGCGCCCGAGTGCGCATCCATGGCTGACCAGCCGCCCGCGTGGCGCAACAGTATATTGTCCACCCCATCGCCGTTGACATCCGCAAAAAGCATATGGGCGGCACCCTCCTTGCGGAACAACAGATCTCCGACCCACGTTCCCGCCGCGTCCCGCGCCCACTGAACAACCGCGCCATCCGGTGAGATCCCGTACAGCTCGCCGCGACCGTCGCTGTCAAGATCCATGACACCCACCGCGATCAGATCGGCGGAGTTAAACTCATCGAAGCCTTCACCGGCGTGGTAGGCCCAGAGTCGATCGTTGATCAGAACCTGGTTGGGTCCATCGGCATATAAAACGATCAGGTCTGTATCGCGATCCCCGTCCAGATCAGCCGCCGCGATGCCGTGGGCGAATCGTCCGCCGCCGTCGAGTCCCTGCTCCGCCGCGAGAGTTCGAAAGCTGCCATCCAGGTTGTTGTTGTACAGCTCCAACGGCGCATCCGCGTTGACCACGAGGATGTCCAGATCGCCATCGTGATCCGCATCCACGAAAAACGCATCGATGGTATCGGCACTGCCGGCCACCCCGGCGGAACTCCCGATCTCTTCCCATTCCCCGATTGCTGTCTGACGCCACAACTGATTGGCGCCATTGCGCGCCAGATAAAGATCCACGAGACCGTCGTTGTCAAAATCGCCCCAGGCTGATGCCCGCACCTGATCCTCTTGAACAAAGGGCGCGTTTTTCATGCCGCCATCAGCCGACAACAGGGCGCTTCCGGAGCCACCCGTCACCAGCAAATTCGGTGTTGACTCGTTTTCCGCCACGACACTGATGGCGGTGACCGCGTCCAGGGCCAAAGTCGCCACCGTGGCCGGCGATTCGAACAGCTTGCCTGGAGGAATCGATACGGGTTCCGGCGCCGCAAGATTGACGGCAAGAGCGTTCGCCTTGGGACCCATGCGGGTGTATTTGATCTCGGCGAGTGTGGCCCGCGGGTTGTCCGCCAGGCGCTGGTAGGCATCCAGCGCCTCTTTGGCCTCGTCTTTCTGGCCCTGCCGCTGGTGCGCCATGAATACACCGTAATACCCGCTGCGCAGATAGGGATCCACTTCCACCGAGCGCCGGTACCAGTCCACGGCTTCTTCGGCCCTGCCGTCCTGCATCAGCGCCTGGGCGTAGTAGTAGGCAGCGTAGGCATCATCCGGGTCCTGTTCCGCCACCTGCCGGAAGTAGTCGCTGGCGGTAACCGTCTCGCCACTGTTGAGCAACAACAGGGCAGCGATGTAGCTGGCACGAAGGTTGTCCGGTTCTCCGGCGAGTACGGCCTGGACCATGTCCAGCGCCTTGACCTCGTCACCCTCGCGCTGGCGATTGAGTGTGGCGATCGCCAGGTTGATCCGCGCGTCGGTCCAGGCAGGATTGGCGCCCGCGAGTTCGGCGAATACCGCTTCCGCGCTCTCGTAGTCGAATCGCCCCATCAGGGCGACACCCCGGTTGTTTTCGGCAATGGCCGCCGCATCAGCTTCGAATTCGCTGGAGCTTTGCTGACAAGCGCCCAGCACCAGCGTCGCGACCATCAACGCTGCTCTCCAGCACTGGATTCTCGACCAATGGCCCGTATATTTCGTTTTCATCTGTCTCTCAGTTTCCCTTTAGCCCGGCGAATTCGTTCGCGCAATGATTCCACGGTTATCAGCGACTCACCACCATCCGGGTCAAGCCATTCGCTGTTCATGTACGGATGGATGCCGCTGCGCAGATGGGATCGCATGTCGTGGCCTTGCCTGCGCTCCCGTTCAGCTCTCAGCGCCGCCAGATCCACAGGCCCCACCACGACCTTCTCCCCGGGTCCTGGATCCGCCTGGGACAGTACACGCCCGTCATAGTCCACCACCATGCTGCCCCCGGGCCAGCTGAACGGCGGGTAGTTGGACATGGATGCGCCCTGGTTGGCCGCCACCACGTAGACCGTGTTCTCCACCGCGCGGGCGCGATTGAAGAGTGTCCACCAGTCCATGGGTGGCACAGCACCCCAGGGGTCCATGTATGCGGATACTCGCAGGATAATTTCCGCCCCGTTGAAGGCGATCTGGCGAATGGTTTCCGGAAACAGCCAGTCATAGCAGATTGCCACACCCAGTTTTCCCAGATCCGTATCCACCACCGGAAACGGCTCAAGGTCATAGTCCGGTATATCGTGCGGGCTGGTGTGCACTTCCCAGGGAATCCAGGGATTGACCTTGCGGTACTTGGAGAGCACGCCGGTGGGTCCGATCAGCACCGTGGTGTTGAACAGGGCCCCGGGCCAGGCGTCATCCACTTCGAGAAAACTCCCGGTCTGAATGTAACACCCGAACTCACGGCACAGCTTTTCATAGGCATCCGTGTGTTCGTTGGGCAGTTCAACACTGAGCCTTTCACGAAGCTTCTCAGCCGTCTCGTAGATCGGCGCGGCGTGGGCGAATTCAGGGAATACAAGCAGGCGGACATCGAAAAAAGGCGCGTAGCCCTCGATCGTGTCCCTGATCATGGTGCACATCCGGCGGGTCCTTTCGCCGATCTCATCCCGCGTCCTTGCCGCGGGGAAGTCGGTCTGGCAGGCCGCCACATGGTAACGGTCCGGCATGGCACGCAATTATACAACCCACGGAATCCTCGGGTGTTTGAACTGACCCTGTGCTATCTTCCCCGCCTCTCAGGCAAGGAGGCAGACCATGCCCTCATTCGACGCCGTCTCGCAGATAGACGATCACGAACTCACCAATGCCCTGGACCAGGCGAACCGGGAAATCACCAACCGCTACGATTTCAAGGGTTCCGGGGCCCGGATCGAGCACAGCGACGCGGGGTTGACGCTCGAGGCCCAGAACGAATTCCAGATCAAACAGATGCAGGACATTCTCTTCGCCCGCGCTGTCAAGCGAGGCATCGACCTGATGGTCTTCGACGCGGGGGAGATCGAGGAGACCAATAACCGTGCGCGCCAGGCGATTCAGCTTCGCCGGGGAATCAACCAGGAAACCGCCAGGAAACTCGTCAAGCTGGTCAAGGATGCCAAACTCAAGGTACAGACCGCCATCCAGGGTGACGTGGTCCGGATATCCGGAAAGAAACGCGATGATCTGCAGTCAGTGATCGCCCTGTTGCGCGACTCAGAACTTGGACTGCCGCTGCAGTTCATCAACTATCGGGACTGATTATTCCCCCAATCGCGCCACGCATGGCGCCCCTGCCGTGGGGTATGAATCGCGGCTTGTAGGAGCGGCCCAGTTCAAAAACGAGGGCCGCGATTCTTTCTTGATCTCATTGCCACCGGGCGTTGATCAGCTTCCATTCCCCGTCATCGAGACGCCAGCCGCTGACCATGACGTAGTCTTTCCCGCGCTCGGGCAACCAGCTCTGGGAACCGGTCAACAGCGCGTGGAAGCTGGCGGTCGCCCGGTCATCGCGCACCTGGATTTTCACTGACCGCACCACAACACCGATATTCCTGTTGCGGATCTGGTGATACCGCAGCAAACGCTCCACATCGATCCGCCCGGACACCTCGGCAGGACCGCTGAAGTCTGTCGCCACGTGCTCCATGAAGTCTCCGGGACGTTTCTGCTCAACAGCCTCCACCATGGCATCGATCGCCGCGTGAATACGCGCCTCATCCGGCGGTTTTGAACAACCCGCGAAGGTCAGGAATAGCAGGAGAAAAACAAACGCGGCACAGCGCACCATCACTTCTCGGCCAGGGAATTTTCCATCAGTTGCGCCGCAACGCCAATCAGATCCCGTTCGGTCACCAGACCAACCAGGCGATCATCCTTGATGACGGGCAAACAACTGACCTGATGCTCGCGCATCATTCGTATGACGTCCGTGGTTGAGGTTTCCGGAGTCACCGTGAACGGGTCGGCCTTCATCACCTCCCGCACCGGGATGCCCTCACCCTTTCCTCGCGCCACCATCCGCAACAAGTCGCGATGTGATACGAGCCCGACGAGTTTTCCCTGGTCGTCTTCCACCGGAACGTGGCGGATGTGCTCCCACTCCATGAGACTGGCCGCAAAATCAACCAGATCGTCCGGATGCACCGTAAACAGATCCGTGACCATGAACTGACCCACCGCGCGATAGCTTTCGCGCCAGTCTCCGGACCGGTCCAGTTCAGCCAGCGGCCAGGTATGCACCGGTTCGCCGGTTTTCTGATTCGCGACGATGGCGGAGGTCACATTACGCAGACGTTGATCCATGGAACCAGCCTCTTCCATGTTCGCCAGCGAACGCAGCATCCAGCGCGCACCAGTCTGCCCATTTTCGACTCGCGCCTGGATCACGCCCAGGTAGTGATCGATCTCGCCCTTGTCGACCCCCGCGGCTTCCAGTCCTTCCCGCGCCTGGGGCAACAACGTGTTGAGAATCAGGTCCGATGCGGGTTCGTGCTCACCGTGAATCCAGGTCAGCTGCGCCTTCAGCCCTTCCCGGGCCGCGCCAAAGAAATTCGCTTTCGCCTCACCGAAATCCATGTGTTCACGGATGTCGTCGATTTCCCCACCGAGCCCCGCCATGAGACCGAAAAAGAAAGCGGCGTTGGCCACTTCATCCAGCACCGACGGCCCTGATGGCAACACCCGGTTCTCGATACGCAGATGGGCCTGACCATTGCGGACCCCGTAACAGGCGCGGTTCCACCGGTAGACGGTTCCATTTTGCAGCCGCAACGCGTTGAGTTGTGGCGGTTTTCCCGCATCGATCAGCGCCATGGGATCTTCTTCGTAATCGTTGGTTAACAGCACGCGGAACCGGGAAATGTCCTCGCGGAAGATCTCCAGCACCGACTCATTGATCCATGAGTCTCCGAAATGCACTCGTGGTCTGACGCCCCGGGCCTGATGTGCCTCTGACCGCGAATCCACGGAATGCTCGAACACCGCGATGCGCGATTCCAACCACAGCCGTTTGCCCAGCAACAGCGGTGAGTTCACGGCTGCCGCCATCACGGGCGCCGCGACCGCCTGGGCCAGATTATAGAGGAGCGCGAATTCCCCGGGCGCCACCTGGAAGTGGATCTGGAAACTCGTGTTGACCGCTTCCAGCATCACGTTGTTGTGCTTGATATTGAGCTGATCGATCCCCGAAACGGTGAACTGAAAATCGGCGCCGCGCTGTTCCATGAGCGTACGGTTGAGTTCGAAATAGCGCGGAATCGGCACCATATTGTCGAGACTGAGATCCGATTGACGCAGGGTCGGCAGGATACCTACCAGTACTACGTCCCCACCGAGGCTGTTGGCGGCAACACAGGCTTTGTTCAGGCAATCCTGGATCTCGGCTTCGAGTTTGCTGAGGCATTTCCCGCCCAGTTCCAGCGGGGACAGATTGCACTCGAGGTTGAAACGTCCCAGTTCGTAGGTGAAGCGCGGGTCATCGATGGCGTCCAGCACTTCCATGGCGATGGGCGCTGGCCGGCTGGCCCGGTCCACCAGGAACATTTCCTGCTCGGCCCCGATGCGCCGCACACCGGATTCGAACATGTCCATATCCAGCATTCGCTCCAGGGCCCGGACGTCGTCCAGGAGAAGCTTCATGAAGTTACGGCGCAGTTCCTCGCCGGAGTCCTGCCGGACGTTGAAATCACCCATGCGTATTTACCCGGGGCACGTGCTCCCTCCAGGACCAAGGATACCAGAGCATGAAAGTTGCGCGCTCAGAGATCGTACAGACGCACGAGTACCACCGTAAGGATGATGAGCATCATTACTATCAGAGGCACGCCTACCCGCACGAAATCGTTAAAGCGGTATCCGCCAGCATTCATCACAAGCAGGTTTGTCTGGTAAGCCATGGGGGTCGCGAAGCTCAGGTTCGCCCCGAAAAGCACGGCCAGGATGAAGGGTTCGTAGGGCAACGCCAGATGCTGGGCAACGCTGATGGCAATGGGTGTTCCGATCACGGCCGCGGCGTTGTTGGACACCACGTTGGTCAACAAGGCCATGAACAGCATCATGGCACCCACCACATATATCGGAGTCATGCCCGAAGTAGCAAACAGCAGTACCTCCGCCAGGTAGTCCGCGCCACCGGTGCGCATGAGCGCCTTGCCCAGCGCCAGACTGGCAACGATCAATAGAATGATCTGGGCGTTCAGGGCCGTCCCCACGTGCCGCCAGCTGATGCATTGGGTAGCCAGCAACAACACAAAACCCGCCATCGAAGCCACGGCAATGGGCATGACACCAAAAGCAGCTGTGACGACAATACCCGCCATGATGCCCAGCGCGATGGGCGCCTTTTTGGTGTGTGGCAATTCCGAGCTGCCATCCAGCACCAACAACTCACCCCGGTTCCTGACCTGCGCCAGGTCCTCCTGGGATCCCTGCACCAGCAGCACATCCCCTGCCTGCAGCACAACATCCTGCAGGTCCGATACGAACTCGACACCGGCGCGGTGGATGGCGAGAACAATCAGGTTGTACGTCGTATCGAGCCGCGCGTCGCCCAGGCGAGCTCCTTCAAGACGACTACCGGGACTGATCACCACTTCAGCGCTTTGTTGATCTTCGGCCTTGAGCGGATGGTCCTCATCCACCGGCTGGTCGCCGGAATAGAGTTTTCCACCCAATACCTGTTTATATTCGCGCAGGCTCTCCGGTTTATCGTGCACAACCAGCTTGTCCCCCGCCTGAAGAACTACATCCGGCAGCGGCGTCAGATACATGGAACCCCGACGGATACGCCGCACGCCCATGGCTCCACTGGTTTTGTCAATGACATCCGCCAGGGTCTTGCCATCACCGTAACTCTCCTCCGGAATGCTGATCTGGGCAACATAGATGCGCGGTGAGGTATCCGTCATGGGAGCCTGGCGCTCGGGGAGCATGCGTGGGGCTACCAGCCACAGATAGATCACCGCGAAGAACCCGGCGATCAGCGCCGGTGGCGCAAAATCGAACATCCCCAGCCTTGTCGCCCCCATGCTGGCCGCCACCGACACCACCAGAAGATTGGTGGAGGTACCGATGGTGGTGCTCATGCCCCCGACGATCGTTGCGAATCCCATCGGCATCAGGGTCGTACTGGCGGGTGTGTTTGTTTTCAGTGAGACATTGATGAGGATCGGCAGCAACAGCACAACGATCGGCGTGTTGTTGACGAATGCGCTCAACGCACCTGCCGTCAGCAGCGTCAGCAGTAACGACATGGTCGGCTTCACGCGCCAGATACGCGCCAGCCAGTGCCCCACAGGTTCCAGCGCGCCGGTTCGCACCAGCGCCTGACCCGCGATCATCAGACCGCATACCGCGACGAGCCCCTCGTGCCCGAAGCCCGTAAAGAAATCACTGCCCCGCAGGTATTCCCCGTCCTTTTCCTCAAAGGGGTAAACCTCGAAGAGGACGGTGATCAGGACCAGCACCAACAGGCTGGACGATTGCAGAGGAATCCGTTCCCGCGAAAACAAGAACAACGCAAACACCGTCAGTAACATGACGATCGCAGCATGCGTGTTGGGAATATCGGGAAAGCTCATAGCGGTCGGGTGCGCCGCAACGGGCGCAGGGAAATCAGGTTACGGACAGCAGGTATTCCTGCATGCCGTTTTGCAGCAGATAGGAACGATTGACTTCAAATCGCGGCAACATGCGGAAAAGATCCGGTTGGCTGTATGTCCGTGCCGCCACCGGCCGGTCGTCTTCGATAACCCGCCGGACCTTGCTGGGTCCAAGAATGTGGTAAACCGTGGGTGACCGGTTAATCGTGCCACGCGAGGACTGTACCGTCATCAGGGAGGTGCCGAACTGGAGATGCGGTTCCAGATAGCTGCCCAGGCGTTCCACCGCGTCCGGCTCCAGATAGTTGAGCAACTCCCAGCACAGTACAGCGTCGAGCTTCTCCTTCTTTGGGAGTTCTGGAAGCAACACTTCGAACTGCTTGGCATCGAGCGGCAGGTCGCCCCTGCGTACGGCAGGAAGCCGGCGCGCCGCATCGGGTACGTACAAGCGGCAGTTATAGCTGCTGAAAAACTCGATACTGGAACGCGTCGCCACGCCAAAATCGAGAATGACCAGTTTCTTGTCGGGATCAAGATCGACGATCAACGACCCGAACGCCCTGGACAGACCATACTCGGCCGGGGACGTCTCGCGTGCTGCAGCCCTCAAGCTGATCCGGTCCCGGGAATGGCCTGTTGTTTCTCGTCGTCTTTCACTGGAGCGTCGCTTTCGTCGTCCGGCAACGGCTGGAGTTTCGGTTGCGGGTGGGATTTCGGCTCCATATCGATACTGCCCTTGAACAACGCGCCGTCCTCGAGTCCAACCCGGGGGGCCGAGATATTGCCGCTCACATCACCGCTGGATTTCACGACGATCTGCTCGATACCGCGCAGATCCCCCTCCACCGTACCTTCAATGATGATGTTACGGGCCTCGATCGTGGCATTGACCCGTCCGTCGCGGCCAACCACGACTTCGTTATCAGGCAAGGTAACGGTGCCATCCAATTGCCCCTGAATAAGGAGGTCTTGATTGCCCGTTACGTCGCCCTTGATGATGATGCCCCGCCCAACGATCGAGGGTTCTTCCACCCCTGCGGCGCGTTTTGGCGCCGGGCTCGTCGAAGCATCTACGCCAATTTTCTCGTCTTCGCTCTTTTTCCACATGGCTCATCCCGCCTGATTCTTTGATGGGGCCACCGAGTGTACCCGACCACAGCCGCGTCGGGCCAGTAGCCATGCCCATATCTGGCTTGCCGTGCCGATTGCAGGTGTGTTGCAATCCCCCTTTGCCCCCCATCGTCCCCGGAGCATCCATGGACAAGGTCTGGCTCAAGAGTTATCCACCCGGCATTCCCGCTGAAATCGACCTGAGCGAATACCGATCGGTCGCCCAGTTGTTCGAATCCTGCGTGGAGGAATACGGGGACCGTCCCGCCTACGAAAACATGGGGACCACCCTGAGCTACCGGGATGTTGACCGGCTCAGCGCCGCCTTCGCCGCTTACCTGCAACAGGCGCTGGGTCTTCGCCAGGGCGACCGCGTCGCCCTCATGATGCCCAACCTGCTCCAGTATCCGGTCGCCCTGTTCGGCTCGCTGCGCGCCGGCATGGCCGTAGTCAACACGAACCCGCTCTATACGCCGCGCGAGCTGCGACACCAGCTTTCTGATTCCGGTGCGCGGGTTGTCGTCATCCTGGAGAACTTCGCCCATGTGCTGGAAGAGGTCATCTTCGACACACCGGTGGAACACGCCATCGTCACGAGCATCGGGGATATGCATCGTTTTCCCCGATCCGCACTGATCAACTTTGCCGTCCGCCATGTGAAGAAGATGGTTCCCCGCTGGGACCTGGAGGAATCCATCGCTTTCTCTGACGTGCTCAAGATCGGAAAAAACCTCGATCTTGTTCCCGTTGAACTGACCCATGATGATCTCGCTTTCCTGCAATACACGGGGGGGACCACAGGGGTTTCCAAGGGCGCCATGCTGACCCACGGCAACATGGTGGCGAACATGCTCCAGAGCACCGCATGGATACGGGCGTTCACAGACGAAACCACCCGCGAGGTCATTATCACCGCCCTGCCCCTGTACCATATCTTTTCTCTCACCGCGAACGGCCTGACCTACATGAACCTGGGCGGTCTAAACCGTTTGATCACCAATCCCCGCGACATGCCCGGTTTTGTGAAGGAGCTGAAAAAACATCCCTTTACCGCCATTACCGGCGTCAACACCCTGTTCAACGCCCTGCTCAATACGCCCGGTTTCGACCAGGTGGATTTCTCCCAACTCCGGGTCACCCTGGGCGGCGGCATGGCCGTACAGCGCCGGGTGGCCGAGCGCTGGAAGGAGGTGACCGGTTGCACCCTCATCGAAGCCTACGGTCTTACGGAAACGGCCCCGGCGGCCTGTATCAACCCGCTTGACCTCCCCGAATACAACGGCAGCATCGGGTTACCTATTCCTTCCACCGAATGTTGCATCAAGAACGATGCCGGCAAGATGCTGGAGATCGGCGAAGTGGGGGAACTGTGCATCCGCGGGCCCCAGGTCATGAAGGGTTACTTCAATCGCCCCCAGGAAACCGACCGCACCATTGACGCGGACGGCTGGCTGCACACCGGCGACATCGCGAAGATGGATGCACAAGGCTACTTCTATATCGTTGATCGCAAGAAGGACATGATCCTGGTATCCGGGTTCAACGTGTATCCCAATGAAATCGAAGAGGTGGTGGCCGCCCACCCGGGTGTTGAAGAGGTTGGGGCCGTCGGTGAACCGGATGAGCGCTCCGGTGAAGTGGTCAAGATCGTGGTTGTCCGGAAAGACCCGTCACTGACGGAAGAGCAACTGATCGCTTATTCTCGTGAGCACCTGACCGGTTACAAGGTGCCAAAGATCGTGGAGTTCCGGGACGAACTGCCAAAAACCAACGTCGGAAAAATACTGCGCCGGGAGCTGCGCAGCAAACCGCTCAACCAGTCCTGACCGGCACCTTGCCGCGGCCAACGGAGGATTCGCGGCTCTTGTAGGAGCGGCTTTGTAGGAGCGGCCCAAATCGACAACAAGGGCCGCGATTCCCTATTGGTTGATGAGCTTGCCGCGTTTCAACGCCTCCCCGCCGAACTTTTCCCGAACCTCATCCACGATCCTGTCGACTTCTCCGGTCCCAGCGCCGGACTGAAACAGTTCCGCCTGATCCTCCCCGGACAGCATCGATGCACCCAGGCCCAGCAATCGCACACGGGTGTCGGGGTGCTCGTCCCACCAACGATCCAGAAGATCGCGCCCCGTACGGTACAAAAGGTCCGTATCACAGGTGGCGTGATCCAGCGAACGGCTGCGGGTGTGGGTGTGAAAATCGGGCTCGCGTATTTTTACGCTCACCGTGCGTGCCCGTAGCCCGGCACGGCGCAAACGCGTGGCCACGTTTTCGGCAAACCCCAGCAGTTCGCGGTGCAAGCGGTCCAGGTCCGCCACATCCACTTCGTAGGTGCATTCCTGGCTCATGGACTTTTCTTCGGCCCCGGGGACCACCGGGCGATCGTCCCGGCCTTCCGCCAGGTCCCGGTACCGGCGTGCATGCCGCCCGAACAGGCTGTCCAGTTGAGATTCCGGGGCCTTCCTGAGCTCCGCGATGATGGTGATCCGTGCCTCGTGGAGCTTTTCCCGGGAACGCGGACCAATCCCCCAGATGTGCGAGACGGGAAGAGGATCCAGAAAGGCCTGCACCTTGTCAGGATCAACCCAGACAAAACCGGCGGGTTTCGCCAGATACGAGGCCAGCTTGGCCAGAAACTTGTTAGGAGCCATTCCGACTGACGCCGTGAGGCTCGTTGATTCACGAATGTCGCCAACGATGCAAGCTGCGATCTCCCGCATGTCCCCGAACAGACGCCGGCTTTCGCTCACGTCCAGAAAGGCCTCGTCCAGGGAAAGCCCCTCCACCAGGGGTGTGTAGCGCCTGAACACGGCGAAGACCTGCCGGGAGATCTGGCGATAGTGGCCCATGCGCGGGCGCACATAAATGCCCTCGGGGCACAACCCGCGGGCCCGGGACATGGGCTGGGCCGAATGCACCCCGTATTTGCGGGCTTCGTAACTGGCTGCGCATACCACACCGCGGCGTCCCAGACCCCCCACGATTACCGGCTTGCCGCGGTATTCGGGCTCATCCCGCTGCTCCACGGACGCATAGAACGCGTCCATATCCACATGCAGGATTGCCCGCTCAGCCATGTCTCCAGTCTACAAAAACGAGACAGCTTCGTTTTTAATTCGGGGACGAATTTTGGGGACAGTTCCCTCATTTCCTGATCTGGCTGCTCATCGGACCAAGGTTCTGAACGGAAATGAGGGAACTGTCCCCGAATTAAAAACGAAGCTGTCGCGTTTATTGGGTTTCGGGGCGCATATAGGGGAACAGCAACACGTCCCGGATCGAAGCGGAATCGGTAAATACCATGACCAGCCGGTCGATCCCCACGCCTTCTCCCGCCGTCGGAGGCAGCCCATATTCGAGGGCACGAATGTAGTCCGCGTCGAAGGCCATGGCCTCAGGGTCGCCGGTTTCGCGCGCCTTCGCCTGTGCCCGGAACCTTTCTGCCTGATCCTCCGCGTCATTGAGCTCGGAGAAGCCATTTGCCAGCTCGTGGCCTCCGACAAACAGCTCAAAACGATCCGTCACGGTCGGATCGTCATCATTTCGACGAGAAAGCGGCGATACCTCCGTGGGATATTGAGTGATGAAGGTCGGCTGGATCAACTCGTCTTCCACCGTCTTTTCAAAGATCTCGAACAGCAATTTTCCCGCGCCCCAGCCCTTTTGAACTGCGATCTCCAGGCCTTTCGCCTTTTTGTGCAACGCTTTCTCGTCTCCAAGATCCGCCTCGCTCAGATCCTTGTTCCTCGAAAGTACCGCTTCTTTCAGCGTCATGCGGGCAAAGGGCTTGTCCAGATCGATTTTGTTCCCCTGGTACTCGAATTGGCGCGTTCCCAGCACCTTGTCCGCCAACTGCCGCAGCATATCCTCGCTCAGGGCGATGAAATCCTCGTAGTCCGCGTAAGCCTGGTAGAACTCCAGCATCGTGAATTCCGGATTGTGCTGGGTAGATACGCCTTCGTTGCGGAAATTCCGGTTGATTTCGTAGACGCGCTCGAAGCCACCCACAACCAGACGTTTGAGAAACAACTCCGGAGCTACCCGCAGGTACAAATCCAGATCCAGGGCGTTGTGATGGGTAACGAACGGCCGCGCGACGGCGCCACCGGGAATCAACTGCATCATCGGGGTTTCGACTTCCAGAAAATCCCGTTCATCCATGAAAGCCCGGATCTCCTTGACGATCTCTGAGCGTGTACGGAAGGTCCGCCGCGTGCTCTCGTTCATGATGAGATCCACGTAGCGCTGCCGGTAACGTGTTTCCTGGTCGGCGAGGCCATGGAATTTTTCCGGCAGCGGCCGCAAGGACTTGGTCAATAACTGCAATTCACCGACGCGAACTGACAGCTCACCGGTTTTGGTCCGGAACACGGTGCCGGTGGCCCCAATGATATCGCCCACATCCCAACTCTTGAAAGCCTCGTAGCCGCCATCGGGCAAGGCGTCACGTTGCAAAAACAGCTGAATCTGTCCCGAACCATCCTGGATGTGAGTGAAGGCCGCCTTGCCCATGACCCGTTTCGCCATCATGCGGCCACAGACACCAACCTGGACCGATTCCTTGTCCAGTACATCGTTGTCCACACCGACAAAACGCGCGTGCAGATCCTGGGCCCACTCCGTGCGACGGAAGTTATTCGGGAAAAGAAAGCCTTCGCTCCGCAACTCATCGAGTTTGCGCCGTCGTTGGGCAATCAAGCGGTGCTCTTCCTGCCCGCTGTGCGTCTTGCCGTTCCTGACCACAATCAAACGCCTTGTTTGAGGCTGGCTTCCAAAAAGCGATCGATATCGCCGTCCAGTACGCTCTGGGTGTCACCGATCTCGATATTCGTGCGCAAATCCTTGATGCGTGACTGATCCAGCACATAGGAACGG
>Ga0114949_10000692_pt1 | contig 19031 bp, 27 predicted proteins | sample N074metaG_FD_83505 | JGI IMG/M metagenome (GOLD analysis project Ga0114949, IMG submission 83505) | Deep subsurface microbial communities from Kermadec Trench to uncover new lineages of life (NeLLi) - N074 metaG | ecosystem: Environmental > Aquatic > Marine > Ocean trench > Sediment | place...
CAGATCGCCAAACAGGGTCGTGGTGCCGGTTCCAGCGAACACGTCCACGGCCTCGGTCGCGGCTAGGTCACCCTGCACCACCACGTCGCCCGTAGCCGCCAACACGTCCGGGTCCTCAGTCGCATCCAGATCACCAGTAAGCTCCGTGGTGCCCGTGCCCGCAAAAACATCTGGGTCCTCGGTGACGGCCAGATCACCCTGAACTACGACATCACCATCCGCCGCCAACACGTCCGGGTCCTCGGTGACGGCCAGATCACCAAACAGGGCCGTGGTGCCAGTTCCAGCGAACACGTCCACGGCCTCGGTCGCAGCCAGGTCACCCTGCACCACCACATCGCCCGTCGCCGCCAGCACGTCCGGGTCCTCAGTGACGGCCAAGTCACCCTGCACCACCACGTCGCCCGTAGCCGCAAGCACATCCACGGCCTCGGTCGCATCCAGATCGCCAAACAGGGCCGTGGTGCCGGTTCCAGCGAACACATCCACAGCCTCGGTCGCAGCCAAATCGCCTGTGCGCGGAACGTCGCCCGTAGCCGCAAGCACATCCACAGCCTCGGTCGCGGCCAGGTCACCCTGCACCACCACATCACCCGTGCCCGCAAACGTGTCCACGGTATCTTCTGTCGCGGCCAGATCACCCTGCACCACCACGTCGCCCGTGCCTGCAAACGTGTCCACGGTATCTTCTGTCGCAGCCAGGTCACCCTGGACTACGACATCACCCGTAGCCGCAAACGTGTCCACGGTATCTTCTGTCGCGGCAAGGTCACCCTGCACCACCACGTCGCCCGTGCCCGCAAACGTGTCCACGGTATCTTCTGTCGCGGCAAGGTCACCCTGCACCACCACGTCGCCCGTAGCCGCCAGCACATCCACGGCCTCGGTCGCGGCTAGGTCACCCTGCACCACCACGTCGCCCGTGGCCGCAAGCACATCCACGGGCTCTGTCGCATCTAGGTCGCCATCAATCGCAGCATCGCCCGTGCCCGCAAACGTATCCACGGCCTCGGTCGCGGCCAGATCACCCTGCACCACCACGTCGCCCGTGCCAGCGAACACGTCCACGGCTTCGGTCGCATCTAGGTCACCCTCAACCGGCCCGCCACTGGACTGGAAGATAGCAAAGCTGCTCGTCATCCAAGTCTTGGTTGGGCCAGAATAAGTCCAGTCACCGCCATCGATATTACCAGCGGACGCCATATCCGCCGACTGAACCGAAAGGGCTTGCTTGTCGCCGATGCTGGTAAGTGTTTCAGCCTCAAGAACCCAAGTCCCGCCACTTGCTCCGGAGAAGGCGGCCGCGTTTTTGTTCAATCCAAGATAAGTGAAGTTTAGGGCAAGCCGATCGGAACCAGTAGTGTCAACACGTTCATCCAAGACCGTCTTACTTGAGTCCGAGTTGGTGCCGCCGGTATCTTCTTCACTATCGGCACCAGTAAAGCGGTGCATAATACCGGAGTTGACCGATCCGTCTACGGGATTGGCGCAAGCGACCGTGCCGGTCTCGGTTCCGTCCGCGATCCGAATGTAGACGGCGTGCGTTTTATTGCCACCGGGGTTGTTTTGCTGGTCGAAAATTTCAGTCCAGCCGGTAGGAACCGTGCCGAAAAACCCGCCGATCCACTTACCAAGATGAATAACAAGGTAATCGCCGGAGTTAACCGTGCCCATGAAGGGAACATCAAGGTCCCCTTGCGCCGGACCCTGATGGACTGGCGCGCCACTATCTACATAGACAGGTATGGCCATCACACCCTCCCGCAGAACCCGAGACCGAGCGGCTCACGGAAAGATGAAGACCGGCCTAGCCTCAATTGCTACGGCAAGGATCAGCCGTGGGTGATCGTCGCCGTGTTGATCGTCACCGTCTGCCCGGCCGTGATGTTGGTCGAATCCAGAATGATATCGGTGCCACCAGTGCCCACGGTCAGCCCGGACACGATAACGGCGGCGGCATCATCCCGAATGTCAGCCTCGGCGGCGGTGCCGCCGTTATCGGCCGAAGTGTCCGACTGGGGCATGGTGAACGTCAGAACGCCCGCCGCTGCCGCCGGAGCCGCCGGATCGTTCAAGGGGATAACGGCCAAGATCAAGGCCATGGACCCGGTGCCGATCCGGAGTTCACCCGCACCCGCACCTGCGTCGATCAGGGCGACTATTTCATCCAGTCGATTATTCTTCAGCAGCGTGCTGTATGTGACGGCCATTGCTCGATCTCCATTTCTGCATTTGGAGTGGGGTCAAAAGTCCCCCACCAGTCGTTCTTCGACACTTACCGGGCCTTTGAGATACGGATTGATGTCCCCGCCCGGTGCCTGCATCCACGCCTCGAACCGATAAGGACCTTTCGCCCACGCTTCGGTAATCGTGTTCGCAACGGTGACTGTGACCTGATCTTTCACTCCAGTCAATCCCGCAGAATAATCGGACACTCCCAGAACCCCGTCGAAGTTGAGGCCGGGAGAAATGCTCAACCGAAGCTCTGTGATGAACCCGGTAAGGTCCACCGGCACCCCTTTGGGGTTTGTCTGCGAAAACTTCTCCGCGACACGATACCGGAAGACGAACGTCTCTCCGATTGTGACCTTCACTGCTGGAAGCTGACGTGCCATTGCGATCTTGCCGTTCACTATATTTGAAGCCGGGGCCACCGCCCACCTGCGTAAAGGACAGCGGCCCCGACGCTGAAACCCTTCAGCCTGGGAACTATAAGCGAAAGCACGAACTCGTTCCAGCGCAAAATAACCGTAAAACTCAGGTTGACTTTAAACCCACGGTTCACTATTTCTGCTCATACCAAAGCGACAACTACGACCCAACAAACCAGGGAGATCGACATGAACGAACTGTCAAATCCAAGCACCCTCACCGCCGCCTCGCGTGAATGGGCCAGCCGCCCGGACGACGAACGGTTTCTGAACCTGCCGGAGCTACACGCGCACTGCATCGACCTTCGTGAGCGTTCGGCCAGCAAGGTCGTGTCCTCGCGAGACCTCACCGTGCAGCCCCAAGACGGATACAATCGGACGGGGCTTGTCGTCACTGGAGCAAACGGCGGGTCGGCAGAGATCAGCAATTACGCCTTCGGCCAACTCGCCAGCCTGGGCAACACCCCGGCGGGCTTTGTCCGCACGCTCCCTGCGCCTTTGGCCGCCGACTGCATCAACTATGGCCTGAAGTTCAGGCGTGACGCCGAGGACGTGGGCATTCTGCTGACACGCCCGGACGGAGCACCCAACGGAAGTCTCCCGCAACTCCGCGCAGCCACCGGCCCGCGCTACGGCCGCATCTGGAATTCGGACATCACCGAAGCCCTGATGGACCGGTTCGGCGACGGCCGCACTGGCGACTGGCGCATCCCCGGAGAGTTCGGCAAACAGGTGGACATCACCCTGGCCAACACCACGCTCTACGCCGGAGATCGCGATATGTTCGTCTTCCTGGCCGACGAGGAAAATCGGATCGAGATACCGAACCGCCGGGACGGCCAATCGGGCGGCCTGGCTCGCGGCTTCTTCGTCTGGAACTCCGAAGTCGGCTCGAAGTCCCTCGGGCTCGCCTTCTTCCTGTTCGATTTTGTCTGCATGAATCGGATGGTCTGGGGCGTCGAGCAGTTCCAGGAGCATCGCATTCGGCATTCCGTGTCTGCGCCGGATCGTTGGCTGGAAGAAATCGCCCCCGTGCTGGTCGAATACGCCAACGCTTCGGCCGAGCCCGTGCGGGATCGTATCATCGCCGCCCAGGCGGCGAAGCTCACCAGGGTTGACGAGTTCCTGGCCAAGCGATTCTCCGCTCGGCAGGCCACGACGTTCATGGAGGTCCACCAACGCGAGGAAGGCCGCCCGATCGAGACAATGTGGGATGCCGTGACGGCCATCACCGCCCACGCCAAGACGATCGAGCACCAGGACCTCCGCGTCGAGCTGGAGCGCAAGGGCGGCGCGCTCCTGGACCTGGTAGCCTGAACCCGATACAAGCGAGGGCTTCGGCCCTCGCCCCACCCCGGAGATTGACATGGACCTGAACGACCGCATCGAAGCCCTTCGACAAGGGCCTGACGCTCACGCTGCCGATGACATCGGCATTCTGCTTGGAGCGCTGAACACCTTCAATGCCGCTGCCGAGCGTCTGGGCGACAAGGGCTACGACGTTGAGCTGGGAACCGAGCCGAGCGTCCCCGGTCTGATGACCCTGGGCGAAGGTCCCGACACCCCGCTTGAGACCGTCATCTTCCCGCTACTGACGGCAACGGTTCGACGAGAGATCATCTGAATTATGCGTTGGAGCCGCAGCAACGTGTATCGTTCCATTCATGGATCGGAACTGCTCTACTGCTGCACTTTCTGGAACCGACCCACCTTGAGGTCGGTCAACTCAACGGGGGGCTTCGGCCCCCCGCTTTTTTATGGGTGATCCTCGAATTGATAGTCTATGATCAATGGACCCTGGCCGCGCTCGGCGTCGGGATGCTTCTCATACTCTACGTCGCCTTTTTCTGGCGATGATTTTACAACAGCGAAACGGTTTTGTTGACGCCGTGGAAACCTACGACTTTAAACTTTAGGTTGCCGGTCTTATCTACGTTTGGTAGACTAGACATGCGAATCAGGAGGACCACCCATGAGCGCATCTGGTATCAAGGCCGCCGCTGGCGGACGCTCCGATCTATTCCGAATTGACCCTCGGAAGCTGGTCATCGAAGAAGGCTGGAACTGCCGGGACTTCACGAATCCGGATAACCTTGAGCACATCGCCTCACTGAAAATCTCGATCGCCGCTAAGGGCGTTCAAGAGCCCCTCACCGCTCGAATGGACGGCGACCAGATAGTCATCACCAATGGCGAGTGTCGATTGCGCGCGGTTCGGGAGCTGATCGCCGACGGCGTTGACGTGCAATTGATCCCGGTTCAGATGGAGCCGCGCTACGCGAGCGAGGTCGATCACGTCGAAAGCCAAATCGTTCGCAACTCCGGCAAGCCGCTCTCGCCACTGGAGCAGTCTACCGTGTTCATCCGACTGATAGCCCTCGGCCGGAGCGAAGCCGACCTGGCCTCGGTCGCAGGCTACACCGTTGAGCGCGTGCGCCAGATCGCATCGCTCAACACTGCGACGGAGAAGACGAAGAAGCTTGTCCGCACGGGACGGGTTTCGGCGACCATGGTCCAACGTTCACTTGAGCGGGCCAAGGACCCGAAGGCCGCCGAGGCGTTGATCGTCAAGGCCGTGGCCAAAGCCAAGAGCGACGGCAAGGCGAAGCCCGGCCCGCGTCACCTGGCTGCGCCGAAGGCACCGAAAGCTGGCAAGGCGAAGAAGCGGGATTTCCATGAACTGCTCGCCCAGGTCGTGTCCTACGCCAACACCGTCGCGAACGAAGACGGGTCGGTGACCTGTATCGTCCCGGCGCAGCTCTGGAAGAAGATCGAGGATGTCAAATGACCAAGCCTCGCACAGAGGAAGACCGACCCTGGATCACCTGTCGGCCAACCGGGCGATTGCTTAAGCCCGCTGAAGTCGCCGAACGAGTCGGGCTCTCAAAAACTCAACTCTATGTAATGATCCGCGAAGACCGATTTCCTCCGTTCATCAAAATTGGAAAGCGATGCTCGCGGTTGCCAGAAGCTTGGCTTGATACTTTCATCAAAATGCGAGTGCGTATCGCACGGGAAAGTTTAGAGCGTGGGCCGCGCGCAGGACCGTTCGGGAGGCCGCTATGATCAAGCGCCGCACAGGCGGTGTTGTGAAGCCGGGCGGAGGTCTCCGCCCGGCCGAAGTCCCGTTCATCGCATCCCCGTTCATCGCAGCTCCAGGGTCCGAACCAACCCTGGGCCGCGACACATCCGGGCTCCCTCACATCCTGATTTGCGTTCAGGATGCAGTCGCAACCGGTAAACGAGACTGGCCACTGTCGGCCAAGAATCGAACCGTGACCCGACACAAGATGCTCCGCATGGTCTGCCCCTGGAACGGTGAGATGCACCTACTGGTCGGCGACATCGCCATCGTCGGAAAAAACTCCAGTGACAAGGTAGCCGCAGAGCTGAAGCGCATACGTGCCTTGGGTGTGCGCGGCAAGATAATCACATGGACCAAGCTCTTGCAAAAACCCGCCCAGCCAAAGGGATCGAAGCGTGCCTAAAGTTCAATATCTGAAAGCCGCTAAGGACTACCCCGGCACGGAGATCGTGAAAGGGGATATGTATCACAAGGCCCGCCTGAAGACAGGAGCAAGGTCAGGCATAATCCTGCGGCAGCTCAAACCGTTTCGCCGCTCGCAGCTTACCGTGTCACCGTTCCTGGGGCCGCTCTACGATATCGAGGACGATCAGGCGGAAGTTCAGTGTGTCCCAGATTGTGCAGACATCGCGGAGCGATACCGTGAACTAACCGTAGCCTGCGAAGCAAGCCTGGACCTTATTCCCGAGCAGCTCCACACTGGTCATATCGGCCAATTGTTGACGGATCGAGCCGCAGCGTGCGAAGCAGCAGCAGAGGAAATCGACAGTGCGATCGGCGAGATCGAAGATGAAGAAACACCGACCGACGACGAGCTTGATACCGTGCTGGAAGCTACACGACAGGTGTCAGCGGAGGCGTAAGCCTTGATTGAGCGTGGGCAATTCACCGACCGACAATTGCTCGCGATTTTGGAGATGAAAGCTCGCGGTCAGACACTCGGCCAAATCAGTTCGATGTTCCGCTGCTCTCGATCTCGCATAAGCGGCATAATCCATCGGATACAGCAAGCGTGCAACGCTCAAGGACAACAGGATAACCAAGACAGAACGATGCCCAACGCATGGTGGCGAGATGGTCTCGACGCCCGAACCCCTCAAGGTGAATTAGATGTCTAAATCCCCCTACGTTTTCGCTGCGCAGCCGAACACCACTGCGCTTGTGGCCCTGGTAGATAAAGAAAAACGCCAAGTCACTATGACGGGACACCCGGTTGTCGGCTGGGAAATGTCCGGCACCTGGGCTGAACCTCTCTTGCCCTACGGAGGCTTGGCCATCGCAGCCATCGAATTCGAACGCCACGGCCGAGTGTGCGATCTCGCTACCAAAACCTTCTGGGACAACCTCGACGACTGGAAAGCACACTTCCTTACCTTCGCCTTTGACGACGCGGAAGACTCCGCGAAGCCAGAGAATTCAGGCGTTCCCGCCGAAGCTGTCGAAACCAGCAAGTCAATTGACGAGCTAGGTTTGAGCGGGCGAGCGAAGGCCCCACTCAAGCGGGAAGACATTGCCCAGGTAATCGATTTCAGCAACTACGCCGCCGATGAAATCGAGGCCATTAAGGGCGTCTCGACAGCAGCGATGAAGATCATCCGTGACGCAATGGCGGCCGAAGGCGTCACCTTCACCGACGAAGCCCCAAAGCCGTCATCCACACCGGAAGATACGGGCGACTTCGCCGACATCCTCTAAGGGAGCAGAACCATGAACTTTGCCGCAATCATAGAGCGACACGACAAGTCGGAACGACGCATCGTTATCCCGCCCCATGGGACTGGAATAACCAGAGACATGGACGCAGGCGGAGCCACTCGGACCTGGCTGCACCCCTACCTCGGGGAAGACTGGCGCTTGGTCGAATTCCTTGACGTGCAGGAGTCGTCGGAAGAACCCCCGCAAGATGCAGAGCGTGAGACCAGGCAGTGAGCATCGCGATCGAACTTCCAAACGACTGTGAAGGCGACATCCTTTTTCTCTTTCGCACTAAGCCTAGAACCACCCCCGCCCACATACCGGGTTGGGTGTTTCACGGCGATGTCGAATTCGCACCGGAGGCGATAGGCGACGTTGCGTTTGACGACGTGACCGTCACTCGCGCCGCCTACTGGAGACGTGTGGAGCGAAGGAAGTTCAGCATCGAGGCGGGTCAGACGGTGACGATCCACGCAGGGGAGGACGCAAGCCGGGCGCTGTGGCGGGAACTCATGGAGGGAGTGGATTCCTCGGGATGCAGCTCCCCACATATGCACGCTTGTCTCTACTCGGATCAACTGGAGGCCGAGGTCTTCCGGCTCCGTGAGCGTCTGAGCAAAATTTGATGTCCGACATAGCGGCAGAGATTTGGCGTGAGGCCGTGCCGGGAGTGTATCCCGAAACGGCAGAGGCCCGTGCCGCAGTAGATCGGCAGCTAAAGGCGCGCTTGAACGCCATAGAGGATATCGCCGTTCGTGATCACGCAGCGCATCTTCTACGTTCAACACGGGCAGCAGCCATGAGCGGCGAGGAACTTCCCGAGCGCTGGTTGAAGGACACACAGGGAGATGAACATGGCCGATGACGACTTCGACGACATCCTGGGAACACCGAAAAGGAAGCGCACTGGCGGGTCAGGAACCGTGGCCGCCAGTCAACTCAAGTCGATCATCGAACGCTTGGAAAATCTCGACGACGAAAAGCGGGCGACCCTGGACGACATGAAAGAGGTCTTCGCCGAGGCCAAGGCGAACGGTTTCGATACGAAGACCATCCGGAAAGTCCTCTCAATTCGAAACCGTTCGCCCGAGGACATAACCGAAGAAGAAGCCCTGTTGGACCTATACCTATCAGCCCTCGGGATGCTCCCCGAAGAATAAGCGGAGAACTCCGATGCCCCTAATACCCGAGTGCCCGGTCTCCCTTGAGGTCCTAATCGAAGCCGTGTCCAGCTCTGGGCGGCTGCATCATCTTTCGCTATGCACGACTACCGGTGACCGCTTCCAGGCAAGCTTCAAGAGACACGACACGCACGGCTACAAGGTCCACGTCGCAGACACCGCCCTGGAAGCCCTGTATCATGTTCTCGGTCCAGACTTCGGACACCCTTGGTCAGAGATACTCGGCGAGGAATATGCTGTTGATCCAATCGACGACGATGACGACGGCTTCGGGGACATCCTGTAAGCAATGAGCAAGCGCCGGGACTTTCAACGCCGCAAGCGTGATCTCTATGATACGCCGCGTCCGCCCGTATTGGCGCTCTCTGAGGCCATCCAGGGCGTCGAGTGCTACGGGGAGCCGTTCGTGGGGAGAGGGGCTCTGGTGCGCTCCCTGGCGAGCCTGGGGCACGTTCTGGGCTTTTCATGTGACATCCACCCCAAAGGACCGGCCAGACGCTACTCCGAGACCAGAGACGCCCTTACGGTGACGGAGGCTGATCTGAAGGGGGTGAGCCACATCATCACGAACCCACCCTGGCCGATGCCGCGCAACCGTGGGGAGCCAACCGTGAGCTTCATACTGCACCTAGCCCCCCTACGCCCGACCTGGGTGCTGCTCGCGGCAGACTTCATGCACAACGGCTACGCGGTAGAGCTGATGGATATGTGCGTTGAAATGGTATCAGTCGGTAGAGTAAGGTGGATCGCCGGAACCAAACACGACGGGTTTGAGAACGCCTGCTGGTATTTATTCGATGCCCGACACTCAGGCGGACCTAGTAAATTCAGGCCCAACTCCCGACCGCCGAAGATCGTTACAGCCGCGATCCTGGCGGACATTCTCTAGGACCTAAACGGAGGACACCATGGCGGGCATCGATCTCGAAGGCGCAATCCTCGCCGCTTCAATGAAAAGCGCCACGAACGCCAAAGTGAAAATCGCAATCGACGGAGCCCTAGCCGTCAAGGGATGGATGGACGAACACGGCGCGTTTGACAATGCCCCCAGGCTTGCCTCCCTTTGCGGGCAGACCGCTTCAGAGAGCGGAGGATATCAAAGCTCAATCGAGCGCCTCAGATACTCGGCCAAACGACTGAGGCAAGTCTGGCCCAGACGATACAAGACCCTCGAAATGGCCGAAGAATACGCACATCAGCCCAAGAAACTCGCCAACCACACCTATGCAAACCGGAACGGCAACGGCCCCCCGGAGAGTGGCGACGGTTGGCGCTATCGCGGCCGAGGCTGGATCATGCTCACCGGGCGAGCCAACTACCGAAGACTGGGCAAGGCACTGGGCCGCGATCTGATCAACGAACCGGACTTGGCCCGCGATCCCGCAATTGCCTGGCAGATTGCCGTGGAGTTCTTCATCTCTCGTAAACGAAAAGGGCGCACCGTGATGGAGTGGGCGGACATCGGAGACACGGAAATGGTAACGTTGATTATCAATGGGGGGCGACATGGGCTCAAAGATCGGATCGCTCGGACGGGATTAGCCGCCATGGCCCTAGCACGCGCCGAGGCTCTAGGGCCGTGACTATCGCGGCAACCGGCGATGGATTTTTCCGCTGCATGTGTGATGACTGCGAAGACCTATTCGAAGAAGACGGAAATTCTTTCGGCCACATGATCCGGATCATTATGCTGTCGGCTTGGATAGCTCACCGAGACAGTGACGATGAAGACTGGAAGCATCGATGCACAAACTGCATTCAAGAGGGACAGCAACGCCCCGAGCGGGGGAGCCTGCACGGGGCGCGCCGACCTGGCAGCTAGGCGACCTTGTGTTCCGGCAGAACGGCCGGAGGACCCATTGCTGGAGGCTCCAGATGGTTCGCTCGCATCAAGCCCTCAAGGATGCCGACGTGTCGTGCGTATCGGTGCAGCTCTGCACGCAAGAAACGGTTTTCTTTAGCGGCCTCTGACACCAACCGGTCCAGGCCGTCGATGCGCCCCTGGAGATGTGCCTGCATTATGTCCCGTTCCGATTTCTGTGCCAGGCGCTCTCTCGTAGCGACCCGATCAATTCGCCAAAAAATAAATCGCACTACTCCGCCCAAAGCGACAAAGAGGGCTGTCGCCGATACGATAAGTTCAGTGAGTATAGATTCCACTCCAGGACCCAGGTATGCCGTCATGCTTTGCATGATCGATTGCTGCCTCAGTTGCGCCGGTTCCCCTCTCAACCCCGCTGACGCGCTGCCTCTATCCGCTATGCCCCTTCGAGGTCAAGCCCCATCACTCTGCGGTGTCGCCCCCAGCGGCCCTTACCTGGTCCCGTAGCAGGCCGTAATCGTCGATTGCTGCTTTCGCGGCCGAGCAGTCGGGCACAAGAATCTGACGTGGACACGGCGGCCGTGGGTCCGATTCATATTCCAGCGCGAGTTGAACCTGAAACGGATCGCTGTAGGGAACTAACGGCGGTTGAACATTCGTAGGCGCGGGCCTAGAATTTCCCGTCGTGCAGCTTGCCAACAGTATCGCCAGCCCCAGGAGGCTTAACCTTGTCAATCCGGTCACGAGCATCGGCTGCATCTTCATGGCCTTCCACCTTCACTTCGTTCCGACCGGATTCGCGGTCCTTCTCGCGCTCTTTGCCGGTCCATATGCTCTGGGCGAGCCCCACGAGCCCGCCCAGAAGCTTAACTATGGGGGCGAATAACGCCATCAGCTAACGGCTGGACTGGCCACGGGGGCAGGCGCTACCTCCGGAGCAGCATCATCGGACACTTTGACCTTGAGAACCTTCCGCACGATATCGCAAATCGCGTGCAAGTTCGCCTGGAACTCCGCTACCGTGTAGGGCTCCGCTTGTTCATCAGGATCACGGGTCAGGTTCTTCTCGGCCACCCTTCGGTTCATCACCGAGACGAGAGCCGGGCTGGCAATGGAGATAAAAGAGCACGCCGCGTCCGCGACGATCAGGACCTCCACCGGAACCTCGACCTCGGCGAGGCCGATGGCCTGGAGCTGATCGATACGGTATTCCACTTCGGCGACCGCAGCGTCACGGATGGCGTCCTTTTCCTCGGGGGTCAGGTTCCCGACACAACCCGAGAGGGCGACGGCCGTGACCAGGGCAAGACCGATAAAGTGCATTCGCATGGGAGCAGTCCTTTCGATTACGGTTTTGAGGGTTCGGTCTCAGGTGCAGAGAGTTCGTAGCCCTGCGAACGGGCACCGCCCTCCACCCATCGGATGAAGGTCTCTTTGCCGATCATAAAATAGACCATGACCGCAAGAGCCGCAGCAATAGCGATATAGGTAAACCGCAATACATGCTTGTGCCGGTCGAACCAGGACGGTTTGATTTTGTCACTCATCGTGGTCTCCAAAACAAGACGCATCCCCTTGGTTGAAGAGTCAGTCTAGCACAGGTCGTAAACCAATCAACCCACGAACTTCCCTCGCTACGGCTACGGCGTGGGTCCGAGGTATTCGATAAGCAAAAATGTAGAAGTCTCCAGATTGCGCGTTGCGCCCGAATGCCACATCAGAAGGTCCATTTCATCGCTGGCAACCACATCGACCACCCCATAGAAAGAGAAGACCCGCCGCACAGTTCCGGTCGTCATTATCCCTTCCTCCCGAAAGTCCGTGAAATCGTTATCGAATGTCGTCGTCGCACCGCGATTCTTTCGCCCCACAAGTTGCCAAACGAAATTGGAATTTTTCTGTTCCAAGAAAACCTTCCCGTGAAGTCGATAGCGGCCGGTAAACGGAAAAACCCACTGTTCGTCTACAACGGTCCCCCCGCCGAAATAACCATCCGCATCCTCAATCGCATTCCAGACCAACACCTTGTTCGCGCCGCTCGGAAAGCTCTCAACCTTTCCCTCAAGACGACAAAAGCTGCCACCGAACGGACGAGCCGAGGGGAGCCAATCAGTCCCATCAAATATGACCCCGATCTTGGTGTCCACAGGATATGCCTCAAGGCCCTCGAACGCAGGATAATAGTTCCAGACCTCCGAACCCGACGGACCATCCCAGACCGCTACATCCTTCTCGTTCGCGTCCCCGTCCTGGACGATGAAGATGTCACCGAGGACCGGGCTTCCCGGAAGTATGGTCGTCTGGGACTTCACCACCAAAACGCCAGTCAGACCCGCACCGATCTTGCGAAGATTATCATCATTCTTCACATCCCAAGCATCGCTGCCGGAAGTCCAAAAGCCTTCAATCGCCGCGCCGCCAGGAAGAATTCTTTCGCCTGCCATTAGGTGCCTCCGTAGTCGAAACCATAGTTCTGACCGTAGCCAACGTCCCCGCGCGTGTCTACTCGAACTTCGTAGTATTGCAGCGAGCGGAAGGTGCCCACCTTAGCATAGAAACGAAGCGTTGAGATGCCCGCCTGATCGAACTCGGTTTCGTCGAGACTGGCCGTGCCGCCCGTCAACCCGACAAACGTATGGATCAGCGCCAGGCCCGCATCGTAGACCTCGATCTCAACGGTTTGCCCAACCTCAACCGGAATTCCCCCGTCGGTCCACCCCAGGATTTGGGCGGTCTCGGTGAGCCGGTTTCGACCCGCCCAGGTCACGTCCACGGTAGCCGGTTTGACCAGATAGAACTTGTCTGCGAACGCAACCGTATCGACCTTCACATCAGCCGGGCGTGAGGGCAGATGCGGCCGCTCGGTCAGAGTATAGGTCGGGATCGGAGTGAGGCCAGAGACAGGCAAGACGCCGCCCGTAGCAATGATCTGGGCGACGTAATCCACCATCTCTCCGGCGGCCCTGGTCTCCGGGTCCTCGAAGTTGTCATTCAAAGACATGAACCAAATCTCGGTTCCTGCCGCCCAAGCACGCGGAACCGTATCCAACACTCCGCGCTTGATCGTCCACACCCCGCCAGCCTCGGCCGAGATCAACGCCATCTCACGAACCGTTTCGTCGTCTGCGGGATCTCCGATCAGAACGACACCCCCGACGATAGGACCGGTTCCATTGGAGAGCACGCCCCAGTCTGACACCAGGGTCTCCGCCTCCCAAAGCAACGCGGCCTGAAGGGTTCCCTTGGCCAGAATATCACGCTCTCCAAAGCTCTCTTGCGTGGAGCCGCCCGCCGGGTCCGAGGTATCCCCAAATAGATTGAAAGCCACGGAGCCGAAATCCGCTTCCGCGACAAGCACTCCGGCGAACACATCCGGATGCACCGCCGCGATCGCAGCGGCCGCATCGATCGCATTGGCGGCGAAGAAATACGGGAAGGTGATGACCTGGCCGTCGTCCATTTCAGTCGGCGGTGTGCTGGTGTTCACCAATTCGGTGCCTGGCGCGACATCGAAGAAGTGGGGCGACAGGGAAAAGACATCTTCGGACAAAGACAAAATGATTTTCGAGGCCCCCGGCTTGCCGTAATCAACCGCGAGGATACGCATGATCAGGGGGTCCGACCCAAAAATCTGATGTTCGGGATATACGACTTCCAACACCTGGGCAGGGAGCGAGTTGTAATGCGATCGATCGACCTCAACCTCCATGGTTGTGATCGGCGCAGAGGCGCTTCTGATATCCCGACGAACCACTTCAGTCGCTAGGGCGACCCGACGAATTCCGTAGTAGTTCCGCGTCTCCGATTTTATGATGCCGTTGCACGCGACGACGCCACCCAAATCTTGGATCGTAACGGTTTCCTTTTTTTCGTTATCCGGGTTTGTCCATTCGACGGTGATTTCGTTGGTCGCTTCACTGACCAGCCGAGTTGCCGCACGCTTCACTATCATATTGGACGGGTCCAACCGAGGCAGTTGATTCACATCATAATCAAACCGGATCAACTTGATCTCAAAAAGACCGGTCTCCGGATTTATGTAGAGCGCGGCTTCAATATGATCGATGATCTCTGTGACGAAGTTTTCAATCGTGTCCTGCTGGGTCCACATCATCGACAGGCCGAATTGATCGTCAAAAAGTGTGCAGGCCGCATCGCGGAAACTTGACATTTCGAGGGCCGAGAACGGATAGCCCATGCCCCACGTCGGATTGGTCAGGCACTCCACGATCATGTGAATGGGGTTCGCGTCGTAGATATCTGTTCCAACGCGGCTCGCGAAGAAATACTCGATCCACGCCTCCGCACCGCCACCATTATCAAACGCGCCACTATATGAAAATTCAGCCGTGGCTTCATCTGAATAGATATTGGTGAATTCTACATTGTAGCCGCCACCTAAATCTTTTAAATCTGCCGAGAAGCCGTGAAAACGGGCGTGCCAATAGTGCCATGCTTCGGCGCTGTGGACCACATCAATGAACGGCCCATACCAGGGTATGGTTCCATGCGCCTCGGCACCGGAAATCATGTAGAGAACGTCCCAGTATGTGGTGTCCTCTCGATCGGGATCAATCGTCGCACCGACAATGTGGAAATCATAATAGGCGATCATCCGGAATTCGATGCACCGACCTCGAAAAGCATTGGCGATCCGATGATAGTCCGCCTTCATTTCAGCATTGCCGCCTAATCCCGTGCCATACTTCCAAGGGTCACCACTGGAGAATTTATCCCAGCGATCATCCTCATGGTGCTCACCGATATAGAACACGAAAGAAAAACGGTTTCCTGCATCATGGTCGGCGATTATAGCGTCGAACATACCGGACGCCCCGCCGAAGCCAGTAGCGTTGTTGGAAAAGTCTCCAAAGTTCGATCCGCGCGGAAGTTCAATGCTGCCGTAGCCACTCGTAGTATCGACGGCGCTGGCCAGGAACGGCCCGACTTTGGCGAAGTGAGTGTTGTCGTTGAAGGACGGATGGTTCCATGAATCCGGCCGGGTCGGATTTCCCAGAACCGCCAGATCGAAATCGTTGCGGCTCCCCGAGCCCTTGAGGAAGTGTATGGTTACGGTGCTCGAACCCTCCCCTTCGGTTACCAACCTCTCGCAAAAGGCAGCGATCAATCCATAGATATGATCAATGCGGGAATCGCTAATGCCGTCCCCGTCATAGTCCTGTAGATTTTCGGTCCACGGAGCCTCGTCTGGTTGCGGCCCCGGCTGTCCAATTTCTTCATCCCACTGGACTGCAAAGCAGTAATTGGTCGCAATGCCGGGGACATCCTCGCCCAAACTGCGGAAGATGTGCGCCTTCTCCGTTAGGAATGGACGGGAGATGCGCTCAACCATCGCCCAAATTCCCGGCAGATAAGGTGAACCGGCCACCCAATAGAAACCCGGCCCGTCGAAGCCGGGATCATTCTTGCCGCCGCCCGTGCCGTCGCCAGCTTCGGTCCAGGTGATCGTCGCAATTCCCCTGAAGCCTGGAAGCTCGTTAGGGAGCCCGCCGTGCTTCGTCGCGACCGCAGGATGAAGGAGCTGGTCCGCCGTCCCGGCTTGCAGATAGGCCCCGCCCTGAACTCCACCTTCCTGCTTGAGCCCGCCAAAGATTTCCGCCTCATCGATAAAGAGCTGATCCGGTCCACAGTGTCGGCCTGACCAAACCACTTTCTCTCTAACGAACAGTCGATGCAGACGATCCACGATGCCATGACAGATGCCGTGGGTAATCGACATCTTGTAGACATTGATCGGGATTTTCGGACTCTTCTTACCCATCCGATAGACCCTCTCGTTCCAGCTTTCGAGTCACGATCATTTGCGCGTAACCATCCTCGGTATCCCAAAGCCAACGCGCCGTGACCCCGTTGCGCATGAACTCGGGCCATTCGATGCCCCGAGCCGCAAAGAACGGACGAGCGCCGTGGCCGAGACAAATGCCCGCTTTCTTTATGTCGGTCACCGTAATGATGATGGTATCGAGGTCCACACTCATGGCTTGATCTTATACCGAATGCGCCGCTTGTCGCCGAACCACAGACAGTTCAACCCTTTGACGGTCATGGTCCCGAAAACCACAGGGATCGGCATACCGGCCTCGGCCACCGGGTCGTTGAGGTCCTTCGTTGAATCCGGCTGGGGGGCTTTCGGTTTCGGCGTCAGAACATAAGCCAGGACCGAGAGGGCGATCGCCACGACGAGATAGATAAGAGTCCACCAGATGTGGAGGTTTTTCGCCTCTAGCAGCCCTTCCCAACGTTCGCGCGGCCGAGGCGCTGGCCAGGATGCAACACACCATACGTCATGGCGATATCTCGACTTCCGGAACCACTTCCAAAATCGCCAGCATTCCCACAGCGCCATCGCCCCGCCGATCGCCAGGGCAGCAGGACTAAAAAAGATCATCCAGAGGACGTTGCCCATGACAGGCTCCTAGTAGTATTGCGAAGTGAGGCCGATCGGATTGACCACCGGTATGTCCTTCTGCCCGCCGTAGTTAACGATGTTGGACTGCCCAGTTGAAAGTTCGATATGGAGGTCGCGGCAATCGTCAACCTGGTGATTGCAGCCGGGAAAGATCGTGATGCTGGTTCCGATCAGAATGTCGGTGAGTTTCCGGTTCAACGTCAGATTTGTCGCGGTTGCATCGATGATCGTCCGAATCTCTGTCTGCCCAGCCACAGCAACCCAAGTGATGTAGCCGTTGCGGAACTTCTCCAGGGCGATCGCTTCGTTCCATCCCGTCGCGATATCGAGGTTCGCCTTGCCGAGGGACACAACCAACTCAACCTTTTGAACTGCAAACGGGTCCGCGCCACACCCGACCTTCCCGTAGAGAACGTGGGGACACCCATACATATAATGCCGCCGTAAACCAGGACCCCGCATGGCTGTAGAGGCGGGCTCCGCACTGATCTCGATCATGGGGCCGCTTGGGTCCACCCCGACGACCCGCCCCATCCAGACCACTTTCCAAAAGAATTCACTAAGGCCAACATGCCCCTGCCAAATGGTCAGCGTCGTGGGGTAAGACGGACCCCCGGTCAGATACAGAATCGCGATATCGGAATCGATTGTAGTTGTGATCTTGAGGGTCTTTTGATCCAGGCTACCGGATGCCTTGATTTTGCCCCGGCCGATAACTGCTGGCAGATAGGTGATGCCGTCGTGAACGATTTCTTCCTCGGCGTCGGTGTAGGCGTAGATGTTGTCTTCGTGAGCGCCCCAGCGAAACAGATAAAGAGAGACCGGTTGCCCCCCCTCCCGACTCATTTCAAAGTTCGCGAACCTGGATACGAGATTGAACGTGACCGACGAGTTAGCCTCGACGACGACGTTGACATCTCTGAAGCCGGGTGTGATTACGGCCATGACCCAACTCCCATTTTATATGGCGTCTCGCAACGTGATGGAAATCACGCCACCTACCGTCCAGGCATCAAGGGCGATTCCGGCTTCCGGCGCAGTGGTCAGCACTTCGACGACAAGCAGCTCGCTACCGATCGAATCCGCCAAAGCATAATGAGTGGCGTCCCCGGTGATCTCCCACTGGCCGTCGAGGAAGGTATCGATTTGAATTCTCCGACCATCGACTGCCCCGCTCAAAGGGCCGAGCATCACCGGATTGTTTTTCACACCCAGGCGGAAGGTAGATGACGCCTCCAGGAAGGTCGTTGGCTCCGCGCTGCACAGATACATCCGATCGACTTTCGAAAGGATGTAGTTAAGCCCGGCGTCATATGCGTTGTCGGTGACCAGAGGCATTCTTAAGCTCCCGAGAAGATGTTATCCCTGATGGTCTGAACCGCGATATTAACAGGGGCAACGGTGTTCGTCATCCAGGTAAATTCCAATCGATCTGTAGCAAACCGAGACGGGAGCAGCCAGGTGGCGAAGGCGATGTCGGTCAGAGCGATTGCGGCGATCGAAGCCAAGAACGTAATGACGCTATCCCCCGCAGCCGAAGCGACTGACGCAACCTCCGCGTAGACCCGTGTCCCATCCTTCAGAAACAGCACGACATGCTTATGGACGGGATCGCCCGAGAACAGCTCGAAAGTCTCCAGACCCGCAACAGTGAGCGTTGTTGTCGTGACGGCCGTCACCAGGAATTCCCGAACCCACGACGGCATGTAGAAGCTCTCTCGTTTCCCGAAGCGCCGATTGAAAAAGCCGTAGAGTTGGTCCTGGGTGGCGGCGTCCTGCATGAGATACTGGGCATTGGTCCGCCGGGCCACATAATCAACCGGGTCCACGTAGCCTCGGATGCCGAAGCCCACGTCAATCACATCCTGGAACTGATCCCATCGCAAATCGGGTGCGCGTGCCCAGTTGGGCTTCAACTGCCAAACGGGCCGACTGTGATAAATCTCAGTGTCCGTCCCGGCGGGAATCCGGTAGACATTGCCCGGCTCTGCCAAGAAATCCGCCAGCACTTCACCGACGTAGTTAGTCGCAAATTTGAACTGGGTCGCCCGATTGAACCGTCCGCGGATTCCGTGTCGGACAGTCGAGCCTGCGGGAATGGTCACGAGAACGTTGTCTTCGAGCGTGCCCGATCCGGCTGCGTAAGTGAGAATCCGACCCCACTCCA